>Ga0066707_10001121_pt1 | contig 9729 bp, 10 predicted proteins | sample GraSoiAngelo_156_FD_66503 | JGI IMG/M metagenome (GOLD analysis project Ga0066707, IMG submission 66503) | Grasslands soil microbial communities from the Angelo Coastal Reserve, California, USA - 14_1009_13_40cm | ecosystem: Environmental > Terrestrial > Soil > Grasslands | place: USA... | reverse complement strand
ATGGCGAGTGCGATCAACCCCGTGGGCGACCTCTACAAGACCCAGGTCTGGCAGCTCGCCGACGCCGTTGGCGTCCCCACGTCCATCGTGCAAAAGGCGCCGTCGGCGGATCTGTGGGCGGGACAGTCCGACGAGACCGAGCTCGGCTTCCAGTATCGGATGATCGACCAGCTCCTCTACTACCTGGTCGAGCGGCGCTACTCGGTCGAGGAGCTGAAGCAGCTCGGCTTCGAGGAGGCCTTCATCGATGACATCATCCGCCGGGTACGGGAGAACCAGTACAAGCGCCGCCTGCCCCTCATCGCCAAGCTGACGTCGCGGACCATCGACCGTGACTTCCGCTACCCGCGCGATTGGGGACACTGATGTCAGCCGGCTAGGGTGGGGACGCTCTACATGGTCGCCACCCCCATCGGCAACCTCGACGACATCACGCTTCGGGCGTTGCACATGCTGGAGTCGGTGCCACTGATTGCTGCCGAGGACACGCGGCACACGATGAAGCTGCTGACCCACTTCGGCCTGCGCAAGCAACTCATCAGCCTGCACGCGAAGAACGAGGCGCGCCAGCTGCAAACCATTGTCGCTCGTCTCGAGCAGCACGACATCGCCCTGGTGTCCGACGCGGGTACGCCGGCGCTTTCGGACCCGGGCGTGCGTCTGGTGAGCGCCGCCGTGGCCGCCGGCTACCCGGTCGTGCCGATCCCCGGCCCCTCGGCCGTGCTGGCCGCCCTGGTGAGCTCCGGCCTGCCCACCAACCAATTCACCTTCCTCGGTTTTCTGCCGCGCAAACGCGGGGAGCTGGAGCGGCTGATCCGCGAGACCGCGCAGGCCAAGCGAAGCTTCGTCTTCTTCGAATCCCCGCATCGGATCGTAAAGACATTGGATATAATGGCGTCCGCCCTCGGCCCCCGCTCGCTGGTGGTGGCGCGGGAGATCACCAAGCTCCACGAAGAGTTCTTACGTGGAACGCCGGCGACGCTCCTGGAGCACTTCGCGAAATCTCCACCCCGAGGCGAGCTGACGGTCGTGGTAGCCGGCAGCGACTGGAAGGCCCCAAATGACTAAGTTCTACGTCACTACGGCGATCGTCTACCCGAATGCCGCGCCCCATCTCGGCTTCATCTATGAGCTGGTGGGCACCGATGTCCTGGCCCGCTATCACCGGCTGGTCGGCGATGAGACGTTTTTTCTCACGGGCACCGACGAGCACTCCCAAAACGTGCGCCGCAAAGCCGAAGAGGAGGGCGTGTCGACCGCGGAATTCACCGCCCGGATGGCGCAGCTCTACCGCGACATCGAAGCCCGCTTTAGCATCTCTTACAACCGGTTCATCCGAACCGAGGATCCCGATCACGTCCAGGGCGTGCAGGCCTTCATCGCGAAGATGCAGGCAAACGGCGACATTTACAAAGGCGCCTACGAGGGTTGGTATTGCGTCTCCTGCGAGGCATTCAAGCAAGACGCAGACCTCAAGGACGGGTACTGCCTGATCCACCCCACGCTGAAGGCGCAATGGCTGAAGGAGGAGAACTACTTCTTCAAGCTGTCGAGCTACCAGGACCGGCTACAGCAGCACATCGACAAGCACCCGGAGTTCATCCAGCCGGAAACGCGTCGTAACGAGGTGCTCGGCTGGCTCCGGGCCGGCCTGCAGGACTTCAGCATCTCGCGCTCGACTATCAAATGGGGCATTCCCTTCCCCGGCGACGACAAGCATGTCGTCTACGTTTGGGGCGATGCGCTGGTCAACTACGTCACCGGCGTCGGATATGGGACCGACGAGGCGATGTTCAAGCGCTGGTGGCCGGCCGACCTCCACGTGATCGGGAAGGACATCACGCGTTTCCACTGCCTCTACTGGCCGGCGATGTTGATCTCGGCCGGTGTGGCGGTGCCGAAGCGGGTCTATGCGCACGGCTTCCTCACCGTCCGCGGCGAGAAGATGAGCAAGAGCCTGGGCAACTACATCGATCCGCTCGAAGCCGCCGATCGCTTTGGCGCGGAGGCGGTGCGCTATCTGCTGCTACGTGAACTGCCCTTCGACCGGGACGGTGAGATCAGCTGGGAGACGATGACGGATCGATTCAACGCCGACCTCGCCAATGACCTGGGGAATTTTATCTATCGAACGCTTTCGATGCTGCAGCGCTATTTCGACGGCAAGCTACCGGCCCCAGACGGCGACGCCACGGCCCTCGACAAGCAGCTCCAGACGGCCTTCGAGAAAGCCGTACGCGGACAGGACAAGCACATGAAGGCACTCGATTTCACGGGTGCGCTCGATCTGATCTGGGAAGCGGTCAACCGCGGCAACAAGTACATCGAGGAAAGCGCCCCCTGGGTGCTGGCCAAACAATCGGACCAGCGCAAGCGGCTGCAGACGGTGATGTACAACCTGGTCGAGGCGATCCGACTCACGACCTACTTGATCTCACCCTTCCTGCCGGAGACGGCCGCCAAGGTCGCGCTGCAGATCAAAGCCGACTTGAAAGCCCCGTGGGCCACGGCGCGGGAGTGGGGGAGACTGGCACCGCGGACGCAGACTGCGCTCGGCGGCGTCCTCTTTCCCCGCATCGAGAAAGCGGAGCCCGTCGCCTGATCGATTCGCACGCCCATCTCCTGCACCTGCGCGAGCACCTCACGCCGGAGCAGGCGCTGGAAGAGGCGCGGGCCGCCGGCGTGCACACCGTGGTCAACATCGGCGACGACGCCTCGGACAACCGGCCGGGCGTCGAGCTCGCGGAGCGGATCCCGGGGCTGACAACGACCATCGGCCGGCACCCACACTCCGCCGGTGATCCGATCGGTGCCGCCGAGCGCCGCGAGCTGCGCCAGCTCGCGGGCCACCCGAGCGTGGTGGGCGTGGGGGAGATCGGCCTCGACTATCACTTCACCGACTACCATCGCGTTCCGGCTCCTGAGCAGAAGCAGGTCTTCCGTCAGATGCTCGGCCTCGCCCTCGAGGTGAGGAAGCCGGTGGTGCTGCACACGCGAGATGCCTTTCCTGACCTGCTCGCCATCCTCGACGAGTTTCCGGGTGTCGACGGTGTCTTTCACTGCTTCAGCGGCAACTCCGCGTTCGCCGCCGAGGCACTGGCCCGCGGGTTCTACATCTCCTTCGCCGGAACCGTCACGTATCCCACCGCACACGGGGTGATCGCGGCCGCCAGTATCATCCCGCTGGATCACATGCTGGTGGAAACCGACGCGCCGTTTCTTCCGCCGCAGAGCCGGCGCGGGCAGCCCAACGCGCCGCGCTACCTCGTCGAGACGGTGGAGCGGATCGCGAAACTCCGTGGCACGACCGTGGCAGAGATCGCCGACGCGACCGGCCGGAACGCCATCGACCTCTTTCGGTTGAACCACGCCGGCTAGGAAACGCCCTCTCGACCTGACCGATCCCTCGGTGATCCGGGGGGTGGCGCGACGCTTCGGGATCCGATATCAACGCCGCTGGGGCCAGAACTTCCTCGCCGACCGGCGGCAGCTAGACCAGATCGTCGACGCCCTGGAGATCGCACCAGGTGACCACATCGTCGAGGTCGGTCCTGGCCTGGGAGCGCTGACGGTCGAGCTGGCAAGCCGGGCTCGCGCCGTGGCGGGCGTCGAGATCGACCCCGCCTGTGTTAAGGCCGCAGGCCTGACTCTGCGGGATCGTTCCAACGTGCGCATCGTCGAGGCCAACATCCTGCGCACCGCGGTCAGCGAGTTGCTGCCCTCGCCCTATCGGGTCGCCGGCAACATTCCGTACAACCTCACGGGCGCGCTCTTCGTCCACCTCCTCGAGCAGCCGCAGCCGCCGGCCCGCATCGATCTCCTGGTGCAGAAGGAAGTGGCGGAGCGCATCGTGGCCCCGCCCGGCGACTGGAGCCTGGCCACCCTGGGTGTTCGCGTCTACGGCCGGCCCGAGCTCACGCTGCGTGTTCCGCGTGGCGCCTTCCTGCCGGTGCCACGGGTCGATTCGGCTCTTGTCCGTATCACCCCCGAGGCGGAGCCTGCGCTCCCACGCGGCGACTTACCGGCTTTCTTCGAATTCGTGACACCCTTCTTCCAGGCTCGTCGCAAACAGCTCACGTTTGTCTTGAGTCGACGGCGGGGCCTCGGCGCCGCGGAGGCTCGTGCCCGGTTGAGCGTTATAGACATCGATCCGGCGCGGCGTGCCGAGACCCTGACGCTGGAGGAATGGCGGCGAATTTTTGAGAATGAACGCGGACGATGACAACTAGCTACGATTTAGGCGCCTTGAAGCAGCCAGACGAGGTCGGCGCGGGCCGCGACCCGCGCGACATCATCCTTCCTCAGCCTGGCTTCAAGACCGTGCTCGCCAACCGGGACTTCCGCCTGATCTGGTCGGCTCAGGTCGCCTCGCAACTGGCCGACAAGTTCTTGATGTTCGCGCTGCTCATCCTCACCTACAGCATCAGCCGGGCGAGCACCCACGGCGCCGCCCTCTTTCTCGCGTACACGTTCCCCTCCGTCTTCCTCAGTCCACTCGCCGGGGTGTACGCCGACCGGCACGACAAGAAGCGATTGATGTTCTCCACCAACGCCATCCGCGGCGGCCTGATCCTGCTGATCCCGCTCAGCCAGCTCGTTCCCTATTTCGCACATGTCACCTGGCATCTGTTCCTCATTATCTTTCTCTTCGCCGCGGTCGGCCAGATCTTCGCGCCCGCCGAGGCGGCGGCCATCCCCTTCATCGTGGGGAACGAGGAGCTGATGACCGCCACCTCGATGTTCACCAGCACGGTGATCGTCACATTGCTGGTCGCCGTGCCGCTGTCGACGCTTGCCGTCCGCTTTCTCGGGACGGACTCGCCCTACTGGATCGCCGCCGCCCTCTTTCTGCTGGCCGCCTGGCTGATCTACGCGGTCAAGACCGATCTGCACGCCCGCACGCACCAGGCTGTCGCGGCGAAGACCGACATCCTCTACGAGCTGCGCGAGGGCATCTCCTACATCGTCGCGCGCCCGTTAGTCCGCTTCGCCGTGGTGCAGCTGAGTCTTACGATTGCCGTAATCTTCTCGATCTTCGTGCTGGCGCCGAGCTACATGAGCACGGTGCTCCACCTGCAGGTCACCGACGTTTACCTCTTCCTGGCGCCCGCGGTGATCGGCATGCTGGCCGCCGCCTTTTACCTTGGGCAGTACGGTCGCCATTTCCGGCGCAGCCGGCTCCTGATCGGCGGACTGGTCTCCGCGGGCGTGACACTGATGGTGATGGCCTCCGTGCCCTACTTGCTCGAACAGCTGAATGCCAGCTGGCTGCTCGTCTCCTTCCCCGTGGTGTTCGGCTTCATCGGCGGGCTCGAGTTCGGCGCGCTCTTTATCCCGGCGTTCACGGTCCTGCAGGAGAAGACGGAGGCGGAGTTGCGCGGCCGCATCTTCGGCGCCATGTTCACGGTCGTCAACGCGGCCGTCGCCATCCCGATCCTGCTGGCCGGAGGCTTCGCCGACCTCTTCGGCGTCACGTGGGTCATCTTTGGCATGGGCTGCCTGCTGGCGGCGAGTGGCGTGATCTCGGCGTTGGCCGGCCGTCGCAGTCCGCTTGTCCCGCCGAGCCTGTCGACGAACGGCAACGCGCCGGTCTGACATCATGGCCGAAGTCGACCCGGCCGGTCCGCTCTGCGTGACCTTCCGCATGACGATTGACGATTACCGCAATGGTGTGCGCAGGCTCGCCTGGGCCCTATGGCCGATCCGGCTGATCGTCGTGGTTACGATCGCTGCCGCCATCGCCGGTCTGACGGGCGCCCTGCTCCCTAACCGGATCCTCGCCATCGTCGGCGTGGTGGTCTTCGTGATCTACGCCCTGCTGCTGGCCTCCATCCTCTACATCAGGCCGGGGCAGGCCTTTCGCCGGCGCGCCGACCTGAAGGGTGATCAAACCTACTGTTTTTCCGAGAGCGGCGTATCCATGACTTTCGTGAGCGGTGATTCACGGGTCAAGTGGTCCTACTTCGTCGGCCTGCTGGAGACCAAAGACCTCTATCTGCTGCGCCATCCGATCAGGCAAATAGGTTCGATCATTCCCAAGCGGGCGTTTGCGGATCCAGCTGCGGAAACGGAGTTCCGGCGGTTCGCTCAGCGCATCGGGAAGGGGGCGCAGCCGACCGCCTAGGAGGCCTCCGAATACAAACGGAATCGGCTAAACTGCCGCGCAGGGCGCATAGCTCAGTTGGTACGAGCGCTTCCATGACAAGGAAGAGGTCACAGGTTCGACTCCTGTTGCGCCCACCAGACAGCTCGACCGCCATCTGATTCATGGCCATGATGAAAACCGACCTAGACGCGCTGGTCCGGGAGGTCAGGGCCGCCGGGTCGCACCTACGCGGTCCGGATGCCGAGACCTGGGCGGCCCGGCTCGATCGCGATCACGACCGCATCCAGCAGGGTTTAGCCTGGCTCCTCGAGAATGACCCGACCGTGGGACTGGAGCTTGCGCTCGCTTTACCTGACTACTGGCATCTTCGCGGTCAGTGGGCGGAGGGAAGGGGCTGGCTCGAACGGTTGCTGGCTGCGGTCAGGGATCCGTCACCGACGTTGCGGTGCCGGGCCCTGAGTAGTCTTTCGGGCCTTGCCTTCCGACAGGGCGACAACGAGACGGCACGGCAGCGCGCCAACGACGCCCTGGCCATTGCGCGAGGTTTGGGCGACGCGCGGCTAATCGTCGGTGCGCTAACCCGGCTCGCCCGCGTGGGTTTGCGGGACAACAACCCGCGCCAGACCATCGCCTTGAGCCGAGAAGCGATGGCGCTCGCGGATGCCGCCGGCGACGAAGAGCTGTCCCTTCAACCGCTCCACTGCCTTGCCGAAGCGACTCGTATGGCCGGTGACTACGAAGGAGCTCGAGAGCTCTACCGGCGAAGTCTTGACCTGAACCGCAAGCGCGGGGATGACATGGTGATCGGCACCGAGACCAGTAACCTGGCGGCGGTTGAGCTCCGGTTCGGAAATGTCGACGCAGCGGTGCGCCTATGGCGCGAGTCGCTCGCGCTCGCTCATCGAACCGAGAACCGCTACCTCCTGCCTTATCCCGTCGCCGGCCTCGGCGAAGCGGCCGCCGCGCAACGCGATTGGGACCGAGCGGCACGGCTCTTAGGAGCGGCGAGCGATCTGTTCAAAGCCAGCGGCGCCGCGATAGATCCGGCTGACGTTCCGGCTTATGACGCCGCGGTGGCTGCAACCCGAGCTGCGTTGACCGCTGCGTTCGAACGCGCCTGGTCATCTGGCGAGTCAATGTCCGCAGATGAGATCGTCGCCTTCGCATGAGATGCCCGGCATCCCCCAAAGGAGGAACCTGAATGGCAAATGAACCTGCCGCGCCGAAAACTCCGTCAACGAACATTCGCATCGAGCGCACATATCCCACGTCAGCTGAGGAGGTGTGGCGCCTCTGGACCACCAGCGATGGGATCGAGTCTTGGTGGGCACCCGACGGATTTACGGTCGAGGTCCGCAAGCTCGAGCTGCGACCAGGCGGTGAACTTGTCTACGCCATGACCGCGACCGGCTCGGAGCAGGTCGAGTTCATGAAAGGGGCGGGGATGCCGCTAACGACCGAGGCACGCAAGACCTTCACCGAATTGACGCAACCAACGCGCATTGCCTACCGGTCGTTGATCGACTTCGTTCCCGGTGTCGACCCGTACCAGGAACTCACGGTCGTCGACCTGACGCCGAGCGGCGACAGTGTTCGAGTCGTCATGACGATGGAACCGCTGCACGACGAGGTATGGACCCAGCGGCTGGTCATGGGCCGTGAAAACGAGCTCAACAACCTCGCCAGGGTCATCGATCGCCAACACGCCGGGATGAAGCGACCGTAACCGCGGGCCGGCCGCAGTGACAGTCCCGGCGCTACCAGCCGTTATACCGGCATGGCGTCACGGGCTACACGCTTTCGCCGCTGGCTGGCGCAGCTGCTCGACTACGTCCTGTTGCACGGTACGAGGCTGCCCTAAACCCGCTACCGTCTAGGCATGGCGGTCGAAGCCGAGTTGCTCTCGCTGGCCGATGTTCGAGCCGCCGCTGACCGAATCCGTGCCCATATCGTCACGACGCCCACCATCTCAGGTGAGCCCATCGCAGGCGTGGACGTCTGGCTCAAGGCGGAGAACCTCCAGAGGACCGGCTCCTTCAAGGTCCGGGGCGCCGTCAACGCCGTCCTTCAGCTAAGCCCTGAGCAGCGGCAACGCGGCGTCATTACGCTGTCGGCGGGCAATCACGGCCTGGCGCTGGCCTACGCGGCGCAAATCATTGGAATCCCCTGCCTCGTGGTGGTCCGGGAGGACGCGCCGCTGAGCAAGCTCGAGGCGATCCGCCGCCTCGGGGCGGAGATCGTGCTGACCCCGATCGCTCGCTGGCAGGAGCGACTCGAGGCCGAGCAGCGCGAGCGCAACCTGTACCTCGTGCACCCCTTCGATGATCCGGCGGTTGCCGCCGGTCAGGGCACGGTAGGTCTCGAGATCCTCGAGGTGGTGCCTGACCTTCGCAGCCTCGTGGTGCCGGTCGGCGGGGGCGGTCTGATCTCGGGCATCGCTATCGCGGTGAAGCAGCAGCGCCCCGACGTACGGATCATCGGCGTCGAGCCCGAACAGGCGCCGGGGGTGACCGAGAGCCTTGCCGCCGGGCACCCGGTCGTGCCATCCCGCCTCGATACCGTCGCCGAGGGCCTGGCCGCGCCCTACACGCGGCCGCTCACCCTTGGATTGATCCGGCGCTACGTCGACGAGATGCGGACCATCAGTGATGCGGCGATCATCGAGGCACTCACCGCGATCGTGCTGCGGGGCAAGCTCGTCGTGGAGCCCGCCGGCGCCGCCGCCATGGCCGCGTTGCTGGCCGATCCCGCGATCGAACGCCCGGCCGTGGTCGTGCTCAGCGGCGGCAACCTCGACGGCCGGCGACTCGCGGGATGGTTGCGGCCCCCACCCTGACCCTCCCCCGCAAGCGGGAGAGGGCAAAAGAAAAAAATCCCCGGGGGCGCACCCGGGGATTTTGAGCGAAGGGCGGTTTGACTGTCTTAACGCAGCCAACCCCAATCACTTACGGGCATTGCGCATGCAATAATTTCGCTCGACGATGAGTCCCGCCCCGGACGACGACTCGAGCGCGGCTGCCCTCCTCATCTTCGAGAACGATCCACGGCAGGCGATCGCCTATCAAGAGTTGTTCGCCGGCAGCGGGTATCGGGCGCAGACCGCGCTTCCCGACCAGGACGTGCAGCAACTGTGCGAGCGCCTCAAGCCCGCCGCGGTCCTCATCGACATGGGCATCTGGGAAGCGGACACCGCCTACGTCTTTGGAGTCCTCAATGGGGCCCAGGGCTTCGAACGACCGGTGACGATCGCCCTCTGCATCCTTCCTCACCAGGTACGGCGCGCCAGGAAGTTCGGCGCGGACGGCCTCTGGGTCCGGGGGGTCGACGACGCGGCGGCGCTCCCGCGGCTCACCGGCGACCTGCTCCAGCAGCGCCGCGAGGGAAAGCTCAAACCGCGAGTTCCCTCTACCCCGTTGTAGTCACCGCACAAGCCCGCGCTAAAAACCCTAGCGTTTCTTTACACGTCCTCGTCATCCGTTGATCCGCCTCTCGTCTTATCCCCAGCTATTCCTCTCACCGCTGTCGTTGTGTGGATAAGCGCGGCGGATGCTTGACACGCAACAAAGGGCGCGCATAATCAATAACGCGCCAGGGAGACCGGTCTCGGCAGGGACCGCAGTAGA
>Ga0066707_10001115_pt1 | contig 9733 bp, 5 predicted proteins | sample GraSoiAngelo_156_FD_66503 | JGI IMG/M metagenome (GOLD analysis project Ga0066707, IMG submission 66503) | Grasslands soil microbial communities from the Angelo Coastal Reserve, California, USA - 14_1009_13_40cm | ecosystem: Environmental > Terrestrial > Soil > Grasslands | place: USA... | reverse complement strand
ATAACCGACGCAGATTCCTCGCAGCACAGTGCAGTCATCGATGTGCTCAAGGGAAATAACATTGTTGTACAAGGGCCACCGGGCACGGGCAAATCCCAAACCATTACTAACATCATCGCGGCGGCCTTGGACGCTGGCAAATCGGTTCTCTTTGTTGCCGAAAAGATGGCCGCCCTCGAAGTGGTGCAGAAGAGGCTGACGGCAGCGGGTCTAGACCCATTCTGTCTCGAACTTCATTCGAGTAAGACGTCGAAATCCGCCGTCGTTCAGAGCTTCACAAATAGACTGGAACACCAAGGCAGCGACGTTCGGCAGGATATGATCGCGAGCAATTTGTCGGCGCTCCGCAAAGCACGGCAGGATTTGCTTTATTACGTTCACAAGTCTAATGAAGCGGCCGGACAGACGGGACTCTCTGTACGTGAAGTTCTCCTTGCCACTGCAACGAGAGATCGCCTGCGCACCATTTTGCCATCTGCGCTCGCATCTACCCGCATGAAAAACGCGCTTCAGATAACCCGTCACATGCGTGAAGAAATGCTCGATGCAGCAAAGAAATTTGGAAGAGCAAACCACTCCTCTCAAGCGGTTCGGCGGCATGAAGAACCATCCTTGGCGTGGGCTTCAAAACAGCGAGATAACCGATCTGGAAATCGATCAGCTCATTGCAAGCCTTAAATGCTGGCAGCGGTCTCTCTCACATCTTATCGGGCATGTACGTCAGCTTGAGCAAACAGTCGGCAGCGAATTGCCCGCATCGATACATGATCTGTCACAGCTTTGCACACGTTTTGAGACTCTGGTTTCTCCGCCTACCAATTTGGTTCTAAGCCTGTGGCCGAAGTTGAAAGCGCCGGAAGGTCGGTCGAGGATCAAGAAGTTGCTCTCTGAATCCGTAGCCCTACTCGGGGATATCGAGAAATTGCAAACGTATGTTAACGACCCCGAGTTGGCTCTAAGGGCTGCCAGCCATGATGTGGGAGTGAGTTACGAAGCATTGCGCTCGCTGGGCCTCACGACCGGAACCATTGTCGCAGCGCGTGATGTCTCGAAGGAGTGGAACACCCTAATCTCGAACATCCAGAGGTGTGAATCCTTTTCGAACCTAATTACTGACGCATTTGGAATTGCGACCCCCAGCATCGGGGCAGTTCGGGCGGCATGCGCCGGAGTTGAACAGTTGCAAGCCTTATCGCCAAACCTCTGGCAAAGCCGGAACGCCGATGTGCTCGCCGAGAAGAATGCTGATGTTTTACATGAGGCAGCTAGGAAATTTGCAGCTCTCAAGGCAAGAAGGGATGCGCTTCGAGCGAAGTGGGACTTTAGCCTTCTACCGGCTTCCGCCGAAATCAAACAGCTTGCCATTGCGGTGAGGGCGGCTAATTGCGTCTCTAGCTTTTTCAACTCCCAATGTCGCCGCGCTAGGAAACTCGCGAGGGTAGCCGCTCGGTTTGCCGTACCGAAGAGCTCGTTAGCGGAAGAACTGATTCGTTGTGCGCAATATCTGCACGATGAACATTCGCTTTTATCGGATGAACGAGCGAAGCAGGCTTGTGGGCCGAGGTATGCCGGAATGGAGACTGATTTTGCCCGAGTCTTGGCACTGAGCAGTTGGGCACAGAAAACGCGAGAAGAACTCGGGCCTTACGGACAGGAAGCGGGCAGTATTCTTCGTGTTCTCTTCGAGGAAAGCCCGAGCAAGCTGCGAGAAATCGTCGGTTTAGCTACGTCGGATGCGTATGGCTTGCTTACCCAGAACGTCCTTCCCAAAATCACAAATGATTCTACGTCTCTGGCTCAGATACACAAGCAATTGTTCGCGCAACGCGAACACCTTGAGCAGACGCTTTTGATAATGGGCCGGATAGGAATTCGGGAAACGCTTCCTTTATCTGGCGTTCAGGCTTTGGCCGAACTGCTCATTTCCATCGAGACCCAAATCAGCGAAGTGGATAAAACAGCGGCATCATTGGACCTGCTGGTCGATTGGGGTGTTGATGCTCGTATTTGGGCGGACGGGATTCGTGCGACTCTGGATTATGGAAAGATCGTATTCGATTCGAAGTTTTCCTCCGGTCTGGAGAATTTCATCCTTTCGGACAGTGCCCACATTCTGCTCCTCAGGTCGTTGTTCGCTGAATTGAGGCACAAATTGCGGATGGCTGATGAATCAGCGAGGGCAGCGTTCTTGGTTGGCAAAATAGATGCCGCGATGTGGTGTGGGCAGCAAGACGTTGCCAAATGCGATCTTGCTGGGATCATTGAGCGATGTAACTACGCACTCTCCCACCCTGACGCTCTGCACGATTATACAAATTTCTTGCTGGCCGAATATGCGGCGGCGGACGCGGGGCTCGGCCCCGTGCTGGCGGCGTTTGCTGCGGTGGAGGAAGATTATCGCGATCTGTTGGCAGCGACGGAGTTCGTATTTTATCGTTCTTGCGCCGACCAGCTCTTGGAAGTTGACCCGCGACTGAGAAATCACTCGGGCGCTAGCCATGAGCAGCTTCGGAAGCAATACCAGCGGCTCGACCGCGAATATCTCGCCTTGCGTAGGCAGTTACTTGCCAGCAAGTTATGCGTGCGAGCTGTGCCGGAGGGCAATGCTGTCGGAAGAGTGGGCGACCTGACCGAGTTGGCACTTGTGCAGCGCGTGTCCGGCCAAACCCGCCCCCGGATTAGCCTGCGAGAGTTGTTTAGAAGAGCAGGAAAGGCAGTACAGGCTTTAATTCCCTGCTGGATGATGAGCCCGATGTCGGTGGCCCAATTCTTGGAGCCGGGAGGACTTGAGTTTGATCTTCTCCTGATGGACGAAGCTTCACAGATACGCCCGGAGGAGGCACTGGGTGCAATTGCTCGGGTCGCACAGGTGGTCATTGTTGGCGACCAGATGCAGCTACCGCCCACTCCATTTTTCCAGAAGCTTTCGACCGACACCACGGACGAAGAGGAAGAAATGGAGGATACCAAACAGGAATCGGTGCTCGAAGCTGCGGCATCTCGATTTTTTCCTCCCCGCCGCCTCAAGTGGCACTATCGATCTGAGCACGGCTCTCTGATCAGCTTTTCAAACGAGGAGTTTTATCATAATGCCCTCACGGTTTTCCCATCACCGCATCATGAGCACCCAGAATATGGCGTGCACTTGTCACTGGTGGATGGGATATATTCCGCTGGAGTAAACCCAAAAGAAGCAGGAACGGTCGTGAAGGCCGCTTCCGAGTTCATGGCAGCATGTCCGAACCAATCACTCGGAATAGTGGCCGTTAATAGCAAGCAAGCCGAATTGATACGCGAAGAACTAGATCGCCTTTTCGCGTCCGAACCTACGGCGGAGGCGTATCGGGCTAGATGGGAACCGGAGCTAGAGTCTCTGTTCGTGAAGAACCTAGAAAATGTGCAGGGCGACGAGCGGGACGTAATCTTTATCTCCACGGTTTATGGCAAAGATGGGAACGGCAATTTCTATCAGCGGTTTGGGCCGATCAATAGCCTTTACGGGCACCGCCGCTTGAATGTGTTATTCACACGTGCAAAGAAAAGAGTTGTGGTGTTTTCGTCGATGATCCCGGAAGACATTCAGGATGAAAACAAACACTGGGGAGTGAGGGCGCTGAAAGCATATTTGCAATACGCGAGGGATGGACACTACACATTGCCCAAGGGTGGACGATCAGCCGAGGCGTGCGACTCAGAATTCGAGGAGTGGGTATTACAAACGCTGCGAACCAATGGCTTTGACGCAGTCACGCAATTTGGCTTCGCCGGGTACCGCATCGACATTGCAGTACGACATCCGAAAAGGCCGGGCATTTTTCTGTGCGGAGTGGAATGCGACGGGGCGACATATCATAGTGCTCGGTCAGTTCGCGAACGCGACCGACTTCGCCAAGAGGTTTTGGAGAGGTTGGGCTGGAAAATCTACCGCATCTGGTCAACGGATTGGTTTCGCAACCCCGCACTTCAGACCAAGAATTTGCTCGAATATCTAAACAGACTCGTGGTGAACTAGCCCGGTTTCCTGTGCAGTGAACTCGGCTTCGCGAAGCTTCTGTAGGAGCGCAGTGAGCGCCAGCGTGTCCTGCCCGCAATAGTCCAGTAGTGCCGTCTTGATCTTGTCGCGCTCGACCTGATCCAAGCTTCCCCGCACCAGCGAGTCCCAAGCCAGCCCTGCGTCCTGCCCGTTGGCGACAGCCATACCTTCATAGCTCATCTCGGCCACAAGCGCAGGCAAGACCGCCTTCAGCGAGTACGATCCGAACGCTGGATGGTAAACGTGGTTCCGAATTAGGGGAAGCAAGTCCCAGAGGCGTCCTTGGATAGCATTGATCCGCTCCGCAAACTCGGGCAGCCATGCCGCCAGTTCCGAGAGTCTGGCCGATTCAAATTGCTGGCTGTACACCACGACGCTCCCTGTTGTGCCCAGCGCGGCAAAGAGGGCACCGATGAACTCGCGCCGAGGGTCGTTGGCATCCGAGGCAAGGAATTCGAAGTGCTCGGGGGCCGCACCGCGTTCTCCTTGCACGTGCACCGACCATTGAAACGGAATGTGGTCATAGGGTCGCATACCTGCGAACCGTGGAATGGCCGGGTTCACCGTTTCAAAGTCCATGAAATAGAGCGGGTAGGTCAGTGCGCATAATTCCTTGCCCAGTTCCGGGCTGTACCACGGCTCCCCCGTTTGGACGCAGGTACAGGCACGCCGCTGAATTTCGCTCAGTGGAAAGTTGTCAGGAACATCCTGAATGGAAGCGATTCCGACGCCCTTCAGTTCCTCGACCGCGCTTGCGCGGATTCTCGGCAGGCACCCAATGTGGTCATCTGGTCGAGGAGGATTGCAGCGGTCGAAGAACTCGCACGTGACGGGATCGGTGCAATGACGACCGGGAGCGATCTCGGGAGCCGCTGGCATGGAAAGAATGCTGAACTCAGCCCGAAGGTGGGTTGCCAGCTTCTCGTCCAGTTTCTTAGTCTGCCGATTGAGGTTTCGTATTCGGAAGAATTGCTCGGAATCGACCGAGCCGCCCTGAAAAACATAACTCCGATTCAGATGAATCAAGTTGACTGAACTCAGGACCAGTCCGGATCGAGACAACACGCGACTCTGAATTCCGACATCCCACAGGTGATGATTCTTGACCTCAGTGGTCGATTTGACCTCAAACAGCCGCCACCTGCCTGCTCTGCGGCGTTGCAGTATGTCTGTCTTCACAAGCGCCCCGCCTCGCTCAAAAACGCCCTCAAAGATTGCGGGCACTTCTGGATTACCTACTAGCTCGCGAGTTGCCCAGATCGCCCGTTCGAGCCCATTTGAGCCATCAACCTCCACGCCACCCGGAAACAACTGGCGAGCAAGCAGTCCGACTTCGCGTCCCTGCTCAATAATCGCTTCGCCAGCAGCGTCCGGCTGTGCCGCTAGTTCTGGCTGGTGGACTTGGAGGTACAGGCGCTTGAGACACTGCACACCCGCAACGAATTTCGATTTGCTGATTCTCATCCGTCCCTTGGACTTCGAGAAAACACTCCCTCTCTACCGGGCTCCGGCGCTACGCCAGCTTAAGCGCTGCCACGTCTCCCAGCATGTGCGTGAGTTCGTTCTCAAAGTCTCGCGTGACATCATCGTAGCCGCTCTTAGCGTGTGCAACTTCGTGGAGGAGCGTTCCTGCGAAATCTCGTAGGGACTTAAGTTGTGACCGCAAGATGATGATGCTGCCAGAAACCGGGTCCCACAGTCCCGAGGTCATGTTGCCACTGAAGAAATCAGGACGCATTGTCTCCGAAATTTTGACCTCCCTGACCTTCTTGGGAAGCCCACCAACCAAGTCGGCAATTGCCTTTTTGCGGTCGAAAATCTCCATTTCCACGTTGGTTAGGTTTTCGGGCTTAACGAACTTGAACTCGAAACTCTCCTGCCATTCGGTCTGGTAGACAGAGAGGTCTCGAACCGGATTGCCTTGCAGATCAACGATTCCCCGCAGCGACTCTTTTACGTTCTCAGGGACGGTGACAATCTTCAGACCATCAGATTGAGCATGATCGATCACTGATTTGTGGAGAACGAGATCAGAAGCAGTGACAAAAATGACCTTCTTCGAAGCGTTCAAGATTTGGCAAGCATGGGCGGCGACATCCATCCATTTAACTTCGTCATGATTTGTTCCGGACTCGATTTTCACCAAGTCGCTTGCCAGCGTGTCGGCAACCTGACTGGCACTTGATGCCAACAACATCTGCTTGACGCGCTCGGTGTAGGCGGTACGTCCGACGTTGGTGCGTTCACGATTCAGTGCCTTCCGCATAGCAGCGGTCAGGGAAGTAATGTTGTACGAGAAAGCGAAATTCTCCTCCTCGGCTACCAGCATTCCCGTGACGTAGATGCGGGCGTTCCGACTCGGGTCCCTCCTAAGAATCTGTCCGTGGGGCGTTTCGTCTAGTACGGATTCGTTCGAGAATTTGAGGAAGAAGTTCTTGGCGTCGGCGATATCGCCTTCGGTGACCCTTTGCAAGACCACATCAGTTCCTACGAAGGTCGGGTGCTGTGGCGGATGGACGACAGCATGCAGGGTGACCACGTCTGAGAAACCGTGCTTCGGCATCTGCCCTAAAGTGATGTTCCCGAATTGTGAGTGAATCAGGATATCGCTGCCATGGCGATTGAGCGTGGCGAGCGCGTCCTTTAGGCCCACACCAAACTTGCCGATCACCTTGCTCGGGTTCTTCAGCTTCTCCAGATTCTCATTTTGCGTCAGGTGCTCGTACTTTAGCCCCCGCCCGAAATCACGGATATGCCAAGAGCCGTCACGATCTTGGCTTATCTGTACGTCTTCCGTCTTGGAAAGCACCTGTTCATCCAACGCGTTTGCGATGATCTCGCGCACCGCATGGCAGGTTTCCCAGCCTTCGAGAATCTTTTCGATGTTGAGGTCGAAATTCCGAACCTGTGCATCACCGCTCATCGCCATGCTCCTAGTCGGGAGGGGTGCGAGATTTTAGGCACGCCTGAGTGCCGCAACGCTCTCGCGGAGGACTACGGTCTGCCGTTCGAGCCCCTCGGTCATCTTCCGAACTTCTTCCAGAATCTTGCCGCTATGCGACTGGATCGTCTCCGTCATGGTCTTCATTTTCCCTAGACGTGCCGCTTCCTTCTCCAAAGCCAGTATTGCCGCATCCATGTTGTCCCAGTTGCCGTCCTCGGCTTGCCGTTCTCTCGCCTGCCTGACGCAAAGCGCCTTCGCCAACGAAAACCCCGCCTTAAGGATTACGTCCGACTTGATCTGGTCAGCATCCCACACGACGAATACGTCCTCACCGTGGCGTATCAGGGCATCCATGCCTTCGGGCGCTATCTTTTCAGAGAACACGAACAGTCCGACCGACGCTTCGCGGTTTTTTCTCGCAGTCTCGATTTCGGTTCGGGCTTCCGTCAGCGTATAGCTTTTGTTCTCCTTGGCCTCGATGACAAAGCAAGCCCCAGCGGCGGCGGATTCAGCACCAAGCTCCACAACGATGTCGCCGACCTTGCAGCTTCGGATGGACCCGGTCGTGTTGCCCGTCCGCGAGGCAATGTCGTTCCCCTTCTGCGCCTCCCGAGCAATGAACTCGGCGACGACATTCTCGAAGTCCCCGCCATGCGTTGTCGAGCGGCTTGCCTCTTGACGCTGCGCCTTCATGGCCTCCAGCGCAGCTTGGACGCTTGTCTGGAAGGACTCGACCTTTTCCTCGTGGCGGTCGAGGATCGCGACCAGTTCGCGCTTGAGGCGAGATAGTGAGGATTTTTCACTGTCCAAGGTTAGGTTGGCGTCGATGGCTTCCTTCGCTCCCGTGACCACAGCCGAGAGACGGGACAGTGCGGAGCCCTGTTCGTCAAGAGAGAATTCCTTCGTGATCGTCTCTTCCGCAGCCTCCACCCGCCTGACGAGCCGACTCAGCGCAGAGTCTTCCTTGTCCAAAGAAAACTCATTAACGACGTGCGCCACCTCTTCGGCGAGCCCTTTCTTGAGCTTTCCGCTCTCCTCGGTCAGTTCTCCGACCAATCGGCTCAATGCGCCCTGTTCATTGTCTAAGGAGAATTCGTTCAGGATGCGCTCGCTCTCGGTGTTCAGTACGCCCTCGATGGCGGAACGGATGGAAGAGACCAGCCCGTCAGACTCCTCTGGGTTGATTAGCTTCATCAGCGGGCTGTTCTCGCCGATGTGCGCAGCAAGTGTGGCAGCGAGTTCGGAACCACTCGTGCCGATCTTGCGATGCAACAGTTGCTCTAGTTCTCCGTCCTGCTTGATGAGGCGATCCACGCGCTCCTGAAACCTGCCACTTTCGGGATGAAAATACTCCTTGAGGGTGGAGGTCAGGCTGTCATGGATTTCGCCTCGGGACTGCTCAAGGGCGTGATTCAGGTCGAGAAGCAGTTTTTCGCCCTCATGCCTAACCAAGTCCGCATCGATCTGCCCTCGGGCATGTTTTAGCGACAGCAATCCGATCCGCAGGGCAATCAGCGCATACTCGTCCCGTTCCCGCCCTTCAGGCTTCTGAAGCAGTTCGACCACGGAATCGTAGTCGGAGACCCTGAGTTCCAAAACAACTGATTGTGGGCCCGTGTCCGTCGATGCGGGAAGCTTCCCGAGCGGCATGGTGACGTGCATAGTAGGATTTTCCATAATTTCACACAGATTCGATTTCGATGGGCCAAGGTTCAGCATGGGCTTGTTCGACTTGCACAGCAAGATAACCATGGTGCGGCGCTCAGGGGCTAGCGACTGCGCGGGGGAGAAAGGCTAACACGCCAAGCTAGCTAGCAATTCCGCCAATACCTGTGAGTTACATCACTGCTCATTGTGACGGAAAGCACCAGTCCCGAAACACACTTTTAATCAGTTCTGGCCTGCAAGCAGACGAAGCAACGATAGTGACTGTCCGTATCCGTTTCCGTGCTCCTCGGCAAGTGCAAATCCGACATAATCCTTCTGACCACGTTCTTTTCTCGGAGAATGCACTTGTCGGCCAACAACGTGAAGCGCCGGGTCTTGGTGTTGTACATCACGCGCCCGCGTGGGGACTCTTCGTATTCCATGTCTGGTGAGACTGCCCGAGTTCGCTGCCACTGCTCCCAGACTTCCGGGTGACCCCGAGGGTGGGTTAGGTGATCGCCGTATGGCTCCGCATCGCTCAGTAGGGCGGAGTCGATGAGCGGCTCGCCATTCAGCACCCAGAAGATACCGACGCGGGGTTCCTTTTTTCGACGTTGTGCTGGTGGATGAATATTGGCAGCCATTGTTTTTCTCCACTCTAAGAACTATTGCACCCGTTCAACCCCCAATATTCAGGAGACACGTAATCCCGGATTACGAAAGTAATGATGGTGGTCGGGGGTTGCTTAACACGGGGGTGATTCGAAAGCGCTGATTCTACGGACTGCCTTTTTTGGTTCGTCCCTCTTTATGGTGATTCCCCGAAGTTCTCCCCGTGCTATCTCGCCTCTGGCTTCACGCTCGGCTTTGTGGCTCTTGAGCAACAATTCTGCTTCATTAATGTCTTTTCCTACGCCATAGCTGAAGTCTGCCCCGGTGAAACTGAGGCTAGTGCCATCAGCCCGTTTCACAATTACCGCACGATCCCGGAGGATGGCCCTTGCACGTTCGAGATTAGCGTGCAACTCTTCGGTATTGTGACCACGACACAGGAACTCGTCACCTTTGTCGTGATAGGCTTCAAGTCCTGCTTCTCGCAGGGCGTCTGC
>Ga0066707_10001110_pt1 | contig 9756 bp, 9 predicted proteins | sample GraSoiAngelo_156_FD_66503 | JGI IMG/M metagenome (GOLD analysis project Ga0066707, IMG submission 66503) | Grasslands soil microbial communities from the Angelo Coastal Reserve, California, USA - 14_1009_13_40cm | ecosystem: Environmental > Terrestrial > Soil > Grasslands | place: USA... | reverse complement strand
GTCGGCATCGACCGATCTGGCCGCCGCGGGGCCGGCGGTGGTCCTGGTCGGCGCCGACGTCGTCGACGGCCGCTGGAGCAGCGCGTCCATCCGCGTGCTGGCCCTCGTGGACGCCGACTCCGCCGGCCCCTGGCCCGAGCACTGGTACGGGCTGATCCCGGCGGGCGTGAGCGGGCCGATCCTCGCGCGCGCCGTGGAAAACGCGTTCGACGACCTCGACCGCGCCGCCGCCATGACGCGGCTCGATCGCGAGCTATCAGAGCTGAACGCGATCGGCATCCGGCTCTCCGCCGAGCGCAACCCGCGGGAGCTGCTCGAGACCATCCTGACCAAGGCACGGGAGATCACACAGAGCGACGCCGGCTCGCTGTACCTCGTGGAGGAGGCCGCCGACGGCACCCGGCTGCTGCGCTTCGCGCTGGCCCAGAACGACTCGGTCAAGATCCCTTACCGCGCGTCGCGGCTGCCGCTGACGAGCGCGAGCGTGGCGGGACACGTCGCGCTGACCGGCGACACCCTCAACCTCGAAGACGCCTACGCGCCGCCGCCGGGCGCGCCGTTTGGGATCAACCGGTCGTTCGACGCCAAGGCCGGCTACCGTACGAAGTCGATGCTGGTGGTGCCGATGCGCACGCCGCAGGGTGAGACGATCGGCGCCCTCCAGCTGATCAACTGCAAGCCGGACTTCGGTCACCGCTTCGCGTCGGTGGACGAGATCGAGCGGACGGTCCGGCCCTACGGCCCGCGCCAGCAGCAGCTCGCCGGGTCGCTCGCCTCGCAGGCGGCCGTCGCGATCCACAACAGCCAGCTCTTCGAGTCCATTCGACGGCTCTTCGAAGGGTTCGTGCAGGCCTCCGTTACCGCGATCGAGTCACGCGATCCGACGACCTCGGGCCACTCCTTTCGGGTCGCCAATCTCACGGTCGGCCTCGCGAGCGTGGTCGACCGCTGCGCCACCGGCGCGTACGGCGCGACCCGCTTCAGCGCCGAGGAGATGATGGAGCTCCGCTACGCCGCCCTCCTGCACGACTTCGGCAAGGTCGGCGTGCGCGAGCAGGTGCTCGTGAAAGCCAAGAAGCTCTTCCCGGGCGAGCTCGACCGGATCCGCCAGCGCGTCGAGCTCATCAAGCGCGGGCTCGCGCTCCGCTACGCCGACAAGAAGATCGAGCATCTGCTCGACAAGGGCCGTCGTCGCTACGCCGAGCAGTCCGCCGCGTTCGACGCCGAGCTGGCGGCGTATCTCGCAGAGCTCGACGACAGCCTGGGCCGCATTGTCGGCGCCAACGAGCCGACGGTGCTGCCGCAGGAGTCCGCGGCGGCGCTCGAGCGGCTGGCGCTCCGCGCCTTCGAGGATCACCGCGGTCACCGCCAGGCCGTCCTCACGCCCGAGGAGGCCGCGATTCTCTCGGTCCCCCGAGGCAGCCTCACGGAGGCGGAGTTCAAGGAGATCCAGTCCCACGTGGTGCACACCTACCGGTTCCTCGCCGAGATCCCGTGGACCAAGGAGTTTCGCCGCATCCCCGAGATCGCCCGCTCGCATCACGAAAAGCTCGACGGCACGGGCTATCCCCTCGGGATGCGGGGCGAGGAGATCCCGGTGCAGTCCAAGATGATGACCATCGCTGACATCTACGACGCGCTCACGGCCGGCGACCGTCCCTATAAGAAGGGGGTTTCCCGGGACGAGGCGCTCGACATCCTGGGCCACGAGCGCCGAGCCGGGCACGTGGACGGCGCGCTGCTCGACCTCTTCATCGAGGCGAAGATTTACGCGCAAGCCACGTCGGCGGCGGTCACCCCACCAAGAGCAGACAGACGCCGCCCCATGCGATGACGGCGCCGAGCGCCAGCAGCGCGCGCACCGCCTCGCGTCCCAGCGTGAGACTCTTCACATGTTGAGTGGATCGCGCCAAAAAAAAGGCGCGGGAACCTCGACGATGAATCAACGCGTAGGTCACTGCGTGCGAGCTCATGTGTCCCTCCACCTCTGGGGGAGCGGCCGCCGCTCCCCGCCTCAGAAACCGCGAAGTAGTCCGATGACCTTCCCGAGAATTCGCACGGGGCGTCGGGCGGGATCGACGACGATCGGCGCCATCGTCGGGTTCTCGGGCTTGAGCACGACGCGCGGACCGTCGCGCAGGAACCGCTTCACCGTCGCCTCCGGCTCACCGCCCGCGTCCGACTCGATCAGCGCGGCGACGATGTCGTTCTGCTGAGCCGAGTCCTGCCGCCGGACGAGCACGAGGTCGCCGTCGCAGATGTGCGCGTCGATCATCGAGTCGCCCCGCACGCGGAGCGCGAACACGTCCTCGCCGCGCCCGGGCAGCGCGACGGCCGCGATAGGCACCTCGCCCTCCCGATTCTCCTGAGCGAGGAGCGGCGCGCCCGCGGCGATGCGGCCGAGGATCGGCACGGAATGGTGGGTTCGGCCGGAGCCGCCTCTGTCGGTGAGCGTGAGAGCTCTCGAGGTCCGGCCGGCGCTCGGCCGTCTCTGTAACTCCCCTTTGCGCTCGAGTGCTTTCAGGTGGTCGAACGCCGCTCGGGGCGTGATCCTGAACCGCTCGCCGATCTCGCGTACGGTCGGCGGCACTCCGTGCCTGGCCTGGAAGCCACGCATGAAGCCGAGTACCTCCTGCTGCCGGCTCGTCAGCTCGCGCATGCTCGTCCTCCTCCGTGACGGGAATTATTACTCAACTTCTGTTGACTAGTCAACAAAAAGCGAGTGGCGGATGGGCGACGATCAGGTCCCGGTCAAACGGTGGCTAGGCGGGCTCCCAGGGCTCGCAGACGGGGCACGTCGTGAACCCCTGCTCACGGGCATCGGCGACGTGCTTGAAGTAGGCGCGCTCGGTCTCCGGGATCCGCGAGACCCAGGCGCAGTCGCTCTTGTGGAAGAGGCGCGAGGTCCGCTGAGCGCAGTACGGCTCACCTGGCTCGACGGCGACGGACGGCGTGGTCTCGGATGCGGCCGTCGTGGCCTCGGCCTCGGACGGCAACACGGCGACTGGCGCTGGCTCGACGGGTGCCGGCGTCGGCGCAATGATCGGGTCGGGCTCGTTGATGTGGAGGTTCGTCTCGACGGTCGAACGGAACTCGTCACTCGCCCGGCGGAACTCGCGTAGCGCGCGACCGACCATCCGTCCAAGCTCGGGAAGCTTCCCGGGGCCAAACACCAGCAGGGCGAGCACCCCGATGACGAGCATTTCCTGAAGGCCGATGTCGAACATCGCGGTTTAGAGTAACACGCGCTCCGGGCTAGCTGACCCCGGCGAGGCTCCCCAGCTCGGCGAAGGAGCCCACGACCAGATCCGCCTCTCCCGCGGGGGCGCCGCCCTCGGGCGCGTCCGCGCGCCGCTCGGGGGCATACAGCACCGTGAGCATGCCGACCGCCCTGGCGCCGCGGATATCGGACGGAATGCTGTCGCCCACCATCGCAGCCCGCGCCGGCGGGAGAGCCATCCGCTCGAGAGCCATCCGGAAGAGGGGCGGCTCCGGTTTGCCGACCACGATCGGCCGAACGCCGGCGGCGACGGCGATCGCCTCGACGATCGCCCCGCAGCCCGGCAGGAAATCGCCGCCCTCGATCGGAAGGCGCGGGTCGACGTTCGCCGTGACGAGCGGTGCCCCGCCCGCGGCGGCCCGCGCGGCGGCGGTGAGGCGCTCGTAGCTGAGATCGAAGTCGTTGCCGACGGCGACGACGGTTGCGGCGCGATAGTCCTTGACGTCCACCAGTTCATGGCCGGCGCGCGCGATGACGGCCGCCATCTCGGGCGCGCCGACGACGAGGACCCGTGAGGGCCCGAATCGCTGACGGATCACCTCGCCGATGATCTCGAGCGGCGTCAGGACGTGTCGAGCGACACCGACCCCGAGGCGGCCCAGGCGCTCGCGCAGCTCGTCACCGGTGGCGCGAGAGTTGTTGGACACGAAGGCGAGCGCGCGACCGCTCCGGTGCAGGGCCGCGAGGAGCTCGCTCGCGCCTGGATTGAGGACGCTGCCACTCCAGACGCACCCGTCGAGGTCGAAGACGAAGCCGCGCGCGCTCGACAGGCGCGGGTCGGGCACGGGCGTCAGGCCTCCGTCGACCGCGCGAAGTCGGCGATCGCGTCCTGGTACACCTCGCGAGTCCGGCTGGCCACGCTAGCCCAGCTGAAATGCGCCTGCACCCGCTGCCGGCCCGCGCGCCCCAGGGCGCGCCCGCGCTCAGGATCCTCCAGCAGCGCGCGGATCGCCACGGCGAGCGCGTCAGGGCGGCCCGGCTCGACGAGCACACCCGTCTTGCCATCCTCGACCACCTCGAGGATGCCGCCGACCCCGGAGGCGACGACCGGAGTCTCGCAGGCCATCGCCTCGAGGTTGATCAGACCGAACGGCTCGTACACCGACGGGCACACGAACACGGCCGCGTGGCTGTAGAGCTGCACGACCTCGTCCACGGGAATCATCTCCCCGATCCACACGACGTTCGAGTGCTCGGGCAACGCTCGCTTGAGGCGCGCTTCGATCTCGGGCGTGTCGGGCGCCGAGGCGCAAAGGACGACCTGCACGCCCGGCGGGAGCTTCGGGGCCGCCTCGAGCAGATGGAAGATCCCCTTTTGATCCGTGATACGCCCGACGAAGAGCACGTACGGCTCGCGGACGCCCCGGCGCCCCAGCACGTCGCGCGCCCGAGTGCGCCGAAACTGATTGGGGTCGATGCCGTTGTGGATGACGACGACCCGCTCGGGGGCGACGCGAAAATGGCTCAGGATGTCCTCACGCATCTGGCGCGAGACCGCGATGATCCGGTCGGCCGCCTCCACCGACGTCTTCTCGATCCAGCTCGAGAGGAGATAGCCGCTGCCGAGCTGGTCGGCCTTCCACGGCCGGAGCGGCTCCATGCTGTGGAGGGTCACGCAGAGCGGGATGCGATGAAGGGTACGGATCCAGAACCCCGCCATGTCCGCGTACCAGGTGTGCGCGTGGGCGACGTCGGCGTCGACGGGATCACGGGCCATCGCCAGCGCGATCGACAAGGTCTCGAGCGCCGGCGCGTGCCGGGGCCCGTCGCGGCCGGGCCCGACCCGCTCCCAGGGCGTGTAACCGCGCAGCGCGATCTCGCCCGTCGCCTCGGCCGGAGATCGCTCGCCGAAGCAGCGCACCTCCACGGCCATGAGCCGGCTCAGCGCCCGCGCGAGCTGACCGACGACGACCCCCGCCCCGCCGTAGATGTGCGGCGGATACTCACGGGTCAACAGGAGGGCCTTCACGACCGCTCGCTGCCCTCCGCGAGATCGTCCTCGCGACGCTCGAGCTTGCGCGCCACCGTGCGCACGTCGATGCCGAGGAGCTTCGCCGCCTGCGTCTTGTTGCCGCCGGTGATGCGGAGCGTCTCGTCGAGCAGCCGCCGCTCGATGTCCGCGAGCGGCGTGCCCACCAGCTCGAGAATGGCGTCGCGCGGCGGGCGCTTCACGCCCATGACCTCTTCCGGCAGATCCTCGGCGTCGATCCGATCCTTCCGGGCGAGCACCACGCTGCGCTCGACGAGGTTCTCGAGCTCGCGCACGTTACCCGGCCAGGCATAGGACTCGAGCCGCTCGACGGCCTCGCCCGAGAAGCCGTCGAGCTTCCGGCCGTTCTTGGCGGCGTAGACCCGCAGGAAGTGCTGAGCGAGCACGCGGATGTCCTCGTGGCGCTCGCGCAGCGGCGGCACGCGGATGGTGATGACGTTGAGCCGGTAGTAGAGGTCCTCGCGGAAGCGCTTCTCCTTCACCATGTCGGCCACGTCCTGGTTGGTGGCGGCCACGATGCGCACGTCGACCTGGAGGCTACGCGTTCCGCCGAGGCGCTCGAACTCTCCCTCCTGGAGCACGCGCAGGATCTTGGGCTGCGTGACCAGCGAGAGGTCGCCCACCTCGTCGAGGAAGAGCGTGCCCGCGTTCGCGAGCTCGAAGCGGCCCTCCTTGCGTCCGGCGGCGCCGGTGAACGCCCCCTTCTCGTAGCCGAACAGCTCGGACTCGAGGAGCGTCTCCGGTAGCGCCGCGCAGTTGACGGCGACGAAGGGGCCGTTGCGCCGCGGCGAGCGCTCGTGGATGGTCCGCGCCACCAGCTCCTTGCCCGTCCCGCTCTCGCCCTGGATGAGCACCGTCGCCGAGCTGTCGGCGATCTGCTCGATGAGCGTCATCATCCGCCGAAATGACGGGCTGGCGCCGATCATCTGGCCCTTGGCGCGAAGGTCCTCCAGCTGGCTCTTGAGCGCCCGGTTCTGCTCGATCAGGTCGCGCCGCTCGAGAGCCTTGTCGATGAGCTTGATGAGCTGCTCGCGCCGGAACGGCTTGGTGAGGAAGTCGTAGGCGCCGTCCTTCATCGCCTTCACGGCCTCTTCCACGGTGCCGAAGGCGGTCAACAGGATGACGTCGACGTCGGGCATGAGCGCCTTCGCCGCCCGCAGGAGCTCGAGCCCGGTCAGGCCCGGCATCTTGAGATCGGTCACGATGAGATCGACGCCGCCGGCCTGCACCCGCTCGAGCGCGGCCCGCCCGTCCGAGGCGAGCACGACGCGGTAGCCCTCGCGGGTCAGCGTCCGCTCCAGGCTCTCGCGCAATCCCGGATCGTCGTCGGCGATCAGCAGCGTCGCGGGATCAGACATGCGCCGCCGCCTTCTTGATCGGGAGCCGGATGGTGAAGGTCGCGCCGCGACCGCTCCGGTTCGCCCACCGGATCTCGCCGCCGTGCTCCCCGGCGATCTGGCGGGTGATCGAGAGCCCGAGGCCGGTCCCCTGGGGCTTCGTCGTGAAAAACTGCTCGAAGAGCCGTGGCCCGACGTCGACGGGAATGCCGCCGCCGGTGTCGGAGACGGCGATCTCGACGGCATCGCCGTCGAAGCGGCTGCCGATCGTCAGCTCTCCGCCGCTCGACAGCGCCTCCAGGCCGTTCTTGACGAGGTTCAGCACCGCCTGGCGCAGGAGGCCGCGGTCGATCTCCATCGTCGGCACGTTCGGGTCGACCTCGACCCGCAAGGTGAGGCCCTGGCGGGTGGCGACCGGGCGGACGAACTCGGCGAGCTCCTGCACGAGATGGTTGACCGACTCGTCCTCGAAGTGGGGCCGCGGAAACCGGGCGAAGGCCAGATACTCTTCGGTCAGCGCGTCGAGCGCGGTGACCTGATCGCGGATCGCGGTGACGAGGCCCGCCGCCTCCTTCATATCTTCGCCGCTCCGCTCGCGCACGATGTCTTCCAGCATCTCCGCGTTCAGCTCGATGGCGCTGATCGGGTTGCGCACTTCGTGGGCGACCTTGAGCGACAGCCGGCCGACCGTCGCCATGCGCTCGGCCACGACCAGCTCCTGCTGGGCCGTCCGCAGCCGGCTCAGTGTTCCCGTGAGCTCATCGTTCAGCCGCTCCACCTCGCCGCGCTCCCGCCGCTCCCGATTGGCGACCAGGCCAAGGGTCACGGCGGGCAGCCCGGCCAGCGCCGCGAGAATCAAGTGCGGCGTCCATCCGACCCAGGGCGGAACCAACACGGTCGACAAGGCGTAGAGCCCCCCCGCCACCACCGCCGCGCCGAGCCCGACCCAGGGCCCGAAATAGTAGGCGTTGACGGCGACGAGGGGAAAGAACAGAAGGTAAAAGACGCTGTCGCCGGCCCCCGTGAGGCACAAGAGCACGAAGACCAGGAGCAGGTCGATCGCGAGGGCGCCGATGAAGTATGCTCGGGTCGCGCGCGGATTGACCGTGACCAGCGCGAAGATGCCGACCTTATAGGCCCCGAACCAGAAGACGAGCCAGTAGAGGTCGATCCGGTGCCGCGGCCGGAGCGGAAAAAACCCGAGCGCGGCGAGGCCGCCGACCATGACGACGGCCAGGAGAACCGCGAACACGCGCTCGTCGCGCTCCAGCAACCGAAAGCTGGCGTGCCACGGTTTTCGCTCGGCGGCGGTCACGGCCATCTCCACGCCGACTATAGCATTGGGGCCCATCATGGCCGCCGGACCCCGCGCCGGACGGCGATGGCGACCCACACCGCGATCCCGACGAGGACGACCAGGGCGATCCAGCGTTCCACGCGATGGACGTCGGCGAACACCTGCTCGACCTGGTCGGCGAAGAGGAACGCGAGAAAGAAGCCGAACGGAACGCCCACCAGCGCGGCGCCGGCGTCGACCGCCAGGAACTTCCAGAAGGGCACGCGGGCGATCCCGGCCGTGAGGAAGGCCGCCGCCCTCAGCCCCATCACGTGTCGCGCCGTGAACACGATCTTCACGCCATGGTTCCGGTACGCGGCCTTGAGCTGCTCTTCGCGAGCCGGGCTCAGGACCCACCGGACGTGGCGCCAGCCGAGGACCCGCTCCCCCCAGTGGTGTCCGACCCAGTAGAGGACGATGTCGGCGGAGAGCACGCCCACGAGGCAGACGGGCAGGGCGAGCCACCACCGGAAGACCAGCTGGTGCGACAGGACTCCGGCGGTGATGATCGGGAGCTCCTCCGGCAGGGGGACCCCGAGGCCGGCGGCGAAGAGAACGAGGAACAGGCCGGCGTAGCCGAGCTGCTCGATCAGCGTCCCGACCAGATCGCACCTCGGGCAAGATTCGTCTCGCGGAAGATGGTGAACAGTGTATACTCCGATAGCCCTGTGCGGTCAGAAGGAGCCCTTCCATGGCGGTGAAACTCTTCGTCGGCGGTTTGTCCTTTTCCACCTCTAACGAGCGCCTGCGCGAAGCCTTCGCGGCAGCCGGCAGCGTCGAATCCGCGAGCGTCGTGACCGACCGGGATACCGGCCGATCGCGCGGCTTCGGGTTCGTCGAGATGGCGACTCCGGAGGAAGCCGAGCAGGCCATCAGCCGCCTCAACGGCACGAGCCTCGACGGCCGCACCATCCAGGTCGAGAAGGCGAAGGCCCCAGGGGCAGGCGGCGGCGGCGACCGGCGCGGCGGCGGCGGCGGCGGTCGTGGTGGCTTCGGCGGCGGCGGCGGCGGTCGCGGCGGGTCCCGCGGCGGCGGCGGCGGTCGCTGGTAGCCCAGCTCACACTCGCTCGCCTCTTCCACCTCTGGCTCGCCTCCGCCCACGGGGCGACTTCCGTGTCGATCGCCTCGCGCTCGGGGGTGTCGTTCCCCCGCGGTGCCGGGGCTCGCACCGGTAGTTTGCCGCCATGCACACAGTCCTGCACACCGAGTCCTCGCGCGGACACGGCGGCCAGGAGATCCGCACCCTCGCGGAGGCACGCTGGCTGATCGGCCACGGCTGGAGGGCGCTCATCGCCTGCCAGCCCGACAGCCCCCTCCTCACCGAGGCGCGGGCCTCTTCCATTCCGGTCGAGGCCGTCCGGATGGGGAGCGCGACAGACGTCGGCGCCATCGTCCGCCTGCGCCGGCTCGTCCGGGCGCGCGGCGTGAGTCTCGTCCACACCCATAGCTCCGTGGACAGCTGGCTCGGGGGCATCGCCGCGAAGTCTCTCGGCCGGGCGGTGGTGCGCAGCCGGCACGTCTCGATCCCCATCCGCCGACGGCGCGCCCTCGTCTACCGGCTCGCGGACCGGATCATCACCAGTGGTGAGGGCGTGCGCGCGATCGTGATCGGCGCGGGCATCGCGCCCGAGCGCGTGGTGTCGATCTCGGCCGGCGTCGACAGCGCGCGGTTCCATCCGGGCGTGTCGGGCAAGCCGGTCCGCGACGAGCTCGGCCTCGGCGACGCGCCCCTCGTCGGGCTCGTCGCCAACGTGCGGGGCTCGAAAGGCCACAACATCTTTCTCGAGGCGGCGCGCACCGTGGTCGCGGCCGC
>Ga0066707_10001106_pt1 | contig 9770 bp, 8 predicted proteins | sample GraSoiAngelo_156_FD_66503 | JGI IMG/M metagenome (GOLD analysis project Ga0066707, IMG submission 66503) | Grasslands soil microbial communities from the Angelo Coastal Reserve, California, USA - 14_1009_13_40cm | ecosystem: Environmental > Terrestrial > Soil > Grasslands | place: USA... | reverse complement strand
CTCACGCATTTTCTGTTTGCGCACATCATCGCCGAGGTCTGCGACGCCCTAGCGCTCGTCACGATCGCGCTCGGTCTCAGCAAGCGAGTCGGGCCCGGGTCCACGCCGTTCGTAACCGGGGCACTCCAGCACCGGTAACGGCGGGTAGCGGACGAAACGGGCGTCTGTCTCGGCGCGCGAGCACCGATAGAAGACAGACCCCCGCCGGTTCGTGACGATCCGCACCCATGTGCAGGTGGCACAAAGCCCTGTGGCAGGATCGGTCATTAGGTGCAAAGAAGAAGCTAGTTATATCTTGGACCCCGTGAATAAAGGGGATGATCTCGGGCTTCCCCCCGGCATGCGCGAGGTGTACCTGCGAGGAGTGCGCGACCAGCTGGGCGGAATCGCTGAGTTGGCGGAGCGCCTCGTGGCAGCGGGGGGCGACATCGACGCCGTGGACCAGCTCCGGCGCGAGGCCCACAAGATCCGCGGTTCGGCCGGCTCATTCGGATTCACCCAAGCAACGACGGTCGCTGCGGAACTCGAGGAGGCCGCTAAGCAATGGCTCGCGCAGCCCGAGCAGGGCGCTAGCACGCGCGGCGCCATGGCTCGCGCGTTTGTGCGCCGACTCGCTGCTGCCGTCTTTACGAAACAGGGCTCTGCAGCATCGCCTTCGCACCCGCCCGTACCCCCGCCCCCGCCAACGCAGGCTTCACACACGGACGCGCCGCCGGCCGCCGCTCGCGACCCAACGCCGGTCCCCGAGCTGATCGTCGTCGAGGACGACGCCGCCGTTGCTGAGCGCCTTGCCTTCGGGATAGAGGTCCGGGGCTATCGCTTCGTGGTCCAGCGCACCAAGCCCGACGCGCTGGACTACCTGCGTCGGCTGAACACGGGCGGAACGGTACCGCTGGTGCTAATCGATGTGGATCGACCGGATCTCGACGGCTACTCAATCCTCGAAGCGCTCCAGCAGGAGTGTCCCGGGAAGTTCCGCATCGTGCTCATGACCGAGCACGGTGACACGCGAAAGCAGCGGCGCAGCCGCGAAGCGGGTGCACTGGACTACCTCCTCACGGGGAGCAGCCTGTGGGCCGCGCTCGAGGACATCCGCCGCTGGGTGGGGCGGTGACGCGCGACCATGGCGCTCTTACTCTCGACTTCCCCATCTTGGTGCCCATGAGTCGGGACCCAGCGCCTCCCGCGCCGCAACCCGGACCGGGGAAGCAGTATTTGGCCGGGATGCGCGCAAATCTTGCGCTCCTCCTCGGCATCGCCGAGCGCTTGGCCGCGACGGGCAACGATCGGGCGGCACTTGCCGAGCTGCTGCGCGAAACCCAGAAGATCCAGGGAGCCGCGGAGTCCTTTGGGTTCCTCGACGCGTCCCGACTAGCCGCCGGGATGGAGGCGACCGTCAGGGACTGGGCTTCCCGCCCCGATGACCAGGACGTGGACCGTGGCTCGCTAACCCTCTGGTTCGTCACGCGCCTCGCCGCAATGCTCAAGCTCGAGATGCCGCGTCGCGCCGCAGCACCTCGGCCCAAGCCTACCGGCCCCGCGGTGCCGCGTCGGACCGCCGGGATCCCGACGCCACCCTCCGCACCTGTTGCGCCCAGTCCGCCCAAAGTGCCCGCGCCTCCTCCCGCTCCTCCACGGCGCCTGATCATTCGCCGACCGAGCGCGGCGCGTCCATCGCCCGAGCCACCGGCCCCTGTCCCCGCCCCCGCCTCCGTCCTCGCACCGCCACCTGCGCCCCCACCAAGCGGGGCCGAGGCGCCGACGTTCTCTCCTCCACCGACCCAGCCCCCGGAGCCACCGCCCGTCGCTCGGACACAGGAGCTGACCTGGCTCATCCCGCCCGGCGAGGCGTTTCCCGCGGACCTGGCGGAACCTGCGCCGCCTGGGGCAGCACCGGAGACACGCGGCGAGTCACTGCCGCTGAGTCCGTCAGGGGCTCAGCTCTCGCTTGGCTTCCCACCTCGCGACGCTCCGCCGCCAGCCCCACCGTCGGCGCCACAACCTGCCATCGCAGCGACGCCCCTGGCGCCTCCGCCTGAGTCCCCACCCGCAGCAGCGCCGCCGACGCCGGAGCCCCAGTCGATCCTAGCCGCACCACCAGTCGAGACGCCTGCGCCCGAGGCGCTACCTGAAGCAGCACCGCCGACTCCGGAGCCGCAGCCGATTCTAGCCGTAGCACCAGTCGAGACGCCTGCACCCGAGCCCCCGCCTCCAGCAGCGCCGCCGATGCCGGAGCCGCAGCCCATTCTAGCCGCGACGCCCGTGGAGCCCCCTGCGCCCGAGGCCGCGCCGCAGCCGGACGCAGAAGTCGCTGCAACGGTTACGGAGGTGATCTTCGTCGAGGACGATGCGGCGCTCGCCGAGCTGCTCGAATATGGATTGCAGTCGCGGGGCTATCGGTTCCTGTCGTATCGCAATGGTCGCGAGGCGTTGCGCGAGTTGTTGGCGCTGGATGTGCAGGGAACGCGCCCCTTGCTGCTGCTGGACGTGGATCTCCCCGGGCTCGATGGCTATTCCGTCTTCGACGCCTTGCAACGGGAGCGCCCCGGGACCTACCGCGTCGTGTTCACAACGGTGCATGGAACCGAGGAGGAACAATTGCGCGGGCTGGAAGCAGGCGCGCTCGATTACATGATAAAGCCGATCAGCCTGCGAGTGGCCCTAGAGAAGATCAAGCGCTGGGTGGGGAGGTGACGAGCCGTCAGTTCCTCGTCATCGTCGCCATTGCACAGGGTGTGCTGCTCCTTGCCTTGATCACCCTCATCATGCTCAACCGCTGGGTCCGAGTGCGCCGGAGCGCCAAGGTCGACCCGAGGCGGATCGAGCTCGATGCGGTGATGCAGCGCTGGGTATTGGGCCAGGCCGACGCGGGAACAGTGGCAGACGCGCTCGGCTTGCTTCCAATGACGTTCATCATCGACGCGCTCGTGACCTGGTCCGCGCGCGTCCCCGGTGAGCGCTGGCGGGAACTGTCCGGCCGGCTGGAGCACCGCTGGTGGGGGCGGGTGATGCGTGGGAACAGCCGCTCCGCCCGCTGGTGGAAGCGGCTGGATTGCGCGCGCTTTCTCGCGGTCGCTGCGACGTCGCACGATACCGGGCGACTGCTCCGCTTGCTGCGGGACACGCACCCCGCGGTGCAGCTCGCCGCGGCCACCACGCTCGAGCGTCTCGACAGTCCCCTCCTCGTGGCCGCGGCGCTGGACCAACTCCCCCAGCTCGGCCCGACAGTACAGGCGTATTACGCGAGCGTCCTCAAGCGGTCCCGTCCGGCCGTCCTCCGGCACCTCATGCAGCTGTTCCGGCGGCTCGATGATCCCCGGTTGCCTCGCATCATCGAGTTTGCCGGCCGTCTGAACGAGCCGGTGCTGCGCGAGCCGTTCACGACCTTAGCCACACATCTCGATGCTGAGGTGCGGACCCAAGTGGCCCGAGCGCTGGGCAAGTTCCCGCATCGCGAGTCCGTCGCCGCGCTCAGCTACCTTGCGCATGACGACGCGTGGCCGGTGCGCGCGCAGGCGGTTCGTTCGCTCGGCATGATCGCCGACCCTACGACGCTGTCGGCGGTCCGCGACGGATTGCGCGACGCGGAGTGGTGGGTGCGCCTTCGCGCCGGCCTCGCGCTCACGCGCTTCGGCCCCCCAGGCCGCGCCGTACTCCTCGCGGCCGAGGTCGGTGCGGACCCCGCCGCCCGCGACATGGCGGCGCTGATCCTCGGCCTCTCGTCGCAGGCCCTCGCGGAGTACGCCGCGTGAACACGCTCATTCACACCACCGACGTCGTCGTCCTGACCTATTTCCTCGCCCTCAACACGTTCTACGCGCTCCTCCTGGTACTGGCGATCCCGGAGATCTGGGAGCAAACCCGCCTCGCCGAGGACGAGGACTTCCAGCGCCTGATGCAGAGCGACGCGCTGCCGCCGATCACGATTCTCGTACCAGCCTACAACGAGAGCGCCACGATCGAGACGAGCGTGACGGCGATCCTGACTCTCGAATACCGCAATTTCGAAATCGTCGTCGTGAACGACGGCTCGAAGGACGACACCATGGAGCGGCTGCGGCAAGCGTTCGAGCTGTACGAGGTGCCGCGTACCTATGCCGAAACGATCCCCACGCAGCCGCTACGCGCGGTGTACCGGTCGCGGACGCGGACACGTCTGCTGGTCATCGACAAGGAGAACGGGGGCAAAGCGGACTCGCTCAACGCCGCGATCAATGCGAGCCGCTTCCCGCTCGTCATCGCGGTGGACGCGGACACCCTGATCGAGCCCGACGCGCTGCTGCGGCTCACCCGCCCGTTTCTCCTCGGGGCGCGGATCGCCGCGGTGGGCGGGACGGTCCGCGTCGCGAATAGCTGCGTGGTGAAGGACGGCCGCGTCACCGACGCCAGGGTGCCCCGCCGCTTCATACCGGGGATCCAGGTGGTGGAGTACCTACGCGCCTTCCTCTTCGGCCGCCTGGGATGGAATCGTCTGGGCGGCAGTCTCGTGATCTCCGGCGCTTTCGGATTGTTCCGCAAGGACTACCTGCACGCGATCGGGGGCTACAGCATTTCAAGTATCGTGGAAGATCTGGACCTCGTCGTCCGGCTCCACCGCCACCTGCAGCGCAACAAGATCCGTTACGAGATCCTTTTCATCCCTGACCCTGTGGCGTGGACGGAAGTGCCCGAGTCGGGGCGGATCCTGTCCCGCCAGCGCGAGCGCTGGCATCGCGGTCTCATCGCCGCGATGTGGCAGTACAAGGGGATGCTCGGCAACCCCCGCTACGGCCGGGTGGGATTGATCGCGATGCCGTTCTTCGCGTTCGGCGAAATGCTCGCCCCCGTCGTGGAAGTCCTCGGCTACGGGATTACAATCCTGGGCCTCGCGTACGGGGCGATCGATGCGTCGTTCGCGTTGCTGTTCCTGCTGGTGGCGTGGGGGTACGGGATGCTGCTCTCGATCTGGGCGGTGGTGCTCGACGAGGTGAGTTTCCGGCGCTACGGGCGGCTCGGCGACATCGTGCGTCTGTTGCTCTACGCGATGCTCGAGACGTTCGGGTATCGCCAGCGCACCGTCTGGTGGCGGCTCAAAGCCTTCGCCGGCGTCTGGAAGCGGCGGCAGGTGTGGGGGGAGATGGTGCGCAAAGGCTTCGCCACGCCGTCGTGATCCGTCTGCTCGCGAGCCTCCTGCTGCAGGCGGTCGGATGCGAGCGGACGGCTGCGGCGGCCGCCGCCGAGGCCGGCTGGGAGGCCTACCGGCGCGGAGCGCTGCCGGAAGCGGCCGCCCGGTTCGCTGCCGCCGATTCGCTGTGCCGGGCGTTCCCCGATGCCCAGGTCGGCCTCGGGTTCGTCCAATTACGCGCGGGGGAAAACGCAGCCGCGGAGCGGCACTTCACGGCGGCGCTGCGCGGCGACTCTGCCCACGGTGACGCCTGGTACGGGTTGGGCCTCGCGCGTGAGCGGCTGCGACGCCACTCGCAAGCGATCACTGCGTGGCGGAAGGCCCTGGCGGTTGCGCCGGGCTACGACGACGCGCTCGACGCCTTGCTCGCCGCGGGCGTGGATAGCGGTCTGTCGCTACGCTCGCCTCAGCGACCGGTGGATTCCCGCGTCCCGGCTCGGGCCGTCGGCGAGCAATTCGAGATCCGCGAGGCCGGTGGCTGGCAGCCGCTCTACGTGAAGGGCATCAATCTCGGAGCTGCGCTGCCGGGGCGGTTTCCCTCGGAGTTCCCGGAGGATGATTCCACATACGCCCGCTGGCTGCGCCTCATCGCGGACGCGAATGCGAATGTCGTTCGCCTCTACACCATTCTGCCGCCCGCATTCTACCGGAGCTTCAAAGCGTGGAACGACACGCACCCCGAGCGTCCCCTTTGGCTCGTGCACGGCGTCTGGGCGGAGCTCCCGCCACGCGGCGATTATGATGATCCACGGTGGAAGAAGCAGTTCCGAGCGGAGATGCGGTGGGTGGTAGACGTTGTGCACGGGAACGCCGCGATCGGCCGGCGCCCGGGACACGCGTGGGGTCGTTACGCCGACGATGTCTCCGACCACGTGCTTGCATACATCATCGGCCGGGAGTGGGAGCCGTATTCGATCCGCGCGTACAACGCGCGGCGCTCCGGCGCGCAGGCCACAGTATATGCCGGGCGCTTCCTCGCCGTGGACAGCGGCACGCCCGCCGACGTGTGGATGGCGGAGCAGTGCGACTATATGCTGGGATACGAGTGGGACATCTGGTACGCTGCGCGGCCGATTGCCTATACCAACTGGCCCACTCTCGATCCCCTGCATCATCCCACCGAGGCGACGGCGGCTGAGGAGCAAGCGCTCCGGAGCCGCCTCGGACTGCCGCACAATGTCCGGCTCAAAGAGTACGACAACGACAGCGAAAGCCTCGACGCGATGCTCGTCCGGCCAACGGCCGCCAATGTCGCCGGATACTTCGCTTCTTACCACGCGTATCCCTACTACCCCGACTTCATCGGGCTCGACTCCGCGTACGGGACTGTCCGATCGTCCGTCGGCCCCTCCCACTACTTCGGCTATCTGCTCGATCTCAAACGGCATCACACGGGCAGAGCGCTGCTCATCGCGGAATACGGCGTCCCCTCATCGCGTGGCCTCGCTCACCTCGACCCGGAGGGGACGCATCATGGAGGGCATGACGAGCGCGCTATGGCGGAGTGGGATGTGAGGCTGTCGCGGGAAATCCACGAGGCGGGGCTCGCCGGCGGCATCCTGTTCGCCTGGCTCGACGAGTGGTTCAAGCACAATTGGGTCGTGATCGATCTCGAAGCGCCCGCCGAGCACACTCCGCTGTGGCACAACCTCATGGACGCGGAGCAACACTACGGGCTGCTTGGCCTGTATGCCGGCGACCCGGCGCGGCCCGAGCCTGGCGGCAACCTGGCGCCATGGCGTGCGCTCACCGTCGTGGCCGAGAGTGCAGGAACCCGGCTGCGCGCCGGGGCTGACCCGTCGTACCTCTACCTCACGCTCGAGAGCTCGGTCGGGATCGATTCAATACGCTGGGTCGTCGGCATCGATACCGATCGCCCGGACCGCGGCCAGTTCGCGCTTCCTGGCGTGAATGGTCTCACCCCGACAGGCGTCGAATTCGCCCTCGTGCTGGGCGACACGGCGGACGCGCAACTCCTCGTCACGCCAACCTACAATCCGTATCTCGGCCCGCGGTCAGGAATGCGATCCACCGATCTCGATGCCTTCTACAATACCCGCGCGACCATAGACGCGCGGCTCTCGGATGGCCGCTTCGATTCGCTGTTCGTGGCGACGAACCGCTTCCGCGTGTCACGCACGGGTAAGACATACGCCGCGCGCGGTGTGAACCGCGGTCGCTTGCGCTACGGCCGTGCCGCCGAGTCGACGCTCGCGGACTGGTTCGTTGACCGGGGGACTCAACTCGTAGAAGTACGCCTGCCGTGGGGTCTGTTGAACGTGACGGATCCCTCATCCCGAACCGTGCTGGCGCGCGTGCGCGACCCCGGCCCGGTCCGCACGGAGGTGACCGACGGACTGCGATTCATCGTGAACGCGGTAGCTCGGGATCGGACCGTCCGTGGCCGCGCAACGTCAGTTCACCCGTACGCCTGGCCCACTTGGACCACGCCGGTTTGGCACGAACGGCTCAAACCCGCATACTATGCCATGCAAGCGCTCTGGGGAGCGTGGTGACGGCCCGCATCTGGTCGCTCGTGGCGGTGACGTTGGTGGGCCGCGGCCTCGCGGCCCAGCTCCCCGAGGCGGAAGAAGCGTTCCGGCGCGGTGACCAGCGCGCCGCCCGGGCCGCCTACGAGGCCGTGCTCCGTCGGGACTCCGCGAACGTCCGGGCTCTCTACAGGCTCGCGGTGCTCGACAGCTGGGACGGCAAGCTGCAACGCTCGCTCGAACGGTTTGGGCGGCTGCGCCAACTCGAGCCGGCCGATCCCGACATCATGGTGGCGCATGCCCGTGTGCTCGCGTGGGCCGGGAAGACTGGCGTCGCGGAGCGGCTGTACGATTCCGTTCTCGCGACGCGCCCGGATCGGAGCGACGCGCTCGCCGGGCGCGCACGCGCTATTGCCTGGGCGGGCGATTTGGACCGGGCGGAGCGCCTATGGCGGAGCGCCCTCGAGGTCCATCCGGACGACGCCGAAATCCTCGTCGGACTGGCGCAGACGCTGTTCTGGCGCGGGAAGCCTGAGCTTGCGGAGAGTTACGTCAGCCGCGCGCGTCAGCTCGCCCCCGACGAGCGCGAGGCGCGCGATCTGTTGAGCCTGGTGCGCGCGGCGCGGCGGCCCGCGGTCGCGACCGCAGGCAGCTACGCGCACGATTCGGACGACAACGCGTTCGTCGCTCAGGATGGATCGATCACGGGGTCACTCGGCCGTGACCTGCGCGGTACGCTGCAGGCTGGGTGGCGGCGCGCGACCGATCTCGCTCGCACCGGTCGCAGTTACGGCGCGGGCGGCTACATCGTCGCGCCGCTCGGCCGGGGCGCGGTCCTGCGCGCGGGAGTGGGGATCCGCCGGCTCGCGCCTGAGGGAGGCACCGCGCGCAGCCCGCTTACCGCCCAGCTGGGCATTGGTCTTCGCCCGGCCCAATTCGCGGCGTTGAGCCTCGCCTATAGCCGTACTCCGTTCGACGAGACGGCGCTGTTGATCGCTTCCGGTTACGTCATGGACGGCGTCGATCTGAGCTTCGATGCGACGCCGCGACCCGGACTCTCGATCTCGGGAGGCGGAGGGCTCGCGTGGCTCTCCGATGCGGTGTCGAACCGTCGCGCGGGGGGAGTGCTTGCCGTGATGGCGACGCCATGGCGCGGCATCGAGGTGGGAGTACTCGGCCGCATGATGGGATATCGAATCCCCAATCCCGGAGCGGGCTATTTTGCGCCCGATCGCTTCTGGGTGCTCGAGGCCCGAGGGACCGGTACCTGGCGCCGCGAGCGTTGGGGGATTCGGGCGGACGCCGGCGTTGGCACGCAGCAGGTAGGGATGGGCGCCCCGGCGCAGGTCGAATGGCACGCGGGACTCGGCCTAACGCGTGGTTGGAGCGCTAACAATGAGCTCACGCTCGCCGGCTCATTGACGAACAGCGCGGCGAGCCGGTCGGGAACGGCGACGGCCACCGGCTTCCGGTACGGGACCATCAACCTGAGGATCCAGCAGGGACTGTGACGCTCCCCCAGTGACGACGGTCACACCAGCGTCAGGTGTCTTAACCCATTGGTGCAGCGCGCGTCTCAACCAGGACCCGCAACCTTTTCGAGGAATAGTCATGAAAAACCGCACCATCATCGCTGCGTTGCTCGCGATCGCACTCGGCGTCCCAGCCGTCGCGACTGCGCAGCAACCCAGCGACACCACCAGAGATCGTCATGAAGTGCGCCGCGACCGGCGCGAGCTGCGCCACGATCGCCGCGACGCACGCAGCGACCGCCGCGATGTTCGTCAGGACGTCCGTGAGCGCCGTCAGGACGTGCGGCAGGGTGATACGACCGCCGCGCGCCAGGAAACGCGCGACATCCGTCAGGATCGCCGCGATCTGCGGAGAGACCGGCGCGATCGCCGTGGGGATCGGCGGGATATACGTCGCGATCGCCGCGACCTGCAGCAGGATCGCCACGACACGACGCGAACGAATCCGTAACGGAAGGGATGAAGGGACGATCTGTAAGGGCACGACATGTCGTGCCCTTACTGTCGTCTAGACGCGAAGCTGTGGGTGCTCCAGCAACCGACGCTGCAGCATCGGATGGGTGCGCCACACCTGCCACCCCATCG
>Ga0066707_10001104_pt1 | contig 9776 bp, 6 predicted proteins | sample GraSoiAngelo_156_FD_66503 | JGI IMG/M metagenome (GOLD analysis project Ga0066707, IMG submission 66503) | Grasslands soil microbial communities from the Angelo Coastal Reserve, California, USA - 14_1009_13_40cm | ecosystem: Environmental > Terrestrial > Soil > Grasslands | place: USA... | reverse complement strand
ATGCCGCCGCAGCGGTGAAGCCGCCAGCCTTCGGCGTGCTGGACAGGCCTCGCACAGAGGCGTCGGCGGGGCGGGCGTACCTCGTCTGTCGCGCCGGCTTTCGCCGGCCGCGACATGCGGTGCGCGCGGGTCACCGAGCGTTCCACTCTCGCGTCCGGTCCCGACCCGAGATGTATCTCGGGTCGGCCTCCTAGAGGGCGCGGCCCGCGTGCGATCCTCATCCATCGTGCTCGGCCTCATTGCCCTCGCGGCCGTCCCTCGTCCGGCGGGCGGCGAGCCGCTCGCGTGTCGGCGCGAGATCGCGAAGCAGTCGGCGCGCTACCTGCAGGCGGTGACGAAGGCGCGCGGACGCTGCGCAGACCGTGTGCTCACGGGCCGCCTGCCGCCGGGAACCGACTGCCGGAGCGAGCCGACGACGGCGCTCCGCATCGCGAGCGCCGCGGAACGCGCGAACGCCGGCGTCGCCCAGGCGTGCTGCGGCGCCGACGGTATCTGCGGCACCGCCGGCGACGAATCGCTCGCCGGCCTCGGGTGGGACCTCGGCAGCTGTCCGAACGTCGAGAGCGGCGCCTGTACGGCCGCGATCGGTGGCGTGGCCGACGTCCCACCGTGCTTCACTTGCGTCGACGCGACGGCGGTCGGCCGCGTCGCGTCGTGGTCCTTTGGCCCTCAGGGGCCGGCGCCCGCCCCGTCGCCGGTAGGGACGTGTCGCCGCGCGCTCGGCAAGGTCGCGACGCGGTTCCTGGTCGCCGAGTCGCGGGCGCTCGCCGCGTGCTGGGATGGCCGGCTGCGCGGTGCCCACGCGAACCCGTGCCCGGATCCCGGCGACGGCAAGGCCATGACGGTGATCGCCGCCGCGCGGGCGAAGATGACGGCGGCGGTCTGCGCCGCGTGCGGCGGTGCCGACCGGCGTTGCGGCGGCGGCGACGACCTCACGCCTGCCACGATCGGCGTCGCGGCGGATTGCCCGGCGATCCAGGGGCCGGGTGGCGCATGCGGTAGCCCGACCGGCGACCTCCCGAGCATCGTCGCCTGTCTCGGCTGCATCACCGACTTCGAGGCCGACTGCACCGGCCGGCTCGCGGTGCCGCTGGTGGCGAGCTATCCCGCCGAATGCCACCCGCCGTCGCCCACCTGCCAGGCCGGCGTCGTCTGCGCCGCCGATGCGGATTGCCCGACCGGCTATACGTGCCGCGACAACGGTGGCGACACGCGGTACTGCGTCGGCGCACCGTGCACCAGCGACGCGGAGTGTTCGGGCGCCGGCGTCTGCCGGCAGTACTGTACGTTCGACGGCTGCGGCGCGCGGCTCTGCCAGTGTCCCGGCTTCGGCTGCAGCGGCCCCGACGAGGTGTGCATCGACGACGGCGGTCTCGCCTGCCGGAAGCTCTGCACGCAAGACTCGGACTGCACGGATCCATTCGGCTATGTATGCGTGAATCCCGGCTTCGCCGACGGCATCTGCATCGGTAGCACCCCCTGCGAGTAGCGGTCGTTTTTTCCTTGCCGCGCGTGGCGGCGATGTGCGATCACTCGCAACTCGCAGGAGGATCGGCAGATGCGGATCGCATCCCTGGTGTCGATGATCGTGCTCGCGCCGCTCGCCGCCCGTGCCGCCGGGCCGACGGTGCAGTTCACGTTGCCCGCCGAGAATACGACGCCTGGCGTCTTCGGCTCCCTGCCATGGCCGAACGACCTGTACTTCGATCAGGGCCAGCCCGGCGACGGCGACGGCACGCTGCTCTCGAGCGGCGCGTCGATCGGCCTCGGTACGGACGTGATCCGCGCCAACACGGGCTCGATCGAGGACGCGCTGGATCTCATGGACGGCTTCGGGACCACGACCGCGACGTACTTCTTCCTGAGCGGGCCGCTCGATCCCGCAAGCCTCCCGGCGTCGCCCGTGCTTGCCCCCTCGCTCGCCGACGGCGTCTTTTGCGCCGACGCGGCGACGGCCACGCCCGTGCCGGTGGCGATCAAGCCGAACGTCGACACGCGGATTCCGAACGTGCTCGCGGTGCTACCGCTGCCCGGCAAGCCGCTCGCGCCGAAGACCCGCTACACCTGCGTCGTCCGCCGCAGCGTGACGGGCGGCGGGCAGCCGGTCGAGCCGTCGGCCGACTGGCTCTCGGTGCGCGACGGCGCGAGCGCCAATGCCGACGCCGACGCGATCTTCGATCCGGTGGTCACGACGCTCGGCGCTCACGGCGTGCCGGCGAGCGACATCGCGGGCATGACGGTCTTCACGACCCAGTCGACGACGGCGGACCTCCTGGCGATCCAGGCCTCGGTGCTGCCCGGCCTTCCCGTGCCGACCGCAGACTTCACGAGCCAGCCCGGCCTCGTCTTCAAAGGCCCGGTGCGCATGACGGACCTCTTCGGGGCGTCGCCGCCGCCGCAGGTCGCCACCGTCGCGACCGGCTTCTACGGAAGCCCGCGCTTCCAGACGCACGACCCGAACGGCGACGGCCCCTTCTCCGACCTTCCCATTCCACCGTCGTTCGCCACCTGCGCCCCGTCCGGTCCGTGCGAGACGAACGACGAGCGCTTCACGCGCGACGGCGGCGGCACCCCCATAGTCATCGACACGCCGCAGATCCCGTTCACCGTCGTGATCCCGAGTGGCACGCCCCCGGCCGCCGGGTGGCCGGTCGTGATCCAGCAGCACGGGCTCGGCGGACAGCGCGACCTCGTCGTCGTCTTCGGTCAGCTCGACGCCGCCAAGGGCTTCGCGTCGATCGGCATCGACGCCGCCCAGCACGGTTACCGCTACTGGAACTGCGGCCCCGGCGCGGCGTGCCCGCAGGACGCCCACAACGGCTTCGGCGGCACGGCGTCGCCGGACGGCTTCGCCGACGACCCGAATACGGGCTTCTTGAGCGTGAACCTCGGCTTCTTCCAGGCGTTCCACAACTTCCTCGGCGTCCGCGACAACTTCCGGCAGACGTACGTGGACCTGCTGTCGCTCGTCCGCCTGCTGCATACCCACACGATCGACACGGCGCTCGACACCGCGCTCGACGACACGAACATCTTCTACATGGGCCACTCGCTCGGCGGCCTGATGGGCTCGGGGTTCGTGCCGATCGAGCCGGATCTGAAGGCCGCGCTGCTGAACGCGACCGGCGGCGGGCTCACCTCGCAGCTCTTCCTGAACTCCTCGATCGGCGCCGGCGCGATGGGGCAGGTGGAGGGCATCCTCGGCCTCGACCCGGCGAACGTGTTCGACCAGTTCTCGCTCTCCGCGAACTTCACGCAGGCGATCATCGATCCCGGCGACGGCCTCAACTCGGCCGGGCTGCTGCTCAACCCGGCGACCGGTGCGCCGCGAAACGTGATCCAGGTGGAGGACTTCGGCGACCAGGTGGTGCCGAACCCGTCGAACGAGGCACTCGCGGTCGCCGCCGGCCTCCCGATCTTCGACCCGTTCGTGCGGAACCTGCACCAGAACGCGTTCGTCCTGCCGATCGCGAACTACACGACACCGGGCACGCTCCACGCCAACGCCGCGAGCGGCGCCGCCACCGCGGCGCTGCTCCAGAACGGCCCCGCCACCCACGCGGCGAGCGTCGGGACGGCGCCCGGCACCGTGACCTTCGTGCCCGAGTTCGCGCACGTCGACGACTTCCTGCTGACGGGCAACGGCTTCCCGACGCTCGAGCGCGGCATCCGGGTGCCCAACGCGGGCATCCTCGACGCCGTCCTCGCCTGGTTCGCCGACATCGTCGCGGGTGGCCCGCCGGGCACGTTCACGTTCACCGGCGCGGAGAACTTCAACCCGATCGAGAACCTCGACGTCCCCGCGGGCGCATCCACGGCGACCTTCTTCGCCCGTACCGTCGACCAGGGCGGAGCGCTCGCCGGGCCCGAGCCGACGCCCGACGTCGTCGTCGACTTCGTCACGAACGCGGTCGCGACGCGGGTGACCGCCGGCCGCTCGATCCTCGGCGCGACGCCCGGCGCCGCCGACGCCGACGTGCCCCCCGGCCCGGCGATCACCGTCGGCACCCCCGGCGTCCTGCCGTTCTTCGTGACGCTCCAGCGGATGCTCGCGGGCGTGTTCAGCGCCGATCTGACGATCGCGTACACGACGAGCGAGCTCGCCGCGGCCGGCATCACGCCCGGCTCGGCCGCCGAGAGCGCGCTTGTCATCGCCTCGTTCAATCGCGGCACGTGTACCGTGGGCGGCGCGGCGTGCTCGGAGAGCGGCGACTGCGGCGCCAACGGTCCGTGCACGGGAACGAGCTACACGCCGTTCGTCGACACGATGGTCGACACGAGCGCGCATACCGCGCATGCGTCGGGCATCACGCACTTCTCGACCTACGCCCTGCTGCCGGCGACGACCTTCGCCGCGCTTGCCCCGGGCGGCGGCGTGGCGCGCACCGACTGCCTCGCCGAATGGCAGGTGGTGAACCCCAGCAACACCCCGTTCCTCGACAGGCACGGCCGGGTGAACAACGTCCAGACCTGTCACGACGGCGATCCCCTGTGCGACGCGGACGGCGCCGTCGACGGCAGCTGCACGTTCCGCGTCGCCGTCTGTCTCGACGTGAGCGATGCCGGCTTGCCGGCGTGCGGCGCGATCGGCATCGGCGCGTACCGGGTCACCTCTCCGACGCCGTCCTCGAAGTCGGCGGTCGACCGCGCGAACGCACAGGCCCTCCTCGACGCGCTCGTTGCGCTCGGCGGCACGCAGGGCGGCACGCGGAACAACGTCGTCTCGTTCAGCCCCGTGATCTCTGCCAGTGCCTGCAGCCCGCTCGCGGCGGTGCGCGTGCCGAGCCACGGCACGGCGCCCGGGACGACCGTCATCCATGGCCGCGTCGAAGGCGCGGGCTCGAGCCACACGACGGACGCCGATCGCCTGAAGCTCCGCTGCCTCTCTTCTTTCTAAACGACGGCAACGTGTGCACGACCGACACGTGCGATCCGGTGAGGTGACGTCGTCAGAGGGCGATCAGATGCTTTCTCTCGGCACCCCGGATCGCCGTTCGTGGGATCGAAGGGTCGAACGACACGAAGCAGCCTCCCTGGTGAACCGCGAGGGCGAGCAGATAAAGGTCGGTGACCTGGCGAGGCCCGTGAATTCGGTTGCGATCGGCGATGCGGGAATCCAGCAAGCTGACGTCATCCGGCCAGAACTCATGCTCGTCTGTGGCGATCGCTTCGCCGAGTCGTTCGATGATCGCCGCGACCTTTAAGGGGTTGGGGTAGTTCGGGTGAGACATGATTCGCACACACCCGTTCTGCGTGATCGGACACGAGGCCCAGCCGTCTCCAGCTCTCGCGGCGAACCAGCGAAGGGCTGGCGCGTGCATCGAATGATCCTGGTCGAGCAGGGCGATCAGAACGTTCACGTCGAGAAGCGCGCGCATCAGAAGGCATCCTCCTCGCGCAGCTTGTCGATCTGTTCGTTGGTGACGATTCCGCCGCGCTTCGGGAACGGCCGGAACCCATGCGTAGGCTTGGGTGCGGGCCCGGCCGATGGCGGCGCCGTCAACGCCCGACGCGTCAGCTCGGAGATGACGGCGCCAGCCGTCTTCTTCTCGCGGCGGGCCAGCTCCTTGGCCGCACGGAGTACGTCGTCGTCAATGTCCAGGGTGGTGCGCACGCATCTGATGCTATCGCATCACATTGGAGACGTCAATGTGATCGGGCGGCGAGTTCAGCCGGCGCGCGCCGCGCTCGCGCCGTACGCCGGCGCCCGGAGCGCCTGCTCGACCGGCACCGGCACCGCGGGCCGCTGCACCGGGATCGTGATGCGCTTCAGCCGCCGCACGAGCAGCGCCAGACGCACGAGGTCGCTCGCCGAGGCGCCGCTCGCGATCGGCCCGATGTTCCAGATGACGACGTGGCGGAGACCCGCTTCGACCAGCGGCTCCACCTCGCTCACGACCTGATCGACGCTGCCCGCGAAGATCGCGTCGCCGAAGAGCTCCGGCGTCGCCTGGCGTCGCGCGTCGGCGAGCTGCGCCGCCGTGACCTCCTCCGGGACGAAGTCGGGGAAGCCCTCGAACTCCTCGCCGAGCGGGTGACGAAGGCCGTGGCGCCCCCACAGCGCGCCGGGCAGCAGCATCGCCAGCGCGGCAGCCGCCGGGACCGTCGCCATCTTGTCGAGCATGCGGCGGCGATCGGGGCCGAGCGCGAGCTGGATCTGCATCGCCGGCTCGAACGTCGCGAGGGAGCGGCCGGCGGCCGTCGCGGCGTGGTGAATGCGCTCGAGCCGCTCGCCGTACTGCGCGGGGCTCATCTTGATCGTCGGGTACCAGCCGTCGGCGAAGCGGCCGGTCAGACCGAGCATCTTCGGCGCGTGCGCCGCGACCCAGACGGCGGGCGGCTTGCCGCCGTGGAGCGGTGTGGTGAAGAGCGCGCGGTCGAGGCGCCAGAACGATCCGTCGAACGACACCGGCTCGCCGCGGCTCTCCCAGAGCCGCCGGATGATCGTCAGCGCTTCCTCGAGCCGCGCGACGCGCTTGATGAACGGGATGCCGTACGGCGCCGTGTTCTCGCGCTCGCCGTTGCCGATGCCGAGGATCGCGCGACCGCCGGTCAGGTGGTCGAGCGTGACGAAGGCCTGGGCAAGCGTCGCCGGATGGCGGCGGAAGGCCTCGGTGACGCCGGTGCCGATCCGGACCCGGCGATAGCGCGCAGCCATCATCCCCATCATCACGAAGGGATCGAAGAAGGCGTCGGGCGACGGAATGACCTTCGCTGCCGGCGTCGACTCGGGGTTCCACACCGGACGCGGCACGAAGCCCAGGTAGTGGTCCGGCAGCAGCAGCGAGTCGACGCCCATCAGCTTGAAGAGCCGCAGGCTGACGCGCTCGAGCTGCAGCGGGGCGGTGCAGTTGCTCTCGATGCCGACCGAAAGGCGCGCGTTCATGGATGCCTTCTAGCCGCGAGCGCTTTCCGGAGGCAAGCCTCTCAGCGCACGTCGCCCCAGAAGCGGGCGAGCACGCGCGGCGGAACGCCGAGGCGGTAGAGCGTGGGGAAGGTCCGTGCGATCAGCGTGAAGCGGATCGGCCGTGTGACGAACCGCCGGCCCGACACGCGCACGACGGCCGGTACCGTCGCGATCCGGCCGAGCCGTCGCAGGCGGCGTGACAGCTCGAGGTCCTCCATCAGCGGTTGATCGGGAAACCCGCCGACGCGCGCGAACGCGTCGCGCCGGACGAAGATCGCCTGATCGCCATAGGGGAACCGCGCGACTCGCGAGCGGATGTCGGCCAGGCGGAGCAGCGGTCCGAGGCGCGACGGCGCGCCGTCCGGCACGGTCCAGGTCCGGAACGCGCCGGCGACGACGCGCGGGTCGGCCAGCGTCCGAACGATCCAGGCCGCCGCGTCGCGCGGCAGCGACACGTCGGCGTGGAGGAAGAGGAAGACGTCGCCAACCGCCGCTGCCGCGCCCGCGTTCATCTGGCGGGCGCGGCCGCGCGCCGCGGAGAGCAGGCGCACGCCGGGGAACGTATGCGCGATCGCCACGGTGGAGTCGGCGCTCCCGCCGTCGACGACGAGCACCTCACCGAGGCCGGGCGTCGCGGCCAGCTCTGCCAATCGCCGTCCGAGGCGCGCCTCCTCGTCGAGCACGGGTACGATGACGGAGATCGTCGCCGCGCGTTCCACGTGGCGACGTCTAGCACACTCTCAGCCGCCGCAGCGGCCGCCGCGCTTGCCGAGCCGACACGGCACGATCGCCGTGCCGCCGTCGTCGCCGACGTCGACCGTGACCGCGAGCGGTGGTACGAGCGGCTGGCTTCCTCGCGCGGTCAGGTCGAGGGCCGCCGACTGCGCGGCGACGCGGATCGTGTTCTTGCCGAGCCGGAGTTGAAGCGCGCGCAGCTGGCCTCCGAGCGCGCGCCGACCGGTCACGCTCGGTGCGAAGCGCTTTCCGTGGCGCACGAGCGCGGTCGGCGGGACTGTGCTCGACCAGAGGAGCCGGCCGCTGGCGTCGCTGAGGGCGAGCGTCACGCCGTCCTGCGCGAGCGCGGTCCCGTCGGTCGTCCCGAGGTGCAGCACGCCGCGCAGCTGGACGCGGTCGTGCGCGCGCCCACCGCTCAGCCGGAGGAGGAGGTGCGTGGTGAGCCGGGTCGGCGAGGCGACGAAGATGCCCTGCCGCGCGCGTCCTCCGCCGACGGTGGCGGTGAACGCGAGCTGGTCGTGGACGTTCGCCGCCGGCCGGGCGCCGAAGGCCTGGAACGTCCCGCCGATGGGCGTTCGGTGTCCGACGAGCACGACCGGCTCGAGGCCCGCGTCGGTCGCGAGGAACATGCCCGATGGCGTGGTCTGCCGCGGGAACGCGCCGAAGAAGAAGACGTGCCCCGTTGCGCCCATCGCGGGCTGGCCGAAGCCCTTGAACGTGCCGCCCATGGGTCCGGGCATGTCGCGCGCCACCACGAGCCCGAGGCCCGCCGTCGTGCGCCGCACGATCGCGGGTCCGAGGTCGCGCGGGTGGCCGTTCGCGGTGGGAGCCGACCGCCGCGCGCCGAACGCGACGTTGCCCGCCTCGTCCGCCGCCGGCGTGCCCGTGATCGCGGTCAGCGTCGTGCCGTCCGCCAGCGGCGTTCGCCCTTCGAGCGCGATCCACCCGTCTTGGATCTCCCCACCGCCGCCCGGCGGCTGGAGGAAGAAGAGACCGTCGCCGATCGACGACGACCCGGTGCCGAGCGGCGCGGTGAACAGGACCGTCGGCACGTCGGTCACGACGGGATCCCGCATCTTCAGGAAGTTCGGCCCCGCCGGCGACGGCCGTCCGGCGGCGGCCAGCAGGCGGATGTCCGACGGCCCGGCGACGAAGATGCCGTCCTGCGTGTCGCCCGCCGGCAGCTCGACGATCGCGCGGAACGCGACCAGGCCGGCCTCGTTGACGGCGGGGTTCAGACCGAACGCGAGGAACTTGACGCCCTCGGGCGTCGTATCGCCGCGCGCGATGGCACGCCGGCCGGCGCCGTCGAACACGTAGAGTCCCGGCCCCTGGCCGGCCACGACCGCGGTGAAGGCGAGCGCGCCGGCGCCGTTCAAGCTCGGCCGGCCCGTGAAGTCGAAGAACGGCCGGCCGAGAGGCGGCGACGGATCACCGGCGCGGACGACGGGCTCGACGGTGCCGCCGTGCGCGCGGAAGATGCCCGCGCTGCTCGGCCCGCCGGCAACCGACGCCCGGAACGCGACGTCGCCGGCGTCGCTGATCGCGGGCGCAGAGAAGGGCGGTCCCGCGAAGAAGCCCCCGTCGGGCGTGGCCTCGCCCACGACGACCGCGCCGTCGCTGCCCGAGGTCGGGTGGTAGACGATCGCCTCGATGGACGACCCGCCCGCGATGCGCGCCAGGAAGGCGAGGCCGCCGACTGCGTCGACCGCCGGCGCGGACGCGGTCACGGCGTAGAAGCCACCGGTGGGCGCCGGATCGGCGCCGGCGCCGCCGAGCTCCACGACCTCGCACGCGGCCGTGCCGTCCCAGCGCGCGATCGCCTCGCTCGCATGCCCGTCGAGCGAGGCGAAGAACGTGACGCTTCGGTCCGACGCCAGCGCCGGTGGGGCAAGCAGCCCGCCGGCCGCGGGGCTGAGCGCGGTGTCGGCCACGGTCCCGGCCGGGCTGCCGGATCCGCAGCGCGGCAGCGCGAGGCCGGGGTAGCCGACCGGCTGCACACTCTTCGTGTCGTCGCGGTAGACGAGCACGCCCGAAGAGCCCTCCGCGCTCGACTGCGCGGTCCGCGCGAACAGCGGGCTCCCGATGAAGGCGACGTCGCCGGCGTCGTTCACGGCGACGGCGTCGGCGAAGG
>Ga0066707_10001102_pt1 | contig 9780 bp, 8 predicted proteins | sample GraSoiAngelo_156_FD_66503 | JGI IMG/M metagenome (GOLD analysis project Ga0066707, IMG submission 66503) | Grasslands soil microbial communities from the Angelo Coastal Reserve, California, USA - 14_1009_13_40cm | ecosystem: Environmental > Terrestrial > Soil > Grasslands | place: USA... | reverse complement strand
CGTCCGCTGGGTCTGGGTCATCGACCCGTCCTTCTCGGCGATGTGCGCCGCCGGCAGGAAGAAGACCTCGGTCTGGTTCGCCTTCACCTCGTCATCGGTCAGGCCGGCCTTCTTGCTCCAGAAGACCGACGACTCCGTCTCGTAGAGATCGAGGACGACGAGCCACTTCAGCTGGCCCATCGCCTTGCGCTGGAAGGCCGCGTTCAGGCTCGTCGCCGGGTTCTGGCCGGTGAGGATCATCCCCTGGATCTTCCCCTGGCTCATCTCGACCATCACCGGGAAGTGGCTGTGGTCTCCGGTCATCTTCGGGAGGGTGTCGTAGAGGTAGTCGTTGTCCGGCGACCCCGCGTCGCCGAACCACGCCCTCAGCTGGCTGATCACGTACGCCGGCGTGTTCGACCAGAACGACGTCGGCTGGGTCTCGGTGAGGATGTAGCTGAGCAGCGTGTCGTGCGCCTTCGCCGCATCCGGCGCGTTCAGGTAACCCGGATGCAGGTTGTAGAGGCTCGGGATGTCGGTCGAGCCCTGGATCGAGGCGTGGCCGCGGAGGGCCATGATCCCGCCGCCCGGCCGGCCGATGTTGCCGAGGAGCAGCTGCACGAGCCCGGCGGTGCGGATGAGCTGCACGCCAGTGGTGTGCTGGGTCCAGCCGACCGCGTAGACGAACGCGCTCGTCTTGTCCCGGCCCGAGTTCGCGATGAGCGTGTCCGCGACCTTCGTGAACAGCTCCTTCGGGGTGCCGCAGATCTTCTCGACCATCTCGGGCGTGTACCGCGCGTAGTGGCGCTTGAGGATCTGGAAGACCGTGTTCGGATCGGCCAGGGTCTTGTCCTGGAGCGGCGGGCCGGGGAGCCGGTTGGCGATGAGCGCGGCGAAGTTCGCGCCCTTCACCGAGCTGCCGGCCGCCGGCAGGGGCGGCTCGGGGACCCGGTCAGGCGCCTTGGCGGTCTGGTACTGCCAGGTCGCCCGGTCGTAGGCGCGCGTCGTCGCGTTGTAGCCGGAGAAGAACCCGTCGTTGTCCTCGGTGTCCTTGAAGCCGGCGTTCACGAGCGTGGCCGCGTTCGTGAAGCTCATGACGTAGTCCTCGAAGTACTTCTTGTTGGTGAGGATGTAGCTCACCAGGCCACCGAGGAAGACGATGTCGGTGCCCGAGCGGATCGGGACGTACTGATCGCACATCGCGCTCGTGCGGGTGAACCGCGGGTCGACGTGGATGAGCGTCGCGCCCTTGGCCTTGGCCTTCATCGGCCACTTGAAGCCGCAGGGGTGGCACTCGGCCATGTTCGAGCCCATGAACACGATGCAGTCGGAGTTCTGCAGGTCCATCTGGAAGGTGGTGCTGCCGCCGCGACCGAAGGAGACCCCCAGACCGGGGACCGTGGCGGAGTGTCATATCCGAGCTTGGTTCTCGATCCGGACGACACCCATCATCCGGTTCACCTTCGCGATGAGGTAGTTCTCCTCGTTGTCGTTCGTCGCGCCGCCGAGCGCGAAGATGCCGGTCGTCTGGTTGATGAGCTTCCCGTTCGCGTCCCGCTCGACGAAGGTCGCGTCGCGGGAATCGGCGTAGAGCTGGGCGATGCGGGTCATCGCCTGATCGCGGGTCATCGTGTCGGTGTCCCAGTCCGCCGCGCCCGGCTTGCGGTGCTTCACCTTCGTCGAGCGCAGGGGGTTCACCGCGAGCTGGAACGTCGCGGCGCCCTTCGGGCAGAGGCTGCCGGTGGAGATCGGGCTGTCGGGGTTGCCCTCGATGTTGATGATGCTCGTGCGGCCGTTCTCGGTCTTCGCGTTCACGAGCGTGCCGCAGCCGACGGCGCAATACGGGCAGATGCTCGCGGTCTGCTTGGTCCCCTCGAGCTTGCTGCGCTTGGCGCGCTGGCCGGCGAAGGCGAGGTCGAAGCCCAGCCCACCGAGCTCGGCGGCGGCGATGCCGGCGGTGCCGATCCCGGTCAGCTTCAGGAACTGACGCCTCGAGGTCACGGTGTCGATGGCCATCGCACCCTCCCGAGCCACGCGGAAGCGTTCGCCGGAAGAATAGTCCCGGGCTAGCCGGTCTTCGCTCCGAGCTCGCGGACCAGGGGGAGCAGCCGTTCCCGAGTGTTGAGGTCGGGATCGTCGAGCACGCGCTCAAAGACGGCAGAGATGGCCCGGCCGACCTCGGGACCAGGCCCGATCCCGAGCTCGTGCATCACGTCGTTCCCGTCGATCGCCAGATCGCGTGGCGAAAAGGCCGTGCTCCGGTCGATCTCCTCCTGGACCCGGGTCCAGAGATCGTCGAGCGCGTACATCCGGGGTACCTTGACGCCGCTCCCGATGTTGTCGGCGCGCCGCAGGGCGAAAAGGTCGGGGATCACCTCGAGCCCGACCTTCCGGATGAACCGCCGCACCGCGGAGCCCGTCCAGTCCGACTGATACCAGAACATGTGGTGCCGGATCAGGTGGGCCACCTCGGTCACCGTGTCCTTCGGGTACTTCCACCGCTTGAGGACCCGCCGCGCGATCGCCTCGCCGACGAACTCGTGCTGGTGGAAGTGGCCGTCGGCGAAGGTCTCGGGCTTTCCCACGTCGTGGAAGAGGCCGGCCAGCCGGAGGACGAGGTCGGGCGGCGTCGCGTCGACCGTGATGAGCGAGTGCTCGAAGACGTCCTGGGCCACGGCCTTGTCCTGCGGGATCGTGCGCGCGATCTCGAGCTCGGGGCAGAGCACCGCGAGCAGTCCGAGCTCGGAGAGCAGCCGGATCCCGGTCGAGGGCCGTTCCGCGAGGAGGATCTTGTTCAGCTCCTGCTGGATCCGCTCACCCGAGAGCGTCGCGGCGAGCGCCGCGTTCGCCTCGATCGCCGCGGCGGTCTCGGGGTGGATGGACATCCGGAGGACCGTCGCGAAGCGGACCGCGCGGAGCATCCGGAGGGCGTCCTCGGCGAACCGCTCGGCCGGGACGCCGACCGCGCGGACGATCTTCGCGTCCAGGTCCGTACGCCCATGGAATGGATCGACGAGCTCGCCGCCGGAGGGCGTCGGGCGCCAGGCCATCGCGTTCATCGTGAAGTCGCGGCGCGCGAGGTCCTCATGGAGCGACTCGGTGAACGCGACCTCCTCGGGCCGGCGGTGGTCCGCGTAGTCCGCCTCGATCCGATACGTCGTCACCTCGATCTCGTGGGCCCCGCTCGAGACGACGACCGTTCCGAACCGGTTCGTGTAGAGGGAGCGCTTGAAGTGCCTCTGGATCTCCTCCGGCCGGGCGCTCGTCGCGACGTCCCAGTCCTGCGGGTCGACGCCGCGGAGCGCGTCGCGCACGCAGCCGCCGACCACGAACGCCTCGTGGCCGTTCGCGATGAGCGTGTCGACGACCCGCTCGACGTCCTTCGGGACGGCGAGGGTCAGCGCGGTAGGGGTCACGCGGAGAGTCTAGGAACCGGCGGCGCTCTCTAGATGCCGAGGTAGGCGCGCTGCACGTCCGGCGAGCTGAGCAGCTGCTTGCCGGTGCCGGTCTGCACGATCGAGCCGGTCTCGAGGACGTACCCGCGGTGGGCGACCTCGAGCGCCTTCGTCGCGTTCTGCTCGACGAGCAGGATCGGGATGCCCTGCGCGTTGATCTCGCGGACGATCTGGAAGATCGTCTCGACGAGGATCGGCGCGAGCCCGAGGGACGGCTCGTCGAGCATGAGCAGCTTCGGCTTCGACATGAGCGCTCTGCCGATCGCGAGCATCTGCTGCTCGCCGCCGGACAGCGTGCCGGCGAGCTGGGTGATCCGCTCCTTCAAGCGGGGGAACAGCTCGAACACGCGCTCCATGTCCTTCTGGATGCCTGGGTTGTCCTTGCGGAGGAACGCACCCATCCGCAGGTTGTCGAGGACCTGCATCCGCGGGAAGAGCCGCCGGCCCTCAGGCGCCTGGCAGATGCCGAGGCCGACGATGTCGTGCGCCGGCGTCCGGCTGATGTCCTTCCCGTCGAATACGACCGTGCCGCTCGGCGGGTGCATGAGCCCCGAGATCGTCCGGAGCGTGGTCGTCTTGCCCGCGCCGTTGCTCCCGATGAGCGCGACGACCTCGCCCTGGCCGACCGAGAGCGTGATGCCGCGCAGCGCGCGCACCCGCCCGTACAGCGCATCGACGCCCTCGAGCTCGAGGAGCGCCATCAGGCGCCTTTGCCCAGGTACGCCTCGATGACCCGCTGATCCCGGCGGATCGTCTCGGGCGGGCCGAGGGCGATGAGCTCGCCGTGGTCGAGCACCGCGATGTTCCGCGAGATACCCATGACCACCTTCATGTCGTGCTCGATGAGGAAGACGGTGATCCCCTCGGCGAGGATCTTGTCGACCAGGCGCATCAGCTCGACCTTCTCCTGCGGCGTGAAGCCCGCGGCCGGCTCGTCGAGGAGGAGCAGGTGCGGCTTCGTGGCGAGGGCGCGCGCGATCTCGAGGCGCCGCTGCTGGCCGTACGCGAGGTTGCGCGCGTACTCCTCGGACCGTTGCTCGATGCCGACGAACCGCAGGAGCTCCATCGCGCGCTCGGTGATCGCCCGCTCCTCGTGGCGCTCGTACGGCGTCTTGAACAGCGAGTCCCAGAGCTTCGCGTGGGTGCGGCAGTGCTGGCCCAGCCGGACGTTGTCGAGGGCGCTCATGTACTCGAAGAGCCGGATGTTCTGGAACGTCCGGGCGATCCCGAGCGCGGCCGCCTGGTGCGGCTTCGATCCCGCGATGTCCCGCCCCTCGAACACGACGTGGCCGTCCGTCGGCGGGAAGATCCCGGTGATCGAGTTGAAGAGGGTGGTCTTCCCGGCGCCGTTGGGCCCGATGAGCGCGAAGACCTCGCCGCGCTTGACGTCGAAGGAGACGTCGTCGACCGCGACCAGGCCGCCGAACCGTTTGGTGACATGGTCGATGCGCAGGATGTAGTCCGTCGCTGCGGGAGCCGGCGCGGGAGTCACGGTCATGCCGTCGTCTCCGCCGTGACGTCCTCGAGCGTCTGGTCCTCGTGGACGCCCTTGGTGAGCTCCTGCTGACGCACCCGGCTCGGGATGAGGCCCTGGGGCCGCAGCAGCATGGTCATCACGAGGATCATCCCGAAGATCAGGAACTTGAGGCGTTGCACCTCCTGCCCGATCCCCGGCCAGTCGCCGTTGACGGCCAAGAGGCCGCCGAGCCCGATGTTCGTGGCCCACTCCTCGGCGAGCGGTGGCAGCGCCGGCAGGAACAAGAAGGTGATCGCGTAGATGAGCAGCGACCCGATGATCACGCCGGGGATGTTGCCCATCCCACCGAGCACGATCATCACGAGGATGGTGATCGACACGGTGAACCCGAAGTTCTCCGGGCTCACGAGCGAGAGCTTCGCGCCGTAGAACGCGCCGGCGAAGCCCGAGAACGACGCGCCGATCGCGAAGGCGAGCAGCTTGATCCGGGTCGTGTTCACGCCCATCGCGGCCGCGGCCACCTCGTCCTCGCGGACGGCCATCCACGCGCGTCCGACGCGCGACTGGCGAAGGTTGTTGACGAGGACGACGCACGCGCCGAGGAGCAGCACGATCACGACGTAGAACGCCATCGGGCTGATGATCTTGAAGCTCTGCACGATTTCGAGCGGATCGCCTGACCACGGTCCGTTCAGCCAGACCGGCAGCACCGGCTTGTCGAGGGCGGAGATCCCGTTCACCCCACTCGTCCACACCACGAGGTTCTTGAAGACCCGCGGGACGATCTCGCCGAAGCCCAACGTCACGATCGCGAGGTAGTCACCGCGCAACCGGAGCGTCGGCGCGCCGAGGATGAGGCCGAAGGCGGCGGCGACGAACAGGCCGACGAACAGGACGATCCAGAACGGCAAGTGGACCGGCTCCCCGATCGGGGTCACGACGAGGTGGTCCGACGCCAGGAACGCGTACGTGTACGCGCCGATCGCGAAGAACGCGGCGTAGCCGAGGTCCAGGAGGCCGGCGAACCCGACGACCACGTTCAGCCCGATCGCGAGAAGGATGTACACCCCGGCGTCCGCGAGGACGCTAATGAGGAAGTCGCCCTGACCGCCGGTCGAGATCTGGGCGTAGATCGGATAGAGGATCGCGCCGAGCCCGAGGATCGCGTACGCGAGCGGATTCGGATCCTTCCGGGGGTCGGTCTCCCAGATCGTCCGGATCGCCTTGAAGATCTTCATCGCTATTTCTCCGGCACCCGCATCCCGAGGATCCCGGTCGGCCGGAACACGAGCACGAGGACGAGGATCGCGAAGATGAGCACCTGCGTCCAGGCTGGGTCGAAGTACCCATCAGAGAGCTCCTGGATCATCCCGATGACGAGCCCGCCGAGCGCCGCGCCCTGGATGTTCCCGATGCCACCGAACACCGCTGCGGTGAAGGCGACGAGGCCGGCGGTGAAGCCCTGATCGAAGGTGATGGTGTTGAAGTAGAGGCCGAAGATCATCCCGCCCGCGCCGGCGAGCAGCGCGCCGATGAAGAACGTCGCGGCGATCGTGCGGTTGATGTCGATGCCCATGAGCTCGGCCGCGTCGCGGTCCTGGGCCGTCGCCCGCATCGCCTTGCCGAGCTTGGTCCGCTCGACGAAGAGCGACAGCGCGATCATGAGGACCACCGCGATGGCGATCACCGCGACGTCCTTGAACGTGATCGCCGGGCCACCGGCACCGCCGAGCTCGATCGACACCGGCGGAAGGACGTTCGGGTAGTGGAGGTTGAACGGGCCGCGCCAGAGGAACATGATGCCCTCCAGCACGAACGACATGCCGACCGCGGTGATGAGCGGGGTGAGTCGCGGCGCGCGGCGCAGCGGGCGGTACGCGACCCGCTCGATGGTCACGTTCACCGCGGCGCAGGCGACCATCGAGAGGACGAGGATCGCGAGGAGCGGAACCATCAGTCCGAAGCCGGTGACAGTGCCGCCCTCGGTGACCCCGAAGATCGGTAGCAGCCACAATGAGATGAAGCCGCCCAGGGTGAACACGTCGCCGTGGGCGAAGTTGATGAGCTCGACGATGCCGTAGACCATCGTGTACCCGAGCGCGATCAGGGCGAAGATCGACCCGTTCGCAAGCCCGTACACGACGACCTGGACGAAGTACGCCGGGCTGAGCGTGGTGACCCGTGTTGCCAGGATCACGAGGGCGATGCCGATCAAGAGGATGAGCGTCGCGTTGAGGATCCGGCCCTGGGTGCCCGCCATGAGTCGCGCGCGCGCATTGGCGACGCTCGAGACCACTATGCCTTCCTCCGCGTTACGAAGAAGGAGGGGGCGTTGCCGCCCCCTCCTTCGATCGTCGTGCTACTGGCCGACGCCGAACTGGCTCTGGAACACCCACGCTGCCGGGGTGCCCTTCGTCGCATAGAAGGCCATGGTCGCGGACTTGGGGTCACCATTGGCGTCGAAGGAATACGTGCCAGTGGTGAGCTTGAGGGCATTCGTGGCTTGGACCGCATCGACGACTTGCTGACGGGTCGGCACCTTGCCGCCGTTGGCGTCGATCGCGCGCTTCAACGCGTCGAGAAGGATCGACGCGCAGTCGTAGCCCGCGAAGGTGTAGGCGGCGATGTCGGTCGGCTTTGGGTACACCTGCTTGTACGCGGCGATGATGCTGGCCGCGTCCGGGTTCTGTGACGCGTCGGCGGCGGCGACCGTCGCGAACATGTTCGCGGTGTTGCTGCCCGCGTCCTTGAGGCACTGGTCGGTCTGGATGCCGTCCGGGCCGGTGAACGGGACGTCGAGGATGCCCTGCATCTGGCTGCGAACGATGCAGCCCTTGGTCCCGTCGGTCGCGCCGGCGTAGATCGCCTGCGCGCCAGCCGTCTTGGCGGCGTTGATGAACGGCTTGAAGTCGTTGGTCGTCTTCCAGTCGAAGTCCGAGCGGTTCGTGATCGTGCCGCCGTTGGCCTGGAACCGCTTCACGAAGTTGTCCGCCACGCCCTTGCCGAAGGTCTCGTTGTCCGAGAACACCGCGACCTTGGTGAGCTTGAGCGTCTTGGTGATGTAGTCCGCCATCGCCGGGCCCTGGACGGTGTCCGGGGCGGCGACGCGGAAGTAGTTGTTCTTGCCGGTCGGACGGAGCGCAGCCGGCTTGGGGTCGCAGTACGGGAAGAGCTGGGTGAGGCACTCGTTGGTGTTCGACGGGCTGATCATCGCGAGCGCCGCCTGGTTCGCGATCGGGATCTCGGCCCGCGCGACGTTCGAGTTGTAGGGCCCGACCATCCCGATCACCTTCGGGTTCGAGACCATCTGCTGGACGTTCTGCGCGCCCTTCTGCGGGTCGTGCACGCCGTTCACCGTGTCATCGAACGGCAGGAACGAGATCGTGATGCCCTTGTACGTCTTGAGCTGCGAGACCGCGAACGCCGCGCCCTGCTGGGTCGGCAGGCCGCCGGAGGCCTCGGCGCCAGAGGTCGGCAGGTCGCTCGCGATGATGACTTCGCCGACGGCCGCCGCGGTGGTTGCCGCCGCTGAGGTCGCCGCGGGTGCCGTGGTCGCCGCGCCTGTGCCACCGCCACCACACGCCGACGCGATCATCGCGGCGGCCATCAGGACGGAAGCCATGGAAAGCCAGCGCTTCTGCATAGGTCCTCCCTCGCCATTTGGGTGTTGGGTGCGCCGAAGCCCGGCCTCCCCATCGCGGGCCCGAGGGGCCCGCGACGAGTGAGCCTACGGGCACCCCCTAGGCTCGTCAACGAAATGGGCGTGCGCCTCCTCCGCGCCGCGGACCTCGCTTTGGTCTGTCCAATGGAGGACGCGATCGAGGCCGTCGCGCAGGGGTTCGCCTCCCTCTCGACCGGTCAGGCCACGGTGCCGGTGCGGGTGTCGGTGCCGTTGATCGACGGGGTCGCGCTCGCGATGCCCGCCGCCCTCGCCGGCGCTCCTTCCTATTGCGTCAAGGTGGTCGCCGTGGCGCCAGGGAATGCCCGGCTTGGCCGCCCGACGGTCACGGCGACGGTGCTCCTCGGCGACGCCGCGACCGGGGAGCTCCTCGCGGTCGTCGATGGCACGGCCCTCACGGCGCTCCGGACCGGCGCCGCGGGCGGCCTCGCCGCGCGCCTGCTGAGCCGGAGCGGCGCGGCGCGCGCGGCCCTCTTCGGCGCGGGTGCTCAGGCGCGCTCCCAACTGCTCGCCCTCGCGGCGGTACGTGACATCCGGGAGGTGTGCGTGGTGACGCGCGATCCCGCGCACGCCGCGGCGCTCCGCGAGTGGGCCGCGCGTGAGCCGACCCTCGCCGGCGTGGCGCTCCTCCCTTCCACCGCGCAAGCTGCGGTCGCCTCCGCGGACATCGTCGTGACCGCCACGACCAGTGCGACGCCGGTGTTCGACGGTCGCTGGCTCCGCGAGGGCGTCCACGTCACGGCCGTGGGCGCCTTCACGCCCGAGACGCGCGAGCTCGACGACGAGACCCTGCGCGCGGCGCGCATCGTGGTCGATCAGCGCGCGGCCGCGCTCGCCGAAGCGGGCGAGCTGCGCGGCCGGACGGAGCGGGACGTGATCGAGCTCGGCGAGATCGTCGCGGAGAGGGCGCCGGGACGATCCACCGACCAGGAACGGACCGTATTCAAGAGCGTGGGCAACGCGATCCAGGATCTGGTCGTCGCGGCGCGTGCGTTCGAGCGGGCCCGCGAGCGCGGTGTCGGCGAGGAGATCGCGTTCCCGTGAGACCGCGGACCGCAGGGATCGCGGTCGTCGTGATCGTGCTCGCCGCGGTGGCCTGGTACCTCGGCTCCCCGCTCTTCATCCGCACCACCGTGAACGAGGCGTTCCCGACCGCTGCTGCGCCCAGCGCCGGGCCGCCACGGAGCCCG
>Ga0066707_10001096_pt1 | contig 9798 bp, 6 predicted proteins | sample GraSoiAngelo_156_FD_66503 | JGI IMG/M metagenome (GOLD analysis project Ga0066707, IMG submission 66503) | Grasslands soil microbial communities from the Angelo Coastal Reserve, California, USA - 14_1009_13_40cm | ecosystem: Environmental > Terrestrial > Soil > Grasslands | place: USA... | reverse complement strand
ATGCGCGACTTGTTGCTGGCGGAACCGATGCAGCGGATGCGCGACATCATGCTCCGTAACCCCTTCTACCTCGACGCGCATCTCTCTATTGGAGATGCCGTGCGCAAAGTCCTGCACATGCATTATCCGGTCTATCCCATCTGCGATAAGGCCGAGCACCTCATCGGCCTCGTCCGTGGAGCGGTCCTGTTCGAGGAGCAGGCGATCGAGATCAGCGCCCAACCAGGTCGCATGGTCGGCGTGGAAGAGGAGGATCGGCTCACGACTCCGTGGTGGTGGAGCCTCAAGTTCCGCCATCCATGGCTGCAGCTCAACCTGTTGACGGCGTTCCTGGCGGCGACGGTGGTGGGAGTCTTTGAGCATACGATCGAGCAGGTCGTCGCATTGGCCGTCTTCCTGCCTGTCTTGGCCGGCCAATCGGGCAACACGGGGTGCCAGGCGCTGGCCGTCACCCTGCGCGGGATGACCTTGGGCGAATTGCGCAAGGGAAAAGGGAGGGCGCTCGTGAAGAAGGAAGCCCTGCTCGGCCTGCTGAACGGGGCTCTCGTCGGCGTGACCGCGGGGATCGGCATGTTCGTGTACGCGACGATCAATCAGCATGCGGCGGCGCCGATGTTGGCGCTGGTCGTGTTTCTCGCGATGGTCGTCAGTTGTGTGATCAGCGGCCTGTCCGGGGCCCTGGTCCCGATGGGATTGAAAAAACTCGGGGTGGATCCCGCCACGTCGTCCAGCATCTTTCTCACGACGGCCACCGACATCGTCAGCATGGGCGTGTTTCTCTGGCTGGCCACGTGGCTCGTTCTGTAGCGTCAACATGGCACACCTCTACGTCGGGTTGTCTGGCTATTCCTACAAGCCCTGGCAGGGCGCGGATCGGTTCTATCCCGAGACGCTGAAGCCGAAAGACTTCCTTGCGTACTATGCGACGCGATATCGCGCGGTGGAGCTCGACGGCACCTGGTATCGGATGCCATCGGAGCAGGCGGTGCGCGCGTGGGCCGAGCAGACGCCGCAGAATTTTATCTTTGCTCCCAAGGCGCACCGACAGATCACCCATCTGCGCCGGCTCAAGCCGGAAGCGATCGAATCCGTTCACGTCATGCTGGCCCGGCTGGCTCCGCTCGCCGAGCGCGGTCGTCTCGGTCCGATCCTGTTGCAGCTTCCGCCGAATTTACGGCGCGATGACGAGCGGCTGACGACTTTTCTGGATCAGGTGCCGACGCATGTCCGTTGGGCCGTGGAATTCCGCCATGCCTCGTGGAACGTCCCGGAGGTGGAAGCCATCCTGCGGTCGTTCGGCGTTGCGTGGGTCGCCGCCGAGACGGACGAAACACCCGCGGAGCGCCGGCAGACGGCGGCCTTCTGTTACGCCCGCCTTCGCCGAAGTGCCTACGACGATGCGGCCCTGCACGATTGGGCGGCATGGTTCATGGAAGCCGTCGGATCGGGGAAGGACGGGTTTGTCTTTTTCAAACATGAAGACGAGGGGTCGCCCTGGCGATGGGCGGACCGGCTGCTCGAATTGATCGCCGTTTCACCGTCGTAAGGACGTCAGGGTCACGCGTTTTCAGATTTACACCTCTGCGTCGTTCTTGTAGCATCGTGACAATGACCGTCATGGCTCGAATTGGATGGATGGCGGTTGCCGTTGCATGCGCGACCGCATTGGCCGTCGTGACCGGCGTCTTCAATCCCGTCGAGAAGGTCAATGGTCTCTGGCTGATCGTCGCCGCTGTCTGTTTCTATGTGTTGGCCTACCGATTCTACGGGCGTTTCATCGCGCGGCGCGTGCTCGAGTTGGACGATGCGCGACGGACCCCGGCGCATCGTCTTCAGGACGGCGCCAACTTTATCCCTACGAACCGCTGGGTGCTCTTCGGTCATCATTTTGCCGCGATTGCCGGGGCGGGACCATTGTTAGGGCCGGTCCTGGCTGCGCAGTTCGGGTTCCTTCCCGGATTTCTCTGGCTCGTCATCGGCGCCGTGCTGGCTGGTGCCGTGCAGGACTTCGTCATTCTGGTGGCGTCCATGAGACGCAACGGTCGCTCCTTGCCGCAGATCGCCCGCGACGAGATCGGCGCCGTCACCGGCACCGCCACCGCTGTGGCGGTCTTGTTCATCGTCGTGGTGGCCCTGGCAGGTCTCGGCCTGGCCGTCGTGAATGCGCTGTCCCACAACCCATGGGGCACCGGCACATTGGCGCTCACGATTCCGATCGCCTTTCTGATGGGCTGGTATCTTCAGCGATGGCGGCCGGGGCACGTCGGCGAGATGTCGGCGATCGGCGCGGTCCTTCTCCTCGCGGCGGTGTTCGCCGGCCGGCTGGCGGCCCAGTCCTCGTGGTCGGTGTGGCTCGACCTCGATCGCAACATGCTGGTGTGGCTGCTTGCGGGGTACGGGTTCCTGGCGTCGGTGTTGCCCGTCTGGATGCTGTTGGTGCCGCGGGATTATCTCTCCAGTTTCATGAAGGTGACTGTGATCGCCCTGTTGGCCGTGGGCGTCCTCGTGGTGGCGCCCACTTTGGAGATGCCGCGTGTCACGGGATTTATCGCCGGGGGCGGGCCGATCATTCCAGGCACGGTGTTCCCGTTCGTCTTTATCACGATTGCGTGCGGCGCGATCTCAGGGTTTCATTCTCTGGTGGCCTCCGGAACGACGCCCAAGATGATCGAGCGGGAGTCGCATGCCCTCGTCGGATACGGGGCCATGTTGTTGGAAAGTTTCGTCGGGGTCATCGCGTTGATCGCGGCGTCGATCCTCATGCCGGGCGACTACTTCGCCATCAACACGCGACTGTCCGCCGACGCGTTGGCGGGCCTCGGGTATCCGGTGGCGCACATCCAGGCGCTGTCAGACTTGGTGGAACAGGATATTATGGGTCGGCCCGGCGGCGCGGTATCCCTGGCCGTCGGCATGGCGTCCATCTTTTCCTCTCTGCCGGTGCTGTCGTCCATTTCAGGAGTGATGGCCTACTGGTATCAGTTCGCACTGCTCTTCGAAGCCTTGTTCATTTTGACGACGATAGATGCCGGCACGCGGGTCGCGCGGTATCTCGCCCAGGAGATGGGGGGATTGTTGTATCCGCCGCTCAGGGCCCTCAACTGGATGCCGGGTGTGCTGCTCGCCAGTGGGGCCGTCGTGGGCAGTTGGGGCTATCTCCTTGCCACCGGGACCGTCTCGACGATCTGGCCGATGTTCGGCGCGGCCAACCAACTGCTCGGCATGCTGGCCTTGTGTGTCGGCACCACCGTGCTGATCAAGATGGGTAAGTCGCAGTACCTCTGGGTCACGGCGTTGCCGATGGTGTTCGTCGGCGTGATCACGCTCACGGGCTGCTATGAACTGTTCATGATGTTTGCGCGGAACGCTCGCGAAGCAAGCGGCGCAGAGGCACTCGCTTTTTCCTTGGACGCGGCCCTCGTCGGCGTGGTCGCCGCACTGGCGATCCTCGTCCTCGGGGATTCTTTTGCAAAGTGGTACGGCTTTCTGGTTCAGAAGAAACCGTTCACGAGCAGCGAGGTCGGCGTGGATTCGACGGGCATCAACATTCCCACCGGCCCATGCTGCTGAGCGTGCTTGACCTTTGGCCGATCTCGTCGTAGTCTCATTCCTCAGCGCGGAAAACCGTATGGATTTTCATAGCCAATTGAAATTGCAGCTCCTCCGGCATTTCGGAAACACCACCGTGTTTCCGCCGGACTGGCAACGGTTTCTCGAGATGGTGAACGCGGCGTACCAGCAAGCGGACGCCGACCGCGGGATTTTGGAGCGCTGCCTCGACCGGAGCGCGCAGGCGCTGTTTAAATCCAATTCGGAAATGCGCGCGATGTTCCAAGCATTCCCGGACCTCAGCTTCCGGATCGACGCGGACGGCACGATCCGGGATTATCAGGCGGGGCGGATGGCGGAGATTGACCTGCCGCCGGAGACATTTCTCGGAAAGCGCATTCAGGATCTGCCGTGGAAGCACGTCGGCGAGCTGTTCCAAGCCGCGATCAAAGAGCTGCGCACAGCCAAGACCGCGACGATCGTGAGCCGGGAATTCTCGCTGATGCGGCAGGACCGCGAATACTCCTATGAAGCGAGGTTCGTGCCGCTGGTCGAACAGCAGATCATGGTCATCGTCCGAAACATCACGGAACGAAAGCGCACCGAGGAAGAGGTCAAAGCGTTCAACGCGCTGCTGGACACCATCGGCTATGCGCTCCTCCACTTTATTCGCTATGCCGAACCCGGCGTCATCTTCGATAGCCTCATTGACAGCGTGCTGCTGTTGACAAAAAGCGAATATGGCTTCATCGGCGAGGTGTTGCTGAGCGCATCCGGCAAGCCCTACATGAAGACTCACGCCATCGCGAATTTGACCTGGACCGAGGACACCCGCGCCTTCTACGAGGACTTCGGGCCGATCGGGTCCGTCATGCAGACGGGGCAGCCGATGATCGTGAACGACGATGCGCTGTTGCCCCGTCCCGGGAACTTGCCGCCGGATCATCCTCCTCTGTACAGTTTTCTCGGGTTGCCGTTGCGTCAGGACAAGAACGTGGTCGGCATCGTCGGCATTGCCAACCGAATCGGCGGGTATGACGAAGGGCTCGTCAAATATCTGCAACCGTTTTTGATCACGTGCGCGAGCATCATCGAAGCCTACCGGAACGATCAGCGGCGGCGGCGGGCCGAAGAGGCGCTGTCCTTCGCGCGCGATCAGGCTCTGGAGGCGGCCCGCACGAAGGCGGAATTTCTGGCGGTGATGAGCCACGAGATCCGCACGCCGATGAATGCGGTCATCGGGATGACGGGATTGCTGCTCGACACGGACCTCTCGGGGGAGCAGCGGGAGTTTGCGGAGACGGTCCGCAATTCAGGCGAGTCGCTGTTGACCATCCTCAACGACATCCTGGATTTCTCCAAGATCGAGGCCGGCAAGCTCTCGCTCGACCATATTGATTTCGATCTCCGAACGGAGGTCGAGGAGGTTGCCGAACTCCTCGCCGAACGCGCCCACAGCAAGGGCTTGGAACTGGCCGTGGTGTTCCAGCCGGGCGTGCCGTCGGCTGTGCGCGGAGATCCCGGGCGGTTCCGCCAGATCTTGATGAACCTCGTGGGCAATGCGGTGAAGTTCACCGCAAAGGGGGAAATTGTGCTGTCCGCGGAGCTGGTCGCGGCCACCGGCAACGTGGTCATTCTCCGTTTCGCAGTGAAAGATACGGGCATCGGTATTTCGGCGGAAGGGCGCGCGCGACTGCTGCAACCATTCTCGCAGGCCGACAGCTCGACGACCCGGCGATATGGAGGCACGGGGCTGGGCCTGGCGATCTCCAAGCAATTGACTGAACTGATGGGCGGGCAGATCGGCCATGACAGTGAACTCGGAAAAGGCAGCACGTTCTACTTCACCGTGAAACTGGAGCAACAGCCGGAGAGCCAATTCGCGATCGCGAATCCCCCTGAACAGCTCGACGGCATCCCCGTCCTGGTTGTGGATGACAATGAGACCGCCCGCACCGTCCTCTGCGACGAGCTGTCGGGGTGGGGCATGCACGCCGATGCCGCGGAAAATGGGGAGGTGGCGCTGGAGCTGCTGGGCACGGCGGCCGGCGCGGGCTTGCCCTTTCAACTCGCCATTCTGGATATGGAGATGCCGGGCATGAGCGGCCTGCAGGTGGCCCAGGCCATCAAGGCCGATCCACGTCTCGTCTCCACACGTTTGATCCTGCTCACATCCCTGGGGCGGCGGGCCTTGGGTGACGAGGGACGGCAAGCGGGGATCATGTCATATATCCCGAAACCGGTGCGGCGATCGTATCTCTATGATAGCCTGACCCATGTCCTGCAATCGCCGACAGGCTGGCCCGAACCGGCTCGATTGACGGCGTTGGCCGCCGAGCGTGCTGAGGCTACCGTCGTGCCGCGTTTTCATGTCTTGGTCGCAGAAGACAACATCGTGAATCAGAAAGTGGCCCTGAAGATGCTTGAGAAGTTGGGATACCGGGCGGATATTGCCGGCAGCGGCGTCCAGGCGATTGAAGCGCGCTCCCGTATGACGTACGATGCCATCCTGATGGATATTCAAATGCCGGAGTTGGACGGTTTCGAGGCCACGCGGATCATTCGAGAGCATGAGGCGCTGACGATTCGAGAAGCCAAGAATTCGGACGCGCCTGGGCAGCCGATGTCCCGCATCCCGATCATCGCGATGACCGCGAATGCGATGTCCGGATTCCACGACAAATGTCTGGCAGCCGGGATGGACGATTGCCTCTTCAAGCCGGTCAAGGTCGAACAACTGGGCGCGATGCTTCAGCGGTGGATTCCGCGCGGAGAAGCCAAGGAGGAAACTGTGGAGGAGGAAGCGTGGGTGGGACGAAGGCGGTCGGACCCCGAACCGCTCAATGGAATGCCGGCTGTCGATGCCCGCGTCCTGGAGGAACTCCGCGCCTTGGGCGGCGAGGATGACCCGATGTTTCTGCGGACGCTCATCGAACATTTCTTTCAAAACCTTCCTCAGCGGCTGGATGCGTTGCGCACGGCCATTACAGACGGCAATATGAAGGTGGTGCAGCGTGAAGCGCACACTCTCAAAGGCATGTGCGGCAATCTTGGAGCCATGGCGATGGTCAATCTGTTCGGCGTGCTTGAACAACGCAGCAGCCCGCTGTCCGTGGAGGAGATGAAGAGCGTCTTCGGGAACGTCGAGACCGAGTTCGAACGGGTGCGGGACGCCCTGGCAACCGAGCGATAAGGAGATGGCATGAAGGTTCTGCTCGTTGAAGACGATGAGGATGCCCGCAAGATTCTCAAGCAGTCGCTGAAGGTGCGGGGGCATGAGGTGACGGACTTCGGCGATGCCGAGGCCGCCTGGGAGGCATGCCAGGGAGAGACCTATCCATTGATCGTCCTGGATTGGATATTGCCTGGTATGGACGGCGTGGAACTTTGCCGTCGTATACGGGCCCTTCCCCTCGGGCACCAGAGCGTGATTCTCATCATCACGTCCCGAAACCATCCTGAGGATTTGACCGCGGTCTTGGACGCCGGCGCGAATGATTATTTCGTTAAGCCGATCCAGACGAAGCTGCTTGCTGTGCGTTTTGCCATTGCCGAGCGACACGTCGCCGATCTCATCAGACGGGCGCAGGTGGAAGCGGACTTCAAGGCCCGCGCGCGCCAGCAGGTGGTCGTGGCGGAGTTTGGCCAACGGGCGTTGCTGACGAACGATCTGAATGACCTGCTCGAACAAGCCGTCAAGCTGGTGGCCGGCACGCTCGAAATGGAATATTGCAAAGTGCTTGAAGTCGTGTCCGGCGGACAATGCTTCCGGCTCCTGGCCGGTTCGGGGTGGGATCACACAGCGGCCTCGGCAACGATCGGCGCGGGCGTCGAAACTCAAGCGGGGTATACGGTGCTGACCGGCCAACCGGTGGTGGTCGATGACTTCACCACCGACACCAAGTTTCAAGGCGACACGTTATTGCTCGATCACGGCATCGTCAGCGGAATGACCGCCATCATTCATAGCCAGGACAAGCCATGGGGCGTTCTGGGCGTCTATACCAAGCGCCACAAAGCCTTCACGAAGGAGGACACGCATTTTCTTCAGGCGGTGGCCAATGTCTTGGCGACGGCGATCGAGCGCCGACAGGCGGAGGAGACGCTGCGATCGAGCCTGGAGCAGCTTCGCCAGTCCCAGAAAATGGAAGCCGTCGGGAGACTGGCGGGAGGGATCGCGCACGACTTCAACAATCTGCTGACGGCCATCCTGGGGTACAGCGAGTTGTTGCTGGCGTGCCTGGGCCCGCACGATCTGCAGCGAAAGCACGTCGAAGAAATCAAGAAAGCCGGCGACTGGGCGGCGTCGCTCACACGGCAGCTCCTGGCTTTCAGCCGCCGACAGGTCTTGCAGCCAAAGGTCTTGGACCTGAACGGGGTCGTCAACACCATGGACCGCATGCTGCGACGGGTGATCGGCGAAGATATCGATCTGGTCCCTGTCTTGGACCCCGCCCTCAAACACGTCAAGGCCGATCCGGGACAGATCGAACAGGTCATCATGAACCTTGCGGTCAACGCCCGGGACGCCATGCCGGAGGGGGGACAGCTGACGGTCGAGACGTCCAATGTCATGCTGGATCAAGCCTATGCCAATGAACACGCGCCGCTCGTTCCCGGACCCTATGTGATGCTGGCGGTCAGCGACACGGGCATCGGCATCCCGGCGGAAACACAGGCACGAATCTTCGAGCCGTTTTTTACGACGAAGGAGCGCGGCAAAGGTACCGGATTGGGATTGGCGACCGTCTATGGGATCGTCAAGCAAAGCGATGGGTATATTTTTGTGAGGAGCCGACCAGGGCAGGGGACATGCTTCACCATTTACCTTCCTTCGATCGATGAACCGGTCGAAGCCCCGGCTCCGCCCCCGCCGCTGGGTTGCGTCGGCGGATCGGAGACCGTGCTGCTGGTCGAGGACGAGGAGATCGTCCGGTCGTTCGCCCATGAGGTGCTCACCCAGAACGGCTATACGGTCTTGGTGGCGCGGCACGGGCATGAAGCACTGGCGATCAGCGAGCAGCATACCGGTCCGATCTCGCTCATGGTGACCGATGTCGTCATGCCCGGCATGAGCGGGAAGGAATTGGCCGTCCGGTTCGCGCCCATTCGGCCGGACATGCGCGTGCTCTACATCTCGGGCTATCCTGAGGAGGCGGGAATCCGTCCGGCGGCGCTCGACAACGCGACGGCCTACCTGCAAAAGCCGTTCACGCCCGACGTACTCACGCGGAAAGTGCGCGAGGTGCTGGATGGTCCGGCCGACCAGGTGGCGACGTAATCAGACCGGGATCGGTGGACGACGATGGCGGACGCGAATTCCTTCGATGTGGCGTCGAAAGTAGACCTGCAAGAGGTCAAGAACGCGATCGACCAGACGCTCAAGGAAATCCAACAGCGGTTCGATTTCAAAGGGACCAAGACGGACTTGACGTTGAAGGACAAAGAAGGAGAGCTCGTGCTCATCTCGGATGACGACTACAAGCTCAAAAGCGTCGTGGACATTCTCAAGGCGAAGCTGATCAAGCGGAGTGTGTCGGTCAAAGCCTTTGCCTTCGGAACGCCCGAGCCGTCCTTGGGCGGGGCAGTGCGCCAGACGGCCAAGATTCAGAATGGATTGTCACCGGAGAAGGCGAAGGAGATCGCCAAGGGGATCAAGGACGGCAAGTTCAAGGTGCAGGCGCAGATTCAGGGTGACCAGGTCCGGGTGCAGAGCAAGAGCCGCGATGAATTGCAGGCCGTGATCGCGTTCTTAAAAGGGAAGGACTTCGGGGTGGATCTGCAGTATCTCAACTATCGGTGATCATGTGGCGCCTCTCAAATGCGCCTCCATGAAGTCCTCCATCTCCAGTTCGACGCCGCATCCGGTACAGATAATGGGTTCGCCGGGCGGCGGGGGCAGGACTTCTTCTTTTTGCATGACGCCTTGGCAGATGTGGTAGAAATGCCCGCTGGCGTGTTCTTCGTCCAAAGGGTCTGAGACAAACGCTAGGACCATCCCGACATGACTCCTTCCATTGATTGCGCGGCGCATCGGACGCGCCGGTAACGTTCACGATTCTACAATCTTCACCAGGATGCCCGCAATTGCCTGTCTTGAGAGGATGGCTTGCGCATTACTCTGAGAACCTCGCGACGAACATGAAGCCTCAGGTCACCGGCTTCATACTGATCCTCGGCCTGTGTCTTGGCACGCATATTCCGGCCGCCGCTGCGGCCTGCGGCATTGAACGGGACAACGTCAGCGAT
>Ga0066707_10001089_pt1 | contig 9828 bp, 9 predicted proteins | sample GraSoiAngelo_156_FD_66503 | JGI IMG/M metagenome (GOLD analysis project Ga0066707, IMG submission 66503) | Grasslands soil microbial communities from the Angelo Coastal Reserve, California, USA - 14_1009_13_40cm | ecosystem: Environmental > Terrestrial > Soil > Grasslands | place: USA... | reverse complement strand
AGTCCGGCTACGACGTCCGGCTCGCCGAGAACATCACGGACATCAACGACAAGATCTACCTGGCTGCGCCGGGCCACAGCGCCGAGCTCGCAGCGGAGGCTTCGCGCTGGTACGTCGACGACACTGATCTGCTCGGGCTCGGCCGGCCCGACCACGAGCCGAAGGCGACCGAGACCGTCCCCGAGATCGTCGACCTGATCGGCAGGCTCGTCGACCGCGGGCTCGCCTACCCGGCCGGTGGGGACGTCTACTTCAGGGTCGCCGCATTTCCCGAGTACGGCCGGCTCTCGGGCCGCGAGGGCGACCACGAGGCTCTGCACAACCCGTCGGAGGAAGCGGAACGCGAGGAGCTGAAGGAGGACCCGCGCGACTTTGCGCTCTGGAAGGCGCACAAGGAGGGCGAGGACACCGTCTGGGAGTCGCCGTGGGGGCCGGGCCGCCCGGGCTGGCACATCGAGTGCTCGGCGATGGCCGAGAAGTTTCTCGGTCCGGTCTTCGAGATCCACGGCGGCGGGATCGACCTGATCTTCCCGCACCACGAGAACGAGCTCGCGCAGTCGCGCGGCGCTGGCAGCGAGTTCGCGCGCATGTGGATGCACAACGGGCTCCTCGAGCTGACCGGCGAGAAGATGTCGAAGTCGCTCGGCAACATCGTCTCCCTTCGCGAGGCCGTCCAAGAATGGGGGCGCGAGGCGATCCTGCTCTTCTTCATGAACTCGGCCTGGCGCAAGCCGATCGACTTCAGCGACGAGGTGATGGCGCAGGCGAGCGCACAGGCCGAGACCTTCCGCAACTACTTCGTCGGTCTCGATTCCGAGCCGGGGGAGATCGATCGCGACTCTCTTGCCCGTGTGCTCGACGACGACTTCAACACCGCGGGCGCCCTCGCGCTCTTCCACGACTGGCGGGCACGCGGCCAAACCGCCTCGTTGCGGTGGGGGCTGGAGCTCTTCGGGCTCGGCGACCTCGCCCAGGCGGTCTCGGCGCCCGACGGCCTCGTCGCGCTCGCGGAGAAGCGCCAAGAAGCAAGGGCAAGTCGCGATTTCGACGAGGCGGACCGCCTGCGCGGCGAGATCGAGGGCCAGGGCTGGGAGGTCCGAGATGTCGCCGACGGTTTCGAGCTCGTTCCCAAATGACCCGCGAGCAGATCTACGGCCGCCGGCCTGTACGTGAGGCCTTGCGCGGGCCGCGCGAGGTGCTCGAGCTCTGGGTGACCGAGCGGGCGCTGAAGGCGGAGCCGTGGCTCCGCGAGCCAGGCCTCGGGACCAGGTCCCGGGTCAAGCCCGAGCGGGACCTGACCGAGGCGGCGGGGACGCGAGACCACCAGGGAGTCCTCGCCTGGGCCGAGCCCTACCGCTATGCGGACGCGTACGAATTAGCCACGGGCGAGTCGCCGCTGCTCGTCTGCCTCGACCAGGTCACCGATCCGCACAACCTCGGCGCGGTCGCCCGCACGGGAGAGGCCGCGGGAGCGACCGGAATCGTCGTCCCGGCGCACAACGCAGCGCGAGTGACGCCGGCCGTCGTCCGCGCCTCGGCCGGCGCGATCGAGCACCTTCCCGTCGCGGTCGTCAAGAACATGGCCCGCTACCTCTCGGAGGTGAAAGGCCCGCGGCTCTGGGCCTGGGCCGCCGCCGGGGACGCCGAGACGCAACTGTGGCAGGCCGACCTAACGGGCGGCATCGCGCTCGTCCTCGGCGCAGAAGGCAAGGGCGTCCGGCCGCTCGTCCGCCGCACCTGCGACGCGGCGGTCTCGATCCCAGTGGCCGGCGAGGTCGAATCGCTGAACGTCAGCGTCGCAGCGGGCGTTCTCCTCTACGAGGCCCGCAGGCAGCGCAACGGTGGCTGAGCCGACCCTCTACCTCTTCGACGGTTACAACGTCCTCCACGCCGGCTCGTTCTCGCATCCGCGCGAGCTGGTCGACCAGCTCGCGAGCTTCGTCGCCCTCAAGGGCGCGCGTGGGGTGGTCGTCTTCGACGGTGTCGGCGAAGAACGGACGCACGGCCCGCTGGAAGTTCGCTATGCGCCGCATGCAGACACCGTGCTCGAGCAGCTCGCGGCCGAGTATCGGGGCCGGGAACGCGTCTGCCTTGTTTCCTCCGACTTCGCCGTGCGCGGCACCTCGGGCCAGGAGGTGATGAAGCTCAGCTCGGCCACCTTCGTCCGCGACCTCGAGCCGGCGGGCCAGCAAGAGGAACGGCCGCATAGACTGGCCGAGCGACTCGATCGCGCGACAAGGGACCGGTTGGAGCGATTGAGACGCAATCGGTCCGGTTAATTCGATATAAACGCAAGGTCTTGTGTTTTCGTTGGGACCTTGCTACCGTCACCTCAACCTCAACATGAGATTCGGTCCTGACGCCGTTTCTTACCCGTGAGAGAGGGGAAGCGAATGCCGGCCCGTTCAGCCCCAGCGTATTCGGCTCAGCGACAGCAGCGCGAGCTTGCGGATCTCCAGCTCGTCGTCCGGGCCCGTAACGGCGACCAGGTTGCCCTCGACGCGCTGATCCGCCGCTACACGGGCTTCGTCCGTCTGAAGGCGAGCTCGTACTTCCTCGCCGGTGGCGATTCCGAGGACCTGATCCAGGAGGGCCTGATCGGCCTCTACAAGGCGGTGCGCGACTTCCGGCACGACAAGGAGACCTCGTTCCGAAGCTTCGCCGAGCTCTGCGTGACGCGCCAGATCATCACGGCGATCAAGACCGCTACGCGCTTCAAGCACTCGCCGCTGAACACGTACATCTCCTTCTCGAACACGCCGGCGGGCCAGGACTCCGATTCGGACGTGACCCTCGGCGATGCGCTCCCCGGCCCGACCGTCGACGACCCCTCGATCTGCGTGATCTCGACCGAGGAGCTGCAGAGCCTCGTGTTCTCGCTCGGCACCGGCCTCTCGAAGCTCGAGGCCGATGCCCTGAAGCTCTACCTCGAGGGCTCCTCCTACGAGGAGATGGCGGAGGAGCTCGGCTGCGACACCAAGACGATCGACAACGCGCTGCAGCGGGTCAAGCGAAAGGTGCTCCAGCACCAACAAGCGCGCCAGGTCCTGCAGTAGCGGGGTAATCTGGCCGCGCGTTGGACGCGGCGATCAGTCAGGACGAGCTGCAGCTCGCGGCCCGTAATCACGGCCTGCCGCTCGAGGCCCTGCGTTATCCGATCACGCCGGCAGGTCTCCACTACCTCCTGATCCACTACGACATCCCGGACGTGGATGCCGACCAGTGGGCTCTGAGCGTCGGCGGGCGGGTGGCGAAGCCGCTGAAGCTGTCGCTCGGAGATCTCCGCGAGCGACCCGCGCAGGAACTGACGGCGACGATGGAGTGCGCCGGTAACGGCCGGGCGCTGCTTGCCCCGCACGTCGTCAGCCAGCCGTGGCTGCTCGAGGCCGTCGGAAACGCACGCTGGACGGGTGTGTCACTGAGGGCGATCCTCGAGGAGACCGAGCCGCTCGACGATGCGGTCGAGGTCGTCTTCACCGGGCTCGACCGCGGCTTCGAGAAAGGCATCGAGCAGAGCTATCAGCGCAGCCTCGAGCTCGATGTCGCCCTCGCGGACGACGTCCTGCTCGCATACGAGATGAACGGTGCGCCACTTCTTCCCCAGCACGGCTTCCCGCTGCGCCTGCTCGTCCCCGGCTGGTACGGGATGACGAACGTGAAATGGCTGACCGCGATCTCGGTCGTCGCCGAGCCCTTCGAGGGCTACCAGCACACCGCCGCGTACCGGTACCGCGAGACCGAGGAGGACGAGGGAACCCCCGTCACGCGTATGCAGCCGCGCTCGCTGATGGTTCCGCCAGGAATTCCGGACTTCAACACCCGTGAGCGAACCGTCCCGAGCGGTCCGTGCCCGCTGCAGGGTCGGGCGTGGTCGGGTTGGGCGCCGATCTCGCGCGTCGAGGTCAGCACAGACGGGGGCGAGACCTGGGCCGACGCGGAACTGGAGCCGCTCGCATCACGCTGGGGCTGGCGCGGCTGGCGCTTCGAGTGGGCAGCCGACGAGCCGGGCGAGTACGTCCTCTGCTGCCGGGCGCACGACGAGACGGGCAACGTCCAGCCCGACGAGGCGGACTGGAACGTCGGCGGCTACTCGAACAACGCTATTCAGCGGGTCCTCGTTGAGGTCAAGGCCGACGAAAAGGAATCGACTTAGTAAAGTTCTCTAGGCAGAGGTGGTGCGCGTTCGTCGCGACTGAACCTCTCCAATTTCGTAGTCAGAGGCAAATCGGATCAGTCGCTTCTGGTTGTTCTTCGGTGCGTCGACACGAAGGGCCCCCTGCACTTCAACCTTAAGATCCTCGATCGGGACGAGATATACCCCACCCGTTTCGGGGCAGTGGATCGCGAAGGCTTCGATCTGATCTACGTATGACCGACGCGCCGTTGCCGGATTTCGGTGGTGGCCGTATGCACTGCACGTCGCAAAACGTATTGCTCCACTGCGTAGGCGGCCGGTCTTGCACTGCACTCGGCGAAGGCCGCTGCCATCGTCGATTGCTAGGTCATAACGCGTGTTCTCGCCGAATGGCAAGAGCAGTGCATAGCCTGCGTCCTTCAACGCGAGCATGATCGCCAGCGTTGATCTATCTCCGATTGCCTTCGGATGTTCCACGCTCAGACTGTGCCTTCGGCATCGGCTGGGCCGTGTCCAAACTAGACAACAGGTTCTCTGGCCTACCATTACGGACGACGCCGGAGTAGCTCAGCTGGTAGAGCAACGCATTTGTAATGCGTGGGCCGTGGGTTCGAGTCCCACCTCCGGCTCTTAGGCCGCCGACATATCCTCGGGGTCTTGATGCAACGGTTCTAATGAGAACGACTCGACCTACCAGGCGCGAGGCTTCTATCTGGGCTGCGATCGGTGGCGTCGTGTTGGCCGCCGTATAGCTCGTTAGCGCGGCGTCCACCGGGATCTACTTCGCGGTTGCTGGCGGCCAAGGTATAAACCGAGGCGTGGTGGTCACGGCCGTCGCGCTAGCCGTGCTCCTCCTGCTGGCATTGCTCTTCTTGCTCCGTCGTCTCTGGGTAGCGGCGCATCCACATGCTCGCCGGCGCCGTTTGGACGGGGTTTTATAGAAGAAGTCATCTCGGCGTTTGACGTCGCGATATCTGTATGATATCTAGATATCGTGCGAGTCGGGTCGACGGTTCAAACGCTTACGAACGCGACCGAGCCGGTCGTCGGCTGGAAGATCTGGCGGGTCGAGCACGGTGACGAACGGACACGCCTGCGCAGCGTCCTCTACGGCAGCCTCTGGCCGCCGGGGCGGCCCGCTGTCGCGGACTGCAAGAAGCTCTATCGCGCGCGGCACGAAGCGCCCGACCCGCTGTGCGAATGCGGAATCCATGTCGCGAAGTCGCTCGAGCAGTGGCGCCACTATCTCGCCGTCGGCGGCGACCGGGTCTTTGGCCGCGCGCTCCTCTGGGGCGACCGCCTCGAAGGTGAGCTCGGCTGGCGCGCGGCGACCGCCTATCCACTCGCGCTCTACGTTCCGGCAACGCTCGCCGACGCGGAAGCGGTCGCTGCCGGTCTGGCGGTCTACGGCGTCCCTGTCGAGATCGCCGGCGTGCCGGCGACTGTCCACGAGCCGGTCGCGGCATGAGCCCGTACGTGCCAACCGTGATCGAGCAGACCAGCCGGGGAGAGCGGGCTTTCGACATCTACTCCCGCCTGCTCGACGAGCGGATCGTCTTCGTCGGCTCGGCAGTCGACGACCAGGTCGCGAACGTCGTCAACGCCCAGCTTCTTCACCTCGAGGCGGAGGATCCGGAAAAGGACATCTCGCTCTACATCAATTCACCCGGTGGCGACGTCTATTCGGGTCTGGCGATCTACGACACGATGCAGTTCGTCAGGCCAGAGGTGCGCACGATGTGCGTGGGAATCGCGATGTCGATCGGCGCGGTCCTGCTCGCCGGCGGGGCAAAGGGGAAACGCAGCTCGCTCCCGAACGGGAAGATCCTGATCCACCAGTTATGGACGCCGGGCTTCGGCGGGCAGGCCTCCGATGTCGAGATCCGCGCTCGCGAGGCGATCGGCATGAAGCGCCGCCTGGAGGAGATTCTGGCCGAGCAGACAGGTCAGCCGCTCGAGCGGATCGCCCGTGACACCGAGCGCGACAATTTCATGACGCCGCGCGAGGCGCTCGAGTACGGCCTGATCGACGAAGTCGTCGAACGGCGCTAGACCAAGCCTTCGATCAGGCTTGCTGCCTTGACCGTGCCGGGGTCGGCCTGGAGCCTCGCTGAGATGCCGCTCAGGCGGCCGGGCAGCATCCTGTCGGCAAGCAACGTCTCGATCGCTTCGATCAGCTCAGCGGGCTCATGCTCGTAGGTATCGAGTCGTCGGCCAAGTCCCAACTCTTGCATTCGCTGAGCGTTGTCGTGCTGGTCCCAGAAGAGCGGCAGGACGACCATCGGCTTCCCAAAATGCAGCGACTCCGTAACGGTGTTATTGCCGCCGTGCGTGATCACGACATCGACCTCGGGCAGGATCGCCGGCTGGGGCAGGAACTCCTCGCCGCTCATGTTCGGGGCCAAGCGAAGCTCTTCGTGCTGCGGCCCCATGCTGACAATGACGAAGTAATCCGTCTGTCCGAGAGAGTCGATCAGCTTCTGCATGAGGCCGACGTCAGCCGAGCCAAGGCTCCCGAGGCTGAGGTAGACGATCGGCTGGCGGTGCGGAGAGAGGCCGGAGACCGAGTCGGGCTCTCGGACGCATGATCCGAGCCGTTGCCACGTCTTAGCGACAGGTACGGAGCGTTCGTAGTCGGCCTCCGGCGGATAGAGGTAGAGGTTGAGAAACGGGGACTCGTGGATGAACTCGCCGGCGGGCAGTGCCGGAGCGCCGCGCTCGAGGCAGAACTCGCTGAGCTGCTGCTGGAGCGGCTCGTGGAGCTCGCGGGAGCGCGCGCGGAACTCGTTCCACCCCGACCGATCGCCGGTTGAATAACCGGAAAACGTCGGCGGGAGCGCCGGGTCTTTCAACTCGAGCGGGTTGCAGGAGACGATCCGCACCCACGGCACACCGGCGGCCACCACGGCCGGGAAGCCGACGACGTTGTCCTCGACGATCACGTTGGGCCGGAGCTCCCCGAAGAGCTCTCGCAGGCGGTCGTCGACATAGCGCGCGCCGTCGACCAGTTCCTGCCAGACGGGCAGCACAAAGCCCTCGAGCTGCTCGATCGTCGGCTTTCTGAACTCGGGCAACGTGTCGCGGACGAAGTCCTTCCAGAACTGCCCCGGCACCTCTTCGACCTCCGCCGGCGGCTTGAGTCGCATCAAGGCTTGCTCGAACCCTTGGGCTTCGAGCGTGCCCGCGAACGACTCCTCGACCACGAACACGACCCGAACTCCCCGGGCCTGCAGGACCTGTCCGATGCCGATGCAGTTGTTCGTCGGGCCGTAGGCGCCCTCCGGGAAGAAGACGACGGTCGGCCGGTCGCTCAAGCCTTTGACAGCGCCTGCTCGAGGTCGGCCCACAGCTCGTCGACGTCCTCGAGCCCGACGCTGAGGCGGAGCAGATTCTCGGGCACTCGGTCGCCCTCCCAGCGGCGGCGGCTCTCCAGCACCGAGTCGACGCCGCCCAGGCTGGTCGCGTTCGTGATCGTGTTCAGCGACTTTTCGACGCGCAGCGCGTCTCCCGCGACGTCAAACGAGAGCATTCCGCCGAAGCCCGGGTAGCGAACCCGCTCGACCGACGGGTGCCGGCGCAGCCGCTCGACGAGCTCGGCGGCGGTGGCGGTCTGCCGCTCGACCCGCGGCCGGAGCGTCTTCAGGCTGCGCAGCAGCAGCCACGCGGAGTCCGGCGTCGCGACGATTCCGGTTCGGCCGCGGAACTCGCGGAGCCGGCCCGCGGCGGCTTCGTCGCGACAAACGACCGCGCCAAGCAGCAGGTCGTGGTGGCCGCCGAGGTACTTCGTGGCGCTGTGCACGACGTAGTCGGCGCCGTGCTCGAGCGGCCGCAGATAGACGGGGGTCGAGGCGGTCGAGTCGACGACGACGCGGCCGGGATGAGCGGCGGCCGCCTCGAGGTCGGGCATTGTCAGGAACGGATTCGAAGGCGCCTCGAGCCAGACGAGGTCGGCGCCGGCCGGCGGCGGGCCGGTCTGGTCGAATTCGACGAACCTCAGGCCCCAGCGCGCCAGTGAGCGGAAAAGGGCGCCGGTTCCGTAGTACGCGCCCTCGGCCAGCGCGATTGTCTGGCCGGGCGCGAGCTCGGCCAGGACGAGCGCGGTAATCGCAGCCGAGCCGGAAGGGAAGAGCAGCGCCTCGCCGCCCTCGAGCTCACCGAGGGCGCGCTCCGCCTCGACCCCCGTCGGATGCGCGTACCGCTGGTAGTAGAAGTCGCCGGGCTCGCCGTCTCGATACGGCCAGATCGTCGAACGATCGAGCGGTTGCACGGACGCCACTCTACGTTCCAATTTGACGCTGTCCGGCGGTGGTGCGTATTGTCCAGCATCTCAGTCGAGAAACCAGACAGATAAGGAGAAGTGAATGAGGCGTATTTCGCTTTCTTTCCTGCCGCTCCTAGTGCTCGCAGCTGGAGTCGTCGTCGGCGCGAGGGCCGCGACGGCTAGTACGACCCTCAGCCTCGTCGCCTACTCGACGCCGAAAGACGCGTACGGGAAGATCATTTCAGCGTTCCAGGCAACCTCGGCAGGCAAGAACGTCTCGTTCAATCAGTCCTACGGCGCCTCGGGCGACCAGGCGCGCGCCGTCGCTGCCGGACTCAGCGCCGACATCGTCGCCCTCTCCCTCGAGCCGGACGTCTCGACGCTGGTCAAGAAGGGGATCGTGCCGAGCAACTGGAATCAGAACCGCTACCACGGGATGGTGACCGACTCGGTCGTCGTCTTCGTCGTCCGCGACGGCAACCCGAAGAACATCCATACCTGGGCCGACCTGGCGAAGAGCGGCGTGCAGGTGATCACCCCCAACCCGTTCACCTCGGGAGGCGCCCGCTGGAATGTGATGGCTGCCTATGGGGCGCAGCGCGCGCAAGGCAAGACCGACAGCCAGGCGATCGCCTACCTGAAGAAGCTGTTCAAGAACGTCTCGGTGCTGCCGAAGAGCGCCCGCGAGGCGACCCAGGTCTTCGCGAGCGGCAAGGGCGACGTGCTGCTCACCTACGAGAACGAGGCGATCTACGCGAACAAGAAGGGCGTGCACACCCAGTACGTGCTGCCCAAGCAGACGATTCTGATCGAGAACCCGGTCGCGCTCACGAAGAGCGGCCTCAAGCACTCGGAGGCGAAGGCTTTCCTGAAGTTCCTCTGGTCGTCGAAGGCGCAGAAGCTCTTCGGAGACACCGGCTACAGGCCTGTGCTGAAGTCCGTCGCGTCGAGCGCGAAGTACCGCTTCAAGCAGCCGAAGAGCCTCTTCACGATCAACTCCAAGGCGCTTGGACTGCGTGGCTGGAAGTCGGTTCAGTACCGCTTCTTCGACCACAGCAGCGGGATCATGGTGAAGGTGATTGGCCACTAGCGCGGCTGTTTCCGCTTCCCGCGCCGGCGCTGTCCTCGGACGCGCCGGCGGCGGCCTCGCGCGGGGAATCGCGGTCGGGTACCTGAGCCTGATCGTGCTCGTGCCGCTCGCGGCCCTGGTCTGGAGCTCGCGCTCGCAGGGGCTGGATACGTTCTGGAATGAGGTCACGAAACCGCAGGCCTTGTCTGCGCTGAAGCTGACCCTCGGCGTCTCCGTGCTTGTCGCAGCCTTCAACGCGCTCACGGGCACGGCGATCGCCTGGGTGCTCGTGCGCGACTCCTTTCCGGGCAAGGGGTTCTTTAACTCCGTCATCGACCTCCCGTTCGCCCTGCCGACGGTCGT
>Ga0066707_10001086_pt1 | contig 9844 bp, 9 predicted proteins | sample GraSoiAngelo_156_FD_66503 | JGI IMG/M metagenome (GOLD analysis project Ga0066707, IMG submission 66503) | Grasslands soil microbial communities from the Angelo Coastal Reserve, California, USA - 14_1009_13_40cm | ecosystem: Environmental > Terrestrial > Soil > Grasslands | place: USA... | reverse complement strand
ACGCCGGAGAAGGTGTTCAAGGCGCTGCGGCGCAAGGAAAAGGGCGAGGCCCCGCGGTTCGGACCGGCGGCGTTCCCGGATATCGCGTGGCCGGAGCCAATCCGGGTGCCGCCGCCGTGGGAAGGGGGAGATGGGAAGGCCGTGCCAGGTAGCCCCATCCCCGGGCTCGCGCCCGGGATCAGTCGACCCTGATGCTCAGGCTACCCTCCTTCACCTATCTCCAGCCGCGCACGCTGAAGGACGCGCTCGCAATGAAAGCCGACGCGGGGCCTGATGGGATGTACGTCGCCGGGGGCACGGATCTCTACCCGAATATGAAGCGGCGTCACCAGGAGCCGCGCACCGTTATTTCGCTGATGGGCATTCGGGAGCTAGCGGGATGCGAGATGCGGGATGGGGGGTGCGCCGTGGGGCCCTGCATGACGCTCACGGACCTCTGTTCGCATCGGACGATCCGACAGCACTATGACACTGTCGCGCTCGCCGCCGAGCTCGTATCCACGCCTCTACTCCGCAACATGGGCACCCTGGGCGGCAATCTCTGCCTCGACACGCGCTGCAACTACTACAATCAGACGTACGAGTGGCGCAAGGCGATCGACTTCTGCATGAAGAAGGACGGGCACATCTGCTGGGTGGCGCCCTCGTCCCCGCGGTGCTGGGCCGTCAGCTCCTCCGACGTGGCCCCCGTGATGGTGGCGCTGGGAGCGGACTACGTGCTCGTCGGCGCGGGCGGCGAGCGCGTCGTGCCGGCGGCGCGATTCTATCACAACGACGGGATCAATTACCTTACGAAGCAGCCGGACGAGATCCTCGCGACCGTGCGGCTCCCCGCCCCGGACGGCTGGGACGCGGTGTACCACAAGCTGCGCCGCCGCGGATCGTTCGACTTCCCCGTGCTCGGCGTGGCGGCGTGGGTCAAGTGGGAGCAGGGAGCAGGGAGCAGGGAGCGGGGACAGGTGGTGGAGGCGCGCATTGTGCTCGGCGGCGTAGCGAGCTGGCCGCAGGAGGTCCCCGAGGCAGGCGCGGTGCTCGTGGGGACCGACCTATCGGACGAGGGCGTAGCGGCCGCCGCGGACGCCGCCTACCGTCCCGCGAAGCCGCTGGACAACACCGACTTCGATCTTTCGTGGCGGAAGCAGATGACGCGCGTGTACGTCACGCGGGCACTCACGGAGCTGCGGCAGCGCCGGCGCCCTGCGAGGAAGTGAATCCCATAGCACGATGCCCACAAACCCCGGAGAGCCGATGGAAGAGTTGACTCCGCTCGAGCCGTCTGTCGCGCCGCCGTACAACCTCATCGCGGAGCGGCTGTTTCGCGCGCGGACCGTGATCATCAGCGGCGAGATCACCCAGCGCATCGCGGCGGGGGTGACGGCCCAGCTGCTCGCCCTGGCCGGCGAGTCGAGCGAGGAGATCACGGTGTTCATCAACTCCCAGGGCGGACATGTGGAAGCGGGGGACACGATTCACGACCTCGTGCGCTTCCTGAGCCCCCGGGTGCGCATGGTCGGCACGGGGTGGGTGGCGAGCATCGCGGCGCTGATCTACGTCGCGGTGCCGCGCGAAGACCGCTATTGCCTCCCCAACACGCGTTTCCTGCTGCACCAGCCCGCGGGCGGCTCCGGCGGCTCCGCGAGCGACATCGAGATCGAGGCGCGCGAAATCCTCAAGATGCGCGACCGGCTGAACCGCGTGTTCGCCCAGCAGACCGGGCAGCCGCTCGAGCGCATCGAAGAGGACACCCGGCGCAACTTCTGGCTGACCGCCGAAGAAGCTCGGCGCTACGGACTCGTCGGGCGCGTCATCGAGCATCAAGCGGAGCTGGGCACGTCCGGATAGCGAAGACGCCCGGGAAACTCTTCGCGTCGTGTCAGCCCTCGCGCGCCACTAATCCATCAGGCGGCGGGCGAGGACTTGGCGGGCGCCAGCGCTTCCACCTCGCTCAGCACGCGGTCGAGGATCGTCACCAGGCGCTGCCGCGTGGCCTCGTCGCGTGCCCGCCACCCCGTGCGGTACACGGCCTTCAGGAGCCGGCCCAGGGAGCGGTTCACGTCCGCCATCCCGCCACCGAGCGTGCGGTCGACCGCGTCGCGCACCCGATCGAAAATGTCGTCCACCACGTCGCGATGCTCGTCCAGAAACCGGCGCCCCACGTCCGTGATCTCGTATACCTTCTTGCCCTCCACGTCTTTCGCGACCACGAGTCCCTCGTCTTCGAGCCACTGCAGTGTGGGATACACCGTGCCCGGGGACGGCGAATAGCAGCCATGCAGCTGCTCTTCCAGCTCTTTCATCACCTCGTAGCCGTGGCGGGGTTTATCCTTGAGTAGTTTGAGAATGACGTACTTCATGTCCCCCGACTCGAACCAGCGACGCCGGCGGCCCCGCGGGCCGGCCCAGAAGAAGCCCCGAGGCCCGAAGCCGAAGGCGAACCGGTCCCATGCGAATGATCTGGCCATGCATTCTCCAGGTTGGCGATGTAACGCGAAGATATTGCTGCACGATATATCGTGTCAATGGGCGAGAGGCGCGATACGGTAATGACGCTCACAGCCGCCCCGGCCTCGACTGCACAAGTTGTAAGGCCGCATAAACTTGTGCAGAGGAACCGCGGCGCTACATTTTGCGCCAGAATCCTTTTTCCCAAAGTCGAGCGCCCTGGGAGGAGACCCGATGTCAGTACAGGTGACACCCCATCCAAAATGGGTGGCCGACCTGGATGCAGCTTTGGATCCGAGCCGCGAAGCCATCCTCGACACGCGGGTGATCGTGGATGCCTCGGAGAACCAGCTGGCCGACGGCCGAATCCAGAATTTCCTCGTGGCTTTTTATCCGATCATCCGCGACTTCCCGCAGTGGCTGCAGCTGCTGCTGGACCGTTCGCCGGAGGACGGCAAGGTCTTCTTTCGCGACAACATTCGCGTGGAAAAGCGTCACGACGCCATGTGGCGCGCGATGGGCGACGGGTTTAACGTCCCCAAAGAGCGCTTCCAGATTCCGGAGCCGATGATCCCCGAGGTGAAGGAGTTCCACGCCTACCTGACCGAGATGTGCCGTGGCGCCACGTTCGGCGCGGCGGTGTCGGCCACGAACTACGCGGTGGAGGGTGTGGCGCAGAAGATCTCGGAGAAGGCGCTGCGCGGGCTCGCGAAGAACGAGAAGATCGGGCCGCGGGGGCGCTGGTGGCTCGAGGAGCATGCGAAGTACGACGACGAGCATCCGATCCACGCGCTCGAGATCATCAAGAGCTGCGTCAAGCGCGGGGAAGCGCCGCAGGGTGTTACCGAGTCGGCGCTGAAGAGTCTCGGCCTGATGAAGGAAGCCATGGCGGCCTCGTACGACTCATGAGTAAGGGCAGGCGCGCTTCGCCGACGCGGGGCATGCCTCCGCCGCCCCCGAACGCGGCACTCAGGCGCCGGGCCTTCGACCCGCTGCGGGTGGCAGCGGAGATCGTCGCCGCCCTCGCGGACGCGGTGGTCGTCACCGGCGTGGATCGGCAGGTCATGAGCGTCAACCGCGCGGCGGCCGAGCTGTTCGGCCGGCCGCTCGACGACCTCCCGGGGACGCCGATCGATGACCTCGTGGCCCCTGCCGAGCGCCAGCACGTGGCGGAGCGCGAGCACCTGGCGGTCGAGGGCGAAGAGCAGCGGTACGAGACCAAGGTCGTAACCGCGACCGGGGACGAGCGCGTGGTCGCCGTCTCCACCACCCCGCTGGTGGTCGAGGGCGAGCTGCTCGGTACGGTGGCGACGCTGCGCGACGTGACCGATGAGAAGCGGGCGCAGGATACCCTCGCCCGGTCGGAGGCGCGCTACCGCAACCTGTTCGAGTCCGCGTCGGACGCGATCGCGACGTTCGACGCGAACGGCCGCTTCACCACCTTCAACCACGCCGCCGAGATCATCTCCGGCTACCGGCGCGAAGAGCTGGTGGGTCAATGGTTCGCCCCGATGCTGCCCGACGACGAGCTCCCCAAGGCGCTCGCGCACTTCCAGAAGGCGCTCGCCGGCGAGACCGGCCTGTTCGAGACGAGTTTCTACCGCAAGGACGGCGACGTCCGCACGATTCAGGTGACCTACTCGACGCCCCGACTCGACGAGGAAGTGCTGTGCGTGATCCGTGACGTCACCGACCAGAAGATGCTGCAGGAGCAGTTGATCCAGTCGGAGAAGATGTCCGCGATCGGGCAGCTGGTGTCGGGCGTGGCCCACGAGCTGAACAACCCGCTCGCCGGGATCTCGGCCTTCGCCCAGCTGCTCCTCTCCGAGAAGCGGTTCCCGCCCGACCAGCGTACGGCCGCCGAGATGATCTATGCGGAGGCCCGGCGTGCGTCGCGCATCGTGCAGAACCTCCTGACGTTCGCCCGCCAGCACAAGCCGGAGCGCACGCCCACCTCCGTCAACCAGGTGCTCGACGACACGCTCGAGCTGCGCGGCTACGAGCTGCGAGTGCGCGGCATCGACGTGCAACGGGACTACGACGAGCAGTCACCCGAGACGATGGCGGACGCGCACCAGCTGCAGCAGGTGTTCCTGAACCTCATCACGAACGCCGAGCAGGCGATGGAGCGCGCGGAGCGGGACCAGCAGCGCCTCGTCATCCGCACGCGCCGCAACGGCGACCTGATCCGCATCGATGTGGAAGACACGGGTCCCGGCATCCCGCCCAATCTGCTCGAGCGCATCTTCAACCCGTTCTTCACCACCAAGCCCACGGGCTCCGGCACCGGGCTCGGGCTCTCCATTTCGCTGGGGATCGTGCGCGAGCACGAGGGGCGCATCTGGGCGGAGAACGCCACCCAGGGCGGCGCCCGGTTCGTCATCGAGCTGCCGATCGTAGCCCCACGCCCCACGGGCGAATTCCAGAGCACCGCGGCCACGCAGGCCGTCGCCGACCGGCTGCACGTGCTCGTGGTGGACGACGAGGCCTCGGTCCGGGTCGCGCTCCAGCGCTATCTCTCGAGCCGGGGCCACGAGGTGGAGACGACCGCCAGCGGCCGGGAGGCACTCGCCCGGATGCGCGAGGACGCCTTCGATGCGGTCATCGTCGACATGCGGATGCCGGATGTGTCGGGGGAGCAGCTGTTCGGCGAGCTCAAGGCCCGCGACCCGTCCTACGTGGACCGCGTGATCTTCACGACGGGACAGCTGGTGGACGACAGCGTACGCACCTTCCTCGCGTCCACCGGCCGCCCCTGCGTGCCGAAACCCTTCGAATTCGCCGCCTTCGACCAGGTGCTGCCGGCGCGGCGCTCGGCCTGAGACGTTAGACCCGCTGCACCTGGAGTCGGCGCCGCAGCTCGAGGCGCGGCAGGCCGCTCCGCTCTTCGTGCTCGTCGTGCTCCTCGTGCTCCTCGTGCTCCTCGTGCCGGCGGAACATGCGGTCCTCTCGTGACGGAACCTTCCACGCGACGGTCAGGCGCTTCTGCTTGCGGAGGATCTCGATCGATACCGTTTCGCCCTTCTCGTACGATCGCAAGATCCGCATCGCGTGCGACGGATTCGCCGGCTTCCGCCCGCCGATGGATGTGATCACGTCGCCGCCCTTCAAGGGCAGGCTCGAGTCCGCGGGTGCCTTCACCACGAGGACGCCCTCCTTCGTGCCGAAGTACTCGCCCAGGTCGGGGTTGAGACTCACGAGCTCAAGGTCGCCCCACGGCATGCCGAACGAGAACTCGAAGTGACGCATGTCGGGCATGTCGGGCATGTCGGGCATGCTGGGCATCCCGGGCATCACTCTGACGTTCGGCATCCAACCCAAGTCTTCGGCGACGAGCGTGGCCTTCTTGGTGTCGCTCCCGCGGCGGTACTCGATCTGCACCGTGTCGCCCGGCTCGAGCTTGCGGGCCAGTTGCACGAGGTTGGTGCCGGGCCCCGATTCGTCCTCGTCCTCCGCCTTGAGCCCGGCGAGCGCCGTGCCGTTGAACTTGGTGATGATGTCACCGACCTTGAGCCCGGCCTTCGCCGCCGGCCCCCCCGGCGTGACGCCCTCGATCTTCGCGCCGAGCTTGTCCGCCTGGGAGTCGGGCTGGGTCTTCACGACGACTCCGATCCGGCCGCGGTTGTCGTCATGCAAGACGAAGACGCCCGGCGGGCGCGGCGGGCGCCGAGGACGCTGTGCGGCGAGACTCGCCGGCCAGGCGGCGAGCATGGCCGCCGCGATCACGATCCAGGTGCGCTGCATGATCAGATGCTCCTTCGGGGCTTGACAGCCCCATGTAAGCCGCGCGCGTGACGTGCACGCTCACGAGCTGGTCCATGAGCTCCACGCGCTGCTGCCATAGTGTGACGAGGTCGGCAGGACGCGCCGGGGCCTCAGGAGGGCCCAGCTGTGCCAGCTCGCCGTCGATAACGGCAATGCGGTCTTCCAGCGCGGCCGCGAGCGCGGCCGTCCGCCCGCTCATGACGCGGGCGTCGGGATCGTACCGCTCGAGCTGCTGCTCCAGGGTCGCCGACTCCTGTTTCACTCGCGCCAGCTCGGCGGCGTCGACCGGCTTGGTCCAGAACGGCCGGAACACGAGGACCCCCGCCAGCGCCGCGGCCGCGGCGAGGCCCGAGACGCCCCACCGCTCGCGGCGCCGGCGCCGCTCGGCCAACACGGCGTCCCGCACCGCGGGCCAGCGGTCCCGCGCCGGTCGGCGCGCCGGCAGCGCCTTCAGCTGCGCGACGCGCTGGTACAGTGCCTCGAGCTCGGCCCGGCACGCCGCGCATCCCACCGCGTGCTGCCGCGCCCACGCGGACCCTTCCCGGGCCGCGAGCGCCAACAGGTCGTCCATCGTGCAGTGCATCATCGTGCGACTCCTTCATCATCCAGCATGCCGCGCAGGCGTGCGTGCGCCCGCGCCAGCTGCGACTTGGAAAAACTCACCGTCTTGCCCATCTGCTCCGCGATCTCCTCGTGCGTATACCCCTCGACGTCGTGCAGCCACACGACCGCGCGCGAGGTCTCGCTCAACCGCTCGAACGCTCGCTCCAGGTCGATGCGGGCCGGGATCCCCGCGCCTCCCGGTCCGGCCGCCGCTTCCTCATGCAACTCCTCCGTTGCGCGCACCTGGTTGCGCCGGATCCGCATCAGGGCCTTGGAAGACGCGATCTGCCGGATCCAGCCCCACAGGTGCCCTTCCCCACGGAACTGCTTGATGCTCCGAACCACCTCGAGAAACGTCTCCTGCAGCACGTCCTCGGCGTCCTCGGGCCGCCGCAGCACGCGGAGCGCGAGATTGTACACCGGCGTCTCGAACGCCCGGTAGAGCGCCTCGAGCGCTTCCAGGTCGCCTGACTTCGCCCGGGCAACGAGAAGGTCGGGAACGGCGAGTGAGATGGTCATCTCCTGAACAACATAGATGCGTCAAGTACGAGAGACGTCGCGCAGAGGCGTCACGCAAACACGTCGGGCCACGTCGTTGTGCTACGTCGTCGTGCTACGTCGTCGCGTGACGCCGTTGCGTGACGCCGTCTAACCAATTGCTATCCTGTAAGTTGCGGCTATTTTGATAGCCATGCCCCTCGACCGCGAAACCCTCCACACCTGGCTCGACCACTGGCAGGACGAATACGACGCTGCCTACCTCTACCTGGTGCTGGCCGGCCAGGAGCCGGACCCGAAGCGCAAGGATGTCTACATCAAGCTGGCCGGGGTGGAAGAGCGCCACGTCCAGATGTGGGAACAGCTCCTCGCCGAGCACGGCAACCGCGTCGGCCGGCCGCGCCCTTCCGTGAACGCGCGTCTCCGAGCGTGGATCGGCCGGCGCTTCGGGCCCAACTACCTGCTGCCGCTGCTGCTGCGCGAAGAGGGGCAGGAGGTGAAGGGGTACATGGACCTCCACAAGCAGGCCAGCTTCGACGACGCGCGGGAGGTCTCGCTCAAGCTCGCCAAGGAGTCGGCCGCGCATGCGGAGACGCTGGCAGCTCTCGCCGGCCGGGCCGCGGAGCCCTGGCACAAGACGGAGTCGGGGGGCTTCCTGCGCAACGTGGTCTACGGGTTCAACGATGGACTCACGGCGAATTTCGGGCTGGTGGCGGGGGTGATCGGCGCCGCCGTCGCGCCGCACATGGTGCTGCTCTCGGGAATCGCCGGGATGATCGCGGATGCGCTCTCGATGGGGTCATCGGGCTACCTGGCCGCGAAGAGCGAGCAGGAGGTGTACGACCACGAGATCGCCATGGAGAAGGAAGAGATCCGGATCATGCCCGAGGTGGAGGAGGAAGAGATCGCGCTCGTGTACCAGACGAAGGGCATCGAGGCGGGCATCGCGCGCAAGATGGCGGCCGAAGTGATGCGCGACTCGCAGCGGGCGCTCGACGAGCAGGTGCGCGAAGAGCTGAAGATCGGCGAGGCGCACGCGACCCCCTTCAAGGAAGGGTGGCTGACGGGAGTGTCGACGGCGGTCGGCGCGTTCATCCCCGTGGCGCCATTCCTCCTGTTCAGCGGACGCACGGCCGCGTGGATTGCGTTCACGATCGCGATGCTCTCGCACTTCGCGGTCGGCGCGGCGCGCAGCGTGTTCACGGGGCGCGGCGTGATCCGCAGCGGCATCGACATGTTCGTGGTGGGGCTGGGCGTCGCGGGCGTGGGATATCTCGTCGGCGACTTGGTGGCGAAGATCCTATGACGGCGTGGTGAGTGGTGCGGGGTTGCATCCGGTGCCAACCACTCACCACTCACCACGCCTTTTTCATCACACGACCAGATTCAGGAGCCGATCCTGCACATACACCGTCTTTCTCACCGGCTTGCCGTCCACGAACTTCCTCACCGATTCGTCCTTCAGGGCCAGCGCGACCACTTGGGCTTCCGTGGCGCCCCGCGAGACCGTCACCCGCCCGCGGACCTTCCCATTCACCTGCACCACGACCTCGACGTCGCCGGCGGCCGCGAGCGTCGCATCGTAGCTGGGCCAGCTCGCGCGAAAGATCGAGCGGTCGTGCCCCAGGGCGGCCCAGAGCTCCTCGGTGAGATGCGGAGCGTAGGGAGCCAGCATGATGAGCAGGGGCTCCACTGCCTGCCTGCTCCCGGCTCCCTGCTCCCGCAGGAGGTTCACGTACTCCATCATCGCCGCGATCGCCGTGTTGTAGTCGAGGCTCTCGGTGTCCGCCGTGACTTTCGCGATCGTCTGGTGCAGCTTGCGCGCGACCGCCGGGGGCAGTGCTGACCCCGGGGTCAGTTGAGCACCCGCTTCGTGCGCGGTCGCCCACACCTTGTCGAGGAAGCGCCGGATCCCCACGATCCCGGTCTCCCGGAAGTCGCCGCCTTCCTGGAACGGCCCGAGGAACATGAGGTACATCCGGAAGGTATCGGCACCCCACTGCTGGATGTAGGAATCGGGGATCACCACGTTGCCGCGCGACTTGGACATCTTCGCGCCGTCCTTGATGATGAGCCCGTGCGCGCGGAGCTTGGGGAACGGCTCCTGGAAGTGCACGTGGCCGAGCTCCTGGAGCACCATGGTGATGAACCGCGAGTAGAGCAGATGCAGCACCGCGTGCTCGTTCCCGCCGATGTAGCTCGTGACGGGGAGCCACGTCGTGGTGCGCTTCGGGTCCCACGGGCGGTCGTCGAACTCGGTGGACGGGTAGCGGAGATAGTACCAGGCCGAATCGAGGAACGTGTCGGAGACGTCGGTCTCGCGCCGCCCCTGCGCGCCGCACTGCGGGCATGTGACGTAGTACCACTCCTTGTGTCGCGCGAGCGGGCTCACCCCGCTCGCATCGGGGCGGAAATCCTCGATCAAGGGCAGCACCACCGGGAGGTCCTGCTCCGGCACGCCCACCGGCCCGCAGCGGTCGCAATAGATGATCGGGATCGGCGGGCCCCAGTAGCGCTGGCGCGAGATGCACCAGTC
>Ga0066707_10001072_pt1 | contig 9902 bp, 8 predicted proteins | sample GraSoiAngelo_156_FD_66503 | JGI IMG/M metagenome (GOLD analysis project Ga0066707, IMG submission 66503) | Grasslands soil microbial communities from the Angelo Coastal Reserve, California, USA - 14_1009_13_40cm | ecosystem: Environmental > Terrestrial > Soil > Grasslands | place: USA... | reverse complement strand
GCGGTGCGGCAGGCGAGCGAGCACGTCTACCAGACGCGCGCCATCCAGCGCCTGGTCGCCCTGCTGGCGAAACGCACGGACGAGCTTGATGCGAGCCTGGTGCAAATTCGCCGCACGCAGTCGCACCTCCTGCATCTGGAGCGCCTGGGCACGATGGGAAAGCTCGCCGCGGGCGTGGTGCACGACCTGCGCAATCTCATGGTCAGCCTCGGCTACGTCGAGAGCGTGCTGCAGCAGCGCAGCATCGCGCCCGACGTGCTGGAGAGCGTGCAGGTGGGGATGCAGGGGGTCGGCAACCTGATCCATACCCTCGAGGCGATGCACCAGTTCGCGCGGGGCGGAATCCTGAACATCCAGAAATCGATCCTGCAGCCCTCGCTCGTCGTGCACGATGCGCTGGCCATCGCGCGCATGGACATGGGGTTCCGCGCCCACAAGGTGGCGGTGAACATCGAGGAGGGTCTACCCCCGGTCAACGGCGACCGCCAGAAGCTCACCCAGGTGCTGGTGAACCTGGTCCGCAACGCGGTCCAGGCCACCGCCCAATGGCGGCAGATCGGCGTGGAGGCGTCGCGCAAGAACGGGCACGTGGTCTTCGCCGTGGAGGACGAGGGGCCCGGCGTGCCTGCGGACATGAAGGAAAATCTCTTCAAGCCCTTCGTGAGCAGCAAAGGCGAAGGGGGCATGGGCATGGGTCTCTACATGGCCAAGCTGATCGTCGACTCGCACCAGGGAGAGATCGCCGTTCTCGACCGGCCGCAAGGCGGCGCGCGGTTCGAGGTGCGCCTGCAGCCCGCGGAGGAGCGCCGGTGACGGTCCCCCTGCACCGCGTCCGGAACTATGAGGAGCTGGAAGGCGCGCAGGGCCGCGAGGTCTTCTTCCGCCCCGAGCGCTACCGCGCGAAGGACCTCATTCCGCTGCGCTGCGAGCTGGTGATCACCGTCGCAGGCAGCGATCGAATCTGTCCGCTGCTCGATATCTCCGAAAACGGCGCAGCGTTCGAATGGCCAGACGCGCTCATGCCCGCCATCGGCGACCGCCTCGCATCCCTCAGCGTCCGATTCGACGCGCACGTGTCCTACCGCGGGGAGGCGCGCGTCGGCTCCCTCCGCGAGATCGACGGCGCGACCATCGTCGGCGTCTCGTTCGACGGGCGCCTGGTCTCCATCGACGAAGTCCTCGAGCTGCGCGCCATCAAGACCTTCATCGGCCAGCGCGCCGGACGGCCCACCTGGCGGGTGGCCGGACACGACCGGTTCAAGATGCTGGTGTCGGAGCTGCGGCTCTCCCTCGAGGATGCGGAGCGGCAGCTTCGGACCATGGAGACCGAGCTGCCCTGGCACGTGGTGCACGGCGAGTCCACGCCGGCGCGCGACGAGCTGGTGCGCACGATCCGCTCGCACATCGCCTGCGGGATGGTGAGCGCGACCGAGGAGATCGACCGCGTGGTCCGGACGATCCCGGCGGAGGACGTCCCGGCGATCCGCGAGTACTCGCGGCGCTACCTGGACGACTTCCTCCTGCAGGCGCCCGCGGCGCGGCGCGCCTACCAGAAACCGTTCGGGTACCCGGGCGATTACGAAGTGATGCGGTTCCTGTACGAGCGGCCGTTCGAGGGGTCGACCCTCTTCGCCAAGACGATGTCGCTGGTGGTCGACGAGATGGCCGCCAGCCGGGCGGTGCGTTGCCGCAAGGATCTGATCAAGAACCGGGTGAAGGCCCGGCTGCAGCACCGCTCGACTCCCCTGCGCGTGCTCGCCATCGCCGGAGGTCCCGCCCAGGAGCTGTGCGAGCTGCTCGCGGAGACGCCCCGGCTTGCAGCCCCGCTCGACGTCGTGCTCTTCGATCAGGACAAGGGGGCGCTCGCCTGCGCGTACCGGCGCTTGCAGCCGCTTACGGACAACCGCGGAGGTCCTCCCGTCCGGATCACGTACTTGCACGAATCGATCAAGCGGCTGCTCCGCGATCGAATGCTCTTCGACGATTTCGGGAAGTTCGATCTGATCTACTCCGCCGGGCTGTTCGACTACCTGCGCGCGCCGACGGCCGTGCAGCTCGCTCGCGATTTCTATTCGCGCCTGGTGGCGGGAGGACAGGTGATCATCGCCAACATGGTGCCGGAAAATCCCAGCCGCTGGTTCATGGAGAATCACCTGGACTGGCCCCTGCTGTATCGCACCCGCGAAGAGCTCCTGGACGTCGGGCGGCGGGCTTGCGCCGACGCGGCGCTGCAGATCCTCGAGGAGGAAAGCCACGTGAACCCGTTCCTCGAATTTTCCAGGAACTGATGCAGGATCCGGGCGCCGCATTCGAGGCCCGCTGGAAGCAGTGGCTGGTCGAGCGCAACTGGCGGGGAATGCGGGTCCTGCTCTGGACCGCGTTGGTGCTGTACCCCGGATTCGGCGCGCTCGATTACATGCTCGCTCCTCGCGAGGCCCTTCCCTTCCTCTGGACGACCCGCGGGATCTTCGTCGCGCTGACGATCGCGCTGCTCGTCTTCGTCAGCCGTCCGATCTTCTCCCGGCATCCAGACTTCTTCAGCGCGGGATACGTGGTGGCGGCCGCCAGCGGTATCAGCCTGATGACGACGTTCCTCGGCGGCCTCTCCTCGCCGTACTACGCCGGACTCTCCCTCGTCAGCGTCGCGACGGGCTTGATCGTGGTCTGGCGGCCTCAGGTCGTCATGGTGGAAGCGGCCCTGCTCCTGATCTCGTTCATCATTCCCAACGCTCTGCTGCATCGCGTGGGCGTCGCGAGCACGGCTGCGTCCAATCTCATGTTCCTGATCGGCATCACCTTCGTCGCGGCGTTGGGACAGGTCGTGAACTACCGATCGCAGAAGGAGATGCTCGCGAGCCAGGTGCGGCTGGAGGACACCAAGGCATCGCTGGAACGAGCTCACAACGAGCTCAAGGCGCTGGACAGCTTCAAGTCGCAGCTGTTCGCCAACATCACGCACGAATTCAAGACACCGCTGGCGATGCTGCTGGCACCGCTCGAGCAGATCCTGCAGGGCGAGATGGGAGAGCAGCTCTCCGCGCACCGATCGACGTTCGAGTCCATGTTCCGCAGCGGCCTCAAGCTGCTGAAGATGATCGGCGATCTGCTCGATCTCTCCCGTCTCGAGGAATCCAAGCTGCGGCTGAAGGTCGCCGAGCACGACCTCGCCGAGTACCTGCGAGGACTCGTGTCTCAGGTGGAGCCGTTGGCCCAGCGCAAGGGGATCCAGCTGATCCTCCGGGTGGACGTCCAGTCCACGATGGTCTGGTGCGATCTAGAGCGGATGGAGAAGGTTTTCCTGAACCTCCTCTCCAACGCAACCAAGTTCACCCAGCCCGGCGGCCACGTGCAGGTCCTGGTCCGCGACGCCGGAGCGTTGATCGAGGTGGTCGTCCAGGACGATGGTCCCGGCTTTCCGCCCGAGAAGTCCGATCGCATCTTCGAGCGTTTCTACCAGGTGGACATGGGCGGGACGCGGCGCTACGGCGGCACGGGCATCGGACTGGCGCTGGCCAAGGAGATCGTCGAGTTGCACGGGGGGCGTATCTGGGCGCAATCGAGCGGAGGGGCCCGGTTCACCGTCGAGCTGCCGCGCGACCGGGACCATTTCCGGCACGAGGTCCTCGAGCGGCGTGGACCCGCGCGCGACGTGGCGGAGGGTCATCGCGCCAACGACCGCGGCCTGATGGATTTCGCCGTGCAGATGGCGGCGCGGGACGAGTACCGCCTGCTCGACATCGCCGAGGCGACCGATCGCCGAGTCTCCGTCCGCGACATGGACGAGGACAACAAACCCCACGTAGCCCTGGTGGTCGACGACACGCCGGACATCATCCGGCTGGTGCACAACTCGTTGCGGACGCACTTCAAGGTCATCTCCGCCGAAGACGGCCTCAAGGGGCTGGAGATGGCGATGCGCGAGCGGCCTTCGCTGGTGATCGCCGATCTCATGATGCCCGGCATCGACGGCCTGGAGCTGACGCGAAAGCTGCGCGGCAGCGAGGTGACCCGCCACATCCCCGTCCTGATGCTCACGGCGAAGGGGGATCTCGAGGATCGCGTGGCGGGCCTGGAGACGGGCGTGTCGGCGTACCTGACGAAGCCATTCTCGCCGCGGGAGCTCCTCACCACTGCCCGGGCGCTGGTGCAGGCGCAGGAAACGACCGCCGACATCGTCCTCACCCAGCGCATGGACTCGCTGGAGATCGTGGCCGGCGGCCTCGCGCACGAGATCAACAACCCTCTCAACTACCTGAAGAACGCCCTCACCCGCGTCCGCATGGACGCCGAAGCGTTTCTCTCCGGCAGGCTCGGAAAGGAGGAGCTGCCTCGCGCCGAGAAGCGGATGCGCGAGATGTTCGATCTCGCCGAGAGCGGAATCCGCCGCATCGCCGCCACCGTTGAGCTGATGACCAGCTACAGCAAGGCCGGATTCTCGCGGCAGTTGCGGCCGCACGACGTATACGCGGCCGTGCGCGAAGTGGTCGCGATGGTATTGCCCGCGACCGGGCGCCCTGTGCAGGTCGATCTGGACCTGGAGGGGGACGGCACGGTCGAGTGCGTGCCGGAGGAGTTCAACCAGGTGATCTCGAATCTGGTGCAGAACGCGGTCGAGGCCTGCCCGGAGACCGGCGGGCTCGTGCGCGTGCGCGGCGCGCGCGAGGAAGAGAACCTTCTCCTCGCAGTGAAGGACAACGGTCCCGGCATCCGTCCGGAGGATGCGCAGCGGATCTTCACCCCGTTCTTCACCACCAAGGGACCGGGGCGAGGGATGGGAATGGGGCTCACCATCGCCTGGCGCGTGGTACAGAGCCTCGGTGGGACGCTGGAGGCGAAGCCGGGGGCCGGCGCGGAATTCGTGCTGCGGGTGCCGCGCAAGCAGTCGCGGCTGCGAGCGGTCAGTTAGTCGGCGCTCACCGTGAACGGATCAAGCGCGCGCCTTCGGCGAGAGAAGCGCGACCTTGTTCCGGGCCGCCAGGATCTGTTGGCGCAGCCCCTCGGCCTGCCGCGCCACGTCCTCCATCTCCTTCTCCTGCGCGATGCGCCCGATGTCGGCCGCCTCGTCGGCGATCCTCTGCATGCGCGACTGCACCTCATCGACCGCGGCGGCACCGGCCTTGAGGGCTTCCTGCACCTCCTTCGCCATCAGGCCGAGCCCCGCCATCCGCTGCAGCACCTCGGCGAACTCCTTGCGGCGGCCTGCGATCTCCTCTGCGCGCTTCATCAGCGCAGCGGCATCGCTCTCCTGTTTCTGCCGCGTGACGGAGACAGCCGCCACCAGCTGCTGGACGTGAGCGTTGATCTTGTCCTGGCTCTCCGCTGCCCGGGTCAGCGCCTCCGTCGCCCGTTCCAGGTTCTTCTCCGTATTGAGCTTGAGCCTGCCGGCCTGATCGGCCAGGTCCGCGAATCGGCGCAGCTCGCGATCGAGCGCCAGCGCCGCCTCCGACAGTTCGCTCGGTTTGTCGGGGCGGTCCACGTCAGCCGCCGCAGGAGTGCGTGGGGGTGGCGAGGTAGGTCGCCAGACCGGGGCAGCTCGCCGTATGGAACTCGCCGGTGATCTGCTCGCCGGTCTCGAGCCCGATGGTATACGTGCCCGCGTAGCCACTGGCCGATACCGACGTCAGCTTGACTGCGCCGGAGGTCGCGACCGCGGACTGCTCCGGCACCTCTGCGCAGGACTCGTTCACGCCGAAGCGCGCCACTGCGAGATGCGCGGGCGGGATTCCGAATGTTCCGGCGGGATTGAACACGTCGAAGGTCCCGGGCCCCGAGGGCGCGGTGACTGCGAACGATGACCGGTCGACGTCCGCGAGCATCATGACCAGGGCCTTGCCGTTCTTCGGCTCCGTGTTCGCGGTCAGCTTCCCGCACACGCCGGACACGTCGCTCAACACGATGGCGGCGACGTCTGCAGAGATGGCGCCCAGCGAAACCCGCGCGGGCGAAGAGACCGCATCCACCGGCTTCATCGGCTGGCCGCGCACCACTCCATTCAAGGTCGCGCCGGTGTTGCCGCTGCCGCTTCCACAGGCGAGGCCGGCGGCGAGGATTCCGGCGGCGGCGATCCGTGGCATGCGCATCACATACCCGCGGCGGCGCGGGCGCGCAATCCGGCGCGTTCCAGCGCGAAGTCGACCACCCGCGCCTCCAGCGAGTCCCCGGTCAGCGCGTCGATCTCCACCAGTCCCGTCGGGCTGGTGACATTCACTTCGGTCAGCTTGCCTCCGATCACGTCGATCCCCGCGAGCCACAGCCCCCATTCGTTCAGCGCCGGCGCGAGCCGCCGGCAGATCTCGCGGTCCCGGGCCGTCAGCGATGCCGGCGCTGCCTTGCCTCCGGATGCGAAATTTGCCCGCAGCTCGCCCTCACGCGGCACGCGCAGCACGGCCCCGAGCGGCTCTCCCTGCAAGAGAATGATGCGCTTGTCTCCCTCGCGCACCGCCGGCAGGTACGCCTGGGCCATCACCGGCACGCGCCCACCGCCAGTGGCAAGCTCGAGGAGCGTGGAGAGGTTCGGATCGCCCTTGCGCACGCGCAGGACCCCCTGGCCGCCGCAGCCGTCGAGCGGCTTGACCACGCCGTCGCCGCCGTGTGCCTCGACGAATTCGCGCAGTCGCGGGATTTCCCGCGAGACGAGGGTGGGGGGGATCAGATCCGGAAAGCGCAGCGCGAACAGTTTCTCGTTCGCGGATCGCAGCCCCCGAGGATGATTGATCAGCAGCGGGCCAGGCCCCAGCTCGACGATCTGCGTCGCCCGCAGGTAGTCCACGTCGACAGGGGGATCCTTGCGCAGGAAGAGGACGTCCAGCTCCGACAGTGGCGCATCGTACTCGCCGGCGACGCGAACGTGGTCGCCCTCCTGCCGCTGCACTTCCACGGTCCGCATCCGCGCGTGCGCCTTGGAGTCGGCGACGTACAGCCATTCCTGGCGCAATTCCCGGACCTCCAGGCCCCGCCGCTGACACTCGAGCATCAAGGCGAACGTGGAGTCGTGAAACACCCGCACGTTCTCTAGCGGGTCCATGAGAAACCCGATTCGCATGCCCCGAAGTTGTGCCTTGCACGCCAGGGCCGCATCGGCGCGGTACAATCCGCTCATGACGGCCACGGAGCGCGAGGTGCTGGAGGCGAACGCGGCGTTCTACGCTGCGTTCGCGCAGCGGGACGCCGATGCGATGGACGCGCTCTGGGCGCGCGAGGTGCCGGTCGCTTGCCTGCACCCCGGTTGGGAGCCCTTGTCTGGACGCGAGGAGGTGGTGTCGAGCTGGCGCCGGATCCTGCTCGAAGGCGGTGCGCCGCCAGACATCCGCTGCGAGGACGCCTCCGTACACGTAGCGGGCGACGCCGCCTGGGTGGTCTGCGCGGAGATCGTTCCCGGCGGGTCTCTGGCGGCCACGAACGTCTTCGTGCGCGAACGAGGAGCCTGGCGCATGGCGCATCACCACGCATCGCCACTTCCCAGACCGGCGCCCCGGCCGGCTGGGTTCCGGAGCTGAAAGAAAGGGCCCGGAGCGCTTCGCCCCGGGCCCCCTGCTCGAATGGACAGCCTCAAGAAATAGTCACCAAGCCGCCTCCGGCGGCCGTGGCTACAGCTGAAGGGCCAGCGCTGACGGATCGAACGCGTCTTCCGCGCCGTCGGTCCAGTCGACGTAGACCTGGTTGTTCCTCGTCACCAGGTTGCCGGCGACCGAGCCGTCGTATTCCACGTCGCCGTTCAGCGACAAGGTGACGGTGCTGGTGGTCCCCGTGGTCTGAGCGGTGACGGTCGCGTTCACGTTGAACGTCACCGAGTGATCGGTGGTCACGCCGTCGGCCTTGAGCAGATCGATCCCGACGCTGCCGCTCCACTGCACCGTGCTCGTCGTCGTCTGGCCGCTGGTCGAGTCTCGCAAGTTCAGCCCGAAGTGCTCGTGCGCCTGGACGAGAGCGATGTGATCGGTTGCGGTCCCGTTCACGCTGATGTTCACCGTCGTGCTGCTCGAGTCTTGCGAGACCGAGACGGCGTACGTGACGCTGAAGTCGGCGTTGACGTGCACGGCGCTGCCCGTGCGCGAGAACAGCATCGCTCCGGTCACGACGACGGTGGCGGTGTTGCCGTTGAGGTTGCCGGTGTAGTGCAGGTTGGTGCCCGTCCAGGGGCCCGCGATCACCTCGAGCTTCAGGTCGAAGCTGGTGGTGGTCTCCGACCAGGTCACTTTCACCACGTCGCCGTTGTCGTAATCGACTTCAAGATAGGTATCCGCGGCGCAGGCCGGTCCCGGCGCGACCAGCGTCGGCGACCCGGTGCTTGGGTCGCGGCGGACGCAGCCGACAGGGATGGTCGTGGCGGCGTTCGAGGTGCCCGACAAGCGCAGCGCCTGGTGCACGCTGCCCGAAGACGGCGCCAGGGCCGCCGCGGCGAGCTGGTCGGGGTCGGGCAAGCCCGTGCTCAGGTTCACCGTAGAGACGTTGCCCGACGCCGCGGCGCCGCCCACGTCACTGCCGATGCCCTGCAGACCGATGCTGGCTTGGGTGTTCGTGCTCGCCGAGCTCATGCCGGACTGGGCCTGCGTCGCGCTCGCCTTGATCGCGGCCGTGGCCATGATCGTGCTCTTGCCGCCGCACGCAGCGGCAACGATGGTTGTTGCAACCAGAATCCTTCGCATTGTGATTGGCTCCCCTCGGTAAATCTGCACGCAGCAGATTGCCACATGGACGCCAGTAAACAGGCGCTGGCCACACCGACGTACGGACCCAGGATTGCGCGGACGTGCGCACTCCTCGGCCAAGGTGGGCTGCAGTGCGAGGTTCAGCGGAAAGCGGCGAGCCAGGCCGCAACCGGAGCGGCGGCGGCGATGAACGCGAGCGCTGCTTGCGCGACGCGCCCCCGGAGAGGCGGCAACGGCGACACGCCAGCGCCGAGGAGCACGCCGCAAGCGAATCCGCAGAGGTGTCCGGCGAGGTCCGCGCGCTTCGAGGTGCCGAGAAACGCCAGCAGCGCAAGCCCGGCGCCGAGCGGGACCCAGGCGCGCCGCCGGTGCTGTCTCAAGGCCGCGAGAACGCCCAGCGCGCCGAACACCGCCGTGGACGCGCCCACGGAGATGAAGTCACGGCGCAGCAGCTCCGCGGCCGCGAGCGTACCGGCGCTGCCTGCCAGCACCACCAGAATGGCGGCGACACCGGGACCGAGCGCGTGAGCGAGCAGACCGAGAAGCAGCCCTCCGAGGACCGCATTCCCGGCCGCGTGACCGGCGTCCGCGTGCAGGGTGAGAGCAGTGACGGTCCGCCACCATTCGCCGCGGACGATGGCGGCGGCATCCGCGCCTCCACGCGAGAACCAGGGCGACGCGGAGGATTCCGGCCCGGTCCAGACGTGGAAGGCGAGAATGGAGAGGAAGAGCGCGAGCCCGCACGCTACGGCTGGCGTGGGCGGCCTCGGCGCCTGCACGCGGGGGATCGGCAGCGGATTCTCCCGCTCGAAGGCCGTCAGCGCGGCCTGCGCGCGCACCAGGTCGGCTTCGTCCACCATCAGCGCCCAGCGGTTTTCGCCGGTGCTGCGCAGCTCGTGCGCGATGCCCTCTTCGTCCAGGACGAGCGAGAAGTCCATGGCGCGCCTGAAATCATCGACCAGCCGCAAGAGCACGCCGGCAGCCTACACGGCGCGGTCCTGTGATAGGAGAGCGCCGCCATGCCGACTCTCGACGCGCCGCGCGCGCTGCAGTCCTCGCAGCGGATCTGGGACGGGGAGATCGTTCCCGCCCTCTACGAGTACATTCGCATCCCCAACAAGTCGCCTGCCTACGATCCTCGATGGCAGAAGAACATGGATCGGGCGGTGGCGCTGATCGAGGGCTGGTGCCGCAAGCAGCCCGTGGCCGGGCTGTCCGTCGAGGTGCTTCGGCTGGAGAACCGCACGCCGGTCA
>Ga0066707_10001051_pt1 | contig 9957 bp, 9 predicted proteins | sample GraSoiAngelo_156_FD_66503 | JGI IMG/M metagenome (GOLD analysis project Ga0066707, IMG submission 66503) | Grasslands soil microbial communities from the Angelo Coastal Reserve, California, USA - 14_1009_13_40cm | ecosystem: Environmental > Terrestrial > Soil > Grasslands | place: USA... | reverse complement strand
GACGCCTACTCGGCTCTGCAGACGCTCCTTCGGCCCGGAAGAGGAAATCTTCTCGCGACCCTAACTCAGACCGCGAACCCAACCCCCGAAGCCTTGTAAGACCCCTTCGGCAACAGGCCCTCTGTCGCCGACACCATCGGATGGTGCACGAGGGCGGGTGGAAGCTGATCAAAACCGAACATCAGAAGATCGTCACCATCGCGCCGACGATTACCTTCGGATTGCCACGAGGACCCGACTAGAACGCTCTAAGCAACCTCTGAGCGACCTCGCAGTTCTGGCTCAGCCGTCAAGCGGATCGTCCTTGACGTGGAGCGGGCAGCACTCGCGGTGGTCAGGGAGCCAACAGTTGAGATTGTGATTCCCGTCTACAACGAGGAGCGCGACCTGGAGCGCAGCGTGCGGCACCTGCGGGCATACCTCGACGCTTGCTTCCCGTTCCACGCTGTCGTGACCATCGTCGACAACGCCAGCACCGACGGCACCCAGGAGATCGGCGAGCAACTCGCTTCGTCCGTCAACGGTGTGCACTACATCCGGCTCAACGACAAGGGCCGCGGCCGCGCTCTCGCGGCGGCATGGCTCATCAGCACCGCGGACGTGGTCGCGTACATGGACGTCGACCTCTCGACCGACCTCGACGCCCTGCTCCCTCTCGTCGCACCTGTGATCAGCCACCACAGCGATCTCGCGATCGGCAGCCGCCTGTCGACCGGCGCTCGCGTGCGGCGCGGATGGAAGCGCGAGCTCATCTCGCGCTGCTACAACGCCCTCCTCCGCGTCGCACTCGGCGCGACCTTCACGGACGCGCAGTGCGGCTTCAAAGCGATCCGCGCGGAGACGGCGCGACGCCTCATCCCGCAGGTCGAGAACCGGTCCTGGTTTTTCGACACCGAGCTCCTTGTCCTCGCCCAACGCGCGAGCTTGCGAGTCGCGGAGGTGCCGGTCGACTGGAACGACGATCCCGACTCGCGCGTCCGCCTGGTGCCGACTGCGCTGGAGGACCTGCGTGGCGTGTGGCGCCTGATGCTCACCCAACCCACCCGTCTCGCGCGCTTTACCGCCGTCGGCATCACGAGCACGGTCGCCTACGTCTTTATCTATCTGGCTCTACGCGACGTGCTCCCCGCATGGACCGCCAACGTGACGGCCCTGATCATCACGGCGGTGGCCAACACTGCCGCCAACCGCCGGTTTACCTTCGGCATACACGGGCGTGACGGACTGGCCGGCGACTACGCGGCGGGTCTGGGGGCTTTCCTGCTCGCGCTCCTCCTGACCACCGCCACCAGCGAACTCCTGCGTTACGTCGCCCCCCAAGCCACGCCCATGGTCGAGGTCGTCGTCCTCACCGCGGCGAATCTCGTCGCCACGCTTTGCCGGTATCGCCTTTTCCGTGGATGGATGGATTCACGGCTACAGGTAATGACGGCGGATGGCGCCTAGGTTGTTGAAGATCCGCACGCCGAAGGCGACGATCGCCGCGATCGACAGATCAACGCCCAGCTTGTCGCCGAAATAGGTGAGGCTGCCCGCGAGAGTCATGTTCGTGATCGGGCCGCTGAAGAACACGCGCGGTTCGAATGTCCCCGCGATGTAGGCCTTGAACGCTCCGAAAATGGAGTCAAGGGCCGCGAGCAGCGCCACGGCTGTGTAGCGTGCGTACGTGATCGGGATCGTGACCGGCGAAAGCAGGCCGAGGATCACGCCGAGGATGACGAAGACGATCGCGATAACGATTACTTGCATGGGCCGGGTGTGGGAATCGGCGCCGGCTTCGGCGTCGCGCCAGGAGATGGCGACGCTGCGACGGGCTGTCGCGACTTGTAGCCGACGGCGGGTTCGGACGGATTCATCACGTTGATGTAAAGCAGGTCGGGAGAGCTGTAGTCGACGTTGTGATTTCCCGCGATCGCCTTGAGCGCCGTCAGCTTGTCGCGCAGGGTCGCGAACTCCTCAGGCGTCAAAACGCGGCCAAAGTAAACCTTCCAGCCTTTCTTCGCGATCATCGTCAGGTCGCCGCACGAGTCGAAGATGAATCCCGCGACGTCCTGGCCGACGAGGGTTGGCATCGCGCGCTGGATGTTGACGAGCGCGGTGAGAAGCTGCGGATCCAGCGGCCGGTCGCCCGCGCGCGGCTCGTTCCCCGCCGGGCCCTGGACATCGACCAGTCCCGCAGCCGTCGAGGTCGCCCCCAGGACGACCGCCTGGCTCGACATGAAGTACAGCTTGGTCGAGGTTCCTGCGTGGTAGGCCGCGACCGGCTCCCACTCGCTGACCTGGATGACCACGGTGCCCAGCAGCTGCGGCTGCACATCGACGCTGCGCACCCAGACCTGCTTCATGAGGCGGTCATGCGCGGTGACTACGTCGACCGAGATCACCGAGGTATCGCCGGAGAGGCCCGCGTCTTGGGCGACCTGGCTCGAGGTCAGGTGATGCGCGCCGGTCACCTGCACCGAGCTGATCGCCAGCGCGGGTCCAAACCAGAGCCAGACGAGCAGAGCCGCCTCCAAAGCCGCGACAGCGATCGCCAGGGCGCGCCAGCCCCATGGCACGTCGGGCTCGCGCAGCGCCTTCTCCGAGCGCGTCCACAGCTGGCCGCGCAGCGGCTCCGTACGCTCGATCCCGTTCGGCCATGGCGCCCGGGGCATAACAGAGCTGCGGCGGCGGAACTTCACGATGCCGCCTTCACTGTGCTGTCGGACCCACGTGACGCTGGAATCGCCCGACGGCATGGTCGACCAGTCGCTGACAGAGCTCGTCGAAGGAGATGCCGGCGGCGCGGGCCGCATCGGGCAGCAGCGACAGCTCGGTGAGCCCGGGCACGGTGTTCACCTCGAGCATCCAGGGCGTGCCTTTCCCGTCGACGATGATGTCCACCCGTGCCATGCCCGAGCATCCGAGCTCGGTGAACGCCCTCGCCGCGGCGTCTGATGCTGCCGCTCGGGAAACTTCCGGGATCCTGGCCGGGATGATGTGGTGCGACTTGCCGGCCGTGTACTTCGCGTCGTAGTCGTACACCGGGTTCTCGCTGACGATCTCGAGCGTCGGCAGGACCTGGAGGTCGGGCGTGGCGAGCACCCCGATGGTGATCTCCGTACCCACCGCGAAGCGCTGGGCGAGCACCCGGCGGTCATAGCGTGCCGCGAGGACGAGCCCAGAGGCGACCGCGTCGACATCTTGGGCGATGGTCAGGCCGATGGTCGACCCCTCGCGGACCGGCTTGATGACCAGCGGCAGACCCAGCCTCGCAGCAAGGCGCTCGATGACGTCGGCGGCGATCCCCTCCTTGATCTCGAGCTCTTCGAACTCGGGCACGTGCAAGCCGACGCCGGCCATGACCTTGCCGGCCCGCGACTTGTCCATGCAGAGCGCAGAAGCGAGCACTCCCGAGCCGGTGTAAGGCAAGCCCAGCAGCTCGAGCATCCCCTGCACCGTGCCGTCCTCTCCGAGCCGGCCGTGAAGCGCGTTGAACACGCACTCGAAATTGCCGTCGCGCAGTGCGTCCCATGTGTTGCCGTCGAGGTCGACTGGCGTGACGTCGTGGCCGCGACCGCGCAAGGCGTTCGCGACCTGCTCTCCCGAGCGCATCGAGACCTCGCGCTCGGCCGACTTCCCGCCTCTCAGCACCGCGAGCCTCACTACCTCATTTCCATTGGCCGACCATCTCGACCTCGGGCTCGAGCTGGACACCGAAACGACGCTTGACCTCGACCATCACACGTTCGATCAACCGCTTCACGTCGGCTGCGGTGGCCCCGCCCTCATTGATGATGAAGTTGCCGTGCAGCTCCGAGACAACCGCCGCGCCCTCGCGCGTGCCTTTCAGTCCAGCGGCCTGGACAAGCCTGCCTGCCGAATCGCCTTGCGGGTTCTTGAACACGCTGCCGCAGTTCTTGGTCTTGATCGGCTGCGTCTCGTTCCGCTCCCTGGTGAGCTTGGACATGAGCTGCTTGGCCTCTTCCCCATCACCGCGCGTCAGCTGCACGGTGGCGGAGACAACGAGTGCGCCTTTCAGATCTCCATCGCGCAGCGCGGACGTCCGGTAGCCGAACTTCAGCGCCGGCGGCTTCCATGTCTGCTTGCCCGCGCCTGGCATGAAGCCATCGACCTCGACGAGCACCTCGCGGATCTCCTTACCCCAGCAACCGGCGTCCTGGTAGACCGCTCCGCCTAGGGTGCCGGGGACGCCGATCGCGAACTCGAAGCCCCGTAGGTTGGCGTCGGCGACGATCCGCGCGAGCCGCATCATCTTCAACCCGGCGCCGGCACGGACGCGGGTGCCGTCGATATGGTGCTCGCGATTCACCACGCGCACGACCAATCCTTCGACGCCGCGGTCGGCGACGAGGAGGTTCGTCCCAGCGCCCAGCAACAGATAAGGAATGTCGCGCTCGCGGCAACCCTCGATCGCTTTCTCGATGGCCTCGGGCCGCGCAAGCTCCACGAAAAACTCGGCTGGGCCGCCGATGCCGAACGAAGTCCGCGAAGCGAGCGCCTCGTTCTCGCTCACGCCCGGCAGGTCGTGGAGCCAGGCGAGCCTAGACTTTGTGCGCCAGCTCATCGCCCAACTTTTTGATGTCGCCCGCGCCCATCAGCAGCACCAGATCGTCCGGCCCGACGATCTCCTTTAGAGCTTCCTTCGCTCTTGTGAAGTCGCCGACGTAAATCGCCTGTGGGACCTGGTGCGCGAGGTCCGCAGCCTGAACGCCTGAGACGTTGTCCTCGCCGGCGCTGTAGACGTCGAGCACGTAGACGCGGTCCGCGCCCTCGAACGAACGCGCGAAGTCGTGCATCAGGGCGCTCAGTCGCGAGTAGCGATGGGGCTGAAAGACGACGAGAAGCCGGCGGTGACGCAGCTCGCGCGCCGCCTCGATCGTCGCGCGCACCTTGGTCGGGTGGTGCGCGTAGTCGTCGTACACGGCCGCGCCCTGGAAGGTGCCCAGGAACTCCATTCGCCGGTGTGCGCCTGGGAAGGTTTGCAGCGCCCCCGCGACGTCACCGAACGGGACCCCGATCTCGAGGGCCACAGCCGCGGCGCCCGTCGCATTCTGAATGTTGTGCCGGCCCGGTTGGCGCAGATCGATGTGGCCGAGAAGGTCCGCGCCACGATAGATCGGAAACGGACGCATCGGCTCGCAGCGATAGGTCGCGCCCTGCCGGAAACCGTAGGTGACCTTGCGAGCCCTGGGCTTGAGCTCCCGCGCCAGCTCGTCGTCCGCGCAGAGCACGGCGAGGCCCGTCTCGGGGATGGCCTCAATGAACCACTGGAACAGGTCGCGCACCGCGGACACGTCGCGGAAGTGGTCTGGATGGTCGAGCTCGATATTGGTCACGATCGCCCGCTGCGGGTGATGCAACGTGAGCGTGCCGTCGGACTCGTCCGTCTCAGCGACCAGCCACTCCGACTGTCCGGCCCTGGCGCTAGCGCCGTCGCCGACCAGCACAGTCGGGTCGTAACCGGCCATGACGAGGATGTGGCCGATCATGTGAGTGACGGTGGTTTTGCCGGCCGTTCCGGCGACGGCGATCGAGTTCGTCTCGCTGATGAGCCGAGCGAGCATCTCGGCGCGGCTCACAACCTGGACGCCCATGGCCCTTGCGGCGTCCAACTCCGGCGATTTCTTGATCGCGCCGCTGTAGACGAGCAAGTCCTTACCCAGGACGTGCTCGGGGTCGTGGCCCACTCTCATCTGGACGCCCGCTTCTTCGAGCTCGGCCGTCGTCTCCGATTCCTTGATATCGCAACCGCTGACGTCGTCCCCTCGGGCGAGGAAGACACGCGCCAGCGCCGACACACCGGCCCCGCCGGCGCCCATGAGGTGAACTCTCATTTGCGGGCTCACCTCCTCACCACTTCGTGAAGCACTCGTAGAACGCGCTGCGCGGCATCCCGACGCCCGGTCGCCGCGGATGCCTTGGCCATCGCCCGCACGCGACTCGCGTCGAGGCTTGCAATCGCGCGCACGAGGCTTTCGCCGGTGAGCTCTTCGTCGGCGATCCGGAGGGCCGCCCCGGCCGCGACCATCGCGGCCGCGTTCTCTTCCTGGTGGCCGCCGCCAAAGGTGCCTGGCACCAGGATCATCGGCAGGCCGACCGCGGCGGCCTCTGAGATCGTGCTCACGCCGGCTCGGCTGACCACGAGGTCGGCGCGGGCCATCAACGCCGGCATGTCCTCGGCGAAGGCCACCCCGCTGTAACGCTCGCGGGCACGTCGCTCCACCCCATCCTTGCCCTGCTGCCCGGCGACGTGAATGACCTCTTCAAACCTCGCGCACAGCTCATCGAGCGCCGCCCACGTGGCCTCGTTCAAACGCCGCGCGCCCTGGCTGCCTCCCGTCACCAGTAGGCGGCGCGGAGGAATATCGGGTATGCGCGGCTCGAAACCTTCACGCAGGGGGACGCCGGTGAGCACGGTCCTGACGTTGCGCAACCGCTCCTCTGTGCCCGGCAGCGTCGTGCAGACCGCGGCGGCGTTCGCTGCGAAGTACCGCGTGGCCAGCCCCGGCCGGACGTCCTTCTCGTGCAACACGTAAGGAATCCGGCGCATGCGCGCCGCGGCCACCGGCGGCGCCATCACGTAGCCGCCCATGCCGAGCACGACGTCGGGCCGAAACCTGTCCACGATGCGGAGCGCGGACCGGAGCGCCAGCGGGACGAGAACGGGAAGAGCGATGTTCTTCCACGGCGCGTCGCGGTCGAGCCCACGAACCCTGACTGTCCGCAGCTCGAAACCGGCTGCGGGCACAAGCCTCTCTTCTGGACCGCCAGAGCGCCCGACCAGAAGCAGCGCACCCTGGGGTTCCTCAGCGCGAAACGCTCGCGCGACCGCGAGCGCCGGAAACAGGTGCCCTCCGGTTCCGCCGCCAGCGATCAAAAGTCTCATCTGATGACCGATTGTTCCGCAACGCCGAACCCGACCCGTGGCGGGCGATGCTCAGCAAAAGGCCAACCGCGGCGAGGGTCGTGGCCAGGGCCGTGCCGCCGTAGCTGAAAAACGGCAGCGGGACTCCCGTGATGGGCAGGGTGTTGGTGACGGTCGCCATGTTCATGAGCGCCTCGAAGGTGATCCAGGTGGTGATCGACGCGGCGAGCGCCATGCCAAACCGGTCCGGCGCACGCAGCGACGCGCGATAGCCGCGGATCCCGAACACCAGGAAGCCCAGCATCACGAGCGTCGTTCCGATCAGGCCGGTTTCCTCGCCCACGATGGCAAAGATGAAGTCGGTATGGGCCTCGGGCAGCCAGCCGTACTTCTCGATGGAGTGGCCGATCCCTACGCCAAACCAGCCTCCCGAAGCAAGCCCGTAGAGGGATTGGGTGGCCTGGAAGCCGGCGCCGAGCGGGTCTGCCCACGGATTCTTGAACGCGACGAGCCGGGACATTCGGTACGGCTCGAGCAGGGTGACGGCGACAAACGCCAGCGCGAGCGCTCCCGCGATCAGGATCAGGTGCCGCAGCCGGCCGCCACCTGCCCAGTAGGCGCTGACGAAGATGCCGACCATGACGATCGAGGTGCCCAGGTCCGGCTCCAGCATAAGGAGAACGAGCACGCCGGCTAGCATCGCCGCGAACGGGACGAAGACCTGGTTGAAGTCGCCCATACGCTGCGCGTTGCGGTCGACCCAGTGCGCCACAAACACCGCGAACGCGAGCTTGCCGAGCTCGGACGGCTGAAACGTACCGAGCGGCCCGGCGTCGAACCACCGCCGCGCCCCGTTGACGCTCACGCCCAGGTGCGGCACGAGGACCAGGAGCATGAGCAGCCCGGCCGCGACCGCTCCGGCCGGTGCCAGCCGGCGGATCCGCCGGTAGTCGACCCGGCCGAGGACGAAAAGCGCTACGAAGCCGATCAACAGCCACGCCGCCTGACGTTCCGCGTAGTAGAAGGTCGACTGGTGCTGGTTGTAGGCGAACGCGACGCTCGCGCTCGTGACCATGACCAGGCCCGCCCCACACAGGGCGACGGTCGTGAAGAGAAGCAGCCGGTCGGGCTGCGGCCTCGTTGGAGACATCGAGCTCACGCCGCGAACCGCTGCCGGACAAGCTCTTTGAACTGGTTGCCGCGGTCTTCGAAGTCCTTGAACATGTCATAGCTCTTGTAGGCGGGGCTGAGCAGGACGACGCTTCCCTGGCGAGCCATGCCGGCGGCGATGGCCACGGCCTGTTCGAGCGTTTCGGCCCGAATGACCTGCGGATGCACGCGCAGCGCCTCGGCCAGCTCGCCGGCGGAAGCGCCGATGAGAATCACCGCCTCCGTATTCGCGAGTACGTCCTGGACCCATTCCCGAAGGTCGAAGCCGCTGCCATACCCGCCGGCGATCAGGATCACGGGTGCGCCTGGAAACGCGCTCAACGCGACGCGGCCCGCGTCGGGGTTGGTTGCCTTCGAGTCGTTGTACCAGCGGACGCCCGCCCACTCGCCCACGAGCTCCAGCCGATGCTCGACACCCTTGAAACCGCGGATCGCCTCGTTGATGGCGTCATCGCTGAGTCCCGCGATGTGTCCCACCGCGGCCGCGGCGAGGGCATTTTCCATGTTGTGCCGGCCCGGCAGTGGCATCGGCGGGAGCGGCTGGTGCTGGTCGAACCAAACGACCTTGCCGGCCGCGCGCGTGGACAGCGCGCTCACCGTCGGATCGCGGCTGTTCAGCAATGCGTAGTCGGCGTCCTCGATCGCCCTCGCTTTGAGGTCGACATATTGGGCGAAGGTGCCGTGGCGGTCGAGATGGTCGGGTGTGATGTTCAGGATCACGGCGACGTGCAGATGCGGATGCTCCACGGACTCGAGCTGGAAGCTGGAGAGCTCCAGCACAACCCAGTGCTCGGGCGTGATCTCGGCGAGCCGATCGAGGACCGTGTCCCCGATGTTGCCGCCGACGACGACCGGGCGCCGGCCCGCCTCCAGGACAACGCCGGTCAGCGCCGTCGTGGTCGTCTTGCCATTGGTGCCGGTGATGCCGACCACGGTGCCTTTGCAGCGACGAAGAAACAGGTCGATCTCGCTCGACACCGGTATGCCTTTGGCGCGCGCCTGGTTCAGGAGCTCCGAGTCCCACGGCACACCGGGGCTCGCGTAGACGACATCGACGCCGTCGAGGACCCGTTCGTCGTAGCCGCCCACACGGAGATCGACACCGGGCGGCAGCTGCGCGATGGTCGACAGCAGCTCGCTTGACGGTTTGCGGTCGGCGAGTCGCACCGCCTCACCTTCGGCGGTGAGGTGCAGCGCGAGCGCGACGCCGCTTCGCGCCGCGCCGACCACGAGGGCGGTCAAGTCAGAAGCCGCACGAGAGCGATCGCCGCTAGCGCCGAGATCAGCCCCGCGCCCCAGAACGAAAGCGCGATGCGGTTCTCAGACCATCCCTCGTGGTGGAACGTGTAGTGGATCGGGGTCATGGTGAACACGCGGCGTCCGCCGCTGGCTTTGAAATAAGCCACCTGAATGATGACAGACAGCGTCTCGAGTACAAACACGAGACCGACGATCGGCAGCAACAAGAGGATGCCTTGCTGGATCGCCATCGCGGCGAGCGCGAAGCCGATCGCCAGCGCGCCCGTGTCGCCCATGAAGACGCGCGCCGGGTAGCGGTTGAAGACGAGGAACGCGACCAGCGCGCCGCACAGCGTCATCGCGACGGCCTTCTCGCCGGCCGGCGCGCCGGGAAGGAACAGCACCGTGGCGCCGACGGCGATCACCGTGAGGCCGCCCGCGAGGCCGTCCATGCCGTCGGTGATGTTCACCGCGTTTGCGGTGGCGGCGATCGCAATCACCGCCAGCGGAAACACAAGCCACGGCGTCACCGGTAGAAAGAGCTGCGGACCACCCTGCACCGTCGCGAGCCACGCCACCGGCACCGCGAGGAGAAGTTGGAGCGGAAACTTGAGCCGCGCGGGGATGCCGCGTGTGCCGACACGGAGCTTGCTCCGGTCGTCGGCGAAACCGATCAGCGC
>Ga0066707_10001045_pt1 | contig 9981 bp, 6 predicted proteins | sample GraSoiAngelo_156_FD_66503 | JGI IMG/M metagenome (GOLD analysis project Ga0066707, IMG submission 66503) | Grasslands soil microbial communities from the Angelo Coastal Reserve, California, USA - 14_1009_13_40cm | ecosystem: Environmental > Terrestrial > Soil > Grasslands | place: USA... | reverse complement strand
GCGGCTAAACCCGGCGGTTACGGCGTGGAGGTCGAATGGATCGCACTCGGATTCTAGCTCTGGTGCTGTTGGCAATCGGTCCCGCAGTGCTGCCGGCCCAGCGGCCCGCGCGGCGAGCCCCGGCGCCCACCGCATTTTCGGCCGATCGGCTCGCGCGCATCGACCGGCTCATGCAGCAGTACGTCGATTCGGGGAAGATCGCCGGCGCGGTGGGGCTGGTTCTACACAACGGCAATGTCGTGTATCAGCATGCGGCCGGCTGGAGCGATCTCGCGACCCACCGCGCCATGACCAGGGCTACCCTGTTTCGCATCGCCTCGCAGACCAAGGCGCTCACCACGGTCGTGATTCTCTCGTTGATGGAAGAGGGAAAGCTCTCCGTCTCCGATCCGGTGAGCCGCTACATCCCGGGATTTGCGCACACCACGGTCGCGACCCGCAGCGACACCGGTCGCGTCATCAAGCCGGCGTCGCGCCAGATCACGATCCGTGATCTGCTGACGCACACGGCGGGGATCTCCTACGGCACCGACTCCCTGGTCGCGCCGCTCTACTCGGCGCAGGGCCTCGGGCCGGCGGCGGGATGGGGCTGGTACACGGCGGACAAGGATGAGCCCATCTGTACGACGATCGAGCGGCTGGCGACCCTGCCCTTCGTGGCCCAACCCGGCGAGCGCTGGGTCTACGGCTACAACACCGATATCCTCGGCTGCGTGGCCGAGCGGGCGTCTGGTATGCCGCTCGATGAGCTGATCCGGACGCGGATCACCGGTCCGCTCAAGATGAACGACACCTTCTTCTTTGTCCCCGCTGCGGCGGCCGGCCGGCTCGCGACGGTCTATGCGAGCGACTCCACCAACCACGTGTATCGGGCCCCGGACGGCCCACGCGGCCAGGGCAACTACGTGACGGGCCCGCGCAAGAGCTTCGCGGGAGGAGCGGGACTCGTCTCGACGGCTCCTGATTACGCTCGCTTTCTCCAGATGCTGCTCAACGGGGGCGAGCTCGACGGCGTGCGCGTTCTCGCGCCGCACACAGTCGACCTCATGACGCACAACCAGAGCGGCATGTTGTTCGACACGACCGGCGCCAATGGATTCGGGTTCGGGTTCGGGATCGTGCAACGCTACGGCACGAATGGCATGGCATCGGTCGGGACGTTCAGCTGGGGCGGAGCGTACGGGAGCCAATACGCGGTCGATCCGGTGGAGCACCTCGTCATCGTGTTCATGATCAATCAGCTACCGAATCGCGCAGACATCGGCGGGAAATTCCCCACGCTCGTCTATCAGGCGCTGGTTACTCGCCGATAGTCGGAGGCTTTGCGCGCTGGGCGCGAAACGCGAATCCGAGCATTACGAGGCCGAACACGAGCAAGACGAGGCCCCACCAGAGATTCACATTGATCCCCAGCGATTTCTCATAGATCGCGGGGGCCGATAGCACGCCGTAGATGACGAGTAACGCGCCGACGATCGAGAACATCCCGCCAATCGGAAACCGCACATCGAGACTCATCACGTCGTCACCAGAAGATGATGTTGAGGATCGTCGAGACGACGAGAATGCACACGGCGAGCGTAACCGGACGCTTGTACCACGGCATGTGCCCCTCCTGCACGCGGGGGGTCAGCGAGTGGACGAGCCCGCGCAGCTCCTCGTCGGTCTTGGTCCGTTTGGTGAACAGCGAGATGAGCAGCGTCGCCACGAAGCAGCCGGTCCACGCGAACAACGCGGTCCAGAAGTTCAACGCCATCTCGCTTGGGTAGACGTGCAGCACCGCTCCCAGAAACCCGCCCTTGATGCCGGGCACGGCGCCGCGCGGCAATGTCAGCCCGTAATGCAGCGCCGCGGTGATCGTGCCGGTCAGCAGGCCGTAGAACGCTCCATGCCCCGTGGTGCGGCGCCAGAACATCCCCAGCAGGAACGTCGCGAACAGCGGCCCGTTCACGAACGAGAACACCAGCTGCAGCATGTCGAGAATGTTGTTGAACCGCGTGGCGGAGTATGCCGCGGCCACGCTGGCGAGGATACCGAAGACCGTGGCCGCGTGTCCCACGCGCAGGTAATGCCCGTCGGTCTGGCCCGGGCGGATATGCGTCTGATAGATGTCGTACGTCCACACGCTGTTGAAGGCCGTGACGTTGCCCGCCATGCCCGACATGAACGACGCCATCAGGGCGGTGAGACCCAGCCCCAGCAGCCCCGTCGGCAGGTAATGCCCCAGCAGCATCGGAATGGCGAGGTTGTACTCCGGCTGGCCGTCGCTGCCGATCGGGAGAAACCCGCCGCGTGCGGCATGCAGCCCGATCGCCAGCATTCCCGGCAGAATCACGAGCGCGGGCATCAGCATCTTGGGCACCGCCGCGATCAGCGGCGTCCGGCGCGCCGCCGTCATCGAGCCGGCCGCCATGGCGCGCTGCACGACGAGAAAGTCCGTGCACCAATAGCCGAACGAGAGGGCGAACCCCAACCCCATCACCAGGCCGAACCACTCCATCCCCATGGGGTTGTGGCTCGGCGAATCCATGTATTTCCAGGAATGCGTCCACGCCCCGGGCTCGAAGCCCGCGTTCGTGGCCACGGTGGCCAGTTTTGCGGTGAGCCCGCTCCACCCGCCGACGTCCTTGAGTCCCAGCAACACGAGCGGCAGGAATCCCAGGACGATGAGAAAGAACTGCAGGACTTCGTTATAGATCGCGGAGGTGAGCCCGCCGAGGAAGATGTAGATCAGCACGATGACGGCGGACAGCACGATGCAGCCGTGAAAGCTCCAGCCGAGCACCAGCTCGAACAATTTCGCGAGCGCATACATCGAAATGCCCGAGGAGAAGATGGTCATGATCGCGAAGGTGATCGCGTTCAACCCGCGCGTCTTCTCGTCGAAGCGGAGCTTCAGGTACTCGGGGACCGAGCGGGCGCGCGAGCCGTAGTAGAACGGCATCATGAACAGCCCGACGAATACCATCGCCGGCATCGCGCCGACCCAGTAGAAATGGCTCGTCATGATGCCGTACTTGGCGCCCGACGCCGCCATCCCGATGACTTCCTGTGCGCCCAGATTCGCGGAGATAAACGCCAGGCCGGCGATCCATGCGGGGATCGACCGGCCTGAGAGGAAGAAGTCTTCGCTGCTGCGGATGCGGCGTCTCAGTGCCCAGCCGATGCCGAGCACGAAGACGAAGTAGATGATCAGGATGGCGTAGTCGATACCGCCGAGGCTGATCCGTTGCAGTTAGTGCGACCCCTTCGTCTTGATCACGATCACACCATTCGCGCCGCGCACGCCGTAGATCGCCGTCTGGCTCGGGTCCTTCAGGGCCTGAACGGTTTCGACGTCGTGCGGGCTGAGCCAGCTCAAGGTGGTGCGGCTACCCTCGATCGTGACCCCGTCGACCACGAACAGCGGGTCCTGATTCCCGTAGAACGACGTTGGGCCCCCCATGCGCACGATGATCCCGCCATCGGGCGCCGGGGACACGCTCACGCCGGAAAGGCGACCCTGCAGCAGTTGAGCGAGGCTCGTGGCGTGCTCCCGCGCGGACTCGGTGGTGCGCATCGACCCCGCCGGGCGCGGGGCTGGTTTTGTCGTGGCAACCTGGCCATGAGCTTGGGACGCGCACGTGAGGACGGTGCCAAGGACGAGCGCGACGGAGGGCAGAACGCGTGTTGGGTTCCAGTTCATGGGACCCCCTTTGTTGACCCCAATATGCCGTATTGGAACGCCGTCCGCGACGGTCGGTCTAGGGACGTTGTGTAATCTCGTATATGTAAGCGGTGCGCGGCTGAAGCGTGGGTAGCGATGCTCGGGTTCTGCCTGCCGTGAGCAGGCTGCGATACGAGAATCGGCCCGGCACCGCGAGCGTCGCGGGGGTCGTTCCGAGATTGGCGACCACGAGAACCTGCGCGGTCCCGTCCTTCCGCATGTAGGCCAGCAGCGCGTCGTTGCCCGTTTCGACCGGCTCCAACCGGCCATCTCGCAGCGCCGCGTCATTCCCGCGCAACCGCATCAGCCAGCGATACAGCTTCAGCAGTGAATTCGGCCGGCGCTCTTGCGCAGCGACATTAGCTGTGAGCGTGTCGGCCTGCAGCGTCTCCCACGGCTTCCCGCTCGTGAATCCCCGCGACGAGGCGGTCCATTGCATCGGCGTGCGCAGCCGCTCGTCGGGCTTGTCGCCCGTCATCCCGATCTCTTCCCCGTAATACACGAACGGCACGCCCGGCAGCGTGAGCAGGATCGTCACCGCGAGCCTGGCACCTGCTGTGTCATTGGCGAGCGCCGTCATCGCTCGGGTCTGATCGTGATTGCGCTGGAACGGCGCCCAGCGATACGCCGGTTCGGCGCGCTGGAACTGCTCCACCGTCGGGAGCAGCCCGCCGGCCTTCCCGGTCCGCACGGCTTCGATGAGTGCCTCAGAGATGGGAAACGCAAAGTACGCGTCGAGCTGATCAGGATAGTAGGTGAGGATGACGTCCGGGTTATCCCACACCTCTCCGATCGTGTACGATTGCGGCGCGATGCCGCGGACGTACTGGCCGAAGTCGCGCAGCACCTGATGGGTACCGGGAGTGTTGGAGACCTCGTTCCCGACCTCGACCAGGTGACGCACCGCATCCAGCCTGAATCCGTCCACGTGCATCGAGTCCAGCCAAACCCTAGCGACGCGCTTCATCTCGTCGAGCACGGCGGGATTCTCGTAATTCAAATCCGGCATCCCGCTCCAGAAGAGACCGAAGTAGCACTCGTCGCGGACGGGTGACTTATGCCAATTGTTCGGGCACGCCCCGCCCTGCGTCGGCGCCCAGCGGTACCAGCCGCGATGCGGCGCCGTCGTGTCCCGTAACGCTTCCTGAAACCAGGGGTGCTCACTCGAGGTGTGGTTCAGAACCAGATCGACGAGCACGCGAATCTTGTGCTGGTGTGCCGCCGCGACGAACGCTTTGAAATCGTCGTTCGTCCCGTAGTCCGGCTCGACTTTGTAATAGTCGGTGACGTCGTAGCCGTGATAACTCGGCGATTCCGCGATGGGCATGAGCCAGACGCAATCGGCGCCGAGCCCGGAGATGTAATCGAGCTTCTGCGTGAGACCGGGGAGATCGCCGATGCCGTCGCCATTGCTGTCGTAGAACGAGCGGACGAAGACCTCGTAACAGGTGGTGGGGTGCGACTGGGGGGGCGCGGCATTTTGAGGTAGGGGCGCAGCATGCTGCGCCCCTACATTCCCCACCTGCAGCAGTGCGAGCAGAATCAGGGGATGCATTCGAATGTCGCTTCGAGACCCTCGGCCGAGTTCGGGCCGACATAGACGCGGAACGTTCCCGGCTCCACGACGGGTTTCATGTCGAGCCCAATGAACCAGAGATCGCGCACCGCCACCCGCAAATCGACAGCCCGTGACTCGCCAGGTTTTAGCGTCACCCGCCGGAAGGCTTTCAGCTCACGGACTGGCCGTGACACGCTGGCAACCTCATCGCGCACGTAGAGCTGTACGACCTCCGTCCCTTCCCTGCCGCCGCTGTTTGTGACCGTCACGGTCGCGGTGATCGTGTCGCTCACGCGCGCGCGGGCGGCGCTGAGTTTGAGGTTGCTGTATCCGAATGTCGTGTACGACAGCCCATACCCGAACGGATACCTGGGCGTGACGGGGACGTCGATGTACTTCGACGTGTACTTGTTGTTGGCGTCAGGTGGGCGGCCCGTGTTGCGATGATTGTAGTACAGCGGAACCTGGCCCAGCACACGCGGGAACGTCACGGGCAGGCGCGCGCTCGGGTTGACGTCGCCGAACAGCACGTCGGCCGTCGCGTTCCCTGCCTCGATCCCGAGAAACCACGTCTCGACGATCGCCGGCACATGGTCGGAGGCCCATTCGAGGATCAGCGGCCGGCCGTTCATGAGGACGAGCACGACCGGCGTGCCAGTGGCGGCGACCGCCTCGAGCAGCTGCTCCTGCACGCCCGGCAAGCCGAGCGAGGAGCGGCTCGCAGCTTCGCCGCTCATGTCTCCCCGCTCGCCGAGCACGAGGACCGCGACTTTGGCCTGACGGGCGGCGGCGACCGCAGCCGCGAAGCCCGCCTTTGACGTGTCGTCGATGCCCGACCCCTGGGCGTACAAGACTGTCTGCACCTTTGTCTTGATCCCCTGCAACACCGAGACGACATCCTCGGCGCGGCCCTGGGTGTGCCAGGGTCCGAGCGGCTCTTCCTTGTTGTCGGCGAGTGGTCCGATGACGGCGATGGTGCCGGTTTTGGCGAGCGGTAACAGCGACCGCTCGTTCTTGAGCAAGACGATTGACTCGCCAGCAACTCTCCTCGCCAATGCGCGAAGTTCCGTGGCGGGTGGCGCAGTTCGAGCTCGATAGGGGTCGCGGAACAAGCCGAGCCGCTGCTTGGCGCGCAAGATTCGCATCACCGCCGAATCGACCACCGCCAGGGGGATCCGATTGCTCTGCACGAGGGCGGCGAGCGAGTCCACGTAGATGCTGCTCTGCATGTCCATATCCACGCCGGCGGTCAGCGCGCGCCGCCCCGCCTCGGCCTGCGAGCCCGCGATGCCATGGTTGATCAGCTCGGCGACCGACGTCCAGTCGCTCACCACGAAGCCGGGGAAGCGCCATTCGCGCCGCAGCACCGTATCCGTCAGCCAGGCGTTGCCGGAAGCCGGGACGCCGGCGACGTCGTTGAAGGCCGACATCAGACTCGTGACGCCCGCATCGACCGCGGCCTTGAACGGCGGCAGGTACACCTCGCGCATCGTGCGCTCGGAGATTTCGGTCTCGTTGTATTCGCGGCCCGCCTCCGCCGCGCCGTAGCCGGCGAAGTGCTTTGCCGTCGCGAAGATGTTCTGTTGGAAACCGCGCACGCGCGCGGCAGCCATGAGCGAGCCGATATACGGATCTTCGCCCGAGCCCTCCGCGATGCGACCCCAGCGGGGGTCGCGCGCGATGTCCACGATCGGCGCATACGTCCAGTTGATCCCGAAGGCGGCGGCTTCCTGACCGGCCGCGCGCGCCGTTGCTTCAGCGGCCTCCGGATCGAACGAACTCGCTTCGCCGAGTGGGATCGGGAAGATCGCGCGATAACCGTGGATCACATCGAGGCCAAACAGCAGCGGGATCTTGAGCCGGGACTCCGTCACGGCGATGCGTTGCACCGGCGTCGTGTTCTCGGCGCCCATGACGTTGAACAGCCCGCCGAGCTTGCCCGCGCGAACCAGCTGCATTTGCTCGGGCGAGGCGCGCCCGCCGGCCGACAGGAGATTCAACTGGCCGAGCTTTTCTTCGAGGGTCATGCGGCTGAGGAGTGAGTCAAGACTCTGTGCGGAAGCGGGTGCGGCGAGCAGGACGGTGAGGATCAGGACGTGGCGAACATGCGACATAGGATTGCGCTCTCTAGGCCAAGGAAAGTTCAGCAAACTTACGGCTCAAAACGGGACAGCGCGAAGCCCTAGCGCGGGCAGGGATCGTCTTGTCAATTTTCTGCCACTGGCCCAACTCACGGGAGATGATCCATGTCGCGTCATCGTTTTCTGTGGCTCGCCTGCCTCACGCTGCTCGCCTCCCCGTTGTCACTCAGCGCACAGACCACTACCGGCACCGTCCGCGGGTACGTGAAGGATCAGAATGGGGCGCCTGTGGCAGATGCCGAGATCCGGGCGCAGAATATCGAGACTGGCGTGCAGCGAACGACTACAACTCGTGCGGATGGCGGCTACATCCTGCCAGGCCTCGTGCCCGGTACGTACGACCTCGTCGCCCGAAGTATCGGCCACTCCCCACAGCAGCGCCGGGTTGTAGTTCAGATCGGCGCCACGTTGCTCGCTGACTTCACGTTGCAGGCCGGGGCAGTCGAGCTCCAGGCGGTGAAGGTGGAGGGGGGGACTCCGGCGGTCGAGCTACGGACGTCGGAGGTCGCGACCAATATCTCACAACAGCAGGTGCAGAACTTACCTACGCCGAGTCGGAACTTCCTCGATCTCGCGGCGTTGGCCCCGGGCGTAATTGTCAGCCCCGATCGCACCGATCTCAGGCCGAGGAACTTCACGGCAGGCGCCCAAGGGCCTGGCGAGGTCAACGTCTTCGTCGACGGCGCGAGTCTGAAGAACGACCTGACGGGTGGCGAAGGTCCGAACTCCGGTATTGCCGGTCAGGACAACAGCCGCGGCAACCCGTTTCCGCGGAGTGCAATTCAGGAATACCGCATCATTACGCAGAACTTTAAGGCGGAATACCAAAGGGCCTCAAGCGCGATTATCACCGCCACAACGCGCTCGGGCGGTAACACATGGACAGGAAATGCGTTCACCTATTACCAGAACAAGGGTCTCGTCGCCCTGGACAGCTTCAGCCTAGGATCCGCCAAGCCCGACTACAGTCGCTATCAGGTCGGTCTGAGCGCAGGTGGTCCGCTGATCCGCGATCGCCTGCGTTTCTTCGGCTCCTACGAAGGCAATTATCAGAACCGGGCGGCGACCGTCGCCATCACGCCGCCTACGGGATTCGGCCCTGCCGTCGACACGATCCCGTTCACCAGCTTCAATCGCAGTTTTACGTCTCCGTTCCGCGAGACACTGCTGTTTGGCAAGCTCACGTACGACGCGACGCCTCATTCAACTCTCGAGTGGAGCGGTAGCCTGCGTCACGAGTACGACATCCGCGACTTCGGCGGGAACGCGGCCTACGCGAAGGCCGTCCATTATGGCCAGGATGTCGACTTCAGCAGTCTCAAGCACACGTCCGTCACGGGCCCGTGGCTTAATGAAGCGATGCTAACGTATTCTCGCTTCCGCCGCACGCAAACCCCGCAGACGCCCGGGATTCCTCAGCGGGATTACGGCTTCGCCGTCCTGGGGAGTTATGAGACCAATCAGGACTTCACCCAGAAGCGCTTAGGGTTCCGCGATGACCTCACCTACACGGGGTTCCGCTCGGGTGGAGAGCATGTGATCAAGGTCGGGGTCGCATTGGATCGACTGACCTACGACGTGAACAAGGGCAACAACCAGTTCCCGACCTTCCGTTATGGCAACCTGGTCAACTGCAATCCGAACTGTACCGGCGACGTGTCCTACGCGTACAAGAACCCCTTCAAACTCGAGTGGGCGGCCGGCAACCCGTTCCTCACAGCGCACAACATGACACTGGGTGCATACGCGCAAGATGATTGGAGCCCAACGTCGCGGCTCACTCTCAACCTGGGGATTCGGTGGGATTACGAGTCGCACATGCTGAACTACGATTACGTGACCCCGCAGAACGTCCGCGACACGATTCGCCTGTACAACGCTCAGCTCCAACATCCCATCGACACGCTGGAATACTTCACGGATGGGACGCAGCGAAAGCGGTTCTTGGGTGCCTTCCAGCCCCGGCTCGGCTTTTCGTACGCGCTCGACCAGAACAACATGACGACGCTGTTCGGCGGAATCGGTATCTACTACGACCGCTCGTACTTCGATCTGTCGATTGACGAGATGCAGAAGCTCACCTACCCCAAGTACTCAGTGTACTTCGCGCCGCGAGATTCGACGACGCCCGGTGCCGGCCAGATCCCGTGGAAGGACACGTACCTGACCACCGACACATCGGTGCTGCGCGCGGCGGTCGACAGCGGTGGGGCGGCGCTGGGTGAAGTATGGCTGATCGGCAATCACACCAAGCCGCCACGATCCACACAGTTCAGTCTGGGCGTGCGTCGCCAGCTCGGACATTACGTGGTCTCGGTGGCATATGCCGGCGTCCGAGGCGTCAACGGCTTGGTGTTCAACTGGGCGAACTTCGATTTCAACAACAACAACCCGCGCACGTGTAGCGTCGGCGCCAGCCCGTTCCACGGCTTCAACAACATCATTTTCGGGACAAACAGCGTGAAGAGCTGGTACGACGCGCTGCAGGTTCAGGTGACCCGGCCGTACCAGCGCACCGGGGCCATCGGTTGGGGCGCCGGCATCAGTTACAGTTACTCGACCCGCTCGCTGCAAGG
>Ga0066707_10001043_pt1 | contig 9990 bp, 9 predicted proteins | sample GraSoiAngelo_156_FD_66503 | JGI IMG/M metagenome (GOLD analysis project Ga0066707, IMG submission 66503) | Grasslands soil microbial communities from the Angelo Coastal Reserve, California, USA - 14_1009_13_40cm | ecosystem: Environmental > Terrestrial > Soil > Grasslands | place: USA... | reverse complement strand
CCGCGCGTGACCCGGGTGTACATGTCGGGCGGCGCTCCCGTCAAGACGGTGACACCCGCCGCGGAGCGCGGTTGACACTCGCGTTGGCTCGCACTACGGTGTAGCGCCGGTTGATGCCGAGGTCCGGGGAGGCGCAGTGGGCGCCCCGCTCGACATCGGTGGGCCGCCGCATCGCCCGACGGTGAGACGGCCGAGTGGCCGCGTGTCCTCGATGGGAACGTGTCATGCAGCTCAAGACGCTCAACGGGGATGTGGCAAAGGTCGTCGCGCGGGGCGAGACCCACGCTCCGACCCTGGCCGACGTCCTGGCGCGCGACACTCCGGTCGCCTACGCCTTCATCGGCCCGGCGTTCTTCCTGCTGCTCTTCCTGGTCGCCTACCCCTTCGTCCTTTCCGTCTGGTTCAGCCTGAGTGACGCTCGCGTCGGCGAGACAGGCGCCTTCGTCGGCCTCGACAACTTCCGACGGCTCCTCACGAGCGCGATCTTTTTGCAGACCCTGCAGAACTCCGTGGTGTTCACCACGCTGGCGCTGGGATTCAAGACCGTCTTCGGAATGACGCTGGCCCTGTTGCTGTTCCGGATCGGAAGGTTCAAGCGCCTGATCCGGGGCGCCGTGTTGCTGCCGTTCATCGTACCCACCGCCCTCAGCACGCTGGTCTGGTGGTGGATGTTCGAGCCGCTCTACAGCGTCGTGAACTGGACCCTCAAGAGCCTGCACATCGTGAACCACGACATCCCGTGGCTGCCAGACCCGTACCTCGCCATGTTCACCGTGATTTTGGTGAACACCTGGCGGGGCCTGCCATTCTTCGCGATCACCCTGCTGGCCGGACTGGTCTCGATCCCGCGGGAACTCTACGAGGCGGCCGAGTCGGACGGCGCCGGCCCCGTCGGTCGCTTCTGGCACGTGACGGTCCCGCTCCTCAAGCCGGTGCTGGCCGTGGTCATCCTGTTCTCGACGATCTTCACGCTGGCCGACTTCAACATCGTCTACGTCCTGACCAAGGGCGGACCGATGAACATGACGCACCTCTTCGCCACGTACTCGTTCGCGCTCGGCCTGCAGGGCGGGCAGATCGGGCAGGGGGCCGCCGTGTCGTTGTTCCTCTTCCCGATCCTCCTGCTCGTGGTCTTCGTCCAGCTCCGGATGGTTCGCCGGGCGACGACGTATGAATAGCGTGGCGCGCTGGGCGCGGCGGAGCCGGCCCCTGTTCACCCTCTACCTGCCCGTCATGCCGTTCGTCCTCTTCGCGCTGTTTCCCCTCTACTTCATGTTCATCACGTCCTTCAAGAAGAACGCTGAGCTCTACGACATCAACGCGGTGCCGTTCCTGATCGGCCGCGGCGTCACGTTCGCGCACTACGAGCTGCTCTCGAAGGACACGTTGTTCTGGAGCTGGTTCGTGAACAGCCTGATGGTCAGTCTGGCCGCGACCGTCATTTCCGTGGTCCTCGGCGTGCTCGCGGCCTACCCGCTGGCGCGCCTCAAGTTTCCGGGCGGAGATTCCTTCGGCGTGGCCATCTTCATCACGTACCTGGTACCGCCGTCGCTCCTGTTCCTGCCGCTCAGCACCGTGGTGGCCCGGCTGGGCCTCTCGGACAGCCTCTGGGCGCTCGTCGTCACGTACCCGACGTTTCTCGTCCCCTTCTGCACCTGGCTCCTCATGGGCTATTTCCGCACGGTGCCGAAGGAGATCGAGGAGTGCGCCATGCTCGACGGGTGCAACCGGTTGCAGACGATGCTGAGGATCCTGCTCCCGGTGGCGGTTCCCGGGGTGATCTGCGCGGCCCTGTTCGCCTTCACGCTGTCGTGGAACGAGTTCCTGTACGCACTGGTCTTCGTCTCGCCGGCCGAGCTGAAGACCATGACCGTCGGCGTCTTCTCCGAGCTGATCCGCGGCGATATCTATTACTGGGGTGGGCTCATGGCGGGTGCCTGCATCGGCTCGCTCCCGATCGTGATCGCGTACGTCTTCTTTCTGGATTACTACGTGTCGGGCCTGACGGCGGGTGCCGTCAAGTAGGAGTGCGCGCCGCCGGGCCGTCCTGGCCGAGGCGCGAGACAAATTAGAGGAGGCGCAACATGGCGAGACTCAGTGCTCCGACCGCCCTCGATTCACGTCGCGTGAGCCGGCGTCAGTTCCTCGGCGCCGCGGCCGGCGCCGGCGTCACCGGTGTCCTCGCCGCGGGCAGGGCACCGGCGTTCGCCCAGACTCGGGAGCTCACCTTCCTGACCGTCGCGAGCTTCGTGCCGGAGACCGACAAGGAGCTGAAGCGGCAGCTCGACGAGTGGGGAGCGAAGAACAAAGTGAAGGTGCGCCTCGATATCATCGCGCACCTGCAGCTCGTGACCAAGAAGGCCTCCGAGGTGCAGGCGCGCTCGGGTCACGACCTCACCGCGCTGGGTCCCGGCCTCGGTGACGCCGACCTCTACTTCGACTATCTGGCCGACCTGAACGATGTCGCGGCCGACGTCGCGCCCAAGAACGGTGGGTGGCTCAATCCGAACGATTACCTCATCCGCGGCAAGTGGAAGCTGCTGCCGTGGTGGATGCCGCCCTTCCCGATGGCGGTGCGCACGGACCTGCTGGAGCAGATCGGCGAGAAGAACCCCGATACCTGGGAAGACTGGCTACGGGTCGGCAAGAAGGGCAAGGCCATCGGGCATCCCTTCGGGACCGCCCTGGGCCACAGCGCCGACGCCAACGTCACCATGCTCTCGATCCTGTGGTCCTACGGCGGCGCCTACGTCGCCAAGGACGGCAAGACGATCGCCATCAACTCGAAAGAGACGCGGCAGGCGATGGACTTCGTCAAGCGCCTCTACGCCGAGGCCATGGACCCGGAGGTGCTGGCATGGGACGACGCCAGTAACAACCGTTGCCTGAACGCCGGCAAGTGCATCGGCATCCACAACCCGATCAGCGCCTACGAGTCGGCCAAGAAGGACAAGATCCTGGTGCCGGGGACGCAGAAAGAGATCGCGGAGGTCATCGACCACATCAACACGCCGCGCGGTCCGGTGGACCGGAAGGCGACGACCGGCTACTGGTGCGTCGGGGTCTGGAACTTCTCGAAGAACCAGGATCTCGCCAAGGACTTCCTGCGCTACCACTTCCAGCCCGACAACCTCTCGAAGTGGGTGGAGGCCGGCCGCGGATTCAACATGCCGTTCCTGGCGAACCTGACCAAACACCCCGTGTACAAGAGCGACAAGCAGTACCGGTACATTCCCGAGGTCGCCAAGGTGTCGGTCCCGCCCTCCTGGCCAGGCCCGACGACCGCAGCGTCCCAGCAGGTGCTCGACCTCTACATCATTCCCGATATGTTCGCGCAGCACGCGACGGGAAAGATGACGACCGACCAGGCGATCGCCTGGGCCGAGAAGGAGATGCAGGAGATCTACGCCGGTCGCAAGCGCAGACCCTGACGCGGCGTGGCGCGGCGGTCGAGCGGACGCTCGCGCAGCTTCACCGGGTGGCCGCGCCGTCGCCCCCGGCGCGGTAGTGGGTGGCGTAGGCCCGCCGGCATCGCTCGCGCAGCTCGCCCTCGTCGGGAAGGGAGCCTCCGCCGCGCCTCGGCAACGGAGACGAAGTCGATCTCGACGCCGGCGGCCGCGCCGCGCGCGACCTCGCGCGAGAGCTGCTCGGCGTCGCGCTCGGTGCGCGCGATCTTCAGCGCGCCGCTCTGCGTGAAGCGAAGCGGCTGGCCGGTCTCGTCGGCGAACGCCGCGAGCTTCACCACCGCGCGCTGGGCGAGCCGGGTGAGGGCCGGGGTCGCGCGGACCTGGCTCGACAGCCCGGCGGCGCGCGGCGAGGTCTGCGAGGCGAGCCCGGAGCGCTCGAGCACCGCCACCCGGGCACCGCGGCGAGCCAGGTGATACGCCGCGCTCGCGCCGAAGGCGCCGGAGCCGACGACGACGACGTCCGCCGAGGTGATCACCGCGCGTCCCGGATGGCTCGCCACACTCGCTCGGGCGTGGCGGGCATGTCGATGTGCGCCACCCCCACCGGCGCCAGCCCGCGTCTCTTGTCGCCGCCGGCCATGGCGAGCTCGATCACGAGCCGATCGTAGCATCGCGCCCGGTGATGTATCGTAGCAGGCGGTCGGCGGGCGCGTTTGGAGGGTGGTCTCGACGGTGCGGCTTCACGTGAAGGAGCAGAGCTGAAAGCCATCGTCATCCGGGCGTTTGGGGGCCCTGACGTGCTGCGGTGGGAGGACGTTCCTACTCCCGCCCCTGGCCCCGGTGAGGTTCTCGTCCGGGTTCACGCTGTATCCGTCAACCGCACGCTCGACCTGCAGGTCCGACACGACGGCGGTAACTACGGCGTGACCTTGCCGCTCGTCCTGGGCAACGACCCGTCCGGGATTGTCGCTGACGTGGGCCCCGGCGTCGAGCTGACGAAGGTCAACGACCGCGTCGCCATCTTCGGCGGTGTCGGCTGTGGACGCTGCCAGCACTGCACGGACGGAAACCACCGCCGCTGTACGAGTCGACAGATGCTCGGGGTTCAGTGCTGGGGCGGATATGCCGAGTATCTGAAGATACCCGCCGTCAACTGCGTGCCCGTCCCCGAGGGCCTGTCCTTCGCGCAAGCCACGGTCGTCGCGCGACATTTTCCCCTGGCCTTCGGCGAATGCTATCTGGCGGATCTCAAGAAAGGAGACTGGGCGCTGGTCATGGGCGCCGCCGGCGGCCTGGGCAGTTGTCTCGTGCAAGTCGCGAAGACGCTGGGGGCTCACGTGGTCGCGGCCGCCGGCACGGACCAGCGTGTCCAGGTCGCCGTGTCTCTCGGGGCCGACTTCGGAGTGAATTACCGCCGGCATGACCTCGAGCGGGAGGTCATGCGGATCACGGACGGTCGCGGAGTGGACGCAGTCTTCGAGAACATTGCCGATCCTGCGCTCTGGCCGGGCGCGTTCAACAGTCTCGCGCCGGGAGGCCGGCTCGTGACGGTTGGCGCCCATGGCGGCGGGCTCGTCACCCTCGACGTGAGGCGCCTCTACCAGCAACGGCTTCGGGTCATCAGCGGGCTGGGCGCAGAGCGCCGAGAAGATCTGGAGCGCTCACTTCAATTGGCCAGTGCCGGGGTGCTCAGAGTCCTCATCGACCGCATCCTGCCGCTCCGAGACGCGGCGGCGGCTCACCGTCTCGTCGAAACGAACGAGCCGCTCGGCAAGGTCATCCTCGACCCCACCCTGGAAGCGCGAACCGAAGGTCACGCCGGCGCGTCGCGGCTTGACTCACCATCCCAACCACGTTAGTGATCCTTCCGTCGCTGCCGCGAGCTCAACGCTCCGGAGCCCGCAATGATGCGGCTCCGGGCGCTTCGAGGCAGAAGGAGGAGAGCGATGCCGCACTACCTCAGTGACGAGGAGCTGAAGCGCACGGCGCCGGCCGAGGTGGCCGCCTACCGAGGCCCGGTGCCCACTCAGATCGTGTCGAACGGCGAGTACAACCCGCTGCCCCAGACCCGGGAGCAGCGCCGCGTGCAGGCGCGTGTGAAAGAGCTCGCCGGTGATCTGGCCCCGCGACACGGGCTGAACCGCCGTCAGTTCCTGGCCTCGAGCGCCGGCATGGCCGCGGCGTTCCTCGCCATGAACGACGTGTTCGGTCCCGTGTTCGACGTGAGCCGCGCGGAAGCGGCCACGCCAGGCGTCGCCGACATGCGGGCCCAGGCGCTCTCCGGACAGTTCATCGTGGACGCCCAGACGCACTTCGTCCGCGACGACTTCAAGCAGGAAGGGCTGCTCGACCTAGCCAAGTACGCCAAGCAGAACTGGAACCCGAAGCTGTGGGGCGAGAACACGCTCGCCCGGTACAAGTTCGAGAACTACGTCAAGGAGATCTTCGTCGACAGCGACACCAAGGTGGCGCTGCTCTCGGGCGCGCCCTTCGACGACCCGAGCTGGGACCTCCTGACCAACGACCAGATCGCCGCCGCCCGCGCGTCCCTCAACAAAGTCTCCGGCTCCCGGCGTCTCCTGGGCCACGCCGTATTCACGCCCAAGAAGCAGGGGTGGATGGAGGAAGTGGACCGCGCGATCACGACGCTCAAGCCTGACAGCTGGAAGGGTTACACCATCGGCGACCCGCTGTTCCCCTCCAAGCTGGGCTCGTACTGGTGGCTCGACGACGACAAGCTCATGTACCCCTTCTACGAAAAGGCCGTGAAGTCCGGCATCACGACCGTTTGCATCCACAAGGGGCTCCTGCCGGCCGACTACGAGACGTCCTGGCCAGGGGTCTGGGAGTACGCGACGGTCAAGGACGTCGGTAAGGCGGCCAAGGACTGGCCGAAGATCAACTTCGTCATGTACCACGGGGCGCTCCGTCCCTTCATGGAGAAGCCCGACACCGTGCTCGCCGAGTTCGAGCAGACCGGTCGCATCAAGTGGGCGACCGACCTGGCCGAGATTCCGAGCAAGCTCGGCGTGAAGAACGTCTACGGCGAGGTGGGAACCGCGTTCGCGACGTGCGCCGTGGCGAACCCGCGCTTTGCCGCGGCCTTCATCGGCACACTGGTGAAGGGTCTCGGCTCCGACCACGTCATCTGGGGCACCGATTCGCTCTGGTACGGCTCGCCCCAGTGGCAGATCGAGGCGTTGCGCCGGCTCGAGATTCCCGAGGACATGCAGAAGGGGCACGGCTTCAAGCCATTGGGGCCCGCCGACGGTCCCGTGAAGCGCGCCATCTTCGGCGGCAACTCGGCGCGCCTCTACAATCTGCGCCCCAAGATCGCGCAGCACGGCATCACCACCGACAAGATCGCCGCGATCAAGGCGGAATATCTCGCCGCGGGCGGCGCGCGCACGAATGCGCGCTACGGCTTCGTGGCGCGCTCGACCGCGTAGGGCGGCACGGGCTCGCGCCGCCGCAGCGTGACGGGTATCCCGGAGCCAGCGGGGTGCCCGTCCCGTCGCCCTGTTCCATTCCGCGAGACACATGGGCGAGGCCGCGACCGTCCGCCCGCCGTGGGATTCGGGACCGGCATCTGACCTCGACGTGGTTCCCGCTCAGGGCAGGCGTCTCGGTCGCCCCCGCGCCTGGGTAGGCGCGCTTTCGGGATCCGAAGCTCGCCGCCGACGTGAAAGAGCTGCCGTCCGGCTCTCACCCTTGAGTCAGCGGCGCTGACTGGCGAACGCCTTCTTGAACACGAAGTCGGCCACTCGCCGGCCCTGGGCGATGCCCTCGGTCTTGTCGAAGGCCCAGTGGATACCCAGGTAGATGCGGCTCTGGCCGTTTTCTTCCTCGGCCTGGGAGAGCGAGGAAAAGCTGCGGCGCACGAGCGGGCGCACGTGTCCCTCGTTGTCGAGCGTCTCGCCGTTGAACTCGTCCGACACGAACGCAAAGGGGATACGGTCGGTCCCGTAGAAGTTGCGCAGGATCTCGAAGAGGGCGGCGCCGAACCCGGCGTGCCCGGAGGGGAATGCTGGGAAGGGCGGCGTGAAGTTCGGGCCGGTGAGGTTGCTGGCAGGCGCGCCGAGGGGCGAGTACGTGGCGTCCGTGGCGGTGGCCGGGTTGTCGTCGGGCTCGCGGATGCCGGTCACCGGGCGCCAGAACTGATAGTGGTACTTCGATTCCCAGATCGCGATCCCGGCGTCGGCCAGCGCGACGTTCACCAGCACCAGGAGACGCGCCAGATCGATCCCGTCCGTGTTGCGTTGCTCGGCGATTTGCATGGTGATCTGGTTGTAGAGCCGCGGCGGCGCGCAGAGGCTCGGGGTGCCGTCGTAGGCCCAGTAGATCCCCGCCAAGGTCTGGTCCTCGGTTCGCGTCGTCGGCGTGACCAGGCCGTCGCCGCCCAGCGCCTTCACCTCGTTGAAGGCGGCCGCATACTCCGGGCTGTCGAGGGCGGGCGGCGGCGGAACCCGGAACTGATCACCCGACCTGAGGACGAACGGCCTGACCTCGCCCCAGTGGGCGCCCAACGCGAGCGGGTGCAGACTGATCGGGTCCTGGCGCCACTTCCCCGGCTCGTCGCTCGTGAAGAAGTCGACGCCAACGCGGGGCTCGGCGTGATTGGACCCATCGTTGGCGCGCCGCGCGAGGATCCGCGCGGCCGCCAGCTGCCCGATCGTGACCCCGTTGGCCTTGGCGCGCCCGTCGCGAAGCGTGGCGAGATCGTCGACGAGCGCTTCGTCGAGATCAGCCTTCTGCGACGGGAAGAGCGCGATCAGCGTATCGTGCGCGGCCAGCGCGATGGCCGCCTCCACGGAGGTGTCGTCGTGGGCGGGGCGAAGACCCGTGTAGCTCTCGTAGCCGCCGACGACCGCGTTCATGGCGTCGAAGACCGCGACGTGGACGATGGCCATGGCCCGACTCGATCGCCCGGGCCCCACCTGCTCTCCGAAGACGCGACTGTCGCCGGGCGGCACCGGGGTGTGGTCGAGGCCACTGGCGTCGACGGCGAGCTCGTTCCAGTGGCGGAGGTTACCGGCCGCGCCCGCGCCGTGTCGCCGCCGGCGGTCTCCGAGGTCGCGGAGACCGAGCCGCGGGCCGAAGCGTGGCCCGTATGCGTCACGGAGGCCGCCGGGGAATCCCTCGGCGCCCGCGGAAACCGGCAGGCCGAGCGCGAGCATGCCGAGCAAGAGGGCACGACGCGATAGCCGACTCTCCATGACTCCCTCCTCTCGGTGAGAGGCAGGACAGCAACCGTCGTGCCATCGCTACGTCGGCGAGGGCGATCAGAGATTCTGAAGACTTTCGACCAACGCATTCTCTTTCGGCGCGCGCGGTGGAGACAGCGTGTCACGACGACCCGTCAGACACTCGACACCGCGCCGAAATTCTGAAAGGCGATCAAGGCGGCTCGCGGCGACTACCGCTTCACATACACCATGTCTCCGTCGACCCGGACCTCGTAGGTGGCCACATCCACGGCGACGGGTCCGCTCAGCAGCTTGCCGGTGCGCACGTCGAAACACGCGTAGTGCAGCGGGCACTCGACGACGTAGCCCACCAGCGTTCCTGTCGAGAGCGGCGCCCCCAGGTGGCCACAGGAATCCCGAAGCGCGTAAAAGGCGCCGTCGACGTGCGCGATGAGCACTCGCTCACGATCGATGACCACCCACTTCATCGCGCCCGGCGACAGCTCGGACACCCGGGTCACCGGCACGAACCCGTCCGAACCGCCACGCGGACTCCGATCCAGGGCGCTAGCTCAGGTCGAAGCCAAACAGCCGCGCGGCGTTTTCCGAGGTGACCTTGCGCAGGTCCGCCTCGGGAACTCCCGCGAAGATGCGCGTCAGGAAGTCCTGGGACCTCGGCCAGGTCGATTCGGCGTGCGGGAAATCGCTCCCCCAGAGCATGTTGTCGACGCCGATCGTGTCGCGCAGCTGGATGCCGAGATCGTCCTCCATGAACTCCACGAACATGTTACGGCGCCAGTAGTCGCTCGGCAGGAGCCCCTCCCGCGACTTCCAGCCCCGCGTGAACACCGGCCGCTCCCGGTACGTGAAGTCCATTTGCTTGAGCCAGTGAGGAATCCACGATGCTTCGTGCTCGACGGAGCCGACCTTCAACCGGGGACACCGATCAAAGACGCCCGCGAAGATCATGGCCGACAGGGAGTAGCGCACCCAGTAGTCCGTGGTGGACCGGCCGGCCCCGGTGAGCTCGCCGAGGTTCATGGTGAACTCGCAGCCCGGGATACCGCCGCGCGGGGTTCCGATGTGCAGGAGCAGCGGCAGCCCGACGTCTTGCGCGGTCCACCAGAGGCGCTCGTAGATCGGGTGACGATAGGGCCGATCGGCCAGGGGCGAGACGGGGATGAACGCTCCGACCAGGCCGAGCTTCGCGCAGCGTTCCAGCTCCTGCGAGGCCTCCTCGACATCGTCCACGTTGAGCATGGCGATGCCCTTGAGGCGATCGGGGTGGGGCTTGCAGAAGTCCGCGATCCAGTCGTTGTACACGCGGCAGATGGCGGAGAGCAGGCCGCTGTCCGGGATGCGGTACCAGAAGAGGCCCTGGCTCGGCTGCAGGCACG
>Ga0066707_10001042_pt1 | contig 9991 bp, 6 predicted proteins | sample GraSoiAngelo_156_FD_66503 | JGI IMG/M metagenome (GOLD analysis project Ga0066707, IMG submission 66503) | Grasslands soil microbial communities from the Angelo Coastal Reserve, California, USA - 14_1009_13_40cm | ecosystem: Environmental > Terrestrial > Soil > Grasslands | place: USA... | reverse complement strand
ATCGACTCGGCCCGCTACGGGCCACCCCGGGACCACCGATACGACAGGTCAGGATTTGACCATTTCCTGGCGGACCGCTACGAGTATCTTGGCAAGGTGTACTACGCGGACATCTATCGTCTTAAGCAAGAAGCGGGCTCAGACAGTTCTCCGAGTCAGTACTAGCTTGGACTCTGCCGGGCCCAACAACATGCATTATGGACTACGTTGGCTTCATGATCGTCGAGTTTCCTCGCAGGCTTGAGTACAAGCAGCTTCGCGCTTACTCATCCGGCCGGACCGCTCGACGTGCCTCGTGGGTGCGTGCGTAACGGGCCTAGCCTCGACGCGTCTTACACGTTTGATGCAACGCCGATCCGCAAGCCTCCAGCGCATCCATCTTCCTGCCGTCCTCGGGGGCGTGCGCGTCCTCCCGATCCTCCGCCGCGCGCGTCTTCCTGCCGTCTTGGTGGCCGTCTGTGCGCTCCCCATCCTCCTGTACATTCCGTTTCTACACGAACCGTTCGAACGAGACGAGGGCTTCTACGCTACGGTCGCGCAGCTCCTTCTCCGCGGCGATCTCCCATACCGCGACGGTTTCGAGAACAAGCCTCCCTTGGTGTTCGGCTGGTATGCCCTCAGTTTCCTGATTTTCGGGCAGCATGTCTGGGCGCCACGTCTGGTCGCCGCAGTCCTGCAGTCGGCGACGACATTGCTGGTGTACGTTCAGGGCAGGCTGCTCTTCTCGGGTCGTGAAGCTCTGCTTGCCGCACTTGCCTTTGCCCTCTCCATCGGCGTCGCGAGATTCCAGACAAATGCGAACACCGAATACTTCATGCTTCTGCCGCTTGTGGCCGGATTAGTAACGTTCACGCTGGGTCACCAGACGGGGCGATTGTGGTGGTTCTTGTTATCCGGAGTGCTGAACGGCATCGCCATCATGACCAAACAGGTAAGCGTGTTCAATCTCGGCTTTCTCGTGCTGTGGACGCTCTATCCGGCGTGGCGCCGCGGCGATTTGGACCGCCGCCACGTCGCCTCGGTCGCGCTACTCCTCGCAGGATGCAGCCTGGTTGCTGCGCTGACAGTTTTGCCATTTCTCGTGCTCGGCGCGTTTGGGGACTTCTGGGATGCCACAGTGGTCTTTACGCTGCAGTCCGTAGGGGAAAGGTCTACGCTGGAGCGCGTCATTGATGTTGCGGTCAGGCCGGTCTTCCCGTTCGTGATCGCTGGCCCATGGATGGCGCTTTCCCTCCTCGGTTGTATCTATCTGATGCGAGGCGGCGAAAACCGGTGGGGCTGGTTACTGGCCGGCTGGCTGGCGGCCGCTGCGATAAGCATCGCCTTCGTCGGAAGGTACTTCCCGCACTACTACGCACACCTCCTTCCCGGGTTGAGCCTCATGGCGCCCCTTGGTGTGCGTTTCTTGCGCAATAGGTGGCAGGTTGCGCCGGTACGAGCCGGAGCGTTCATACTCCTTGTCGGCGCTTTGGTAGCAGGAGCGATTGCAGTGAATGGACAAGTCTATCTTCACGACTCGGTTGATGCGAGGCACCTGTCCAAGTTCGCTGGCGACTCAGGACGTAGGGAGATAGAGAGCCCTGCCTTGGCGCGATATATCGCTGACAATACGTCGCCTGACGATCGCATCTATAATCTCGGCTTTGAGAGCGAACTCTACTTCTACGCGCACCGCCGGCCGGCGACGCGCTACCTGCATGACCTGCCGTTTGTGGCCGACTACAGCCGTGTTGAGAAAGCCCTCGAAGACCTGAAGGAAGCGCCCCCGGTCTTTGTTATCGACTCGGCCCGCTACGAGATACGAAGAGATTCATACGATAGGTCAGGCTTTGACCAATTCCTGGCTGACCGCTACGAGTATCTCGGCAAGATGTATTACGCGGACATCTATCGTCTTAAGGAAGAAGCGGGCTCAGACAGTTCTCCGAGTCAGTACTAGCGTAGATTCTGCTGGGCGAAACGACATGCGTTATGGATGCGTTGGCTTCAGGCGTAGGCGAGTTTCCTCGCAGCCTTGAGTACCGTATCCGTCTAATCCGGACGGGGAGGGTAGCACCTCACACAACGTGCGTCTAATATTCACTAGCTCGCAGTCGTGGTAGGACAGAGAATACGAGTAAAACTGCGATTCGCTAGCTCTCAAGCGAGGATTTGCTTCGTAAGCCTTGTGTCCGCGGGTTCGAACCCGCCCCCGCCACCAACGTTTCGCTTGGCGACATCTCCAACGCTCCCCCCCACCTCGTACCTCCTACCTTTGACTTCCATCGCTGATAGCTGACCGCTCCCTACGGTACCCTACCCCGTGAACCTCTCCCCACACACGACCGCCCGCCTCTACCTCCTGGCCGGCGCCGTCCCCTGAAGCACCGGCGGTTTCTTCATCAAGGAGATTGTCGAATCTTTTCGGAGGCGTCACTCAGCGCGAGCCCGCAAAAACGCGGTCGGGGCGGCGCCGAAGGCTAGTAGCTTAGGGAAAGCTTCAGAGCCGGGTACGTCGGGCGATAAGGAGCGCGAGGAGTACCTTCACAGCATCGAGGATGACCCGAAGAGAAAGCTTGGACTGGCCAGCCTTGCGCTCGACGAAGAGTATGGGGACTTCTGTGAAGCGCTCGCCGTGGCGGTGACAGAGATAGTTCATCTCATAAAGGAAGCCAAAGCCCGTTGAGCGGACCTCCGTGAAGTCGATCGACTCAAGGGTGGAACGGGGAAAGCACTTAAAACCGCCTGTGAAGTCCCTAATAGGAAGCCTCAGGATAAGGCGCGCAAGAAGGTTTGCCGTGCGGCTGATGATCCGCCGTCGGAGCGGCCAGCCCTGAGTGCCGCCGCCGCGAACGTAGCGGGAGCCGATAACGACGTCCGCACCGTCAGCAGCCTCGACGAGGCGAGGGATGTCCTGCGGGTTGTGGGAGTAGTCGGCGTCCATTTGAACGATGTAATCAGCGTTCATTTCGAGGGCGACGCGGAACCCCTCCAAGTAGGCTGTGCCATAACCGAGGCGGCTCTCGCGGTGGACAATATGGATACGTAAATGATCCGTTTTCATTTCTTCCACGAGTTTGCCGGTGCCATCTGGAGAATTATCGTCCACGATGATCACGCTATAGTCGTCGCCAAGGCGCAGGATTTCAGGCAGCAGACTAGGGATGTTCTCCGCTTCGTTGTAGGTGCCGATTACGACGATGCAATTCATGTAGGCTCTCCGGCGCGCTCCTCTTGTAGATTGTATGGCAGCCCTATTCTACCGACGAATCCTAAGCGCCTCCGTATTGAAATTGAACCCCCCCGATTAGAGACTTTAGTTGCTATGACCGAAGTGGCTCAGTGGACAACGGTGCCGTAAGATATGCTCGTGACCGCTGTCGCCGTCGATCACATTAATCAAGATTCTCGGGCGACGGCCGACTAACTGGTGACCAAATGAGCACTCCTGAATTGACCTTCAAGCTAACTTCGACGTGGGCACTCTCTAGTGCCCGGACCTTGGCCGTCCCCATAGCGATTTTCGCTATCGCTTTTTCTGGATACTACTTATCGAACCCCCACCCCATCGAGTGGTATCAGCACCAGATTTATGGGGCCAAAGCGCTTCTGCACGGCACACTTGACGTGAGCGGGACGGGCATCCCAGATTACTATCAGGATGTAGTCCCCAGGGGTGAACATAAGTATCTCCCGTTCCCAATAGGACCATCCCTAATACTCGTGCCGTTCGTTGCCATTTGGCCGGCGTGGGGCGACGGCAACTCTGGCGGCGTTTATTTCACGATGGTCCTTGGTGCGGTCAACGTGGTCCTCTTCTGGTATCTCCTGGGCACGCTTGGAGTAAGCAGGAACACGAGACTGCTGGTGACAGCGTTCTTCGCCTTCGGCACGCCGCTTTTCTACTCGTCCACAACCGGGACCGTGTGGTTCTACAACCAGGTCGTAGGAGTCTTCTTGCTGCTCCTAGCATTGATAGCGCTGTTTAAAAGGATGCCGGCAATAGTGCCCGCTGTTTTGCTGGGGTTCGCGTTTCTCGCCAGGGAACCGATTATACTCTCAGCGCCTTTCTTCCTCTACTGGCTCATTACCAGGAGACATGAGTCCATGTTCAGCCGCGAGGCGGTATTCGATAGACGAACAATCTATGACGCGGTGCAGATCTTCGCGGGGCTGCTACCATTCGTCATCTTCTGGTTCGTATACAACGTTGCCCGGTTCGATGACCCCCTATACACGGGCTACGAACACGTCTGGGACACCTATGCGGGCCTCCAGTACAGCTTTTATCTGAAGGAGAACCCCGGTGCAGAGCGTTTTGCCTTGCTGGACGTTCGAAACATTCCGCTGCATCTATACACAATCTTCTTGATGCCACCGCAGTTCGTGCCCGACTGGTCGATCTTCCGTCCCTCTCCCTACGGAATGAGCATGGTCCTGAGCTCGCCCGCCTACATCTACGCATTTTTGGTCAGGCGGCGAGATATAGCTAAGTACGGGCTCTGGCTGGCTATCGCATTGATTTCGATTCCGCTACTGCTTCACTTCACTCAAGGCTGGGTGCAGTATGGATACAGATTCTCACTCGATTTCGCGCTATTCCTCTTGATACTAACCGCCTGGGGTTTTGACGACAATCAGTCGCGGACTTCCAGAGGCATCCAAGTGTTTCTCGTCGGGATGTCAATCCTCGCTGGCTTTTGGGGCCGACACTGGGCCAATGTACTCGGTTGGTAAGCGAAGCGCCTGCAACAGCGAACGTCCTCGAGCTAACGGAACGCTCCAGGGATGATCCTCTCCTTAGGCCAGATGAGAAATGAGTTCAACGTCCAGTTCCAAGCGGCCGCCAAGCAAATCCCAATAGTGTTGGCGATGTAAGGTAGAATCCCAAAGGCAGGAGTTAAGACGTTTACTGCCACGAGGGAAATCAATGGGCTGCCCATAGAGGTAAAGTGAAAAGCCAAGAAACGCACAGGTAGCGCGCGACGCTGATGGCGTCCTCGGAAGGTCCACCGTTGATGCCAAGTAAAGTTGGAAACTATCGATGCTTCAACTGCCACGATCGAAGCTAGTAGCAGCTTGAGATCGGAGATGGTGAAGAGGCCGCAATCGAAGCTTTTGCCTTTTTCGGGAAGGATTGATGGAAAGGACAGATCGTAGAGCGTGAATAGTACGAACTGGTTCACCAGATAACCAGCGCCGCCTACGACGAGAAACTTAATGAAGGTGGTGGAAACGGGCAGCCTTTGAAGAGTCGTGTACGCCGCCGTGTTGATGCGAGATAAGCTAGTGGGTGGCGGTTCCGAGCTCTTCATGCGCCGCGACAGTAAAATCCTTGCTTCAGAGCAAAATCATACGCACATGGTGCTCCCGTCGACATGGTCGGGTCCACAAGCGGTAGCGCTCCCCACGTGTATCCTGCCAATGACGCGAGACGCTCAAAAGAGCGCTAGTACCGTAAATTATACAATGGAGGCATGCTCCCCAGTGACCTGCGGATAGCCAATGGCGCGGATGAAAGCTAGTCTGTCAGGCTCTGAGGGGTCAATCATCGGCTTAGCAATAGCATTCTTCACACTCGCCGGTTCACAAGGCGAGCCTCGCCCGATTGTCGTCTTTGGTCTGATCCTAATTACGCCTCTCGTTTTGTTGGGAACCGGCCTGACCCGTCGGCCGTGGCTAGCAGCTGCCTACTTGATACTCCTTGGTGTGCTGACCCGGGCTTTCTACATGGACCGTCCTCCAGATTCCGACGTTCTCCCGGTGACGCATGCTGCGATAGACCGGATGCTCCGGGGCAATAGTCCATACGGCCTGATGTATTCCGTCCCACCGTTCTTTGGCCCTGGAAACCCATTTGCCTATCCGCCCGGCAACCTACTCTACTATCTTCCTGGGTTTCTTCTGGATAGCGTGCGTTCGACGGAGGTATTCTCGTCAGCCGTGGTGCTCGCCGGTCTTGCGTGGGTGGCCTGGCTAATTAGGAGCGATTGGCCTGTGGCCACCATGGGACTTTACGCTGCAGCGCCACCACTAATTCTTCTTGCCACCGATGGCAGCAACGACACCAGCGCCGGGGCTCTCCTTTTTGTCAGCGCCCTGTTGCTATTCCTTTCGAAACGACGGTCCAACGGCTGGCTGCTGATCGCGTCGGCTTTACTGATGGGAGAGACATTAGCATTCAAGCAATACACGTTGCCATTCTGGCTTTTCTTGACCGCGTATGTTGCTGCTCAGCCGTGGCGCTTATCCAAAGGTATTTATCAACGGACGTTCAGTATTCCGGCCTGGATTCCCTATGCGATCGTGAGCGCCGGATATGCAGGAGCAGTCAGCCTGCCGTTTTTCCTAACCTCCCCAGCAACGTTCCTCGATGATGTTGTTTTTGTTTCACGCTTTTCGTCCTCAGCGCTCGGTATAGACGGATGGAACGTCTGGTCGTTCATGCTGCGTTGGAGAGGGTGGAACGCAGACAAAGCCCTGGGGGACAGTCTCGTACCCATCGATCTTACCGTAATGGGCTTCGCGATCGTGCTTGGGTTACTCGCCGGGGTTGGGAAACCGTCGCGATCGCTATTATTCGGCGCAGGCGCATGGTTCCTCGTGATGTTGTTTGCTCGGTGGACGACCTACGCCTCCTTCGCCGGGGTCGCGCCAATCGTCCTACTAATTCCCTTCGCTGATAGGCTGGCCGACCCGTCCGATTCCCCTGAGGCACAAATGACGCGCCAAACCACCATCGCGCTAGAAAGGCATCCCACGATGCCTCCATCAAGGGGGGCTGCGCTCAGAGAGTAATCGCAGTCGAGCTCGAGTGCTCTGCGAAGCTGCTATTCATAGGTTTTCAAGGACGCCTATGATCTTGATCATTAATGTTGAAGACCGACCAGCAACTTAGCTTGCTCGAGCTTTTAGTCTCCTTTTGACGTTTCCTGCTGAACCAAGCGACGGATCTCCTTCTCATTGCTGTAGACGATTGTGCCATCCGGGCTGATGGCCACGTCCAATTTACAATCCTTCACGACGATATCATCGGCTGTGACCTGGTCTAAACTTTCGCCACCGAGAGTCAAGCGCCGAAGGTCGTGGGTTTCCAACTCTGATTCACAAACGAGAAGAGCGTCACCGATAGTGGGATACTTGGAGCCTGAGACGAAGGCAAGATCGGAGATATAGGTGTTGGACAAGAAGCTCTCGGGCTGGGTATCTTTCTTCGAGAAGAAGTGAATTCCGTGTGTATGGTTACCGAACCGGCAATCGGCGAAGGGGAATTGCCCGACGTTTGGGTACCCGTAGTTGGCGCCGCTGTTGATGATGTTCAATTCCTCACAGCTCACAGGCGTGTTGTCCGTGCCATAGATCTTTCCTGTTCCCGGGTGGAAGGCGAAGCCAAAAGGTTCTCGAAAGCCATAGGCGAAGACGCGCGGATCGGCTCCGGCCTGTCCAATAAATGGGTTGTCTGGCGGCGGGGAACCGTCGTCCTTGTTGACCCTCAGCAACTTACCTTGCGGCATGCTTAGGTCTTGGGGATTAAATGACGGCGAGTCGTAGTCTCCCACGCTGATATACAGGAATCCATCCAAACCGAAGCCAATGCGGCCGTTGGCGTTATAACCGGGATGCGCAACGTCCGTGACAGGCAAATCGCCCATTATCACCTTAGGATCGACACCCTTGTTTTGCTCCTCAGTGAAACGAGTTACTTGAGGTCGTGCCACAATTTCTTTCATTGGTGCCTGGGGGTTGACGGCTTGAGTGTAGTACACATAGATGTAGCGATTCTGTCCGAAATCCGGGTCGATGGCGAGGCCGGTAACACCCCACTCCAAGCCAATCTGGACGTCCACGTGTGCAAAAGGGTCTGGGAGCAGAGCACCGTCCTTAGTCACAATCCGAATGTTGCCTGTCTCTTGCTCTCCAAAGAAGAGACGACCGTCGGGAGTGAACGCCAAGGCAATCGGGTAGGCGGCCGCGGTCACGATCTCTGACCTCACGCCAAAGGGGTTTTTCTCGTCAGAGCCACAACCGAAAGCTAGGAGGATGATGACAAGCGACAGCAGCGCCACCAAACGGCCAACGAACGGTGCAGCGCAGTGATTCCCACGACGCAAACCAGCGGGGAAGTGTTTGAACACCATCATTGCACTCCTTGATTTCGGTAGAGAGTCATTGTGGAGTCGGACGCGACAACCGTCAAGCCCAGCACGCTGGTGAGGTACCGGTCGACTGCATCCAGAATCTGCGGCGTATCGATAGGCTGATCGTGGGGACCGATGCGGTGGAGGACAACGTATTTAACGTCATATTTGCCGAGGACGCGGCTAACGGCCGCCCGATCAAGATCGTCGGGAAGAGGTGGCTCGGACGGGAAGGCAAGGTACCTGAGTCCCGGCTCAACGCGCAGCCAGGCGCGCGTCTCTTCCTTGAGGCGAGCGATGAAGCCACCAAAGACGTGCTTTTTGTGAATGGCCTGATAGTAGTCCGCGGTGCCGGCTCCTTCAAAGTGGCCGTTGAACAGCCGGCCATCCCTGCGGCCTAGAGGCACATCGAGAACGCTGAAGTCTCCAGGCTCGTCCCGGATCTGTTCCAGAATTTTTGGCGGGTCCAGGCGCGTCGTGTGAACCGGAGGGTTCCAATACTCCAGCCCGACCAAGCCAATCGCAACAGCTGCTACGGCCGGTGCCAGCAACAGGTGGCGGCTTTTCAATTTAGACATGAGGAAGTCCAGGCCAATCGCTGCCAGAACGGCGAGACCAAGCATGCCAAAGGGCATCATGCGGCTGGGGACCCTGCGATCGCCAAACAGAGGCAACTGATCGTAAATCTGGTACGGGAGCGGTATAGGTAGTTTCTCGGTCGGAGTTAAGTATAGCCATGGCCCGACGGCCAAGACCAAAAAGAGCAAGAAGAGTAGCAACCATGGCAGGACTCGATGTGGCTTGCGCCTGGCTGTAAACAGCGCGGCTGTGGCCAAGAGCAAGGGCACGCCACCGAGATAGAGCGCATCTTCAATGCTTCCGGTCGGCTGATGCGGCGGAACAAAGCCGCCAACGGGGTCTTTGCCTGGTCCCCAGAGCGGGCTCGGAGTGATGAAAGCTTTGAGGTCGGCGGAATAGTCCTCGTCCCCGCCAGGAATATAATATTCGCCCCCCCGGGCGTCCGCCCAAGCAGGTATGACAAGGGGAGCGGCGAGAACGACCCAAACTAAGACGATGATCACGCCGCCCTTCAGGAGGACTCGCAACTGCTCATGGTCTTTGCGCCGGAAGAACACGACTCCCCAATACAGAAAGAAAAGCACGAAGAAGAGAGCGGCGTCGAGGGCGAATTCCTGATTGTTGTAAAGCAAGAGCGTCCAGCATAGGGCCGCAGCGGCCGCCTCCCGCAAACGCCCTGTATCGAAGAATCGAAGAGTGAACAAGACAAGAAGCGGGATTGGCCAAGTGGTGGAGATATGCCAGCGCGCCAGGAACTGCATCATCACGACCGGGGCGAAAGCAAAGATGAACCCAGCGAGGATGCTGGCGAGGTTGTTTCGAGTAATGCGATACGCGATGGCATACGTGGCGAGACCGGAAAACACGAAGAAGAGCAGCGCTAGGACATTCCAAGAGAATATGAGATTTCCCGTCGTGACTTGCAGCGGGATAGAGAGCACACCGTTAACAAATGCCAGGGGGTGAAGGTATAGGTGTTCGCCGTCGGGGAAGAAGATGTAATCAGTCTCGTAGGGGTTGGTCTGGAGATCTACGATCGCCTGCTTCACCCAGGATAGGTTCCACAAAAAGGCGTAAGTGTCTGGTAGGGGTGCGTTCTTCGAGTCGGCGATCGAGTCAGTAATGTTGATGAGCAGCGGCCAGGTCTGCACTACGGCTACAGCGAGAAAGAGCAGCGATAGACCCGCCCAACGCGCGAAATCGCCTGTAGGCAGGCTCTTAATGCTATCGAGCCTGCCTTTGGAAGGCAGGCTCAGTTTGCTCTCGTTCCGAACAATCATTCTGAGATGAGTCCT
>Ga0066707_10001039_pt1 | contig 9996 bp, 9 predicted proteins | sample GraSoiAngelo_156_FD_66503 | JGI IMG/M metagenome (GOLD analysis project Ga0066707, IMG submission 66503) | Grasslands soil microbial communities from the Angelo Coastal Reserve, California, USA - 14_1009_13_40cm | ecosystem: Environmental > Terrestrial > Soil > Grasslands | place: USA... | reverse complement strand
CAGCGCCTTCAGGTCCTCCAGAGCGGTTGGCCGGCCCGACTTCTCCAGATGGTTGTCCAGCTCGACGTTGGTGTCGAAATGGTCCTCGATCGCGCGCTTCGTCCGGCCGGTGACGATCAGGATCTCCCGCATCCCGCTCGCGACGGCTTCTTCGACGACGAACTGGATCGCCGGCTTGTCCACGAGCGGGATCATTTCCTTCGGCTGGGCTTTCGTGTAGGGGAGGAAACGAGTGCCGAGACCGGCCGCTGGAATAACGGCCTTCACGACGGTAGCAAAGCTCAGTCCTTGAGATAAACCCCATGGCTGAAGTAGAGGAAATCGGATTCATGGACTGTCGCGCAGTCCGAAGGGACGACAGACGGAGATCGTGGGCGTCGGAGAGAAGACTCAAATAAGAACGGCGTGGTCGGCAAAATCGAGATCACTGTGCGATTCCGCCCCTGTCCTCCGCTTCCACGTCCCAGACAACGAACAGGCCTCGACGGTGGCCACTATCTCATACACGTTATGGCCGTTGACACGAGGCGTAACTTGGCCGGGTCGGTCCCATGGCTGAACGGTCGTTGACTATTCATCATGTCGCCCCGCACTTCTTCCCGGAAATCGGGGGGCTCGAGCAGAGTGTCGGCCGGTACACGGCTTGGCTTGTGCGGCGCGGTCATCGTGTTACGGTTCATGCATCCGCCTTGACAACGAGGGGCGAGACCCTACCGCGGAACGGGGAAATGGACGGTGTGTCAATTCGGAGGTATCCGCCTGTGGTTCGATCCGGTTACTACCGATCTCTATTCTATCCCGACCTCGAGGCCGCCGAGGTCGTCCATCTGCACGGATATGCGGTACGGACCAACGACCATGTCGCCCGCACCTTCGAACCGAGCCGGATCGCATTCTCCCTGCACCACGGAGTCCGGATGCCTCATCCGACATCGACGACGCGCCTCCTTCGGCGGGCATACGACGTGACCACCGGAATCCCTACGCTTCGGCGGATCGGTCGAATTCTCGTCGCGGCGCCAGGCGATGTCTCCTGGCTGATCCAGCGAGGGATTTCTCCGGAGAAAATCACAGTCCTCCCGACGCCTCTCGCGGATGAGGACTTCATCCCCGGCGACCCGTCGTGGGCGCGAACGCGCGTCGGTCGAGAGCGGTTCCTCCTGTACATCGGACGACTTCACGAGGAGAAAGGCGTAGCCTATCTCCTGGAAGCCGCGGCGATGCTTCCGGCCGAGGCCCATCTCGTATTCGCTGGGCCGGATGACGGGATGCAGGCAATCCTAGAAAGAGGCACGCGGGAGCTCCATCTGCAAGACCGCGTTCACTTCCTCGGCGTTGTGACGGCCGAGCAGAAACGGTCGCTCCTTGCCGCGTGTGCCAGTTTGGTCCTCCCCAGCGTGTACGAGGCGCAAGGCCTCACGGTCCTAGAAGCATGGGCTCAAGGGCGCCCCGTGGTCGCATCCCGCGTAGGAGCCCTGGCTGAAATCATTTCTGACGGGAAGGACGGCTTGCTTGCGCCCCATGCAAACATTCCGCGATTGTCCTCCGCTCTGAAGGAAATCTGGGGTTCCGAGAGCACCGCTCGGGCCCTGGGGGCACGCGGGAAGACAATTGCAGCTAGGTTTCGACTCGAGGAGCTCGGCGAGACGCTCGAACGCATCTATTACGGACTGCGTCGGACCTAACCGATGAGCCGGCTACCCGATGGCCCGCTCGTAGGCTGCAACGTATGCCCCGGCCACCCGATCCGGGCGCGACTGCTCATCGACGAGGCGGTGGAACGCGTCTCCCATCGCCCGGGTCCGATCGACCGATTTCCGGGCTTCACCGATTGATTCGAGAACTTCCGGCACTTCGTTGGCTAGCCATCCGGTCTCTCCAGGTCGCACGACATCGGGAATGTTGCCAAAGGGCGGTGCGACGACAGGCTTTCGAAATGCTGCGGCGAAGTAGATCGTTCCGGAGGTCGTCACTTGGCGATAAGGCTGGACCATCAAGTTACAGGCGGAGAACCATAGAGGTAGCTCATGATCGAGAAGGCGATGCGGGAACACCCGGAGGCGTTCATGGTCTTGCGAGCTTCGCTCAAGCCGCAGTCGGAGCGAGGTGTCCTCGCACTCACCAAAGATCAGCCAATACGTTTCCTGCGACCTGTCCGAATCGATGGCGTCGAGAACCTTGTTCGTGCCCTTGTACGGGGCCCGTGGACCGAAGTGGCCAACCACGAAGGCGTCTGTGGGTAGGCCCAGGCGTCGTTTCGCAACTCCCTCCAGTGCCGAAGAATCCCAGAGTCCATTGAAACTGATGTGGGGAATGACGAGGTCTTCCGCGCTCCAATCCGAATCCAACCCGCGACTGGCCAGCTGATTCCGGAAGTCCTCCAGCGACCGAACGCTATGCCAGACCGCTATATCGACCGATTGTAGGTATCGCAGCGTCACCGCCACGTCATCGCGAAACATCCGGTCGTGCGGTAGGACATTGTGTACCGTCCAGACCTTCGGAAGTCGCCGCGACAGAAGCCACCGCGTCACCCACTCGTTGTCCGAAACGTGCCAATGCATCTGAAGGACGTCAGGCTTTCTCGCCAGCGACCGACGGACACGAAGGATGTTTCGAGGCCATCGAAGGTAGGGCGGGGGCGCAGATTCGACCGTCACACCGCGGGCCTCCAGAGCGGCGTTCAGACGACGCAGATAGGCGTGATCCGACGTTGGGATAGAGAGGACGCGCACGGTCACAGCTTCCGAAGACGGACCGTCAACTCGGTCCTTCGCCAGATAGGCAGCCGCGACCGAATCCGTCCCACCTCGTCTTCCGAGGTCAACGGAATCCGACCAAGATACTTCCTGAAGTGCCACATCAACGGAAGGCGCCAGTTCGTGATGGCGCGATGCTCCGTTGCGAAAAGGGGGTTGGATTGGAGATCGCAGCCGTCCCGCGTCCAAATGTGAAACGAATCCCATCCGAACGCGCGTATGTGCGTTGGGGCTGCAAGGAGACCTTGAAGGCCGTAAGGAACGACCGCCGTCAGGACTCCCTTGGGCTTCAGGATTCGATGAATTTCTTGTATCACATCTTCGATTTTCGGGACGTGCTCGAGGACGTGGGAAGCATAAACCTCGTCGAAGCTACCATCACGGAACGGTAAGGCGTCAGCCAACGCCAAGATGTCGGCCGCACCGCCGCGATACAGGTCCACGCCGATGTACCCTTGCCGCCGCGTGCGCCCGCATCCGAGATTGAGCCTCCGCGGTCGAACCGGCGGTGACACGAGAATTCCTTCTCTTTCGCGTGACCACCGGGTGCCTTATGAGCTTGACGCACCGCGAGAGATGACCCGTTCGAACACCTCGCGGTAGGCGCGAGCAATTGAGTCCCACGTGAATTCGGAGAGGACCTTGCGGCGCAACTCGGTGCGATCAACTTGTTCGCTCAACGCGAGGCCCGAGCGGACCATTCGTTCCACGTCTTGATCAATCGTGGCGAATGGCCGAAGGCTGTCCGGAACCCAGGGTTTCGTCGTTCCAACCGGCGTCCCCATCGCCATCGATTCGATCAAAGAAACTGGCTGGCCTTCGGATCGCGACGGCAGGCAGAAGAGATCTGCAGCAGCATAGAGCACGGGACGGACAGAGTTCGGAATGCGACCAAGGATCCGAACTCTGTACTCCGCGGGGTGGCCGGGGAGAGTCGTACGGAGCGTATCGAGGTAAGGCCCGTCGCCCGCCACGACGAGCAACGCATCTGGAATGTGTCGAAGGACGTCGAGGAGGAGCCGCGGCCCTTTGTACTCATCGACCCGTCCCATGAACAGAAGCACCTTCGCATCGGAGGGCAGGTCGAGCGCCTGCCGTGCTGCGTCGCGTCCAATCACAGGGAAATCAGCAGGATCAATTCCGTTGGGAAGGACCTTCACGCGCGGATCTTGAGGTCTCACTCCGGATAGCATACCTGCAACGATTGTACTTACAGGGACAATCGCGGCGGCGCGAGCCAATTCCTTCCGTTCAGTCGTGACGCGACGTCTCACCGCTAGACGCTGGTAGAGGACGCGCGGATGAAACGGACCGACCTCGCGGACGAGTTTGTCCTTCGTGACGCCCCGGTAGTCGCCGAGCGCCGTTCCATGAACCGTCAGAACGACCGGAGGATGTCTCGGCTGCTTCGAGATCCCTTCGGAATAAAAACTCTGACTGTGAATGAGATCCGGCGGAGAAGCGAGACGTCGGGAGTATCGCGCGACCGCTCCAGCGAAGTAGGGCCACCACCGATACCAGGGTTTCCCTTGTAGCCGTGGCGGGACATAGGCCAATTCGTGGACGACTACGCCGTCTTCTTCCCAGATCCGTTCGGTCCCCTCGGTTGCCGTCGTCAGAATCGTCTCCTCCACTCCGGAACGGGCAAGAGCCTTGGCGAGTTTCCACGAGACTTCCTCCATACCACCTCGCACATGAACCGGGAGGGTCCGCGCTAACGTCAGGATCGAAAGACCCATTACGGGGTCCTCCGTGCGATTGCCAGGATTCCCAGGGACCGGAAGGAAGGGAAGAATCGAACGCCCTCCGTCCCATGGAGGTGCGGCCGATCGAAGCCGGCCTCGCGAATCAGAATCGCAACGTCCTTGGCGGTGAAGTAATGGACGTGGCCGCCGTCGACTCCCTCGGGGTCCCCCGACGTTTGAGGACCATGGCCCTTGACGGCAATCCGGTAGAGCTGCAAGTAGTGGCGAACGTTGGGAGTCTGAAGGATGAGAATCCCGTTCGGTCGAAGCACCCGTCGAAGCTCGCGTAGGAGTGGACGGGGATCGAAGAGATGCTCGATCACATCGAGGCAGGTGACGCAATCGAACGTCTGTCCTCGGAAGGGGAGATGGGGACCCTCGAAGGTCGCGCGGACGACCCAAAGTCCCCTCTCGTGGGCGAGTGCCAGAGCCGATCGGGAAATGTCTGCACCAACGGCGAGCGGGCGAGCCGGGGACCGTCTCAGGAGTGCCCCGTTTCCGCATCCCACGTCAAGGAGCCGACCCCCCGTAGGAATGTGAGGAATCGCGTTCTGTTCCCGGCCCTGTCGAGATGTAGATTCCTCTTTCGACTTGCGACGCCACAGATCCTCGTAGAAGCCGCTGGTCCCGCCTCTGGGCATCCGGTCCCGCGCAATGCGAGGCATGTTTAAGCTTTGTTCGAGCGTTCTGCGCGTTCGCCAAGGTCATGGCGGACGTCTCCGTTGTGATCACCGTGAAGGACGATCCGCGCGTGATCACGTGCATCGAACGGGTGCTCGGCCAGACGGCTTCCTTCTCATTCGATGTGGTCGTCGTGGACAACGGATCCCGCGGCGAGACTCCGCGCCTCCTCCGGGATCAGTTTGGGAGCGACGCGCGGGTACGGCTCCTTGCGAGCGGAGGCAACCTCTCGGAGTCATGGAACCTGGGGGGGCACTCGACCGACGCCGCGATATTGGCCCGAATTGACGCCGACGCCATCCCTCTGGATGGGTGGCTGGAGAACCTTGTCGGACCGTTGCGCGAAGGAATCGCGGACTGGACCGCGGGCGCGGTAGGCGGGGCTAACATCGAGGCGGGTGTGGTGGCGCACTACTACCATGAAAGGACGGAGGCGTACAATCGGAGACTCGCCCGGGACCCTTCGCTTCGCGATGCCGTACCCTCGTGGAACGTCGCCTACCGTCGAACCGCGCTGCAAACGGCGGGCTGGTACGATCCCTGGCAGGCGTCGAGCGTCGATTGGGACCTCCACAAGCGCCTGGGCCGTGGAGGCTTCCGAGGACAATTCGTCCCCGACGCTCGGGTCGTCCACCACCACCCGACCACCTTCCGGGAATTTGCTCGCAAGGAGGCGTGGTATCGGACCGGGCAGTATCAGATGGCGCTGAAATATGGCCTTCGTGAGATGGCCGGTGCGTTCGCTCTCGGTCTCGCCTATGGACTCGTCCTGCTTCTTGCCTTGGCTTCGCTCGTTTGGCGATCGTTCGCATGGGCTGCAGTCCTGCTCTTGGTGATCCTCGTGGCGAAGCATTGGATTGAGGGGATTCGAGAATCGGACCCGTTATGGTATTACCGGGGGCTGTTTCGGCCCATTGAGGGATTCGCCAGCCTCTACGGTCTCCTCCGCGGATTGGTCCGCTACGGTATTCGCCGTCCGACTCGGTCGTGACGAACGGCTGTGTAAGCCGACGAACCGACGTCCCGAGGCGCAGAATTCCGAGCCTCGCGGAGAATGGAGGCCTCCGTGTTGAGGCATCCGGCAACGCTCAAGTAGCGGATGGACTCTCATTCGACTGCACAAGCCATGCGTCTGCGTAATTCCTTGTCGGTCGGTCGACCGTCACCCAAGATCAACCTCGGGTGCGGACTGGTAACCCCCGACGGCTTCACCAACATCGACATTCTCCCGGGGCCCAAAGTGGACGTGGTCTTGGATATCGACCACCAGCCCCTGCCGTTTGAGGACGAATCCATCCATGCCGTCCTTGCGTCCCACGTATTCGAGCATCTCGCCCATCTGGAACGGGTCCTGGGCGACATACATCGCATCCTGAAAGTGGGCGGTATTCTCGAGGTGTACGTGCCGTATGGCAATTACGGCCGGAAGTCCACGATCGGGCACGTGAGGTTCCTGTGGCCCGGCATGGCTCGACATCTCGGCCTCATCGTGGACAAACGGCAAAAGCGCGGCCTGCCGTGGCGGTTACTCGTCAGTGAGGTCTCCGAACGAGGACTTCCGCTGGCGTGGCACCTCAAACATTACCTCGGAATCGAACCAAATTTCGGAAGAAAAGTCGAGCTCCATTTCGTCCTCGAGAAGATAGGGCGCCAAGACTTCGATACCCTCATCGAAGGCGCGCCGTAGCTAGCGCGCCCAGCGACGCTCGGCCGTCCTGCTCTCGGAACGTTCATCAATTCCGAAGTGAATCCCTCGTTTGGAGGGCTCTGCCGTCCACGCGGACCGATTGCCGCAACCAATGGGCTCGAGGCGTGTTCCCAGCTTGGCTGCGTTGTCGGCATTCATCGTAATCGCCTCCGCCTTGACGAGCGTTTCGCCACGCGATTTCTCCCTTCAAGTTGGCGCCACGGGATTCGTCAAGATCGGAGTGATTATTGACAACGGGCCACCCGGGACGCCAGATTCCGTGTGGGCCCGAGACCCGACGGTCCTCCAGGAACCTGACGGCTCTTTCAAAATGTGGTACAACGGGTTCGATGGAGGCCGTTCAATCATCTTGCTTGCGACCTCGAGCGACGGATTTTCCTGGACGAAACAAGGTGCGGTTCTAGACTATGGGGGAAATGCGGGGGCTCCTTTCGTCCTGCGCGAGGGCTCGACCTATCACATGTGGTTTCAGGCGGGTTCGATCTTCCACGCTGTTTCCCAGGATGGGCGGTCATGGACGGTCGATGGGATTGCCCTCGCACCTAACTATCCGAACTGGGACGGCCTCACCGTCGGTACGCCGTGGGTCGTCCAATACGGCGGCCAATACCAAATGTATTTTATGGGATCGGATGGTGGAACGGACCGAATCGGGCTCGCCACCTCGAGCACGTATTGGAACTTCACTCGGGTGTCAAGCAATCCTGTCTTCGAGCCCGGCGGCACCTGGGACTCATTCAAGGTTCGAAACCCTGCGGTCAAACCGGGCAATCCTTGGATCATGTACTATGCGGGCCTGGGCAACAGCTTCTTTCAAGTTGGCATTGCGACTTCCCCCGACGGGGTCGGCTGGACCCGAGGTTCAACTCCCATTCTTGCCCCTGATCCCTCTCCGTCCTGGGACTCCCAGGGCACGGTCGGAGCGAAGTTCATCGACGGAGCCCACGGCAGGCGCCTCTACTACACCGGCTCAGATGGTTCCAGAGCGAAAATCGGGCTGGCGGTGGAACCCTCCGAGACCCCCCAGCCAGCGGCCAATCCGTGGCAGATACCGATCCTCGCTTCGATTGCAGCTATGGACGGAGCGATTGGCCTGTTCTGGTACTTTGTATATCATAGGCCGAAGGAGGCGCGGCGAAACTCCGCTCCCATTCGAGATCCGTCTCGACCCCTTGCGTCGATGCCACCAAAATACGTTGAAATAGTGACGGACTCATCGTAGGTATCGGAGGGATTCGTTCGTCGTCTTCTAGTGCGCCGTTTGGCTCGCGGGGAAAGCAAGCGTCAAGGTGCAAACACGCGAGGGGTTCGCTCCGGCCCACGACTTGGCACCGGGTCGGGTTGATCAGTTCCGTCCTTCTCATGGTCCTCCAAGTGGTTCCGATCCTCTCTCAACCTGTTTTAGCGGATTCCTGGACGGAAACAAGTGTCGCGGATTTCACAGGCGGAACTCTCCAGGAGGTAGTCGCCACCGCGCCCGGCGATTTGCAACTCCGCCCGAACGGAACTGGATTTGCCAAACGGGGAATCGTGCTCGGCAATGGGCCCCCAGGTTCGCCAGATTCGGTTTGGGCGAGAAATCCTTCCGTCCTCTGGGAGTCCGACGGTTCGTACAAGATGTGGTATTGCGGGTCGGACGGATCCCAATCGAGCATCTTGCTCGCCACATCGCTGGACGGCGTGGCCTGGAGCAAGCAGGGTGTGGTCTTGCAGACTTTCACGACCGTGTGCGCACCCTTCGTCCTTCGGGAAGGCTCGACCTACCACATGTGGTTTGAAGGAGGTCTTGCGGGTGGAGGGGCGATTTACCACGCACAGTCGCCCGATGGCCTCGCGTGGACGGTCAACGGAACTGCGCTCCAGCCCGGTGCGGGATGGGACGGGACCATCGTGGCCATACCGTGGGTTGTGCACACCAACGGCGAGTATCGTATGTACTACACTGGGTCCGACGGATCCGCTGATCGAGTAGGGCTCGCCACTTCCTCCAGCTACACCGGATTCAGTCGGGTAACGGGCCTCCCGATCCTCGACCTGGGCCAATCCGGAGCGTGGGATGGCGAGAAGGTCCGGTGCTCCGCGGTCGTCAATGGCACGGGCGGTGTCTGGCTCATGACCTACGGTGGTCTGCGAGCTGGGTATTGGAGGGTCGGCACTGCCAGCTCCCAGGACGGTCTCTCCTGGACCAAGACCGGAAATCCGGTTCTATCGCCCGACCCGGCGCCGTCTTGGGACTACCGAGCCGTTGTCGGAGCCGCGATCATCGACACTCCTCAAGGGCGGCGCGCCTACTATACGGGGAGCGACGATTCGCGGATACAAATCGGCCTTGGCGTCGAAGCTCCAGGCTTTTCGCCGACCGGTTCCTATCTTTCACGGGTGTTCGATTCCGGGGTCCGGAACACATGGAATCGCGTATCCGTGAACGTCACCCTGCCTCCAAATTCCGACGTCGTAGCCTTCCTCCGCACGGGCGAAACCGTGCAACCTGACGCAACTTGGTCGGGGTGGCAAACCGTGGATCCATCCTCGGGCGCCGTCGGGCCCCTTCGAGGCCGCTACGCCCAGTACCTCCTAAGCCTCTCGACATTCGAAGCGGTCGATACGCCGGTCGTCCACGATGTCTCTGTCATCTATCAGCTGAATTTCGGCCCAACCGGGATTCCCCGCGATCCAGCGAACGAGTCATGGGTGGCCGTCGACACCCCCGTGCTCAAGTGGAGTTCGTCGGACCCCGAGGGAGACCGACAAGTTTCCTTCCAAATCGACTTGAGTCGCGAGGCGTCCTTTGGAACGATCGCGCACTCGAGCGGGACTGTGTCCTCCACAACCACCGAATGGCAAGCGCTTTCTCTGGAAGAAGGACTTTGGTACTGGAGGGTTCGCCTCTCGGACGGAATGACGTGGGGACCTTGGACGAATTCCTCGTTCCGGGTGGACTTGACGGCACCCAGTCTTTCCTTGGCCACTCCCAAAGAACGCGACGCCCTGAACAGTGGAATTGTAAGGGTTTCCTGGAGCGTTGAAGATTCCCTTTCAGGCGTGGACCGGATCGAGTTGAAACTGGATGACGGCCCCATCGTAACGGTCAATCCGTCGAACG
>Ga0066707_10001015_pt1 | contig 10044 bp, 9 predicted proteins | sample GraSoiAngelo_156_FD_66503 | JGI IMG/M metagenome (GOLD analysis project Ga0066707, IMG submission 66503) | Grasslands soil microbial communities from the Angelo Coastal Reserve, California, USA - 14_1009_13_40cm | ecosystem: Environmental > Terrestrial > Soil > Grasslands | place: USA... | reverse complement strand
GCGCGTGTCGTCCGGGAGGCGCTGGACATACTCATTCCGGAGGCCTACAACCAAGCGATCGAGGAACAGGACGTCGATGCTATCGACCAGCCTTCGATCGAGCTGGTGAATGACGAACCGCTGGCATTTAAAGCGACGGTGCCCGTCCGGCCGACCGTCGAGCTTGGCGAGTACCGGAGCGTGCGTGTCAAGCGAGAACCCTTCAGCATTGACGAGGGCGAGGTGGACAAGGCACTGGAAGAGCTGCAGCACCGGTACGCCGTCCACGAGCCGGTCGAGCGGCCGGTGCAGATGGGCGACATCGTCCGCGCGGATGTGCGAGGCGTGATCGACGGCAAGGAAGTGTACAAGGAGGACGACGCCGAACTGCGACTGCGTGAAGGGGCAACGATCCTCCTGCCCGGCATCGCCGAAGGGATGATCGGTGCGGAAAAGGGTGTCGCGAAAGAGATCCCGGTAACGATCCCTGAAGGCGAGCGGCCGCTTTCCGGCAAAAGCGGGACGTTCACCGTAACCGTCAAAGAGGTGAAGGAGGAGCAGCTGCCGGCGCTCAATGACGACTTCGCCCGCGAGGTCGGCGAGGGGTTCGCTTCGCTGGACACCCTGCGCGACCGGCTGCGTAACGACATTCAGGAGCGCGTGCAGGCGCAGGCGGAGGAAGGGTACCGGGACAAGGCGGTAGGGGCGCTCGTGGAAGCTGCGAAGTCGATCGAGTTCCCGCCCGTGATGGTAGAGCGCGAGATCGACAGGTTGATCCAGGACCAGGCGCGCCATCTGGGTCTTGAGTTAGAGCAGTACCTGGCGAACAGCAGGCGGACGCGCGAGCAGCTCCACGAAGAGCTTTCAAACGTCGCTACCGAGCGAGTGCGGCGGTCTCTGGCGCTAACCCGCCTCGCCGAGCAGGAAGAGATCAAGGCCGAAGACCAGGAGGTGGACGCTGAGGTGGAGCGGCTGGCAGGGTCGTCGGGTGAGCAGGCGCATCAGCTGCGCACGCTGTTCGGCAGTCCAGACGGCCGGGCCGCGCTCGCGAGGTCGCTGGTCACGCGCAAGACCATGGACCGACTGGCCGAGATAGCGTCCCGAGATGGAGCAACAATTCCGGAGAAAAAGAGCAGAAAGAAAACAGCGAAGGTCGCAGCCAAGTGAACGATGGAGGAAGCAAAATGAGACCCGAAGCATTAGTGCCGTACGTCGTCGAGCAGAGCCCGCGCGGCGAGCGCGCGTTCGACATATTTTCGCTCCTCCTGAAGGAGCGGATCGTCTTTCTGGGCACGCCGATCGACGACCAGATCGCCAATTTGATCATCGCCCAGCTCCTGTACCTCGAGCGCGAGGATCCAGACAAGGACGTGAATATGTACATCCATTCCCCGGGCGGTGTCGTGAGCGCGGGCCTGGCGATCTACGACACGATGAACCTGATGCGCTGCGATGTTGCGACGATCTGCGTGGGCGGCTGCGCGAGTATGGGGACGGTGCTTCTCGCGTCGGGTACGAAGGGCAAGCGCTATGCGTTGCCCAACTCGACGATCCATATACACCAGGCGGTGATCCGGGGTGTCGGGGGCCAGGCGACTGATGTAGAGATCCACGCCAGAGAGGTGCTGCGCCAGAACCAGGTGATCCGGGAGATTCTTGCGAAGCACACCGGCCAGGACCTGGAGCGCATCATCCGCGACACCGACCGCGACTTTTTCATGGACCCGCCGCAGGCCAAGGAGTACGGTATAATAGACGAAATCCTTCAAGGTTCCAAACAGGCGGTTGCGGCGACGCCGGGGGATGGGGCAAAGGCGTAAATAATGCCGGCTAAGGGCAGTGGAACGCGAATCAGCTACACCTGCTCCTTCTGTAGCAAGAACCAGGACCAGGTCCGCCGCCTGATCGCCGGGCCGGGCGCTGTCTACATCTGCGACGAGTGTGTCGAGCTTTGCCGCGAGATCATCCAGGAAGACTCGACGTCAACGGTCCGACCCAAGGAGCCGCTTCAGCGCATCCCTCCGCCGAAGCTGATCTACCAGCAGCTGAGCGAGTACGTCGTTGGGCAGGAGCAGGCGAAGAAGGTCCTCTCGGTTGCTGTCTACAACCACTACAAGCGGATCGGCGCGAAGTCAGGCAAGGACGTCGAGCTCGAGAAGAGCAATATCCTCCTCCTCGGCCCGACCGGCTGCGGGAAGACCCTGCTGGCGCGAACGCTCGCGAAGATCCTCGATGTGCCCTTCACAATCGCCGACGCAACGGCGCTGACGGAGGCAGGCTACGTAGGCGAAGATGTCGAGAACATACTTCTGCGACTGATCCAGTCGGCGGACTTCGACGTCACGAAGGCTGAGCGCGGCATCATCTACATCGACGAGATCGATAAGATCGGGCGCAAGACCGGGGATAACCCATCGATCACGCGTGACGTTTCCGGCGAGGGCGTGCAGCAGGCGCTGCTAAAGATCATCGAGGGCACAGTCGCGAATGTTCCCCCCCAAGGCGGGCGCAAGCACCCTCACCAGGACTTCATCCAGATCAACACCGCGAATGTCCTCTTTATTTGCGGCGGCGCGTTCCAAGCGCTCGACGCGATCATCGATAAGCGCATCGGTAGCGGCACGCGGAGCCTCGGGTTCCGGGCAGCCGCCGCGCCGCCGACGGACCCGGTCAAGCATGCGGACGAGCTGCTCAGGCATGTTACGCACGATGACCTGCTAACGTACGGCCTGATACCGGAGTTCGTCGGTCGCATTCCGGTGATGGTGGCGCTTCAGTCGCTCGATAAGGCGGCGCTGGTGAAGATTCTGACAGAGCCGAAGAACGCGCTTGCCCGCCAGTTCACAGAATTCTTCTCGCTGGACAACGTCGAGCTTGTTCTTACGGATGATGCGCTCGAAGCCGCAGCCGAGGAAGCGCTCCGGCACAAGACCGGCGCCCGCGGGCTGCGGACCGTGCTGGAGGAGTGCTTGCTCGACGTAATGTATGAAATTCCGTCGCGCGGCGACGTCAAGAAGTGCGTCGTAGATGCGGATGCCATCCGCGGACTGCGGCGGCCGCTGTTGCTTACCCGCTCGGGACAGGCCCTCAACGTCTGGGGCGAAGACAAGGGCGAGACGGCTTAGCAGCCAATCTTCGTTTCCTCCGAGCGTTTTTTTCGTATGCTATTCTGGGGCCACGATGGCCAAGCGGCGGCTCGACGCGCTTCTCGTGGACCGGGGACTGGCGCCTGACCTCGGCAAAGCGCAGGCGATGGTGATGGCGGGCGCCGTCTCAGTGGACGAATGCCCGACCCAAAAGGCGGGGACGCTTGTGGACGAGGACGTGGCGCTGCGGTTGGTGGAGCGCGCGCGTTACGTCGGGCGCGGGGGCGAGAAGCTGGAGCACGCACTCGAGGAGTTTGGGGTGGACGTGCTCGGGCTGGCCGTCGCGGACATCGGGGCGTCTACTGGCGGGTTCACCGATTGTCTGCTCCAGAGAGGCGCCGCACGGGTCTACGCTATCGATTCGGGCAAAGGTCAGCTGGACTTCCGCCTTCGGAACGACCCTCACGTTGTGGTGATGGAAGGGCTGAACGCGCGGACGCTCGAATCACTGCCCGAGCGGGTCGATCTTGTCACGATTGATGTTTCGTTCATCTCGCTGAGGTTGGTCTTGCCGGCGGTTGCGCGCCTGTTCCGCGGCGATCGCCGGGGCGGCGAGGCTCTCGCCAACACGGCGGCAAGCGATTCAATCGTGGCGCTATTCAAGCCGCAGTTCGAGGCGCGAAAGGATGAAGTGCCGAGGGGTGGGGTTATACGCGACGTGCAGTTTCATGCGCAGCTGATCGGCCGCTTCGTCGCATGGTGCGTGAAGAGCGACTTGCGCGTGCTCGACATGACTCTGTCGCCTATAGCTGGCGCGGACGGCAACCGCGAGTTCTTTTTCTTGCTCCGGCAGGCTACGAGCCTCGCCCCTGCCGGTGCGAGCCTACCCCATGACGGTAAGAGTGTGCGCCACACCCAATCGAAGTCCAGACAGTGAAGAAGGTTGGCATCTTCGTCCACTCACGCTCGCGGGCGGCTGTCCAAATTGCGGACCAGGCGCGCGAGCTCCTGCGCGTGCGGAGGTCGGAGGTCTGGCAAACATCCGACTGGGATGACGCAGCGGTCGCGGATAGCATTCCCGGGACGGAGCTTCTCGTTTGCATCGGCGGGGATGGCACCGTGCTGCGAGCGGCACGGGTCATCGTACCTCACCCGGTGCCAATCCTGGGGGTTAACATGGGGCGCCTCGGCTTCCTGACGGAAGTGCGCCCCGGCGAGCTGGTAGACCGCCTGAGCGATGTCCTCGAAGGGCGCTGCCGGATCGAAGAGCGGACGATGCTGCAGGCGCAGGTGCCATCATGGGGAGCGACTCACCACGCCCTTAACGACGTGGTGGTTGGGCGAGCATCGGTCGGGCGGCCCCTGTACGTCGAGACGGCCGTCGACGGCGTGAGGCTCGCGATCCATCGCTGCGACGCGGTGATTGCGGCGACGGCGACTGGAAGCACAGCGTATTCGCTATCGGCGGGTGGCCCGATCCTTCACCCCGAGTCGCAAGATCTTGTGCTGACGCCGGTCGCACCGCATCTCGGGTCGGCCCGGCCGGTGGTACTGCCGCGGAACGCAACTATCGATTTGCGGGTAACGGCGGACAAGGAGGCCGTGATCAGCGTTGACGGCCAGATCGACCGCACTCTCGCCAGCGGCGACAGCGTCACGATTTGCCGCAGCGCGCATACGGCGCGCTTCGTGCGATTTTCTCCGCCGCAAGACTACTACGCCGTGCTGGCCGAGAAGCTGGACTGGCTGCGGGTGCTTCAAGCGTCAGACAACCCGGAGCTGTTCGAGTTCGAAGGGATCACCTCCTCGAAGTGACGCCCGAACTGATTGAACATTTAACAGGCACGCGGCGGATCTACGAAGGCCGAATAGTGAGCCTGCGGGAGGACACCGCCACACTCGCGGACGGCCGCACCGTCTTACGGGAAGTAGTGGAACACGCCGAAGTGGCCGCGATCGTGCCCCTGGATGCGGACGGCAACGTAATCCTCGTCCGCCAATACCGGTTGCCTGCGCGAGAAGCGCTGCTGGAGATACCCGCCGGCGGCGCAGACGACAGCGAGGGCACCGAGGATGCGGCCCAGCGCGAGCTGCGTGAGGAGACGGGATATCATGCGGGACGGCTGGAGCGTCTTTGCGGGTTCTTCGTCTCGCCAGGGTACTGCACCGAGTTCATTCACATTTTCCTGGCGACGGACCTCGTCGAAGACCCGCTTGACGGCGATCCGGACGAGGTGATTGCGCTGGAACGCGTGCCGCTGCCCGAGGCCGCGAGGCTCGTCGAGACGGGCGAGGTGAAGGACGGCAAGAGCATCGTTGGACTACTGCTTGCGGCGAAACGAACGGGCGATATGTTTCCCAGCGGAGGTGCGGACACGATTGTCAATCCATAGACAGCGTTGATAGAATTGCGGCGGCGATGAAGAAAACGCTGATAGCGCTACGAGGCCCCCATGGGCCGCGCTGAGACCGCTGTCGCTTCTCCACACCGGCTCGGGTTCTTCGCCACCCTTCGGGGGGATACCTGGTGGGTAGAGCCGGCGCTGACGGGCTTCGGCATGCTCGTGTTCTTTGGCTGGCTTACGGTCAGTATCTTTCTCGATAAATGGGCGTTCGAGATCGGGCCATACATCTCGCCCGTTTTCGAGCCCAAGCTCTTCGGGGCGAAAGACAGCGTATTCATCTCGCCCGCATTGATCGTCCTGGTCGGGCCAATCCCGTTCCGCGCGACCTGCTACTACTACAGGCGGGCCTACTACCGCTCGTGGTTTCTCAGCCCACCGGCCTGCGCCGTTGGCGATGCCAGCCGCAAGTACCGTGGCGAGACGGCACTCCCGTTCTGGTTCAACAACCTCCATCGCTTCGCCATGTACATTGCCCTAGTCTTCGTTCCGATCTTGTGGTACGGCGCGCTGCGGAGCTTTTACAACTCGGACGAGATAATCGACGGCAAGGCGGTGGAGACCGGGTTCGGCATCGGCCTTGGCTCCGTGTTTCTCGTCGTCAATGCCTGTCTCTTGATGATGTACACTTTTTCGTGCCATTCCCTCCGTCACTGGGTGGGCGGCGGGCTGAACTGCTTTTCCTGCTCGGCATGGACTCGCACGCGCAAGCGCCTGTGGGACAGGATCACGGTCTGGAACGCCCAGCACCGCCTCTGGGCGTGGACTAGCCTTATCTGGATAGTGGCGACAGATATCTACATTCGGCTCGTAGCCAACGGCAATATTAGCGACCCGAATACGTGGGGGTTCTAGCGGGTGCCTGAGTACGAAACGCACGATTTCGACGTAGTCGTCGTCGGCGCGGGCGGCGCCGGGCTGCGCGCAGCGATCGAGGCGTCCGCGCAGGGAGCGAAGACGGCGCTTGTCTGCAAGTCGCTGCTAGGTAAGGCGCACACAGTAATGGCGGAGGGTGGTATCGCGGCAGCGATGGGTAACGTCTATCCGGAAGACAACTGGCAGGTGCACTTCCGCGACACGATGCGGGGCGGCAAGATGCTGAACAACTGGCGAATGGCGCAGTTGCATGCCCAGGAAGCGCCGGACCGCGTATACGAGCTCGAAGGCTGGGGAGCCCTGTTCGACCGCACCAAGGACGGGCGCATCCTACAGCGGCCCTTCGGGGGCCATCGGTATGACCGGCTGGCTCATGTGGGTGACCGCACCGGCCTTGAGATGATCAGGACTTTGCAGCAACACGCGGTCCACAAAGGGATCGACGTGTTTATGGAGTGCACGATTTCGCGTCTCCTAAAGGACGGGGACGGCATATCCGGCGCGCTGGGCTACTGGCGTGAGACCGGCCGGCTAATTCTGTTCAGGGCCAAGGCCGTGGTGCTGGCTACCGGGGGGGTGGGCAGAGCTTTCGCGGTCACTTCGAACTCGTGGGAATACACGGGCGACGGGCACGCGCTCGCGTACTGGGCTGGAGCAGACCTCGTCGACATGGAGTTCGTCCAGTTTCACCCGACGGGCATGGTCTGGCCGCCGAGCGTTCGCGGGATTCTCGTGACGGAGAGCGTACGTGGAGACGGCGGGACTCTCCGCAACGCCGAGGGTGAGCGGTTCATGTTTCGCTACATCCCGGAGTTCTTTCGGGCCGAGACGGCTGAGACGAAAGAGGAAGCGGACCGGTGGTACGACGACAAGGTCAACAACCGCCGGACACCCGACCTGCTCCCGCGTGATGAGGTGGCGCGAGCGATCAATTCTGAGGTGAAGGCCGGGCGCGGGAGTCCCCACAGCGGGGTCTACCTGGATATCGCGACGCGGCGGCAGCCCGAATACATCCGGCGCCGTCTGCCGAGCATGTACCACCAGTTCAAGCAACTCGCCGATGTCGATATAACGACGACGCAGATGGAAGTCGGGCCGACGATGCACTACATCATGGGAGGCGTCCGGGTCGATCCGGACACTGGGGCGGCGACTGTTCCCGGCCTCTTTGCGGCCGGCGAGTGCGCTGGAGGGATGCACGGCGCCAACCGCCTGGGCGGTAACTCGCTGTCAGACCTGCTCGTGTTTGGACTGAGGGCGGGAGCAGGCGCGGCAGAGTACGCGAAGAACTTGAGCAGCGCGGCGACTGTCAACTCCGCCCAAGCAGACCCTATCGCCGCCGAGATGCTTGGCCCGTTCGAGCAGCAGGGAGACGAGAGCCCGTACGCGCTCCAGCATGAACTGCAACAGACGATGCACAACTTGGTCGGCATAATCCGCAACGAGGCCGAACTTCAGCGTGCGCTGACCGAGATACGAAGGCTGAAAGAGCGCGCGGAGCGTGTGGGGGTGGAGGGCAATCGCCAGTACAACCCGGGCTGGCATCTCGCGATGGACTTGCGCGCGATGCTCAGCATTTCGGAGGCGATCACTCTGGCGGCGATCGAGCGCAAGGAGAGCCGCGGGGCCCATACTCGCGACGACTACCCGGAAACGAGTGCCGAGTGGGGGAAATTCAATATCGCTGTTCGAGTGGGCGCCGACGGCGAGCCGACGATCGCGCGGGAACTGCTGCCGGAGATACCGATCGAGTTGCGGGCGCTGGTTGAGCAGGAGGTCAAGATCGGTGCCTGAGATCGCGATGAAGGTGTTTCGGGGCGATTCGTCAGGTGGCGAGTTCGTCGACTACACAGTGGATGTGGACGAGGGGCAGGTGGTGCTCGACGTGATTCACACGATCCAAGCGACGCAGGCGAACGACTTAGCGGTGCGCTGGAATTGCAAGGCGGGAAAATGCGGGTCGTGCAGCGCCGAGGTCAACGGCCTGCCGAAACTGATGTGCATGACGCGGGTAAACAGCTTCCGGCCCGGCGAACCGATCACCGTGGCACCGATTAAGACGTTCCCGCTGATCAAAGACCTCGTCACGGATGTGTCATTCAACTATGCAGTGGCGAAGGAGATCCCGGCCTTCAAACCGAGGGCGCCGGAGGCTGATGGCCGCTACCGCATGATGCAGGAAGACATAGAGCGGGGCCAGGAGTTCCGGAAGTGCATCGAGTGCTTCCTATGCCAAAACGTCTGCCATGTGATCCGCGACCATCCGGACAATAAACGAGGCTTCTATGGCCCGCGCTTCTTCGTTCGCCTCGCCGAGCTGGAGATGCATCCGCTCGATACGGAGGACCGGACCGAGTTGATACGTAAAGCAGCCGGAATAGGGATGTGCAACATAACGAAGTGCTGCACCGAGGTCTGCCCCGAAGACATTCACATCACAGACAATGCGATCATCCCCCTTAAAGAGCGAGTTGCGGACCGGTTTTACGACCCATTCCGCTCGATCTTTAGGCAGCCAAGAAACGATTAGCTAGGTCCATCGCCGCCGTTTAATGCGTTTCGTTACCGTTCTGTAATGTCCCGTTTAACGTAACGATTGGTTGACCGTTTCCGCGCGCCCGATTAGACTCCCAAACCAAGTGCCTCCCGGCTCCATATAAGAGCGCTGCCCTTCTTACCGGAAGCCGCTTAACTCGGCAGCTGCTGGCTGTTGTCCTGCGTCGCGGGAGGCAACGACCTTTTCAGCAAAGGAGGTTGATGTCAGGGGATACCCCGCGTCTCCGTCCGACGACCGGTAGACGGATCAGTGCCTGGGCGGCGATTTCCGTCCTAATTGTGGCGGCCGGTGCCTTTGCAAAAGGCGACTGGTTCGCGGCCGAGTCAGCCTCGCATCCGAGCAATCCGGGCCCCGTCCAAGAAGTGCTGGCCGCTGCGCCGGCTAACCCGAGGCCTGCACCGCCGGCGCCGACGCCGGCACCCAAACCCGCCCCGACGTCCGCTCCGACGCCGGACCCGACTGCCGAGCCCGTACCCGCGCCGCCGCCGGAGCCCCCCGCCCCTCCGCCCACACCGCCACCGCATGCATATATCCCACCACCACCGCCGCCACCGCCACCACCTGCCGAACCACATAACGACCTGTCGCGATCGGTGATGTCTCTGGTCAACGAGCGGCGCGCTCAAGCTGGGCTGCCGGCGCTGTCGCCGAACGCGGCCCTAATTAACGCCGCTCAGCGGTATGCTGAGTTGCATTTCGCCGCGGGGCCGTACCAGTTGAGCCACACACTGGATGGGGCACCGAGCGACCGCGCCGCCCGCGCCGGTTACATGGGCGGGGTAGGCGAGGTGATCGTCACCGGCCCGCCATCGGCCCAAAAGCTGGTCGATCTCTGGATGGGCAGCCCGCCACACTACGCGATCATTATGGGCACTCAGTTCTCGGAGATAGGCGTCGGCTGCGCGGTAGGGCCTTATGCGGACGGCGCTGGCAATGTCTTTGAGACTGCGCTCTGCGTAGGAATGGCGGGGATACCTTAGTCTCCGGCGCGCTAGAGGAGCGCCACTCTCGAGACAACCAATAAGCGCTCCTAGCGGCTGCGCTCGGAGTCGGCCAACTGCTCGGAAGTGACGTTCTCGACTACGTTGTCGCCGCTGCGGACGACGATGGACGAGACGGGCATGCTGTCGCTTTCGTTGATCTC
>Ga0066707_10001014_pt1 | contig 10045 bp, 9 predicted proteins | sample GraSoiAngelo_156_FD_66503 | JGI IMG/M metagenome (GOLD analysis project Ga0066707, IMG submission 66503) | Grasslands soil microbial communities from the Angelo Coastal Reserve, California, USA - 14_1009_13_40cm | ecosystem: Environmental > Terrestrial > Soil > Grasslands | place: USA... | reverse complement strand
GAGTCCGCGAACACGCTCTTCACGAACGAGCGCGTGACGCCGCCGGCCTCGGCGCGGCACGTCGTCGACCGCTATCTCGCGCTCGTGGAGCCGCTCGGGGTGCGCGCGCGCACGGTCGAGTTCCCGCTGCCGACCGACGGTGGGGCCGGGGCACGCATCGACGAGTTCCTGGCCGGCGCCGGCCTCAAGCCCCGGGACCGGCTCGTCGTCCTCAACCCCGGCGCCGGCCGGCCCGACAAGCGCTGGCCGCTGGCCCAATTCCGTGGCCTCGCGCGGCGGCTCATCGACGATGCGGGCGCTGCCGTGCTCGTCGTCTGGGGACCGAGCGAGCTCGAAGAGGCGCGCGCGATCGTGGGCACGGAGCGGGCCGGTCGCGCGGCCCTGGCGCCGCCGACGAACCTCGACGAGCTTCTGGCCGTGCTCCGCCGCGCGAGCGTCGTTGTGGCCGGCGACACCGGGCCCCTGCACCTGGCCGCGGCGCTCGGCACGCCGTGCGTCGGGCTCTACGGCCCCACCTCGGCCGAGCGCAATGGGCCGTACCGGCAGGTGCACCGCACGCTCACGGCTCCCGGCGGCGCCATGGCATCGCTCGACGGCGAGCCCGTCTTCCGATCCGTCGCGGAGATTCTCGTTCGGTGACGCACCCGCGCCTGTCCGTCGTCGTCGTCACGCTGAACGAGGAGGAGCGGCTGCGCTCGTGCCTGGAGAGCGTGGCGTGGGCGGACGAGCTGATCGTGGTCGACGCCGAGTCGCAGGACAAGACCGTGCAGATCGCCCGGGAGTTCACAGACCGAGTGATCGTGCGGCCCTGGCCCGGCTTTGCCGCGCAGAAGAATTTCGGTCTCGCGCAGGCCGGCGGCGACTGGCTTCTGTCCCTCGACGCCGACGAGGAGGTGTCTCCCGACCTTCGCGACGCGATCGGTCGCGTGCTGACGGCGGACGGGCCACACGACGGCTACCGGGCGCCCCGCCGCAACATCTTCGGGGGGCGGTGGATCCGCCACGGCGGTCTCTGGCCCGACTGGCAGCTCCGGCTCTTTCGACGAGGCCTTGCGCGGTTCGGCGAGCGCGCCGTCCACGAGTCGGTCACGGTCACGGGCAGCGTCGGCCGCCTCGAGGGGCCGCTCGTCCACCGGAGCTATCGCGACGCGTCCGACTTCCTGGCGCGCGCCGACCGCTACTCCACGCTCGCCGCCGAGGAATGGGTGAGGGCGGGCGCACGCGTGCGGGCGAGCGACCTCGTGTTGCGGCCCCTGGGCCGATTCCTGTCCATGTACCTGTTCAAGGGCGGGTGGCTCGACGGGCGCCCTGGCTTCCTTCTGGCGGCCCTCTATGCGTACTATGTGTTCATCCGCTCCGTGAAGGCGTGGGAGCTCAAGGAGAGAGAAAGCCACTGATGGCGAGAGGGGCGAAGGACCGCGTGCTGTCGGGGATGCGGCCGAGCGGCCGGGTGCACCTCGGCAACTACCTGGGCGCCCTGGTGAACTGGGTGAAGCTTCAAGAGACCATGGACTGCTACTACTTCGTCGCCGACTGGCACGCGCTCACCGATGACCTGGACACGTCCGACGTCCCCGGCAACACCGTCGAGATGCTCGCCGACTGGCTCGGGGCGGGGCTCGATCCCGAGCGCGCCACGCTCTTCATCCAGTCGCTCGTGCCCGAGCACGCGGAGCTCCACCTGCTGTTCTCGATGACCACGCCGGTGACCTGGCTCGAGCGCGTGCCGACCTATCGCGAACGCATCGAGCAGCAGCACCTGGAGTCGCCCTCGTACGGGCTGCTCGGGTATCCGCTGCTGCAGTCCGCGGACATCCTGATGTACAAGCCGCGGTGGGTGCCGGTCGGCATCGATCAGGCGCCCCACGTGGAGCTGACGCGGGAAGTGGCGCGGCGCTTCAACAACACGTTCGGCGACGTGTTCCCGGAGCCGGACGTGAAGCTGACCGAGATTCCGAAGGTGCCGGGCACCGACGGACGGAAGATGTCGAAGTCGTACAACAACACGATCGATCTCGCCGACGACGCGGAGACGATCACCCGCAAGGTGCGGCCGATGGTGACGGACCCCGCGCGCAAGCGGCGCACCGACCCGGGCAACCCCGACATCTGCCCGGTGTTCGACCTGCACAAGATCTTCACCCCGCCGGCCGACCAGGAGTGGGCCGCGACCGGCTGCCGGACGGCGGGGATCGGATGCCTCGACTGCAAGGACGTGCTGCTCAAGCACATGCTTCCACCGCTGACGGCGATCCGGGAGCGGCGGCAGGTATTCGCGGAGAAGCCCGCCCGGATCGTCGAGATCCTGCACGAAGGGTCGCGGCGCGCGCGCGGTGTCGCCCAGGCCACGATGCACGACGTCCGCGCGGCGGTGCATCTGACGCCATGAGCGTCGACCAGCCGAACGTTCTCGACACCTCGAGCGATCTCACGCTCCGCGTGGGGAGCTTCGAGGGTCCCTTCGACCTCCTCCTGCACCTGTGCCGCACGAACGAGATCGATCTGGCCGCCCTTCCCGTGCGCACCATCACCGACCAGTACCTGGCCCACCTCGAGGCGATGGAATTCCGGGACCTCGAGGCGGCGGGCATGTATCTGGTGATGGCCGCGACGCTGATCTACCTCAAGTCCAAGCTCCTGGTGCCGCCCGACGAGACGCAGGACGAGCAACTCGACGAGGACGGCCTGTCGCTGCGCCTCGAGCTCGAGGCGCGCTTGCGCGAGTACGCGCGGGTGAAGGCGCTGGGCGAGTGGCTCGCCGCGCGGGAGGCCGAGCAGAGCCTGATCTGGGGCCGTCCGGGCAGCACGCTGCCGCCGCCCGAGGAGGTGCCGCTCGAGGATCTCAGCGTGCACCTGCTCGACCGGACGCTGAGAAGGCTGATCGAGGACCAGGGCCGACAGCGGCCGCGCGAGGTCGAGCCGAACCCGCCGTCGGTGCTCGAACGCATGACGATGATCCTCTCGGTTCTCCGCGATACCTGGTCGCTGCTCTTCTCCTCGCTCACCGCGGGTGATCGGCAGCGCTCCGAGATCGTGGTGTCGCTCCTCGCGGTCCTCGAGCTGGTCCGCCTGGGTCGGATCAAGACACAGCAGACGGAGCTCTTCGGGGAAATCGTCATCGAACGCCAGACCGCCCTACCGAATGGGGAGCCTACCCGTGCCGACTCCAACTGACGTCGTCGAAGCGCTTCTGTTCGCGTCCGATACGCCGCTGGAAGCCGAGCGCATCCGCGAGGTCCTCGACCTCCCCGATGTGCATGAGGCGCGCCGACTCATCGACGAGCTCCGGGCGCGCTACGAGGCGTCGAGCCAGGGCCTCCAGATCGTCGAGGTCGGCGGCGGCTACCGGATGGTCACCCGGCCCGAGGTCGCTCCCTGGCTCGTGCGGCTGGCCCGCGCCCGAACGCGCGCGCGCCTGTCACGTCCGGCGCTCGAGGCGCTGGCGATCATCGCCTACAAGCAGCCCGTGTCGCGCCCCGAGATCGACGCGGTCCGCGGCGTGAACTCCGACGCGGTGCTCGACAACCTGCTCGAGCGTCGGCTCGTCCGAATAGCCGGCCGGAAGGAGGCGCCCGGCCGGCCCTACCTCTTCGAGACGACCCGCGAGTTCCTGGTCGCCTTCGGCCTGCGGGACGTCGGCGATCTGCCGAAGGTCGAGGGCGAGCTGATCATCCCAGAGCTGGCGGGTGTCGCCGAGCATGGCGAAGCTGCGACTCAACAAGATCCTGGCCCAGGCGGGGCTGACCTCTCGACGGGGCGGTGATCGCCTGATCGTCGACGGCCACGTCGCCGTCAACGGTGTCGTCACGCGGAATCCCGCCACCCTGGCCGATCCTCAGCTGGACGGGATCACGGTCGACGGGCGGCCCCTGCCGCCGGCCGAGGCGAAGCGGTACGTGCTCCTCAACAAGCCCCGCGGCTACGTCACCACCCTCAGCGACCCGCAGGGACGGCCGGTCGTCGCGGACCTCGTGGCGCGGGAGGTACGGCTGTATCCGGTGGGCCGCCTCGACTGGGACGTCGAGGGCGCGCTCCTGCTGACGAACGACGGCCCGCTCACACACCGGCTCCTCCACCCACGCTATGCCCTGCCGCGCGTCTACGACGCCCGCGTCGAGGGGAGCGTCTCCCGGAGCGCGCTCGCGCGGTGGCGGGGCGGCGTCACGCTGGACGACGGGCCGGCGCGGCCGTTGGCCATCGAGCTCACGCGCGCCGGGACACGGGAGAGCCAGGTGCGGCTCACGTTCGCGGAAGGCCGCAAGCATGAAGTCAAGCGCTTCTGTGAGGCCGTGGGTCATCGCGTGCTGGAGCTCCGGCGGATCGCGTTCGGGCCCGTCGCCCTCGGGGCGCTCCGGCCCGGCGAGTCGAGACCGTTGACCGCGAGCGAGGTAAGCGCGCTGCGCGCCGCCGTCGCGGTGCCCCGCGGGAGCTGACTTGCTCTTGGGTGGGCCGCGGCCTATAATGCGCGATACCCCGAGAGCCCGGCAGTAGTGGGAGTCCCTATGAACCTGGACGATTGGCGTTCCAGGATCAATGACCTCGACAACCGAATCCTCCAGCTCCTCAACCAACGCGCCGAGGCCGCCCTCCAGATCGGAGACCTCAAACGAAGGCAGGATGCGCCGCTGTATGCGCCGGAGCGTGAGGCGGAGGTCCTCCGGCGTTTGACCGCGAGCGCGGGGCCGCTCCCCGCGGAGGCCGTCGTCGCCATCTGGCGCGAGATCCTCTCCGGGTGCCGCGCCCTCGAGTCGACGCTGACCGTCGCCTACCTCGGGCCGCAAGCCACCTTCACCCACCAGGCCGCCCTCCAGCGCTTCGGCGCGTCCGTGAGCTACCGACCGGCGCGTTCGACCTCCGAGGTGTTCGACGAGGTCGAGCGGCGGCGGGCCGACTTCGGCGTGGTGCCGGTGGAGAACAGCACCGAGGGTGCCGTGAACGTCACGCTCGACCGGCTGATCGACTCGGACGTGGTCATCTGCGGGGAGCTGCGTCTGGACATCTCCCAGCAGCTGCTGTCGCGCGCGGGGGAGCTCTCGGAGGTCAAGCGCGTGCTGTCGCACCCGCAGGGGCTGGCGCAGTGCCGCGCGTGGCTCGCGGAGCACCTGCCCGACGTGCCCACCGAGGAGGTGCTGTCCACGGCTCTGGCCGCCGAGATGGCGGCCGGGGACGCCACGATCGCCGCGATCGCCTCCGCGCTGGCGGGCGAGCTCTACGGCGTGCCGATTCTCAGGGCGCGCGTCGAGGACAATCCCCACAACTCGACCCGCTTCCTGGTCGTGGGCCACCATCCGAGCGGCCCGACGGGACGCGACAAGACATCGATTCTGTTCGCGATGCGCAATGAACCGGGTACGCTGTATCGGATCCTCGAACCGCTGGCACGGCTCGGGATCAACCTCACGAAGATCGAATCGCGTCCGGCCAAGCAGCGGCCCTGGGAGTACGTGATCTTCGTGGACCTCGAGGGCCATCGCGCCACGCCCCACGTCTCGTCGGCACTGCGCGAAATCGGCGAGCGGACCCTCTTCCTGAAGGTCCTCGGATCGTATCCGGCCCTCTAAAAGGAGAGAGCATGCCAACGCAGTGGGAGTCGCTCGCGAACGAACACATCCTGGGCATCGCGCCCTACGAGCCCGGCAAGCCGATCGAGGAGCTCGAACGGGAGCTCATGATCTCCAACCCGATCAAGCTCGCGTCGAACGAGAACCCCTTGCCGCCGTCCGACCGCGTCCAGAAGGCGATCATCGCCGCGTTGAGCTCCCTGGACCGGTATCCGGACGGGAGCGGCTTCTACCTCCGGCAGGCGCTGGCCAAGAAGCACGGGGTGATGCCCGATCAGGTCGTGCTCGGCAACGGCTCGAACGAACTCATCGAGCTGCTGGTCCGGTCCTTCCTGCGTCCGGGAGACGAGGCGGTGGTGCCCCATCCCTCGTTCGTCGTGTACCCGATGATCGTCCAGGCCGCCGGCGGCGTGCGCGTCATGGTGATGCTGAAGGATTTCCGGCTGGATCTCGACGCGATGGCGCGGGCGATCACGCCGATGACGAAGATCGTGTTCGTGGCGAACCCGAACAACCCGACCGCCACGATCGTCACGCGAGACGAGGTCGAGCACTTCATGTCGCGGGTCCCCGAGCGCACGATCGTCATGTTCGACGAGGCGTACCTTGAGTTCGCGATGGGCTCCGACTTCCCCGACACCCTCGCGTACGTCAAGCAGGGGAGGAAGGTCGTCGTGCTCCGCACCTTCTCGAAGGCCGCGAGCCTGGCCGGGCTGCGGGTGGGGTACGGTATCGCCGACGCGGATGCGATCGCCCTGATGAACCGGATCCGCCAGCCGTTCAACGTGAACTCGCTGGCACAGGTCGCGGCCCTCGCGGCCATCGACGACGAGGCGCACATCCTCGAGTGCGTTCGGATGATCGAGGCCGGCCGGCATTTCCTCTACGACGAGTTCAAGCGCATCGGGCTCCAGTACGTGCCGTCACGCGCGAACTTCATCCTGGTCGACGTCGGTCGCAACGCGGCCGACATCTACCAGAAGCTTCTCCACCAGGGCGTGATCGTGCGCCCGATGACGCCCTTCGGGCTGGAGACCGCGTTTCGGATCACCGTCGGAACCCCCGAGGAGAACCGCAAGCTCGTGAAGGCGCTCCGCATGGTTCTCGGGAAGACCTCCGAGTGATCCGAGAACTCGCGATCGTCGGCGTCGGCCTGCTGGGCGGCTCCGTGGCCAAAGCGGCGCGGGCCGGCGGGCTCGCCCGTCGGCTCGTCGGCGTCGGACGTGATGAGGCTCGGCTCCGGCCCGCGCTGGACGATGGGACGCTCGACGCGGCGACGACCGATCTCGCGACGGGCGTGCGCGGGGCAGACTTCGTGCTGCTGGCGGCGCCCGTCCTGGCGATCGAAGGACTCCTCGAGCGCGTGTGGCGCGCCGCGCCCGACGGGAGCGTGACCACCGACGTCGGGTCGACGAAGCGCAATATCGTGCGCACGGCCGAACGGCTCGCCGCCGCGCGGCCGCTGGCCTTCGTGGGCAGCCATCCGCTCGCGGGTTCGGAGCAGAGCGGCTACCGGGTCGCCCGCGCCGATCTGTTCCGCGGCGCCACGGTCGTCGTGACGCCCACGGAGGGGACCGAGCTCGGCGCGGTCAAGAAGGTCACGGAGTTCTGGGAGGCGCTGGGCGCGCGCGTGAGCTCGCTGGATCCCGAGACGCACGACCGCGCCGTGGCGGCGATCAGCCATCTGCCGCACCTGATCGCCTGCGCCCTGGTCGACGGCGCGGGCCGCGTCGAGCCGGCGGCGCTCGAGCTGGCGGCCCGCGGGTTCCGGGATACCACGCGCATCGCGGCCGGTGATCCAGAGATGTGGACCGAGATCTTCCTGGCGAACCGCGATGCGCTGGCGGCGAGCGTCGAGGCGTTCCAGCAGGCCCTCGCCGACCTCCGGCACGCCATCGACGCCGGCGCCCCCGAGGCGCTCCGCGCGGCGCTGGCACGGATCAAGGCGACGCGCGAGGCCTTGCGGTGAAGTTCCGCGTCCGTCCGGTGTCGCGGCTCGCCGGCTCGGCCGACGTACCGGGCGACAAGTCCGTCTCGCATCGCGCTGCGCTTCTGGGCGCGCTCGCCGAAGGGGCCACGGAGATCCACGGGTACCTCGAGGCGGAAGATTGCCTCCGGACGATCACGGCGGTCCAGGCCCTGGGCGCCGCGGTCACGCGCAAGGGGCCGGGTCACTATCGGATCGACGGCGCCGGCCGCCACGGGCTGCACGAGGCCGGCGATGTCATCGACTGCGGCAACTCCGGCACCTCGGCGCGCCTGCTGCTGGGTGTCCTCGCGGGTCAGCCCTTCTGGACGATGCTGACGGGCGACGAGTCCCTGCGAAGCCGTCCCATGGGGCGTGTCGCCGAGCCGCTGCGCCGGATGGGTGCGGCGGTGGTCGGCCGGTCCGGCGGGAGCAAGCTGCCCCTGGCGGTGAAGGGGACCCGGCCGCTCCGCGCGATCACTCACGATTCGCTCGTCGCGTCGGCCCAGGTCAAATCGGCGGTGCTGCTGGCCGGGCTCTACGCCGACGGTCCGGTGTCGGTCAGCGAGCCGGCGCCGTCACGCGACCACTCCGAGCGAATGCTGCGACAGTTCGGGGCGCAGCTCCAGACCGACGAGCGGTCGGTCACGCTGACGCCGGGCGATCTCCGCGGCACGACCGTCTCGGTGCCCGGCGACATCTCGTCGGCGGCATTCCTGCTCGTCGCCGCGACGCTGATCGGTGACCCCGGCGTGACCATCCATCGGGTGGGCGTGAACCCGACTCGCACGGGCGTGCTGGACGTCCTCGAGGCGATGAGGGCGCGCATCCGGATCGAGCCTGCGCCGACCGTCGACGAGGCGGAGCCGGCGGCCGATCTGTGGGTGTCGGCGTCGGAGCTCGCGGGCACCTCGATCGGCGGCGCGCTCATCCCGCGACTCATCGACGAGATCCCGGCGCTCGCGATCGCGGCCGCGTGCGCTCGCGGCGTCACCTCGATCGGCGATGCCGCGGAGCTCAGGGTGAAGGAGTCCGATCGGATCGCGGCCCTCGCGCGCGAGCTCGACAAGATGGGCGTCGGCGTCCAGGAGCGGCCCGACGGCATGACGATCACAGGGCCCCAGCGCTTCCGCGGCGCACGCGTGACGAGCGGCGGCGATCATCGCGTCGCGATGGCGCTCGCCGTCGCCGGCCTGGTCGCCGAGGGCGAAACGGTCATCGAGGATACGGCGTGCGTCGCCACCTCGTTTCCGCAGTTCGCGGCCACGCTCAATGCCCTAGCCGGAACGCCGGTGGTCCTGGCAGAAGACTGATGCCACGCAGGAAGCCGGCGGTGATCACGATCGACGGCCCGGCGGGCGCGGGCAAGAGCACCGCGGCCCGACTCTTGGCCGAGCGGCTTGGCTACACGCTGGTGCCGACCGGCGCCATGTACCGCGCCCTGGCCCTGAGCGTCATGCGGGCCGGCGTCCCGGCGCGCGAGGGTCCCGAGCTCCGGGACCATCTGGCGCACCGCTCGATCGTGGTGGCGGCCGGGCACGTCTATCTCGACGGCGAGGACGTGACCGACCCTATCCGGAGCCGGGAGGTCGCCCGGGTCACGTCGGACATCACGACGTTCGCGTCGGTGCGCGCGAAGGTCACGCCGCTCCAGCGGCAGCTGGCGAAGGCGGGTGGCGTGGTCCTCGAGGGGCGCGACACCGGAACGGTCGTGTGCCCGGAGGCCGAGGTGAAGTTCTTCCTGACCGCCTCGCTCGACGCGCGGGCGCGGCGCCGGCAGGCCGAGCTGGCGGCGGCGGGGACGCCGGTTCCGCTGGACGCGATCACGACGGAGCTCCGCGCGCGGGACACCCAGGACGAGACCCGCGCGCTGGCGCCACTCCGGAGGGCAACGGACGCGATCGAGCTCGACACGTCCGACCTCACGTCCGACCAGGTCGTGGAGCGTCTGCTCGCGTCGATCAACCGGTACCGCGGCGGCGCGGCAAAGCGGACCCCCGCCACGCGCGTGAACCGCCTCTACACGGTCATGAGGATCCCCGTGGTGGCGCTCGCGCGGGCGATGTTCCGGCTGGAGTCGCAGGGACGCGACAACATACCGGCGACCGGGCCGGTGTTGCTGGTCGCGAACCACTCGAGCCTACTGGACCCGCCGCTGATCGGCGCCGCCGCGCGCCGACAGCTGATCTTTCTGGCCAAGGTGGAGCTGTTCCAGTTTCCCCTGTTCGGTGGGTTGATGCGCCGGCTCAACGCGCGCCCGGTCCGGCGCGACGGGGCGGATCCGGCAGCGCTGCGGACCGCGATGCGAGTGCTGGAGGAGGGCAGAGCCCTGTTGATCTTCCCGGAGGGCACGCGCGGCGACGAGGGCGTCATCCGACCGGCCAAGGCGGGGGCCGGCATGCTGGCGGTGTTGAGCGGCGCGTCCGTGGTCCCGGTGTACGTGAGGGGCTCCGGTCGTGCGTGGCCCCGGGGTCGGACCTTTCCGCGTCCCGCGAAGGTGACGGTCACGTTCGGCCCG
>Ga0066707_10000994_pt1 | contig 10108 bp, 9 predicted proteins | sample GraSoiAngelo_156_FD_66503 | JGI IMG/M metagenome (GOLD analysis project Ga0066707, IMG submission 66503) | Grasslands soil microbial communities from the Angelo Coastal Reserve, California, USA - 14_1009_13_40cm | ecosystem: Environmental > Terrestrial > Soil > Grasslands | place: USA... | reverse complement strand
GTTCGGCACCCTGCTCGGCGGCCAGGGTGGCGATGAGGTTGAGTATGGCGGTGCCGCCGCCCGGGGGCAGCCGCGCGGGCTCGCCGAGCGCCGGGATCCGGTCGATCCGCGTCCAGTCGAGCGCCTCGAACACGGTGAGGGGAGTCCCGTGCCACGCACCGCTCGACGGCTCGTCCGCGTGCCACAGCCGATCGGACCAGCCCCACGGGGCTTCCCGCGTCGCCCGCGGCTCGATGCCGAGCCACGAGCCGTCGGGGATGCGCACCCAGGCACGCTCGAGGGACCCGGCGGCGGAGCGGCGCAGCATCGCGACGAGAGTCCCGCGGCGGTCGACCACCTGCACGGAGCGCAATGATACAATGCGGGCCGTCAATGATGATCTGGCGCTCGGCGCTCGAGCTCGCCAACCTCATCCGGCAGAAGGAGATCAAGCCGCTCGAGGTGCTCGATGCCGTGCTGGCGCGGCTCGACGCCGTCAACCCGAGGATCAACGCGTTCTGCCTCGTCGCCACTGACGCCGCGCGTGCGGCCGCCCGCGAGGCGGAGATCGCGGTCATGAAGGGCGAGCCCATCGGTCCGCTCCACGGCGTCCCCCTGTCGATCAAGGATATCCTGGCGACACGCGGTCTCACGACCACCGGAGGATCGCGACTCTTCGAGGACTTCGTGCCGGAACACGACGCGCTCGCGGTCGGCCGCTTGAAGGCGGCCGGCACGGTGCTCTTCGGCAAGACCAACACCTCCGAATTCAGCCACAAGGCGCTCACCGAGAACCCGCTCTTCGGCGTCACGCGCAATCCGTGGGATCCGGCCCTGACGCCGGGTGGCTCGAGCGGCGGCGCCGCGGCGGCGGTCGCCAGCGGTGTCGGCCCGGTGGCGCTCGGAACCGACGCGGGAGGCTCGATCCGGATCCCGGCCGCGTTCTGCGGCGTCTACGGTTTCAAGCCCTCGCTCGGTCGCGTGCCGGATCGTGCGGCATTCGGTGGATTCGAGCGCGTCGGCCACGTGGGGCCGATCACGCGCACGGTGCGTGACGCGGCGGCCGTGCTCGACGTCATCGCCGGTGGCGACGACCGCGATCGCGGGTCGCTGCCGCGCGAGGGCGGCTCGTATCTCGAGGCGTGCGATGCCGACGTGAAGGGGCTCAACGTGGCCTGGGCGCCGGATCTCGGCTACGCGGCGGTGGACCCGCGAGTCCTGGCGGTCTGCGAGAATGCGGCCGGGGCGTTCGAGGCGCTCGGCTGTCACGTGGAGGTCGTCAATCCGGGCTGGGAAAGTCCCGAGGAGCTCTTCTCCACGATGATCGCCGCGCAGTTCTATGCCGCGTGGTCCGATCGGCTCCCCGACGCCGAGCCGCTGATGGACCCGTCGCTCGTGAGGTTCATCCGCCGCGGCGGCGGGATCAGCGCGCGCGACTACCTGCGCGCTGTCGCCGGTGTCGAGGAATACTGGGCGGAGGTCCAGACCTTTCTCGAGCGCTTCGACGTGTTGCTCATGCCCACGGCGGCCGTGCTGCCGTTCGCCGCCGGCGCCCTCCCGCCGCGCGAGATTGCCGGGCAGGACGTCTCGGCGCTCGGGTGGATGCCGTTCACGTATCCTTTCAACATGACGGGCCAGCCCGCGGCGAGCGTGCCCGCCGGCTGGGCCGACGACGGTCTCCCGGTCGGCCTGCAGATCGTCGGGCGCCGCCACGCCGACGGCACGGTGCTCGCCGCGTCCGCCGCCTTCGAGGCCGCTTCGCCCTGGAGAGACCGCCGTCCCGGGCTGTAACGCCGCCCGCTTGCGCCGATGACGGACCGCGCGCGATGGGCGATCGTCACGTCGATACTCTTCGCGCTGCTCGCAGTCGTCGTCTGGCTCGTCGTCGTGGACGCGCCGATCGTCCGATTCCTGGTCCGTCTCTACCAGGACAAGAAGTTCCTCAAGGAAACCGTCAGGTCATGGGGCTGGATGGCGCCGATCGTCTTCATCATGATCCAGGCGCTCCAGGTGATCATCTCGCCGATCCCTGGCGAGATCACCGGGCCGGTCGGCGGGGCGTTGTTCGGGACCTGGCTCGGGCTCCTCTACTCGAGCATCGGCTTGACGCTCGGCACGCTCTTCTGCTTCTGGGTGGGGCGTAAGTGGGGCGAGCCGCTGGTGCGGCCGTGGCTCAGCGAGCACCACTGGAACCGGATGAACTTCGTCATCGAGGCGGAGGGCGCGATCCTCTGCTTCGTCATTTACCTTGTCCCCGGCTTCCCAAAGGACATCGTCTCGTACCTCTTCGGGATCAGCCCGATGCCCTTCTGGATCTTCGCGATCGTCTCGACGCTCGCCCGGATTCCTGGTACGTGGATCTCCTCGTACTTCGGCGCACACGTGGCCGAGCAGCAGTACATCTACGCGATGGCCTTTCTCGCGATCATCATCGCGCTGTGCCTGCCGCTCTACCACTACCGCGATCGCATCATCAAGCGGGTCCACAAGCGGAAGGCCGATAGGGTGTAGGCCCGGGAAACAGCTTGACGGCCGCGGCCGCGCTCGGTAGACTGCGCGACACGTCATGATTACCTCGACGCGCCGGTTCGGGTTCTTCGGGTTTTACTACTTTACCGAGGTCCGCTCGGGCGCTCTGACTTGAGATAGGCAGGGAGCCGCGGGCGGACCAAGAGCCCGCGGCGCCACACGCACCCAGGCCGCGGGTCACCCCGCGGCCTTTTGTTTTTCACCCACGAAGAGGAGCAGACGTCGAACGTGTCGGAGCCGGGAAGCGCCAGATTACAACGGGCTGAACGGGCGAGCGGAGCCGGGAAGCGCCAGATTAACGGGCTGAACGGGCGAGCGGAGCCGGGTCGCGCCTATTTCAGGCCACCCTCGGTCCAAGCCGGCCTCCCGGCCCCCGCTACAAAGGAGACAGCGATGATCATCGTGCTCAAGTCAGGAACCACGGGCGCCGAGGTGGAAGACGTCTGCCGTCGGATCACCGCCATGGGCTACAGCCCCCACACGATCCGCGGCACGCTGCGGACCGTGATCGGCGCGGTCGGCGACGATCGCGGTAAGGACGCGCTCCGCAGCCTCGAGTCCCTCGAGTGCGTCGAGTCCGTCACCCCGATCCTCAAGCCCTACAAGCTCGCCAGCCGGGAGATTCGCGAGGAGTCGACCCAGGTCCGCGTCGGCGACGTGACGATCGGCGGGCGGTCGATCGTGGTCATGGCCGGACCGTGCTCGGTGGAGTCGCGCCTGCAGCTTCTCGAAGCCGCGGAACACGTGAAGGCCGCGGGCGCCCAGATCCTGAGAGGCGGCGCGTTCAAGCCGCGCACGTCACCCTATGCGTTCCAGGGACTCGAGGACGAGGGGTTGAAGCTGCTCGACGAGGCGAAGCGGGAGACCGGGCTGCCGATCGTCACCGAGGTGATGGAGCCCGACAAGGTGGAGCTCGTCGCCGAGCATGCCGACATCCTCCAGATCGGAGCCCGCAACGTGCAGAATTTCCCGCTACTCAAGCGCGTTGGCGAAGCCGGAAAACCTGTCCTCTTGAAGCGGGGCATGGCCACGACGATCCAGGAGTGGCTCCTGTCCGCCGAGTACGTGCTGGCGAGGGGCAACCCGAACGTCATTCTCTGCGAGCGCGGCATCCGGACGTTCGAGGCCTCCACGCGCTACACCCTCGACCTGAACGCGGTGCCCGTCGTCAAGAAGCTCTCGCACTTGCCCATCGTCGTCGACCCGAGCCACGGGACGGGCCACTGGGAGTTCGTCGAGTCGATGGCGATGGCCGGCGTGGCGGCCGGGGCCGACGGGCTCATCATCGAGGTGCACCCTCGACCCGAGGAGGCGCTCTCCGACGGCCCGCAGTCGCTCAAGCCCGAGCGGTTCGCCGCCCTGATGGAACGAGTGCGACGGATTGCGCAGGCCATGGACCGGGACCTCTAACGCTTCCGGGGCTATAATCGTCGCGATGCGCGTGCACACGTGGGAATGGGTGAGGCAGCGTCCCCTCGCCGGGGTTGTGGTGTCGGTTGCCATCCATCTCCTGCTCGTCGGCGTCCTGCTCTGGCTGGGTGGGCCGTCGACCCCCCTCATGGTCAAGCGGGGCGAACCACTCTTCATCGAGTTACCGCAGGCGGACGAGCAGGCACAGCGGGGCGGGCCCGCCTCCCCGGCGCCGTCGGCCCCGACCCCAAAGGTCCAGCCGGCGCCGCCTGCCCCCCGCGCGGCTCCGCCGCAGCCAAAATCGGCGCCGAGCCGGCCGGCGCCGCGCATGCTCGAGCAGCCAAGCGTCGCGAACGCGCCGCCCGTCCCCGCGGCCCCCGAGGCGCCCACACCGGTCGCGGAGGCGCCCCGCGTGGCCGAAGCGCCTGCGCCGCCTGCCGAGTCGCCCGCCAGCGAGCCGGCGCGCGCCCCCGAGACTCCGCCGCGCGAAGCCGCCCCGGCGAGCCCGGCGCCGCGCGTCGCGGCCGTGCCGGCGCCACGCGAGCCGCTGATCGACAGTCGATCGGCGCTGCGCCGTGGCGGTCCGGGGCCGGGAGGCGCCGGTGGCAAGGGAGAAGGATGGGCGGGCATCGAGGGCGAGCCGATCCCGCTCGATTCGACCGACCCGAAGTACAACGACTACCTCGACCGTGTCCGGCGAATGATCAAGGAGAAGTGGGGCTATCCGTGCATCAAGGACGCCGCGACGGGCCACTGCGACTACAAATCGGCCAGGCTGGTGATCGTGTTCGGCATCCTCAAGGACGGCCGCGTGCCGATGCTCGAGGTGGCGCAGCAGTCGGGTTACGAAATTTACGACGACTACGCCGCGAACGCGATCAAGCTGGCCTCGCCGTTTCCGCCGGTACCCGCCTCGCTGATGGCGACGGTGAAGCTCGGCAGCGCGGGCGTACGCATCGTGGCCGCGTTCCAGTATGTGCTCGTCGAAAGCTCGCTCACCAACATCCTTCGTTGAAACGCTTGTAATTCCAGGACCTTGCCTTGACAGGTTCGCCCGGCGGCATGTAGCATGATCCCCACTCTGGATAGGCTCGTAGCTCAGTGGGAGAGCGCCTCTCTGACGCAGAGGAGGTCGGCGGTTCGAAACCGCCCGAGCCTACCATTCACCCACACAGACGAGCGCACCACTGTCTGAAGAAGAGCGACATCTCAAGCTGACCGGCGACTTCGACTGCGATCCCTCGCCGCTCGCGACGTTGCGTCATTCCACCTCGCACGTCATGGCCCAGGCGGTGAGGCGCCTCTTCCCGGCGGTCAAGGTCGCGATCGGCCCCGCGATCGACGACGGCTTCTACTACGACTTCGCCAAGGCGGAACCGTTCACACCCGAGGACCTCGTGAAGATCGAGGAGGTCATGCGGGAGATCGCGGCGGCGAATCACCCCTTCGAGCGCCAGGAGATGTCGCGCGACGAGGCGATTCGCTTCTTCCGCGAGCGCGGCGAGCCCTTCAAGGTCGAGATCCTCGAGGGCATCGCCGCGCCGCGCGTGTCGCTCTACCAGCAGGGCGACTTCATCGACCTCTGCCGCGGGCCGCACGTGCCGTCGACGGGTCACGTGAAGCACTTCAAGCTCCTCGCGTCCTCCGGCGCCTACTGGCGCGGTGACGAGCGGAACCCGATGCTCCAGCGGATCTACGGCACCGCCTGGCTCACGCAGGAGGAGCTCGACAAACACCTGTGGCGGCTCGAGGAGGCGAAGAAGCGCGACCACCGCAAGCTCGGCCGCGAGCTCGATCTCTACGCCTTCCACGACGTGTCACCGGGCGCGCCGTTCTGGCTCCCGCACGGCTGGACGGTGGTGCGCGAGCTGGAGCGCTTCGTCCGTGAGGTCCTGGACGCGCGGGGCTACCAGGAGATCTCGACACCGATCCTGGTCAACAAGCGGCTCTGGGAGCAGTCCGGACACTGGGACCACTACCGCGACAACATGTTCCTGGTGGAGTCCGAGGAGCAGGTCTTCAGCCTGAAGCCGATGAACTGCCCGGAGTCCACGCTCGTCTATCGCCACGTGCTGCGCTCGTACCGGGACCTGCCGCTGCGCTTCGCGGACATGGGCCGGCTGCACCGCAACGAGCGATCGGGCACGTTGACGGGCCTCCTGCGCGTGCGGCAGTTCACGCAGGACGACGCCCACATCTATTGCCGCCTGGACCAGATCCAGGACGAGATCACCGCCCTGCTCGAGCTGGTCCGCGAGTGGTACAAGACCTTCCTCCTGGAGCCGTTCTTCAAGCTGTCGACGCGGCCCGCGAAATCGCTGGGGACGAACGAGCAGTGGGAGACCGCCGAGCGCGCCCTGCACGACGCGCTGCGCGTCAACGGCCTCGCGTACGACCTGAACCCCGGCGACGGGACCTTCTACGGGCCCAAGATCGACGTGGACGTCCAGGACGCGCTGGGACGGCGGTGGCAGGTCGCCACCATCCAGATCGACTTCCAGCAGCCGGACCGCTTCGCGCTCGAGTACATCGACAGCGACGGCGCGGCCCGGCGCCCGGTCATGATCCACCGGGCGATCTTCGGCTCGTTCGAGCGCTTCGTCGGCGTTCTGGTCGAGCACTACGCCGGCGCGTTCCCGACGTGGCTCGCGCCCGTCCAGACGCGCGTGCTCCCGATCAGCGAAAAGCACATCGAGTACGCGCGGACCGTCCACGGCCGCCTGCGGGGCGCCCGCGTCCGGGCCGAGCTCGACGACCGTAACGAGAAGCTCGGCTACCGCATCCGCGACGCGCAGCTGCGGAAGGTGCCGTACATGCTCGTCGTCGGCGCGCGCGAGGCCGAGAACGGCACCGTGAGCCTCCGCCACCGTACCGGGGACGACCTGGGCGCGGTGCCGCTCGAACGTGTGCTCGCCGACCTCGCTCGTGAGATCACCGCGCGCGACGCCAGCCTCACCGTGGGCCGCCCGTGATCGGCCGATCGGCCGAACCCATCATCGGTTTACCGTCGCGCCTCGGTCGGCGGGGCCCCCGCCCCGCGACGGCCTACGGCGCGCACGACCGTCCAGAGTCGCGCCTCGGTCGGCGGGGCCCCCGCCCCGCGCCGACCTACGGCGCGCACTACCACGCCGCGCGACGCGGCTAACGAGGAGCCACGCCTATCAGTCAAGCCAAGGACATCCGTATCAACGAGGGCATTCGCGTCCGGGAAGTGCGCGTCGTCAGCGCCAATGGCGAGCAGCTCGGCATCATGCCGATCGCCCTGGCCCTGGACACCGCCCGCCAGCAGGAGTTCGACCTCGTCGAAGTCGCGCCCGACGCCCAGCCGCCGGTGTGCCGTATCATGGACTTCGGCAAGTACAAGTACACGCAGGCGCGGCGACTGAAGGAAGCGCGCAAGAAGCAGACGACCATCCAGGTCAAGGAAGTCAAGATGGGGCCCAAGACGGAGAAGCACGACTTCGACTTCAAGCTGAAGCACGTGCGCCGCTTCCTGGAGGAGGGCCACAAGGCCAAGGTCACGGTCCGCTTCAAGGGCCGCGAGATGGCGCACACGGAGCTCGGCTGGAAGATGCTCAACAAGATGGTCGAGGCGACGCAGGACATCGCCAACACCGAGAACAATCCTCGGCTCGAGGGACGGATGCTGCACATCATCCTGAGCCCCAAGGCCCACAACTAGCCGAGGCAGCCTATGGAGAGGACAGCTCGATGCCGAAGATGAAGACCAAGCGCGGAGCGGCGAAGCGGCTCAAGCGGACCGGGTCGGGGAAGCTCATGCGCGCGGGCGCCTGGAAACAGCACAAGCTCGAAAAGAAGGACCCCCAGCGCCGCCGGAAGCTCCGCGCGGCAAAAATGATCGGCAAAGCGGACGAGGCCCGGCTGCGGGTGCTCGTGCCCTATCTGTGATCGAGGAGGAGCCGGAGCATGCCACGGGCAAAAGGTGGAGCAAAGACGCGCCGGCGGCGCAAGAAGATCCTCAAGAAGGCGAAGGGGTACGTCGGCGGGCGGCGGAAGCTCTACAAGACCGCCGCTGAGACCGTCCTGCGCGCCGGGGCGTTCGCGTACCGCGGCCGAAAGCAGAAGAAGCGCTTGGCGCGGGCCCTCTGGATCGTGCGGATCAACGCCGCCTGCCGCCAGGTGGGACTCTCGTACTCCCGGTTCATGGCCGCGCTCAGACAGGCGGGGATCACCCTCGATCGCAAGGTGTTGGCGGAGCTGGCGGTCACCGATCCGTCGGCGTTCGCGAAGCTCACCGAGACCGCTAAAGCCCAGAGCCGGTAGTTCGTGGGTCACCCCCGCGTCGACGCGATCGTCCAGCAGGCGCGGGAGGCCGTCGCGGCCGCGCAGTCGTCGGCCGAGCTCGAACGGGTCCGCGTCGGCGTCCTCGGCCGCCAGGGCGAGCTGACGCAGCTTCTGCGGTCGCTCGGAACGCTTCCCCCCGAGGAGCGGCCGCTGGTCGGCGCGGCGGCCAACGAGGCCAAGCGCGAGCTCGAGGCCCTCCTCGACGCGCGCCTCGGCGCGACGCTCGAGACCGAACGGCAGCACGAGCGCGCGCGACAGCGGCTCGACCTCACGCTTCCCGGCCGGCGTCCCCCCCGGGGCTCGCTCCACCCGTTGACGCGCGTGCACGACGAGATCGTCGCGATCTTCGCCGGGCTCGGCTTCTCGGTCGCCGAGGGCCCGGAGATCGAGACCGATTACTACAACTTCGAGGCGCTCAACATCCCGCGCGACCACCCCGCGCGGGACATGCAGGACACGCTGTACCTCACGGAGAGCACGCTCCTGCGCACCCACACCTCACCGGTGCAGATCCGCGCGATGCTGGCGCAGAAGCCGCCGGTGCGCATCATCGTGCCGGGGAAGGTCTATCGGCGAGACGTCGCCGACGCCACGCACTCGCCGATGTTCCATCAGGTCGAGGGACTTGCCGTGGACCGTGGGATCACGATGGCGGACCTCAAGGGCACACTCGCGCTGTTCGCGCGCGAGATGTTCGGGCCGCGGTCGCAAATCCGCTTCCGGCCGTCCTTCTTTCCGTTCACCGAGCCGTCCGCCGAGGCGGACGTGCTGTGCTTCGTCTGTCACGGTGACGGCTGTCGGCTCTGCAAGCAGGGCGGCTGGCTCGAGATCCTCGGCTCGGGCATGGTGCACCCCCAAGTCCTACGCAACGTCGGGTACGATCCCGAAGAGGTCACCGGCTGGGCATTCGGCATGGGCATCGAGCGCATCGCGATGCTCAAGTACGGTATCGACGATCTGCGCCTGTTCTTCGAGAACGACCTGCGCTTCCTGGGGCAGTTCGCGTGACGGCGCCACCCCGCATCGTTCTCAGGCCACCCTCGGTAGCACCGGGCTCACGGACCTCGCGACAATGAAGATTCCGTACGCGTGGGTCAGGGAGTTCGTCGATCTTCGGCTGACGGCCGCCCAGGCCGCCGACCGCCTCGTCAACGCCGGCATCGAGGTCGCGTCGGTGACGCCGCTGACGCCCGACTGGAAGGGCGTGGTCGTGGGCGAGATCGAGGCGATCGAGCGCGAGCTCGGCGAAAGTCACGGACACCGGCTGCTCCTGTGCCGCGTGAGCACCGGACGCGAGCGCTACACCGTGGTGTGCGGCGCGCCGAACACGAAAGTCGGCGTCCGCGCCGCCTTCGCGCCGCCGGGCGCCGTCCTGCCGGGTGGCCGCCGCATCACCACCGCGAAGATCCACGGCGCCGAGTCGCAGGGCATGCTCTGCTCGGAGCGGGAGCTCGGGCTCGGCGAGGAGCACGAGGCGGGAATTCTGCTTCTGGACGGCGCCCGGCCCGGCGACGACCTGATCGCGGCCCTCGGCCTCGACGACCACGTGCTCGAGGTCGAGATCACGCCGAATCGGCCCGACTGTCTGTCCGTCGTGGGCATCGCGCGCGAGCTGGCGGCGCTCACCGGCGCCCGCTTCCGCCCGCCGACGATCGCGCTGAAGAAGTCGCGTGAGGCCGCGCGAACGCTCGCGCGTGTCCGTATCGAGGCGCCGGATCTCTGCCATCGGTTCACGGCGCGCGTCATCAGCGGCGTCACCGTCGGCCCTTCGCCCGGGTGGCTCCGGGCACGGCTGCGCGCGATCGGGCTGCGCCCCATCAGTAATGTCGTGGACGCCACCAATTACGTCCTCTGGGAGCTCGGCCAGCCGCTGCACGCCTACGAC
>Ga0066707_10000993_pt1 | contig 10108 bp, 2 predicted proteins | sample GraSoiAngelo_156_FD_66503 | JGI IMG/M metagenome (GOLD analysis project Ga0066707, IMG submission 66503) | Grasslands soil microbial communities from the Angelo Coastal Reserve, California, USA - 14_1009_13_40cm | ecosystem: Environmental > Terrestrial > Soil > Grasslands | place: USA... | reverse complement strand
ACGCGGTCCACCCGAGCGTGATCTGGCTGCTGCTCGCCGCCGTCGCCGTCAACCCTGACGGCGGAGTCGGCGGCGTCGTATCGGGGGGCGGCGCCGCGCCCCCAGCAGCGCGGAAGGCCGCCATCTGCATGATCCACGGCCCCGCCCCGGACAAGGGGGCCGTCGCGCGATAGCTGCCGGTGCTGATCACCACCTGATCCTCGGCAAGATCGCCGTCCGGACTGGTGATCATGCAGCTCGTGAACCCAGTGCCCGGCCCCGTCGTGGCCGTCCACACCATATTGGCGCCGACCAGGAGATCGTTGGCGGTCGTGGTCGTCACCCCGCCGCTGTCGGCCGACGCGCTGTTGCCGACTGCCGCCGCGATCACATCGAGCGGGCTCGTCGGGTCCAGCCCGCCGTACTCGAGGATCCGGATGTCGGGATAGGAGGCCGCCGCGCTGAACCGGACGGTGACCACGTTCTCGTTCGCGGCCGCCCCCGCGATGTTCTTGGCATAGTAGATCGCCTGGCTCATTCCCCCACCCCCGACCGGCCCGGGGCGCACCGTCGGCCCAACGGCGAGGGTGTAGCTATTCCCCGTCGTGTCCGAGACTGACGCCACCGCCGTCGTGCTGTCATTCCAACCCACGATCACGACGTTCAAGTCCCCGGCGCTCTGGGCCACGGTGTACGTCACCGTGACGGGGCTCTGGGCTGTCTGGGGAGACGCGTAGTTACTCTGGACGAACTTGATACTGTTGACGCTCGCTACGTTCGAGTAGGGGCCGAGGTTGCCGGCCGCGTCCGTCGCCCGGACCCGGTAGCTGTAACTCCCGTTCGCGGCAAGCCCCGTGTCGCTGTACGTTGTGCCCGTCACCGTCACCAACTGGGCAAAGGTGGTGCAGCCGGCGCCCTGACCGCGCTCCACCACGTATCCGGTCACCCCCTGGTCGTCCGTCGCCGCGTTCCAGCTTAGATCAATCTGGGTACTGGTGGCCGCCCTCGCCGTCAAGTCCGATGGGGACGTCGGGGGAGTCGTGTCCAGCGGCGCCGGCCCGCCCGCAGTATCTCCGCCTTCCCACCCCGTGAAGGTGAACGTCGGGGTATACGTCTCGATCCCGACATCACCGGTGGCATAGGAACCGTCCGTCACGTACATGAACTGGGGTACACCATTCCTGAATACTTCGAGGGTGTTCCCGTCGGCGGTCAGTCGCCACTTGTCTCCGGAGATGATAGGTGGGGTGAAGAGTTGGGCCGCGGCGAAACCCCCGTCTGGGGTCATCTTGTAGATCCCCGAGAGACTCGGGTGGTCGGCGGCAAGGAATAAAAGCCATCCCGTCTGCCCGGCGCTCGTACGGTCGATTCGGACGATCGGCCCGCCACCGCCAGTAGCCACCGAACCCAACGTCACCTCGGAATACTGCCTGGCTGGTGGCGTGATGCCCCACGCGCCCGAGGCGTTGTGACCCGCGTCCAGGCCGATGGCAGCCCCGCCCGCCTTCTTGAACCCGGTATAGGTGGGCAGCGGATACCAACGGTCTCTTTCGTCCAGCGGGTTCTCGGTCCCGGCAAAGGTCGCGTAGTCCCAGGCCCCCAACGAGACGGGGGCCGCGCCGGCCGACCACGAGGCGATCATCGCGTCCGACACCGCACCGCCAAAGGCATACGCGAGCATCCCCGCCGTGCCGGTCGAATATTGCGTCGTGTCCGGGCTGGTGTTATAGACGAAGTCGCGCACACCGTTCTTGATTCCGTAGATCACCTGGCCGCGCGCGACGAGTCGGAGGACGTCACCGTCGACGATGGGCGAACTTGCCACGATCCAGTTCGCGGTGTAGGTGGCTCCGTTGGCGTCAATGCGATAGAGGGCGTTGATCCCGTTCGTGAGGCTCGCCCACCAGAGGTAGTGGCTGTCCATCGACGGCCCAGACGTCTGGACGCGGACAATCGGCCCCACATTGTTGCCCGCACTGCCGACATGGCCGACGACGATTTCAGAGTAGTGGTCGGCCGGGACCGCCACCGTGGTGCGGGCGCCCGCATGATCGAGGTGGATGAGTTGGTCGGGGTAGGCGCCGTTGTTCTTCTGGAAGCGGGTGCCGTTCGGCGAGAGGGCCGTGAGCGCCGCCCAGGCACCGTTCTCGGAGAGTGGGTCCTCGGCGCCGACAAAGCGAGAGGAGGCGATCGGCTCGCCCGCCGCCACCATGACCGGGATAAGGGTTGTGACGAGCAGACCGCCGAGGAGCCAGCCCATCATACGGAACGCATAGTTGTGAGTATTCATCGGGTCCTTTGACGATCAGGTTGTAAGATCGCCTATTGCAAAACTCGTGAGTCGCTCGGAGCGACTCGTGACATTTTGGGGGGTGCACGATCTCGTCACCCGAACGTGCACGCAGTATTTTCGAGATACCGCTGCTCGACGCGGACAAGCTCTGGAATCCCGCGGGTGCGGGTCAGCCTCGACCTTGCTGGTTTCGGCGGGCGTTCCGCCGGCAGACCGGATGCGAAAGCCGGAATCAGGGCCCTCAGACAGGGCCATCGATTGGCGCGCTACACCTTCCACGCGCGGGACGGCGTGGCGCGCCGGGCCGAACTCGGGGTCATCGCCAAGACTGTGCCTCTCCGCTCCATCGTGGGCCGCGCGCGTCCCCCGGCTCCCTCGTGGCCAGCGCTGACCGGTCTTGCGGCGATGAGGAGACCGTGAACCTCAGGGACGAAGCGATCCCGCCGCCAGCCGACGGCGGGTGCCACGCGCGCCTGTCATCCTCGGTGCACGGTGAGGCACTAAGAGTGACGTCAGCTCACCGTCTGGCCGCGAATTCCCCGTGTAGGCACGCCGTGGGCTCCAGAGAATAGGAGAGAGATTCCCAGGGCGCCGGCTGAAGGCGCTCCGACGCTGCAGCGCCGCGCCGAGAGGCATCGCGCGGCGCAAAGGGTCAGGCACTTTCTCTACGGTGCCCCTTTGAATCCTACCATCTGCATCACCCAGGGCCCGGCGCCAGACAGCGCGGTGGTGGCGCGGTAACTGCCGGTCGCCGTCACGGCCCGGTCCTCCGCAATATCGCCGTCCGGGCTGGTGATCACCCGACTCGTGAACCCCGTGCTCGGACCTACCGCGCTCGTCCAGACGGTGTTGGCGGCGACCAGGAGGTCGCGCGCGTTCGTCGTCGTCATGGGGCCGCTGTCGCTCGTCGCGCTGTTGCCCACTCCGGCCGTGGTCCCGTCCAACGGGCTCGTCGGATCCAGTCCGCTGTACTCGAGGACCCGGACGTCGGGATAGGTGGCCGCCGCGCTGAACCGCACGGTGACCGTGTTCCCGCTCGCCGCCGCTCCCGCAATGTTCTTGGCGTAGTAGATCGCCTGGCTCAGCCCTCCCCCCCCGGCCGGCCCGGGTTGGATGGTCGGCCCCACCGCGAGGGCGTAGACATTGCCCTTCACGTCCGTGACCGAGGTCACCGTCGCCGTGCTGTCGTTCCAGCCCACCACGACGACATTCAGGTCCCCTGCACCCTGCGCGGCCTTGTACGTCACCGTAGCTGAGGTCTGCGCTGTCTGGGGCGCCGCGTAGTTCACCTGGACGAATTTGATGGCGCCCGTCGTCGCGGAAGCCGTGTTCGAGTAGCCGCTGAGATTGCCGGCGGCATCCGTGGCCCGCACCCGGTAGTTGTAGCTCGTCCCGGCCAGAAGGCCCGTATCGTTGTATGTCGTCCCCGCCACGGTGGCGACCTGGGCAAAGCCCGTGCACCCGCTCCCTTGGCAGCGCTCCACCAGGTACCCCGTGACCCCGCTGCTGGCGGAGGCGGTCCATGCCAGATTGATTCGGCTGCTGCCGACGGCCGTCGCCGTCAAGCCCGACGGCGCCGCCGGCGGCGTCGGGTTCGAGGCTGGCGTCGTCGCGGAAGCCGTGTTCGAGTAGCCGCTGAGATTGCCGGCGGCATCCGTGGCCCGCACCCGGTAGCTGTAGCTCGTCCCGGCCTGAAGGCCCGTATCGTTGTATGTCGTTCCCGCCACGGTGGCGACCTGGGCAAAGCCCGTGCACCCGCTCCCTTGGCAGCGCTCCACCAGGTACCCCGTGACCCCGCTGCTCGTGGAGGCGCTCCACGCAAGATTGATCTGGCTACTGCTCGCCGCCGTCGCCGTCAACCCGGAGGGCGGGTTCGGCGGAGCTGGCGGCGGCCCGCTCCACGCCCGGAACGTCGCCAGCTGCATCACCCAGGGCCCGGCGCCCGATAGCGCCGTGGTGGCGCGGTAGCTCCCCGTCGCGGTCACAACCCGATCTTCGGCAATATCCCCGTTCGGGCTCGTGATCATGCGGTTGGTAAATCCCGCGCCCGGCCCCGTCGTGGTCGTCCAGACGGTGTTGGCGGCTACGAGCAGGTCGCTCGCGTTGGTCGTCGTCACGGCGCCGCTATCGCTCGTCGCGCTGTTACCTACTCCGGCCGTGGTTACGTCCAGCGGGCTCGTCGGATCCAGTCCGCAATACTCGAGCACGCGTACGTCGGGGTAGGCCGCCGCCGCGCTGAATTTCACGGTGACCGCGTTCCCCGCCGCCGGGGCTCCGGCGATGCTCCGGGCGTAGTAGATCGACTGGCTCATGCCCCCACCCCCGGCCGGCCCGGGTTGGACGGTCGGGCCCACCGCCAGGGTGTAATTATTGCCTTTGGTGTCGGTGACGGAGGTCACCGCCGCCGTGCTGTCATTCCAGCCCACCACGACGATGTTCAAGTCCCCGGCGCCTTGCGCCGCGGAGTACCCCACGGTCACCGAAGGCTGCGACGTCTGGGGCGTCTGGTAGTTGCCCTGAACAAAGGTGATCGTACTGCAGCCCGGTGGGGAGGAGCCGCCGAGCGTCGTCGCGCTGGCGATGTTCGAGTAGGCGCTGAGGTTGCCGGCCGCATCGCTCGCCCGGACCCGGTAGCCGTAGCTTGTCGCCGCCGCGAGTCCGGTGTCGTTGTACGAGGTGCCCGACACCCCAACCGCGATCACGCTGAACGTCGTGCAGTTGGCCCCCTGGCAGCGCTCCACGCGGTAGCCGGTCACGGGGCCGGTCGCCCCGGTCCAGCTCAGAGTGATCTGGCTAGAGCTGACGGCCGCGGCCGTCAGGTTCGAGGGAGCCCCGAGCGGCGACGACGCGAGGCCGAAGACGGCGAGCGTGCTTTGGGTACCCACATACACCTTGCCGCTCACGATCGTCGGCACGCCGAACTTCACCCCGCTCTCCAACTGGTCGCCAGCGGCCATATTGCTGTTATAGAGCTCGCGGGACACATTCTGGGCATCATAGGCATGGAGTACCGCCGGCGTACCGGTAGCGTACCCATCCACCTGAACCGCCCACACGATCCCGTTGCCGGCCCCGTTCGCCGAGATGCTGGGGCTCGCGCCCGGAAAGCCGAATGCCGTGCTGGACTGGGAGACCGGAGCGGCGGAGAGCAGCCCGTTGGACAGCTGGAAGGCTTTGAGGAAGTCGCCGGCTCCCGCATAGTACAGCTGCCCGTTGAAGTGGGCCGGCACATCGAGGGACGGTGTCCCGAGCGGAATGACCTGTACGACACCGTCGCAGGTCCCGCCGCACCGTTGATAGTTGCCCATGTCATCGCGATTGATCAGGTAGATCTTGCCTTCCTTCCCCGCGGCCACCATCAGGTGCGGATGCGGCCCCGGCTGGTCCGGCAGGATCAGAACGCCGCCCGCCGCGAGGTCCAGATCGTTTGCAAACAGCGAAGCCTGGTTCCAGGGGGTGAAGAAGTCGCCGACGCTCAGCCCGGTACCGGGCAGGAGCTTCAACACCGTGTCGCCATAGGCCGGGCTATTCGGGCCGGTAACGTCGAAGGTCCCGTTGCCGGTCGATAGATACACGGCTCCCGTGCCGTCCACCGCGGGGCCGCCGCCGGCCATCCAAATCCCGCCCATGGTGCCGTTCGGCGACTCGTTGAACGCCGTGACCAGCCCGAGCGTCCGGGCATCATGCGCGGTCACCCAGCCGTGGTAGACACCCGAGTCGCCCTCTGATGCCCACGCGACGTACACGACGCCGTTCAGGAGCAAGAGCGCCGATCGGTCCATCGCCCAGACGGCGTCGAAGAAGACGGTATTCCCCACGCTCCCCGCGCCCGAGCCCGCGACCGAGGGGCCGCTCACGTAGATGCTCCGACCACCCGACACGAACGGCGCCGTCAAGATCGCGTCTCCGATGACAACGGGTCCGCCGAACTTCTCGGCCCCGGTCACGACGTCGAGAGCGTGGAGACGCTGCACGTGGTGAGCCTGGCCTCCCACCACTTCCTTGGTCTTCGCGACCACATACAGTGTGCCAGTCAGGGGGTCGATGACGGGGGTCCCGGTGATGCCGATTTCCGGCACGATGTCGGCGCTCAGATTCGTCGGCGTGCCGTTGACGTCCCCAGAGGGAACCGTGGTGATTCCCTGGCCGGGATTAATGAAACTCACCCTCCACAGTTGGCCGACGCCGCTGTTGTCGGCGTCGAAGGCGTAGACGCTGTCATGCTCCGTCGCGACGAACACCACATTGCGGAGGCCCTGCCCCGGAATCGTGACGTTCGCGAGATACAGCGGTTGGGCGTAGACGTATCCATCGACCGCATAGGAAAAGAGCCGCTTGAACGTGCCGGGGGTGACGTTGCTCGGGGTGAGAGTCGTTTCGCTCAGATTCTGACCGGTGCGCGCCCTGTCGTTGTGATAGGTCAAGACACCATCCGCCAGGGCGCCGCCGCGCCACGAATCGATGGTGCCGGCGTCGTACATCAAGATGCCGACGTTCCCGGACGTGTAGGGATTGGCGGCGTTGTCGTCGGCCTCGACGATCAGCAGGTCGTTCAGGTACGCCTTCAGGTGCGGTCTGCCGCTGACGTTCGCGACCTCGACCCTCACGCGGTCGCCGGGCTTGGGCTCCGGTCCTGGCCAGGCCGCAAGCGGGGTGTACGCGTGGAAGCCGGGTCCCGTGCAGTCGACGCGATAGAGTCCGTTGCCGCCAACCAGCGTGGCGAACAGCAGATAGTGGCTGTCCTTGTTCGCGCCGCTGGTCTGAAAGCGAACCGCGGCGCCCGCGACCGTGCCGGGCGTGGCCGGAAGGGTGATCTCAGAGAATTGCGCATCGGGGACACTCGTTGTATGCCACGCCCCGCCGTGCTGGCCAGGCCCCGCCGCCCTCGCCAGGCCACCCGACTTCTGGGCCGGCGGAAGATCCGAGTTCGTGCCCGTCGCCGCCCAGGCACCTCCTTCCGACAGCGGGTTTTCGGGCGGATCGTCGAAGGTTGAAGACAGCAGCTGGGCGTCGACCGCCCGAGCCGTCAACGTGACACCCCCGAGGATCGCAATGCCGGCACACCCGACGGCAAAAAGCTGGGCTAGGAACGCGCGGGGCCACATACTGAGAGTCTCTCTTTCAGGAGACGAGATCGCGTCGCACCGCTTCGTCTAAAGCGGCGTCGAGCGCGCAGGAAAAGAGTTCAACGTCGCGCAGATCTTCTTTACAGAACCCCGTTCGAGGTGGGGCGGCCCGTGGCCCAAGAGGTGGTCCCCTCGACGGTACCGACGAAGACGGAGCCGGAAATGAACCACCTTACGAGCGAGCGGGCGCGAGGTTCACCGTCGTGACCAAGTCGCCCCCGAGGTACTTCTCCAACGTCGCAGCAGCTCCAGACCAGCCGCAGTCGCGTCCTGCCGAAGGAATTCGATCCCCGGCCTCTTTCGCCTTCGCCAAGCCGAATGGCGTACCGGCCTGGATCGCTGACGGGGATGTCGCTGATGCCGATCTTCGGGACAATGTCGTTGTAGGCGTCGGTCGTCTGGTTGACATCCCCGGCCCGCCCCTCATACTCACCGGCCGGGATTGATGGAGCTCACATGCCGCGGCTGGCTGACGCTGCTCTCATCGGCGTCGAAGGCATAGATCCTGTCGTGCTCGCTGGCGACGGACACGGCGTTCGAAACCAGTCGATCGGGTATCTTCACCGTCGGCAGACCGAGCGGTCGCGCTAGACATCCCGTCGACTTCTGACGAGACAACCGCGCGAAGAGCTCGTTGAGATTCTGTCCGGTCCGAGCGCCGTCCTTGTCGTGCGTAAGGACACTCCCTGCGCACTGACCGTCCTGCACCCAGGATGGTACGGGCGAAGAGGAGGGTGGTCGGGACCGCGCCCGACGGACGCGCGACGACCACGCGCACGCGCAGGAGGCGGACCTCTATCTCGACTGAACGGCGTCGCGTCAAGCGTGGATCGACGGCGGATTCGCAGACGTCCGACATCTTGACGCCCGGGTGTTCTGCCACCCCCTAACCGACGTGCCGGTAGAGCATCTTCCCGGCGGCGATCAGGAAGTTATCAGGCATTCGCGCGAAACACTCCTTCGCAATTCGCGTCGGCCAGGTCGTGCCGGCGGGCGCGGTCGGTGCGGCAGAGCAGCGCAAGTAGCTCAGCACGGACCGTGTGCTTCCCCACCGGTCCTTGAAGGTCGCCAACCCGGGGGGGTGCAAATCCGACCGACCGAGGTCGAATTCGTCCAGTCCTTTCCGCTTCGCCTCTTTGAGGGCCTCCCAGAGCAAGAACTGCGTGCCGCCTAGCTCGTTGAATCTAGTGTCAGAGCAGCCGTACTTGTAAACGAGAGTGTGCTTGAAGCTCAGGCTGAGGATGCTTGCGACGGGGCGACCGCGCGTCGACGCCACGTGAATCGTGAGATTCTCGCCTACACAGTCGATCAAGTGACGAAACCACGCGAATGGCTGGGGCGGCAATCGTCTCCGGCGGCACGCCAGTACGAGCAACCCGTAGAACTGACGTGCCAGCGCCTCAGATCTTCCTGCTTCATACGTCAGAGCCTCGCGCTCGGCGCGCCGAATCTTCCTTTGGACACAGTTCTTGTGAAGGCCGCGAAAGAGTGCCTCGACTGGCGGCCGAAGATCTATCCGATGGAAGTAGAACACGGCGCTTCTTTCAAAGCCGGCCATCTCCCCCACGGGTTCGCGCAGCGGCCTAATCTCAATGTATTTCCATTTCCCCCTCCTGAGATCTCGCTCCAGGAAGCCCACAATATATTGCACGTCCCCGTCGCTCGCCGCCAGAGGTTGACTGTGGTCAGAGAACGGCACCGACACCAATCGACGGCCAGTGAGCCAGCTATCGACCCGGCAGAAGACCAGGCCATTGACGAGGTCCGCCCCCGGTCGTGAGGTCGTATACGCGACTGGCTCGTAGCCATAAGTGCGCCGCAACGCGTCGAGCCAACCCCGCGAATGGAAGATGCTGGCGCTAGCATGCCTCTCCAGGAACTCCGGCCAGCGCGGATCCTGCAGAGGGTCAAGCGTGTAGACTGCCACCGTCAATCCTCATGTCGCCCTTGAATCGCCGTGAGCGAGCCGAGATCGCTGCATGACTCCAAGAACCGCCGTAAGTTCACTAAGGCCGCCTAGACAGTCTTGGCGCGCATGCCGCGTTCAGATTTCTGTAGCAACCCCAGCACGAAGGCCAGGAGTACAAGGGCCAGAAGGAAAAATACGATCCCGCCCTGCTGGTGGAGTCTGCCCGTCAGAAAGCGCGGATCAACATAAACCGAGAGCAGCGAGAGCGTCACAATTCGCAGCCCGTTCTTCACGATGAGCAGGGGGAGGCTCGCCAGGGTCAAGACCGCCTTCGTCCACGCGGCCCGCAGGAAGAGGTGGCCGATCAAGAGACTCAGAATCAGCAAGGCTGTACTCGACCGAATCCCGCTGCATTCCTTCGCGATCTCGATGGTGATCCCAGGCAATGAAAAGACGAACCCGGTTCGCAACACCGGAACGCCCAGGAGCCCGAACAGCAAGTGAGACACATCCGCCGACGCCGTCTGGAGCCCCCCGGTCGCCCCCTCCAACACGAAGTCGGGAGTCGGGACCATCAGAAACAGGAAGAACACCGGGAAAAGACCCATTCGGACAGTCCGAATGCCGTAGACCAGAACGAAGCCCCCGAGCCAGACCACAACGAGTGAAAAGATCGCGATGGAGAGCTTGTCGTTCTCGCTCGCCGAGTCCGGGTGGGTCCTCCCGAACGCGTATACCAGGGCTCCGGCGCTGAGAAGGGCCACTCCGCCCGGCCAACATGTCTCGGCGTGAGCGAAGATC
>Ga0066707_10000988_pt1 | contig 10122 bp, 8 predicted proteins | sample GraSoiAngelo_156_FD_66503 | JGI IMG/M metagenome (GOLD analysis project Ga0066707, IMG submission 66503) | Grasslands soil microbial communities from the Angelo Coastal Reserve, California, USA - 14_1009_13_40cm | ecosystem: Environmental > Terrestrial > Soil > Grasslands | place: USA... | reverse complement strand
GCGTGCTGGATGTCGTAGAGGCGATAGTCCCGTGTGTGCACGCGGCGCGCCTCCGTGCGCCAGGTCTCGGTTCCCGGATAGGGGGTGTTGACCGAGATGTTCACGATCTCGGGGATCTCCATGCACCACCGGCGAACCACGGCGAACCGGTCGCGGTCCCAGTCGGGATCGGCGATGAGGTTGATCGCGACCGTGATTCCGAGCGAGCGCGCGAACTCGAGCGCTTCGAAGGCCTTCCCGAGGGAGATCCGCTTGCGGTACTTGCGCAGGCCCTCCTCGTCGATGGCTTCGAGCCCGAGGAACATGTACCGCAGCCCCAGCCGGGTCCAGAACTTGAACACGTCCCGATTGCGCAGCAGGACATCGCCGCGGGTCTCCAGATAGTATTGCTTGCGAATCCCGCGGCGCGCGATGGCCTCGCCGATCTCGAAGCCGTGCTTGGCCTGCACGAAGGCCACGTCGTCCACGATGAAGACGCCGGATTCTTTGACCGAGGCGAGGTCCTCCACCGCCCGCTCCGGGCTGACCACCCGGTAGCTCCGACCGTAGAACGTCCACGCGCTGCAGAACGAGCAGTCCCAGGGACAGCCGCGGGCGAACTCGATCGACGCGCAGGGATCGAGCGTGCCGAGGAAGTACCGGCGACGGTGCCGGAGCAGATCGCGGGCGGGCATGAGATCGTCCAGGTTGTCCACGAGACGAGGCGGCGGCCCCTCCCCGTCGAGCGTGACGACGCCGGCCACCTTGGCGACCGCACGGCGATCATGCTCGATCGCTTCGAGCAGCGGGACGATCGACGCCTCGCCCTCGCCCTTCACGACGCAATCGATCGCCCCCCCGGCGTGCTCGAGGAGCTCCTGCGCGGTGAAGGAGGCGCTGTGGCCCCCGACGAGCACAAAGGTTTCGGGCCACCTGGCGCGGGTCAGCTTCGCGAGGTCGACGATCTCCGGAACGTTCGCCAGGTAGTTACAGGAGAACGCCACGACGTCCGGCCGCCAGTGGTCGATGAGCCTCACGTAATCCTTGTGCGTTTCCGCCTGCAGGTCGATGAGCTGGACCTGGTGGCCGGCCCGGCGGACGGCCGCAGCGATCAGCTCGAGCCCGAGCGGTTCCAGCCGCAGGTAGATCTTCGTGTACATCAGGGGACCGGGGTGAACGGCCAGGAATCGAATGGCTCGATGCCTCCAGTACGCCTATTGTCTCTCGTCAGCCAACGGGACGCCCGGGAACCTGCTCGCCGGTCGCGGCGGCATGGCCGCTACGCGCGCACCGCCCCGGGCCGTCCATCTTCGACCACGAACGTGGCCAGGGTGTCGACCTCGGCGCGCGGCCGGGTCACGCTACGCACGGTTCTCAGGTCGGCGCGTAACCCCTCGCGCGTGATCTCCACCCGCACGTAGCCGCGTCGCGTGCCGTTGCCGAGGCGGATATGGGGATTGTCAGGCAACAGCGCCTCGAGCTCCTCCTGGCGGCGCCTGAACTGTGACGTGATGGACGTACCGACGAACTCGGTGGCGACGACCGGCGAGCGCGGGTCGTCGAAGTCGGGCTTGAGGTCGGTCACCCAGAATGAGTGCGCGTCGCCGCCGAGCACGATCGGGTTGGCCGGCTTCCGCTGGCCGAGGTAGTCCAGCAGGCGGCGGCGGGCCGCCGGGTAGCCGTCCCATCCGTCGGTCCAGAACAGCTGACCCGGGCCCGGCTTCCGATCGAGCTGGGCCATCAGCGTCTGCTGAGCGATGACGTTCCAGCGAGCGGTCGAGCGGTCGAGCCCGGCCAGGAGCCAGCGCTCCTGGACGTCACCGAGCATGGTGATGCGCGAGTCGAGCCGCTCCTGGCAGTCTTCGACGGTGTTGGCGCCGCCCCGGCCGGGCGCGGCACACGGCTGGGGCGATCGGTACTGGCGGCCGTCGAGCAGATGGATCTGGGCGAGACGCCCGAAGGCGACCCGCGCGAAGAGACGCATGTGCGGGCCGAACGGCACCATCTGGCGACGAAGCGGCATGTGCTCGTAGTAGGCCTTGTACGCGGCGGCCCGCCGCCGCAGGAACCACTCCGGCGCGTCGAGGTGCTCGGAGCGGTCGTTGGCGTAATCATTCTGGACCTCGTGGTCGTCCCAGGTGCAGAGCCAGGGACAGGCCGCGTGCGCAGCCTGCAGGTCCGGGTCGCCCTTGTAGAGCGCGTAGCGGATTCGATAGTCGTCGAGCGTATGGGGCTCGGGCGCGCCGTGCTTGCGCACGTGGTCCTGACCCCATGAGGACTCGTAGATGTAGTCGCCCACGTGGATGATCACGTCGAGGTCGTCCGAGAGCATGTGACGGTACGCAGTGAAGTAGCCTTGCTCGTACTGCTGACAGGAGGCGAACGCGAGCCGCAGGCGATCGCCCCCGGCATTCGCGGGCGGCGCCGTGCGCGTGCGACCGATCGCGCTCACCTGACCGCCCGTGCGGAAGCGGTACCAGTACCACCGTCCGGGCTCGAGGTCGTCGACCTCGACGTGGATCGCATGCGCGAACGAAGGCGTCGCGGCGGCGGTGCCCCGCTGGACGACGTGGGCCAGGCGATCGTCGGTCGCTACCTCCCACTCGACCGGCACCACCTCCGGCGGCATGCCGCCGCCCGGCATCAGGGGCGACGGCGCCAGGCGAGTCCAGAGCACCACTCCCGTCGGCGAGGGATAGCCCGACCCGACACCCAGAGTGAACGGGTGCGCGGAGAGTCGGGTCTGCGCCCGCGCCCGGCGAACGAGCGGCGGAACGAGGTGCGAGGCGCCCAGCGAGAGCGCGCCCGCCAGGAGCTGACGGCGGCCAACACGCCAGGCGGTCGACTCTGTCTCGGTCGGCTGTAGCGGCGCCATCGACGTGCGCAGAATAGACGTCCCGGGGCCAGAGGACAAGAAGCGCGTGCGCTCGTCGCGGTGACGGGGCGTTCGAGGTCGGACACCCCGTCGCGCGCGAGGTCAGCTGCGCTGGTACACGATCTTCATGGCGCGGTCGCCGCGCGGGCTGTGGAAGGTGGTGTCGATCGTCAGGACCCGACCGTCCGGCGAGAGCGTCCAGATGGACTGACGGGACATGGTCTGGTCGCTCTGATCGTCTTTCTTCACGTGTGTCCGCGTCACCACCAGCCGATCGCCCTCGAACGCCGCCCGGGTGACGACGTTGCCGCGGTAGCCCTGGTGGGTCTGATCGCTTCCGTCGGTGACCAGCGTGTCGGTCATCGAGCGCTCCCGACTACCCATCGTCATGGTCCGGGTGACCTTCAGCGTGTTGCCATGCTGCTCGACCATCAGCGTGACCTGGGCAGGCTGAGCCTGGGGGCTTGGCGCGCCATGGCCCCGGCCCTCGTGCGTCGGGAACTGACTCTGGGAGCGGTCGAGAACCCAGGAGCCCGCGAACTGGGGCTCGGCCTGGGCGGCGACAACCGCAACCCCGAGCAGGAGCAGTGTCATCGTACCGATCGTCCGTTGCAGGCGTCTCATGAGAATCCTCCTTGCGGAATGTGTCTGCCGGTACGACGATGCCCGACCTCGCTTTGTTTACGGCTGGGCACCCGGTATCCTGTTGCGCGCCGAATGGCGCCGACCCGGGGGCGCACCAGGAGGACGCGCGTCTATGGATGTCTGGACCGGCGGACGAGCCGTCGTGGAGCTCCTGAAGGTTGAGCGGGTACGGCACATGTTCGGCATCGTCGGCGCGACCTTCCTGGACGTTCTCGACACGCTTTACGACGACTCGAGCGTCGAGTACATCAACGTCCGCCACGAACAGGCTGCCGCCTTCATGGCCGATGGGCTGGCCCGCGTCACCGATCGCCCGGGCGTCTGCCTCGTGACGAGCGGCCCCGGTGCGACCAATCTGATCACGGGCGTGGCCGCCGCGTACGTGGCCCATTCACCGGTCGTCGTCCTCGTCGGTGGGATCGCGCTCGACCACTATCAAAAGGACGCCTTCCAGGAGTTCGATCTGGTCAACATGTTTCGGCCTGTGACCAAGCTCGCCCTCCAGATCAACAAGCCCGAACGCATCCCCGAGCTCCTGCGCGGGGCCTTGCGTACGGCCATGAGCGGCCGCCCGGGCCCGGTCTTCGTCGAGATCCCGCGAGATGTGCTGAGCGGCAAGATGTCTCCGGTCGCGGCACTCGCGCCGGAAGAGTACCGCGTCACCCACCCGCAGCCCCCGCACGCCGACGCCGTGCGCGAGGCGGTGCGACGGCTACGACAGGCCAAGCGCCCTCTTCTCCTCGTCGGCGGAGGAGCCACCCGGGCCGGCGCCGGCGAGCTGGTCGTTCAGCTGAGCGAGCGCTGCGTGATGCCGATGATCACCGCGTACGGCCGCAACGACGCCGTGCCCAACGCGCACCCCCTGTATCTCGGCCCCCTCGGACGCGCCGGAGCGCCGGAAGCGGCCGCCGCCTGTCGGCGGGCCGACCTCATCCTGGTCGTGGGCTCGCGGCTCCATCAATCGCGGATGCGTCCGTCGCCGCTTGGAGGGGACGGGTCTCGTCGACCCCTTCCCGGCCCCCGCGGCATCCGGCGAGACTAACGCGGTCGGGCCGTTTGTCCCGAGGCTACTCGTAGCGGCTGATGTGCAGGGGCACGCCGTGACTCGACGCGGGCTGCACCGTCACCTCGCCCGTGCCGCGCAGCAGAGTCGTGCCCGCGCGACTGAAAGCGTCCGTCAGCGCCGAGAAGTCTTCGGCGACCATCGAGAGCGCCACCAGCCCCTCCGTGCCTCCGACCTCCTCGGCCGGCACGACCAGCAACGCGCCACGGCCGACCGCCAGCATGGCGCGCGGCCCGTCATTCATCGCGACCTCCTCGAGGCCGAAGAGCGACCGGAGCACGTCGCTCGATCGCTTGACGTCGGAGGCGCCGATCACGAGCCGCTTGAGCCGAAGGGGCGATGGGGCCTCGGCCGCCGCGGCGGACGGCGTCGCGAGCTCGACGAGCACGCCGCAGCAGGCCTTCGGATGGACGAACGCGATCTGTCCGGCGAGCCCGGGACGCGGTGTCGGGTCCAGCAGCTCGACGCGCATCTCCTTGAGCGAGGTCAGTGTCTTGACGATGTCCGGCGTGTCGAAGCAGAGATGGTGAAGTCCCTCGCCGTGCCGGGCCAGGAAGCGCCCGACGCCCGACGACGGATCCAACGGCTCGAGCAGCTCGACCTCGCTCTCGCCGGCGCCGAGCAGGGCCGCCCGTACGTGCTGGTCCGGGATCGTCGCCTCCTTGAGGAGCGGCAGCCCCAGCGTGTCGCGGTAGAAGCCATACGCGTCCGCCAGCCGATTCACGACGATGCCGACGTGGTGAATGCGTCGCATCACGCTCGATCCCCCCTCAGCGAGTGAACGGCGCGACACTCCGCGTGGAGGCGCCGCGGGTAGCAACCCGGTGATGAGCCGAGAGCGCGGGCGCGCCATCGAAGTGCGGGGAGCAGAGAGGGGCTGCGACGGTCGTAGAAGATGGCGGAGACGGCAGCCCGGGCTCGAAGCCCGCGTGTGGGGTCACGCTCGAGCACGGCATCACCCTACCCGAGGCGGTTGCCCTGCGCAATGTTTTGCGGTCCGCCCGGATCGGTGACGCCGGCGCCCGGGCGGGGCGCCCCGGCGGCTACCCTCCCACTGCGCTGAAGAGGCGCTGGAACTGCTCCCACGCCATCGGGGGGACCGCGCCGACCTTCGCGTTTTCCTCGACGTGCGCGGGAGACCTCATGCCGACGAGGGCCGTGCCGACACCCGGCGTCGAGCGCACGAACTGCAGCGCCCGCTGCGCGTCGCTCACGAGCCCGGGAATGAGCTCGGCGATCAGCGGCGGCAGATTGCGCGTGAGCTGGCCCTGGTGGACCGAGGCCGAGGCCATCACGGAGACGCCGAGCTGCCGGGCGGCCTGGAGCACGGGGACCAGTCCACCGTCCACGCGCTGGTTGGCGCGCGTGAACGCCTCGGTCATCCCGAGGTTGTACGGCAGCTGGATGACGTTGAAGTGATGATCGTTGCCGCCCACGTCGCGAGCCATCGCGACGAGCTCCGCGAGCGACAGGTAGTCGGGGGCGTCCGGGTCGGCGCGGAATCCGGTCCAGGTTGCGGTGCCGTAGCGCGCGATGCTTCCGGCCGAGACCGCCTCCTCGAGCGCCTCGAAGGCGGCGCGCATGCGAATCAGGAATTCCCCGCGCTCGACCTCGTCGAGCTGGGTCTCGGGGTTGTGGAGGTAGTAGACGTCGAGCGTCTCGAGTCCGAGGTTGGCACGGCTGCGATCGATCTGGTCGCGGAGGTAGCGCGGGGTCATGCAGTGCGCCCCGCTCGCCACGTCGCCCGGCTTGATGATCCCCGTGTCGACGTACGTCGCCGCGAAGTGCGCGCGCGGATCGCGCGGCCCGGCTCCGTCGAAGGGAATGAACCCACCCTTGGTGGCCACGACGACCTCGTCTCGCCTCACCACGCCTTTCGCGATCGCCGTGGCGAGCGCCGTCCTGATCGCGCGCTCGCTGCGCTGATGACGGTAATTCACCGCCGTGTCGATCACGTTGATGCCGAGCTCCAGCGATCGCAGGATGGCATCCTGATAGAGGACGTCGGTCGCGCCGTCCTCGGGGCCGAGATAGGTGCCGAGCCCCAGCGTCGAGAGCGCGACGCCGCCGTCGAGCTCGCGAAAGTGCCCGCCCGCCAGCCGTGCACGGAACCGCTCCGTGTACCGTCGCGTCCCCTCGACAGTCGCGCGGCCGGCCGTCATCCTCGCCATCGCGTCACCGTCCCCGGTAGCATCGTCGGGTCCCGAAGGCGGCCTAGCGCGCGACGCGGAACGAGAAGCCCCCGCTCACGATGTGGCCGTCCGTCGACAGCACCCGCCATTCGACACGCCAGGCACCGGGCGGCAGCGACGGAACCCTCGCCGTCAGGCGATCGACGGGCCCGTCCGCGGCCAGCACGGTGACCGGCCGCGGCGCGCCGCCTTCGTCGAGCAGGCGGATCGTCGAAAGCTTCTTCTCGATGCGGTTGTTGAAGCGCAGCGAAATCTCCGGAGGTGGGGCAGCGAGACGCGCGCCGGTGGCGGGCGACGACTCGAGGAGCAGCGAGTGTGCGAGGGCGCTCCCGGCGAGCGCCAGCGCGAGGACGCCGGCGGCGGCCACGGGGCCGGTGCGCATCAGCGCCAGTCGTCGAGTACGAGGTCCGCGGGATCCTCGTAGTCCTCCGGCTTGCCCCGCTGCATCCGGACCATGGTGAAGTCGATCTGATATCCGCATTGAACGAGGATGTTGTACGCGGTCCAGTAGCGGGCGTACACGGGAAGGATCACGCGTTGCACACCCAACTCCTGCCCGAAGCCCTCGATCGTCGCGACGAACTGCTCGAGGTGCTCCGCCTTCCGGTGGGGCGGGTCGATCGCGAGGAACTTCACGTACAGGGCGCCGGCCGGCGCCTCGCTCACGCCGGGCGTGTGGCAGATCGCGAAGCCGATGAGGTCGCGGCCGCGCTCCAGGAGGACCGTGTCGCCCAGGGCCAGGCCGTCGACGATCTCGATCTCCTTCGCGAGATCCATGCCGCGGCAGATCGCGTTCGTGATGCGGTGGATCCGCGCGAGGGCCGCCTTCTTCTTCGCCTCCTCGAGCGTGGAGAAGCGGCGCGCCGTGAGCGGCGTCTTCCCGGGCTTCGGGGACGCCGGCACTCGCGCCCCCCCACGGTCGATCGTCCGGCTCATGACGGCCGTCAGGTGCTTCGGCCGGTATCCGAACTTGTGATACAGGTACAGGTGCTTGGGGCTCGTCGGATACGTGACGCAGCCGTGGAGCGTCGCCTTGTTCTCGTCGAAGAAGTCCTGCGCCGCGCGGATCAGCTGCTGGCCGATCGTCTGGTTGTGGTAGTTCGTGAGCACGGCGACCGGCCCGAGCACGCCGACCGTGCCCCACGTCACTGCGAGCGCGGCACCGACGATCTTCGAGCTGTCCTCTTCGGCGACGAAGCAGCCCCACGGCTCCATGAGCCAGCGATGATGCACGTACTGCGCGCCGCCGAACGCCTGCCGGGGCCGCGTGCCCAGCTGGCGCTCCAGGAAGTCGCCGAAGGTCTGCTCCATGACATCGCGGACCTTCGAGAGATCGCCCTTCCGCACCCGACGGATCTGAACTTTGGGTAGCCGGCCCTGGGGGTCGAGCCCGGCGCGATCGACCGTGGCCCTCACCTGGACAGGCCCGCGAGGTCTTCCAGCAGGGTGATCACTCCGGAGTGATCGAGGCCGCCACGCCCCTTCACGCGGAGGGCGTTGAACAACTCCTGGACGACTGCGGTCGCCGGCAACGGCACCCCGAGGGCGCGGGCCGATTCCATGATGAGCCCGAGATCTTTATAGTGCAGGTCGACCTTGAAGCCCGGCTTGTAGGTTTCACTGACGTAGTTCGGCTTCTTCTGGTCGAGGCACCTCGAGCCGGCGAGCCCGCCGGCCAGCGCGGCCAGCGTGAGCTCGCGATCGAGCCCGGCTTTCTTCGCGAGCGTCAGCGCCTCGCCGAGCGCCGTCAGGTTGCCGGCGACGATGATCTGGTTCGCGAGCTTGGTGAACCCGCCGAAGCCGAGGGGCCCGAGGTAGGTGATCGTCTTGCCCATCGCCTGGAAGATCGGCAGGACCGCCTCGAAGACCGCCTTGTCGCCGCCGACCATGATCGACAGCGTGCCGTCGATCGCGCCCTTCTCGCCGCCCGACACGGGCGCGTCGAGCATCTTGACGGATTTCCCGGCGAGCGCCTCTCCGACCTTCTGCGACACGATCGGCGAGATCGTGGACATGTCGGCGAAGATGAGGCCGGGTCGCGCGCCCTCGATGATGCCATCGCGGCCGAGCGCCACCTGCTCGACGTCCGGAGAGTTGGGGAGCATGGTGATCAGAACGTCGGATTGCGCGGCGACGTCGCGTGGCGAGGCGCCGACTTTGGCGCCCGCTTTTGCGATCTCGTCCACCGGCCCTCGGCTCCGGCTGTGGACGACCAGCGGGTAGCCGGCCTTCAATAGGTTCCTGGCCATCGGGCGTCCCATGATGCCAAGTCCAATGAATCCAATCACGTGCGCCATAGGACCCCCGGTACCCTGTGTCGAATGAGTGACAACAATTAACACACCGGCGTGGAAAGGGTCAAGCGGCGGGCGCACAGCGCGACGCGAGTGAGCGGATCCGCCAGGAACCGATCCGGGCGTTCGGCAGGCCGCTGTCGCGTCGGTCTAGGCTTTCTTGCCCCAGAGATCCCTGGCGAGCCAGTCGAGCCCGAGGCCCTTGAGCGTCTTCGGCCACGGCTTGCCGGTCTTCCGGTCGAAGCCGACCTCGGCGTACCAGGTGTCGAGCATCTTCTCCCACTGCGCCCCGATGGCCTGCCCCTTCGCGGGCCCATCCACCGGCGTCGAGCCATAGCGGGCGGACGGATACTCCATGGCGCCGGTGTGGCCGCAGCGGAGCGCGGTCGCGCGGTTGATCGCGGCGGTACGGCGCCCGAACCGCAGGGCCTCGTCGACCGTGAAGGTCCAGCCCGTCGCCGCCGAGAGGGCGCGGCAGATGTACTCGAGCCGGGTCCGCGACGTGAAGATGCAAATACCGAGCGAGTCCTCGAAGCTCCGCCGGCCGCGCAGCCCGGCGACGTACTTGGCCACCTGCTCGCCGTCGAAGGGATTGACACGGGCGGGCTGACCGATTTCCGTCGGATGCACGGGGTTCCCCGTCTCCATCGTCGCGGTGGACGACGTGCAGGTATCGAGCATTTCCTCCCACCGGGCGCGATGATCGTGACCGCGCGGCGTCGCGCCCTTCTCGATGTAGACGGCGCACTCCTTGGCGGCTCCGCCGAGCTTTTCGGCGGCGCGCTTGACGCCCTCGGCGAGGAGGTTCCCCAACCCTTCCCGGCGGCTGACCATCTGGAGGAGGCGGTGGGCGCCCTTGATGTCACCCCACTTGAGCTCGAAGCCGAGCTGCTCCCGGGTGATGTAGCCCTTCTCCTGGCACTCCATGACCCAGCCGCACAGCCATCCCCACTCGTTGACGTCCACGCACGCGCGGTCGCATTCGGTGTTGAGCCACGCGACCCCGTCGCGGTCGGCCGAACCGATCGCCCAGCCGCAGCCGGACCAGCCCTCGTACTCCGGCTCGTCCACGAT
>Ga0066707_10000987_pt1 | contig 10134 bp, 8 predicted proteins | sample GraSoiAngelo_156_FD_66503 | JGI IMG/M metagenome (GOLD analysis project Ga0066707, IMG submission 66503) | Grasslands soil microbial communities from the Angelo Coastal Reserve, California, USA - 14_1009_13_40cm | ecosystem: Environmental > Terrestrial > Soil > Grasslands | place: USA... | reverse complement strand
GTCAGCAGCGCGCCGAAGGTGCCGGCCATGACCAGTCCGCAGCCCGATAGGGTGCGACCGGTGGTGGCCACCGCCATCACCGTGCCCTCGCCGTGGCCGAGGCGGCCGACCTCCTCTCGGAGCCGGGTGATTAGCAGGATGTTGAAATCCTCGCCCAGAGCAACCAGGAAGACGAACGCAAAGATCGGCGTCGTGTACTCGAGGTGCCCGTAGACGAGCTGGCAGACGCCAATCGCGCTCAGGGTGCTCAACCCGATGGTCGCCAGCAGGTAGACCGGGCTCGTGACCGAGCGAATCAGGAGGGCGAGAATCAGGCCGATCCCGACCGACGCCAGCAGGATGATCAGGCGCAGGTCGCTCCCAAGCTGGCTGCGCTGATCACGTTCGAACGCGCTGCGTCCGGCGACCAGGACGGTGCCACCTGCCAGGGCGTGCCGCGCCTGCGCGGTCACATCGGCAACGGCCTGCATCGACGCCGTGGATCCAGCCGGCGTCGCGATGGAAAACGGCAGGGCGATTACCTGGCCGTCCGATCCGGGCAGTGGTGAACCGACCGAGGTCACGCTGGGAACGCGCTTGAGGGCGGCGGCCAGCTCCGTCTCAGGCGCCGTCGGTGACACGACCAGCAGTTCGTGATCGAGACCGGTCTCGGGAAAATGCGCTTCCAGGGCCTGGTACCCCTTCGCGCTCAGGCTGCCGGTCGGAAGGATGCCGACGAAGTCAAAGGTGATCTGGCTGCGGATTCCGAGGACGGCGAAGGGGACCAGCAGCACGACCGTGACCACCGCGATCACCGCCGGGCGGTTGGCGACGAGCCGGCCCGCCGCCATCCAGAATCGCAGCCTGGAGGCGCCGGCATGGCGCTCGGGGTGGGCCGGCCACCACATCGCCGGGCCCACCACCGCCATCAGCGCCGGCATGAACGTCATGCCGCACAGCAGCATCACCGCGATCGCAACCGCAACGTTGGGCCCCACCGAGCGGAAGAGGTCGAGGCCGGCAAACGCCATTACCCCGGTGGCTACGATGACGGTCAGCGCGCTGGCCGAGATTGCCGACCCAATGCGGGTGAGCGCGATCACGAGCGCGTCACGGTGCGGGATCCCTCGCTCGAGCTCCTCGCGGTAGCGGGACATCAGGAACAAGCTGTAATTCGTCCCTGCTCCCAGGGTCACCACCGGCACGAGTTGCGGGGTAAAGGAGGCTGTCAGTAATGGCGTGTGGACGCCGGCATGCGCGATGATGGCCATTCCGGCGGCGGAGCCGATGCCGATGCTCAGCAAGGGCGCGATCACTCCCAGCACGGAGCGGAAGATGACGGCGAGGACCAGGATCACCGCCACAACGGCCAGCGCCAGAGAGATGGGCAGCCGCTCATCGATCCCCCGGTTGATGTCATCGTTCGCCACGCTCCCGCTGGCATAGCCCGCCGTGGCGCCGGCGGGCAAATGAACGCGCTCGATGATGGCGGCCGCCTGGCGGTGCCCATCCTGACCGGAGCCGGCGACGGTGCCATCCCAGGTCAAGACCAGCATCAGGGCTTTGCCGTCCTGGCTGTGGAGCGGGGATCCGACGTCGACCAGTCCCGTCGAGGAGAGTCCTCCCCGCAGGTCAGACCCGATCTGGACGGCGGCCGCTTCGTCGTCGGAGCGGATGCCATGAGGATCGACGAGGATCACGTAATCGGTGAAGGTGGCCGCTTGCGGCTGGGTGGCCCGGAAATGCTTGGCGAGCAGCTGCTGTGCCTGGAGGCTGGGCGCGCTCGACGGGAGGGGGTTGGTATTGCCGTGCTCGCTGAACGCCGGACCAAAGGGAGCGGTGACGACCAGGACCGCGACGACGATCAGCCAGATCGCCAGGATTGGCCAGCGAAACCGGATCACCAGCCGAGCGAACGCTTCCATCAGGGCGTCGTGAGCGCCTCCGCCCAGCGGGCCTCCATCGCCTGGCCATCGGGTTCCTCGTGCCTCAGCCCGGTGGCGGCCAAGAGTGCCGCGAGCAGGAGCAGTGGGGGCAGAAGGATCAACAGCGCCAGTCGCAGGTCATGCAGCGCGTCGGAGACTTTCCCGATCGCCCAGGGGGCGTAAGAATCGCCGAGAAGATGCTCGATCAAGAGGGCGACCGTGACCGCCGTCGCGCGTACGGTTGGCAGCACGACGTTCTGCTTGACCGCGGTATAGGGACCGTTGTAGAGATACAGGGATGCCCCGCCCAGCAGAAACATCGGGATGAAGAGCACCAGGCTGGGCATCAGCAGGGCAAGCGCGACGAACACGGCGCCGGCAAGAAAGCCGGCAATCCCGACCTGGAGGTTACTGGCCGATCGCCGCACCCTGGTCAGGCGATCGGCAATCGTGCCGCCGAGGAGCGACCCCGCGAGCAGACCGATCACGAGCACGCCACCCGCCAGCGTGCCGGCGGCGCCGGTGCCGAGGCCGAATCGCCGGCTGAGATAGGTCGGCAGCCAGAAGGCGGCCCCGCCGAGCACGAAGAAGAGGGCGGTTTCCGCCGCGATGGTGGCCCGCAGCGTGGGAATCCGCAGCAGCCGTACCATGGTTCGCCAGGTGATGACCGCCGCGGCCTGCGTCCGCGGGCCCTGTGCCTCAGCCGCGCCGCGAAGCGGCTCACGCAAGCGAAACGCCAGCAGCCCAAAGATGAGCCCCGGAACGGCGGTCATGTAGAAGGCGACTCGCCAGCCGAAGCGACTGGCCACGATGCCGCCGCCGGCGAAACCAACGGCGATACCAACCGCGGTGCCGGCGGCCCAGATCGACATCGCCCGGCCGCGTCCTTCCTTCTTGAAGTAGTCGCCGAGCAGGGCGGTGCCGGCCGGATAGTAGCTCGCTTCGCCAAGGCCCATCGCCGCCCGAGCGCCAAAGAGCTGCAGGTAGTTGCGAGCCAGACCGGTGAAGAGGGTGGCGAAGCTCCAGATCGTGACCCCGACGGCTGCCACCGTTTTTCGAACGCCACGGTCCGCCCAGAGGCCGAAGGGAATGGTGGCGACGGCGTAGACGAGCAAGAAGGCGCTACCGAGCAGGCCGACCTGGCTATCGGCGAGGTGAAATTCCGCCTGCACTTTCGTCGCCACCGCCGGCAGGATGTAGCGATCGAGGTAGTTGAGGAAGTTGATGCCCACCATCACGGCGAGCACGTAGCGCGCGTACCCGCGTTGCATCGACGTGCATTATGAAGCGCGGGTCCGCCGAGTGGCGTTTACTTGAGTTCGAGCTTCAGGAGTCGCGCGGCATTCTCGCGCAGGATCTTCACCTTCGCCTCGGGTTTCAACTGCAGGGCATCGAGCTCTTCGAGCACCCGAGCCGGCTTGATGAAGGGGTAGTCGCTGCCGAAGAGCGTCCGGTCCTGTAGCCGGCCGCCGATCTCGCGCACCAGCTCCTCGGGGTAGTAGCGCGGGGACCAACCCGAGAGCTCGATATGGATGTTCGTCTTGTGCAACGCCATCGCGATCAGCTCCAGGTGCCAGGGCCAACCGAAATGTGCAGCGATAATCTGCAGCTGCGGAAAGCGCGCCGCCACCACGTCCAGATGAATCGGCCGGGCCGGGTCGAGCTTGATCCCCTGCCCGCCCGGTTGTCCGGCTCCGATGCCGCTGGTACCGGTGTGAAACAGGCAAGGGATCTTCAGCTCCATCGCCTTTTCCCAGAGCCGGAAATGCCGCTCGTCGCTCGGATAGAAATCCTGGAGCGAGGGGTGGAACTTGGCGCCTTTGGCTCCGAGTTCGGCGACGGCGCGCTCCAACTGCTGCACCGCATCCGCTTTCCATGGGTCGACCGAGGCGAAGAAGGCGAAGCGCTTCGGATGCCGCTTGACAATGGCGGCGACGAAATCGTTGGTGAGTGGCGGCCGGTGGGTCGCGGTCTCCGCATCCCAGGCGAGCAGGATGCCGAAGATCTGCTCCTGGGCGAAGTCCACTGCCAGTTCATCGGCGGTCCGCTCGTGCACCTCGCTGCGGAAGTAGCGGGCCGCCCCCTCCCGATAAGGGCCCATGCTGCCATCGAGCCACTCCTTGAGGGGCAGGTGGACGTGCAGGTCGACGGCGCGGATCAAGCTATGAGGCGAGCGGCTCGGCTTCTTCGACCATGATGGGATCACCGACGTGGATGGATCCGCCCTGGACCACTCGCGAGACCATGCCGCGCCGGCCTTCGAGCTCCTGCTTCAACCCGTCACGGATCTCGTCCATTCGGAAGCAGGGCTCACAGATTTTGGTGATCTCCAGCACCGCGCTCGCCCCGAGGTGCAGCCGGCTGCCAACCGGAAGCTCCATCACGTTGAGCCCCTCGACCGTGAGGTTCTCCTTGATGGTGCCCGGTTCGACGCCGACCGCGTCCAGCGCCTCTTTGTCCGCCAGCAATACCTGCCGGTCGGAGACGGCGACCGCGTGCTTGTCGCCCTCGAGCCCTACACCGGTGATCAGCGTCGCGGCCGGCACCAGTCGCATCGGCTCGCGGTGCCCCGGGCACAGCTGGATCGACACGATGCGCGGAGGCACGGTAAAAGATTACGGGATGGGGCGCGCGACCGCCTGCCGGCAGTCGCCAGGCCGTTGCGCCGGACCCTGTACGATGACCGCGCATGGCCGAGGAGGGCACGCGCGTGGAGCGCGACTCCATGGGCGAGGTTAAGGTTCCCGCAGGCGCGTACTACGGCGCCAGCACCGAGCGCGCCCGCCAGAACTTCCCGATCAGCAAGCTGCGTCTGCCGCGGCGCTTCATCCGGGCGCTGGCGCAGATCAAGGGGGTGGCCGCCCTTGTCAACGCCGAGTTGGGGCTGCTCGAAACACGCCTCGCCAACCCGATCCAGCAAGCCGCCGAGGAGGTCGAGGAAGGAAAGTTCGACAAGGACTTCGTGGTCGACGTCTTCCAGACCGGATCCGGGACATCGACGAACACTAATGCCAACGAGGTGATCGCGAACCGCGCCAACGAGGTCCTCGGCCATCCGCTGGGCTCGAGCCGGCCGGTGCATCCCAACGACCACGTCAACCGCTGCCAGTCGAGCAACGACGTCATCCCCTCGGCGATGCAGCTGTCGGCGACGGTTGCCATCCACGAAGAACTGGTGCCGGCGCTCACCTATCTCAAGGATGTCCTCGACGGAAAGGCCAAAGAATTCATGCCCGTGATCAAGACCGGTCGCACCCATCTGCAGGACGCGACGCCGATCCGGCTGGGCCAGGAATTCCTCGGCTACAGCGGCCAGGTCGAGCGCTCGATCGAGCGCGTCCGCGCGGCCGCCGAAGAGCTGGCCGAATTACCTCTGGGCGGCACCGCGGTCGGCACCGGGCTCAACGCGCATCCCGAATTCGCCCAACGGGTCTGCGCCCATCTGAGCCGGCGCACCGGGGTCGCGCTGCGGGAAACCGACAACCACTTCCAGGCGCAGGCGACGCTCGACGCCGTGCTCTCCGCCGCCGGGGCGCTGCGGATCGTCGCTGTCGGCCTCTGGAAGATCGGAAACGATCTTCGCTGGTTCGCCTCCGGGCCGCGGGCCGGCCTGGGCGAGATCACGCTGCCGGAGGTCCAACCAGGGAGCTCCATCATGCCGGGGAAGATCAACCCGGTGATCATCGAGTCGATGACGATGGTGGTCGCGAAGGTGCTGGGCAACGACGAAACGATTGCGGTCGCGGCGCAGTCGGGGAGCATCTTCGAGCTCAACCTGATGATGCCGGTCGCGGCCTTCTGCCTGCTCGAGACGATCGCGCTGCTCGCTGCCTCGACCCAGAATCTGGCGAAGCAATGCATCGCTGGCATCAAGGCGACTGACCGGGGACCGCAGATGGTCGAGCAGGGACTGATGCTGGCTACCGCGCTGGCTCCCGCCATCGGCTACGACGCCGCGGCCAGGATCGCGAAGGAAGCGCTGACCACCGGTAAAACCATTCGCGAGGTCGCGCGGGAGCGGACCAAGCTTGCGCCGCAAGAGCTCGATCGGTTGCTCGATCCCGCCCGGATGACGCAACCCGGCGTCGAGACCGGAGCAGCCAGCGGCTAATCCGGCGCTTTCGCCGGCGCGGACGCTCCGGCTTCGGGCGGAGGCGCAGCGGCTGACCAAGGAGACCGCGCTGAGATCGACACCGGCAACCGTGCTCCACGATGTGTGCGGACTGCAGGCGCAACTGCTGACCGCAGCGAGCCTTGGCCTGCGAGCCCGGACCACCGGCATCCTGAGCGCGGATGTCACGCGGACCCTCAACGAGGAACGGTCGATCGTGCGAACCTGGTTGATGCGCGGCACCCTTCACCTGGTCGCCGCGGAGGATCTCGGCCTGCTGCTGGGAGTACTCGGCCCCCTGTTCGCCGCAGGCAACAAGGCACGGCACGCGCAGCTGGGCCTCGATCAAGAGGTGAAGCGCCGCGGCGTGACCGCGATCCGCCGCATTCTCTTAAGCGCGGGGCCCCTCACCCGCTCCGAGATCGTCCACCGGCTGCGGCGTCACGGCGTGAACCTCGATCGCAAGACGCAGGCGCCCATCCATCTCATCCGGCTCGCCGCGCTGGAGGGCGTACTCTGCCTTGGGCCCGAACGCGAAAACGGGGAAGCGACCTACGTGCTGATCGATGACTGGCTCGAGCGTCCGCGATCCCGGTCGAGCGATTCGGCGCTTGGCGAGCTGGCTCGACGCTATTTCGCCGCCTACGGTCCGGCGGCGCCCGAGGATCTGCTCGCCTGGTCCGGCCTGCCGGTTTCCCAGGCGCGATCAGCCATCACGGTGGCCGGGCCGTCGCTGGCCGAGGTCAGGGTCGGCGGCCGCGCCTGCCTGATGTTGAAGCAACGGATCAAACGTGGCAACGAGCACCCGGCCGGGTCGCCGACGGTACGGCTGCTGCCCGCCTTCGACACCTACCTGCTCGGCTACCGCAGCCGAGACCTGGCGGTCCCGGCCGTGCTGGAGCGGCGGCTGCAACGCGGTGGCGGTTGGCGACACCCAGCCGTGGTCGTCGATGGTCGGGCGATCGGCGCCTGGGCCATCCGCAAGAACGGCCCGCGAGGTCAGGTCGTGGTCGAGACCGTCGAAACAGTGACTCCCTCCATTCGCCAGGGGATCGCGGCCGAGGTCTCCGACATCGGGCACTTCTTCGGCCTGGAGCTGACCGTTAGCGAGACGCGCTGGCGCGCTTAGCTGTCGGCCTCGATCAGACCCTTTCGAATCGCATATTTCACCAGCTCGGTGCGATCGTGCATCCGCAGCTTTTTCATGATGTGATCGCGATGGGTCTGGACGGTCTTGATGCTGAGGAAGAGCGTATCGGCGATCTGGCGATTCGTCTTGCCCTCAGCCACCAGGCGCAAGACTTCGCGCTCGCGATCACTCAGTGGCTCGAAGGTCTCGCGCTCGGGCGCACGTTGGAGGTAGTCCGACACCAGCAGGCGCGCCACCGACGGGTAGAGGTACGGTTCGCCCTTACTGGCGGCTTCGATGGCGGCAATCAGGTCGGAGGCAGCTGCCTTCTTCAGCACGTAGCCCACCGCGCCGGCCTTGAGCGTCTGGAAAAAGTACTCCTCGTTGTCGTGGGCAGTGAGGATCAGCACCTGGGTCTGCGGGCAGAGGCGACGAATGTCGCGGGTGACCTCGATCCCCGACATGCCCGGCATGGCGACGTCGACCACCGCCACGTCGGGGCAGTTAGCCCGCGCCAGCCGGATCGCCTCCCGGCCTTCGGTCGCCTCCGCGATCACCTGGATGTCACTCTGCCCGTCGATCACGGCGCGGATTCCGGCGCGGACCAGGTTGTGGTCCTCGACCAGCATCACCTTGATCTGCCGGCGCTCAACCTGCATGGCGTTCTTCCAGTGGCAATTGCGCGATGACCTCGGTTCCTTTCAGCGGGGCCGAATGGATCTCCAGCGTGCCCCGCAGCAACGTGGCGCGCTCGCGCATCCCAAAGATGCCAAGGCCGGCGCGCCCGGGCTCTTCCTTCTCCGGGATGCTGTCTGGATCGAAGCCGACGCCATCGTCACGGACTCGCAGCCGGACGTGGCCATCCAGGCAGCGTAAGTCGATGTTGACCTGCGATGCCCTGGCGTACTTGTTCGCGTTGGTCAGCGCTTCCTGTGCGATTCGGTAGAGCGCGGTCTCGATCGGCGCCGACAGGCGGTCCCGCAGCCCGTCGACGTGCAGCGAAACCTCGGATCCGGACGGCTGCTTCGCCAGGGTGCGAAGCGCGGGCACCAGGCCGAGGTCGTCAAGCACCGACGGCCGAAGGTCCTGGGACATCCGATGGACCTCCTCGAGCGTCTCCTCCAGGGTGCGCTTCACGGCTTCGAGCTGCTGGCGGGCCTTGGCGTCCATCGTCCGCTCCAGCAGGAGATCGAGGCTGATGATCTCGTGGGTCAGAGCCTGGCCGGTCTGGTCGTGCAGCTCGCGGGCGACCCGCTGCCGCTCGCGCTCCTGCGCCTGCAGCACCCGCTGCGCGCTCACATGGCGCTCGTGCTCCAGCCGGTCGAGCATGGAGTTGAAGACGGTGGCGATCCGCCGCAGGTCAGGGTCGGAGAAGTTGGCGTGGACTCGCAGCTCCTCCAGTCCTGGCTGGACGGCGCCCATCGTGGACTCCAGCTCGCGCATCGGTTTGAAGGCGAGCCGCAGGATCAGGAAGTTAGCCACCAGGATGGCGATCAATCCGATTGCCAGCAGGCCGAGCAGGAATGGCAGCCGGGTCCGACCCGAAAAATTGAGTGTGATCAGCGGGCCGCTGACCGCGCCGGCGGCGATGATGGCGCTGTTCGCTACCACGACCTTCTGAAACGTGGTGAGGTTCCGGTGCCACCACCGAGGGTCCAACGACGTTCTCACACCTCATTCTAGGCGCTGGTTTCCGGGTGATTTTCGCGGCCGGATCGAATCGGTTGGCGCCGGGCTCCATTCAGGTGCGCACCCGATGTCGGTGGGCCTTCAGCCGGCCGCAAACTGGGTACAAATAGATACGGACAAGGGTTCCCTCCCCCTCCATTTGCGGGCCACTTCCCCAGTGGCCCGCTTTCTTTTCTTGCCGGAAGGTGGTGAAGGACTGCCGCACAATAAAGCTCATGGCATCGGCGAGCTTCGACTTCGAGCAGGTCACCCGCGTCACCGCGGGAGCGATCGGCGACCCGGGCAAGCGCGCCTTCTACCTGCAGCTGCGCACCGCCGGCGAGTTGATCAGCCTGGCCCTCGAGAAAGACCAGCTGCGGACCCTGACGGAGCGGCTGCAGGAAGTCTTCAGTCGGGTGTCGGTCCCGCCCGCCGACCGCCTCCCCGAGATGGCGCTCGAGGAACCGATCAACCCGGTCTGGCGGGTCGGCTTCATGACGCTCACCTACAGCCAGGAGGAAAAGCTGTTCGAGGTCTCCCTGGTGGAACTGGTGGAGGAAGGCGATGAACCGGCCACCGGTCACTTCCGGGCGAGCCTGGCCCAGATGCAGGCGCTCGCCGCCCACGCCGCCAGCGTGGTCAGCGCCGGGCGTCCACCCTGCCCGATGTGCGGCGGCCCAATCGACCACGACGGCGGCGTTTGCCCCCGGCTGAACGGGCATCATTGAGCGATGGCGCAGGCGGCTCGATCGCTTACGGGTGAGGCGCAGCGACGCCTCTTGCGCGATGGGCGGATCAAGCCGCGCGGGCTGATGCCCGACTGTTCCAACTACACCTACCTGGCCCAGGTGAGCGGCCTGAATGGCGCCCAGACGCTCGCCGTCTACAAACCGGCGCAGGGCGAGACCCCGCTCGACGATTTCCCGGATGGCACGCTCGGCAAGCGCGAGGTGGCGGCCTACCTGGTGAGCGCCGCCCTCGGCTGGAACGTCGTCCCCCTCACGGTCTACCGCGATGATGGCCCGCACGGCCCCGGCTCGCTGCAGCAATTCATCGTCGCTGACCTCCGCGAGCACTATTTTTCCTTGATGCCGGCGCGGGCGTCGACGTTTCGCGCCATGGCCGCCTTCGATGTCATCGTCAACAATGCCGACCGCAAGAGCGGTCACTGCCTGCTCGATGCCGAGGGGCAGATCTGGGGTGTGGACAACGGGCTCACCTTTCATCCCCTGCCCAAGCTGCGCACCGTGATCTGGGAATTCGGTGGCGAAGAGATCGCGGCAAACCTGCGGCAGGACGCGGAGCGACTGGCCGGCGAGCTG
>Ga0066707_10000986_pt1 | contig 10138 bp, 9 predicted proteins | sample GraSoiAngelo_156_FD_66503 | JGI IMG/M metagenome (GOLD analysis project Ga0066707, IMG submission 66503) | Grasslands soil microbial communities from the Angelo Coastal Reserve, California, USA - 14_1009_13_40cm | ecosystem: Environmental > Terrestrial > Soil > Grasslands | place: USA... | reverse complement strand
TGGGGATGGCAGTTGGCCGGGATTTGCGTGGCGACGATGATCAGCACGTCGTGGTAGTGGCGGGAGATGCCGCTTTTACCTGCGGGATCAGTTACGAAGCACTGAACAACGCTAAATCGCAAACGAAGCGTTTCATCGTCGTGCTCAACGACAATGAATGGTCGATCGCAAAAAATGTCGGCGCCATCGCTTCCTATTTTAACACCATTACCACTCACCCGATGTACGCAGGGCTGCACGAAAAGGCGCGCCGGTTTATCGAAGCGGTCGCGGGTAAGGGGGCGGTGCATCTGGCCCACAAGTTCGAGGAGGGGGTCAAAAATTTGCTCGTGCCGAGCGTGATTTTCGAAGAACTCGGGCTGCGTTATTACGGGCCGATCGATGGGCACGATATTCCGTTGCTGATCAAAACGTTCGAGTTTTTGAAGACGCAGGAAGAACCGGTAGTGCTGCACATTCTAACGAAAAAAGGGAAAGGGTACGAGCCTGCCATTGCCAAGCCGGACAAGTTCCATGGGTTGGGCAAATACAAACTGGAGACAGGCGAGACGGCGCCGACGCCGACGCCGACTTACTCTGAAACCATCGGCAAAACGCTGGCAAAGTTCGCCGATTCCAATAAAAATATCGTGGCCATCACCGCGGCCATGCCGAGTGGCACCGGTCTCGGATTTTTTCAGGCGGCGCATCCCGACCGCTACTTCGACGTTGGCATTGCGGAAGAACACGCCGCGCTCTTCGCCTGTGGTTTGGCGACGCAGGGATTGAAGCCGTTTCTCGCGATTTACTCGACATTTTTCCAGCGCGCTTACGACATGGCCATTCACGACATGGGCATTCAAAAACTGAATGTCGCACTTTGCATGGATCGCGCGGGATTGAGCGGCGACGACGGACCAACGCACCATGGTTTGTTCGATATTGGTTATCTGCGGCACATCCCAAACTGGGTGCATATGCAACCCAAGGATGAAGACGAATTCGTGGACATGCTTTGGACGATGGCGAATTACAAAGCTGGTCCGATCGCAATCCGATATCCGCGCGGGACGGGAACGGGCGCGAAGCCAAAAGCGGAGCCAAAACTGCTCGAGATCGGGAAAGCCGAGGTGGTGCAACACGGACGCGACGTCGCGATCTTCGGACTCGGCAACATGTTCGAAATGGCGGAGGAAGCAGCCAAGAAACTGGAGGAAAAAGGAATTTCTGTCGCGCTCATTAACCCGCGCTGGATCAAACCGCTCGACACTGGGACGCTCGAATTTTTTGCCCGCAGCGTCGAAGCCGTTTGCACTATTGAAGACCACGTTTTGCACAATGGCTTTGGCTGCGCGGTGATGGAGCATTTGTATTCGCAGGGAATTCATACCCCGATCGTGCGCATTGGCTGGCCCGATGAATTCATCGAGCACGGCAGCGTTCCAATTCTGCGCAAGAAACATGGCATCACGGCGGAGGCGCTGGTGGAAAAAGTGCTACCGCTTTTGCGAAAGAAACCGGCAGCGAAATCGAGCGCGGCCTAGCCGAATTCAGCCTTCAGGGCTCGTAACCTCGGGACGCCGAGTTTATAATCAAGTGTTGCAGGTGCAACACTTCAATGTAATTTGGGCTGCCGGGTCATTAAGTCACCATTTTGGACTGCGCCGGCAAAGCGAAGCGGCGACGGCGCTTTTTTCGTACCGGTATGATCCTCGAACGCAGAGAGCGTCAAGTGATTCGTAATTCCCGCGAATGTGAGCGAAGCAAAGCGGTGTGGCGCTGCGCTTCCCACCGCACTCCAAAATGCCGCCTAGATCAGGCGACCACAAATTCCTGGAGCGTTGCCCCAGGCTAAAATGAATACCGCGCCTTTGGCGCTAAACACCAGGAGATTCCAATAGCGTGGAGCAGTTTTCCATCCGGCCTTAGGTTGATTGCTCTCACACCTTGAACGTGGGATAAAAACGCAGATAGATGACAATGAGTACCATCGAAGCTCGCGACTTGACCAAGGTCTATCGCACCTATCGCAAGGAGAGTGGACTGCGCGGGGCGATCAAAGGGCTGGTGCGGCGTCGTTACGACGAGACGCGCGCGGCCGACGCGGTGAGTTTTCAGATCGAGGAAGGCGAATTTGTCGGCTTTCTTGGGCCAAACGGCGCCGGGAAAACAACGGTGCTGAAAATGTTGTCCGGGCTGTTGAATCCAACCTCGGGCGACGCGCGGGTGCTCGGTTTCGTCCCCTGGGAGCGGCGCAACGAAATGAAGCGGCAATTTAGTTTGCTGATGGGACAGAAGAATGCGCTGTGGTGGGATCTGCCGGCGCAGGAATCGCTCGAGCTCAATCGCGCGATTTACGGAATCGATCGTGAGCGTTTCAATAAAGTGGTCGGCGGATTAAGCGAGCTGCTCGAGGTCACGGACAAAATGAACGTGATGGTGCGCGAACTATCGCTGGGCGAACGAATGAAGATGGAGTTGATCAGCGCGCTTATCCACGAACCGAAAGTGCTTTTTCTGGATGAACCGACGATCGGTCTAGATGTCGTTAGCCAGAAACGGGTGCGCGAATTCCTACGCATTTATAATTCCGAACACCGCATCGTCACACTCCTGACCAGTCATTACATGCAGGACATCGCGGAGTTGTGCGATCGGGTCATGATTATCGATCATGGAAAGATTTTTTTCGACGGCCCGCTCGATACCATTATCGACCGCTTTTCCGGCGATAAGGTCATCAGCCTGACTTTTACCGGTGAGTCGAAACGCGATTTCACCGAGTTCGGCGAAGTGGTGGCGCAGACTCCGGTTTCGGTGCAATTGAAGGTGCCGCGGGCACATGTCACCGAGACGGCGCGCCGTTTACTTGAGGCCTGTGATATCAGCGACATCAACGTGCAGGAAATGCCGATCGAAGACGTGATTCGTTCGCTTTTCGGAGAACGTCGAACGCGTGAGCCGGCGATGCCGACTGCGGTTTAGCGCCGGGCAATCGCGGTCCGCAATTCGTGGACGTAGGCTGGATTTACTTCGAACGCAGTCGAAGGCATTTCGGCCAGGTCGACCTGCTCCGCGTAGGGAATTGTTTCCACGAAACCCGCTGCAATCAGGCCGTTAAGGGTATCGCCTACATCCTCCGGTTCCATGCGGGTGGAATCCAAAATCTCCGCGCCCAGCATCGATTCGGCGAATCCAATCGCGCGCACTACTGCGGCCTCGCGACCCGACAACTTGATATCCCGCATGGGAAGCTTTTTAGCAGCAAGCATGCCGACTTTTTGAAGCCAAGCCGAGGTCACGCGCCGCAATTTTCGAGGGCGGGAAGGACCGAACGACCAAACCCTTCGCGATAACTGGGATAGGCTGGGACCCAGCCGAGGGCGCGCAATTTTGCATTGCTAACCCGCTTGTTGGAACGACCGCGCCTTGCCTCCGGAGAGGGAGCTGAATTCGAAAGCGGAATTCCCAGGCGCTCCGATAACCAAGCCAAAATCTCGGCCCGCGGCGCGGGGGTATCGTCCACGACATTAAAGATTCGCGGGGGGTCGACGGCGCGACATCGCGCGAGAAAAGAAATCGTGGACGCGACATCATCACGATGCACCTGATTGACGAAGCGATCGCTGCTGACGGCGGTTCCGTTCATCACGCTGCGAAGCAAAAACGATCGGCCGGGCCCGTAAATGCCTGCCACCCGCAAGACAATGCCGTCGTTGGCGAGGACGATCTTCTCGGCCTGGCCCAGCATTTGTGCGTTTTCGGAATCGGGCTCGGCTGCGCTCTCTTCGGTAACGAAACTTCCGTCATACTGTGGATAAACGCTGGTGCTACCGGTGAAAATGATTCGCGCGCCTGGGAAACAGGCAGCGAGATTGGCCGCGCCATCGCGATAGACATGAAGATAAGAATCGGCGCCGGAACTCGCGCAGTGCACAACCACATCGGCGGGGAAGCGATTGCGGCGAACCGCTTCCAAATCAGTGATGTCCACCGCACAAAGCGAGATCGCGCTCTCCAGTGTTCGCTCCGCCGATTGCTCTCTTCTCGTCCAGCCGATGACCTCCCACCCTTCCTCCGCAAATAGCTTTGCTGTAGCGCTCCCGACGTAACCGCAGCCCGCAATCAGAACGCTCGGCATGTTACGTGTTCACCGTCCGTCGCAGACGATTCTGCCTCTCCCTTTCGGGAAAGGGAGAAGATTGCGGTGAGGGATTTTTTCTACCTTGCATGTTCGTTCATCCCAACGACCGAGCCCATGTTTTTCCACTCCTCGCCTTAGTCCTCTCCTCGATCGAGGAGGAGAGGAGACCCTCGCCACAATGGACGCTAAACAAACACCTCCGCATTTTCAGGCGGCCGCGGCAATTTCAATCTCGCCGAATTGGCCTGGCTGGATCGCGCGCACCTGCTTTAGACGAATCAATTCGAGGAGCGCGAGAAACGTAACCACGATCTCAACGCGCGACGCCATCTCCGCGAACAATTCGGAGAATTTTAGCGCTCCACCTTCGCTGACGCGCGCAAGAATGGTTTCGATTTTATCGGAGACAGTGTAGTTCTCGCCGAAAATTTGCTGCAATTCCTCGCGTGCTTCCACCCGCTTGATCACGTTTTGGAAGGCGTTGATCAGCTGAAAAATTCCCACCTCGCCTAAAAGTAACGGACGCACGCCCTCCGAGGTGGAGATTCCGCCGCGCACAAAAGTATTTTCCTGTTCGAGCGCGCGATCGTGCAATTGCGCCGCAGCTTCCTTGAACTTTTTGTATTCGATCAACTGCCGAATCAGTTCCCAGCGCGGATCGTCCTCCTCCGCTTCTTCCTCGGGTGGCTGCTGATCGACCGGAAGCAGGCTGCGGCTCTTGATGTAAAGAAGGTTCGCCGCCATGACAATGAATTCGCCGGCCACGTCGATGTTCAATTCCTTGAAGGCCTGCAGATACTCGAGGTATTGCCGGGTGATGCGCTCGATGGAGATGTCGTAAATGTCGAGCTCATCGCGCTTGATCAAATAAAGCAGCAGATCGAGCGGGCCCTCGAAGATCTCGAGTTTGACCTTGTAATCGGTAGTCATCGGTGAGCAGACAACGCTGCTCACTCTAGCGCAAGTCGCCCCGGCGGTGAACCCAAACGCTGTTCACAATGCCAAGCCCGAACATGATCATGAGGACAAACGATCCGCTATAACTGATGAGCGGAAGAGGAACGCCAGTGATCGGCAAAACCGAAATCGTCATCCCGATGTTTTGAAAGATGTGGGTGAAAATAAGAGCAGTGATTCCAACGACGAGCAACAGTCCGAACTGATCACCGGCACAGAACGCAACGAAGAGGCAGGTCACCAAGAGCAAGGCGAAAGCCCCGAGCAAAAACATTCCCCCGACAAATCCCCACTGTTCGCCGATGGCGGAGAAAATGTAATCGTTGTGCACGGCCGTAGCGGGAAGAAACCCAAGCTCGATCTGGGTATTGGGCGCCTTGAACCCTTTGCCAGACCAGCCGCCCGAGCCAATGGCGATGAGCGATTGATTGATGGCCCAGGCCGAACCCTGGCGATCGATATCGGGATTGATGAACGCAGTGATCCGTTCCTGTTGGTAAGGCTTGAGTCCGAGGTTGATCGCGATCGGAATAAAAGCGACCACGATCAAAGCGATGCAAATGAGATAACGCACCGGAATTCCGCCGACGAAAAGCAACGCCATCAAAACCGGTCCCCAGATGATGCACTCGCCCAAATCCGGTTGCAGCAGAATGAGCAAACAAGGCGCGCCGACGATTGTGCCACACAACGTCAGACGCAGCATCGGATGCATCTGCTTGAACTGGCTGAGAAAAAGCGACAGCACCATGATCCCGGCGATAACGGCGAGCTGCGCGGGCTGGAAGTTCACCGGACCGAGATGGAGCCAACTGCGGGCACCGTATACTTTTTGGCCAATGAATTTCGTCAGGATTAAAAACGCGAGGCCCGCGAGATACATTGGCAGCGCGCCCCAGCGGACCCAGCGGTAATCGATCAAACTGGTGATGATAAAGGCGAAAAATCCGACCAGCACCCAGTTCGCCTGCTTGCGCCAGAATTCCGCAGCCACTGGATCTTCCCGCATGTAAGTCGCGCTATAAATGGCGATCACTCCAAAGATCGCGAGCGCGAGCATGACCGCCATCAGCAGCCAATTGAGCCCGAGAATTTTTCTGAGAAACGGAGTCACGTTATTTCGATCCGCCGGTTTGCGGAATATATATAGGAGAGGCCGGAGGTAAACCTGCGGGCATTGGAAAAAACTGAGCTATTTGCAAGCCAAGCGGCTCGACGGAGTCTCGCCCTACCAATTTGTCCTGCGAAAATTTCCCGGTAGGGCTACGCTCTGCGGAGCCGCACGCGAGCCCGATTCGGCGGACAAGATGCCCACCGGCCCCACAGCCAAGATGGCTGTGCTACGGCCCGGCTTTATTCCGAAGAATTGTAGGGCGGCGATCTTCGCCGCCGTTTTCTTTTTGTTGGCGGCCAAGATGGCCGTCCCTACAATTTTGCTGCCCGAGCGTGATGCTGGGGGATGCCGCAACACGCCTGTCGCCCACCGAAGGGACCAGGGAACACAGGTCAACCGACCTGTGTGGCGCACAGACCTCAGGTCTGTGTTCCTCAAAAAACGCAGTCGTTAGACGAAGGTCTTGCGGCGCTGAACCTTGCGCAAAATAACACGTCTAAGGCAGCAGGTTTTCGCAATTTTAATAGATTCTCGCTTTTGAGATGTGAATCATAAATATCTGATATTCAGTAGTTTAAATGTATAGAAAAAATAATATCGAGCTTGTTGTTTCCTGATTTCCACTCGCGTACAATTGATGGGTGCCGCACAATCAATCAGGGTTTTAAAGGGGATATGGCGAGACGGACGAAACGAAAAATCTCGCGATCGCGATTGCCGCTGCAGAGGCAGTTCGGGCTCGAAACCGAAGGCCGTTATTTCGATTTGCGCGGTCTCTTCGACAAACTAAACGGGCGTCATTTCGGCAACCGCCTTCGCGGTTACAAAGTGGTTTGGGGCCGCAAACGCCAGGAACGTCCAAAAGAGTATTTCATTTTCGGTACTATCCAGGAAGAAGACCGCGTTATCCGCATCAATCCCTGGCTCGATCAGAAATTCGTCCCGCTCTGGTTCCTCGAGTACATTCTTTATCATGAAATGTTGCACGCAGTCGTGCCCGACAAAGCCCACGGTAATGGCCGGCGTTGTGTTCACACCGACGAATTCAATCGCCGCGAACGCGAGTTTCGCTTCTACAAACGCGCCCGACGTTGGGAAGACGAAAATCTCGCGCGTTTTCTGCGCTAGGCGCGCACGGACGTTGGCTCGACAGAGTCTCGCCCTACCAATATCTCGGAGGCTTCGCTGGTAGGCGACGCTCTGCGGAGCCGCAGACGAACCTCATTCAGATTCGCTATGGTCCCGATCTGAAATTTACGCGGAGGAGGACGGGCCTCCGGCCTGTCCGGCAAACAGCCTTCCACCCTGTTGAGGCTTCTGTAGCGGCGGTCTATGACCGCCGGACCGGCCAGCGGCCTGTCCTCCGCTAGTGCGCTTGCTCTGCAGACGTTGCACCGGCCTCAGACGGCGATGGGGTCGTTGCCACGTTCTTTTTGATCAGATACCAGAGCGTGGTCGCGAGGAGGAGCGAGATGATCTTCGCCTGCCAGTTTTTCAGAATCAGTTTCTTCATCATCGGAGGTCTGTAACAAAATTTCGCCGATCCGTTTGCGGAATGTTTCCGGCGTAAAATCACGCTCAATCCGGCGGCGATGACAAATTGAAATTGCGCCCGTCTCCTCCGAGACAACGACCGCGACGGCGTCGGATTCTTCGGTTAATCCCAAACCGGCGCGATGCCGCAAACCCAGGCTGCGATCGAGAGTTTCGCGCTGGCTCACCGGGAAAATGCACGCCGCCGCTGCAACCCGGCCGTTACGCACAATCACGCCACCATCATGCAGAGCGGTTTTGGGATGAAAAATGGTGAGCAACAGCTCAACGGAGAAATCGGCTTCGAGTTGAACGCCGGTCTCTTCATAAACGCGAATGGAAGTGTCACGTTCGATCGCGATTAATGCGCCGAATTGTTTGCTGGCGAGTTGAGTGACCGCTTCCGCAAGGTCGTGAAGCATCTCGCGTTTTTCGCTGCTGAGCGAAAAAATGGGATGCCCGCCCAGTTCCGCCAAAGCGCGCCGCAGTTCCGGCTGGAAAATAACGACCAAGGCGATGGCGAGGAAGACTGAGAAGCTGCGAATGATCCAGCCGATGACGGCGAGTTTCAGCAAGGTTGAGATCAAGGTCAGGGCCAGAAAAACGATGGCCAGACCGGTCAACACTTTCGCGCCGCGAGTGCCGCGAAAATAGAGATAGCCGTAATAAATCACCACGGTCAGCAGCACGATCTCGAAGGCGCTGCGCCAGCCGACCACAAAAAGATGGACGATGCGATCAATCATGGCGCACTCCGAAGCGCGTCGGCGACACGGAGCGCCTCCACATTTTCTTCCACATCATGCACGCGTAAAACATCGGCGCCGTTCATTCGCAGCAGCGACGTGAACGCGACCGTTGGCAAAAGGCGATGGTGGATCGAGCCATTGTGCCCGGAAATTTTGCCAAGAAACGATTTACGTGACACTCCGACGACGAGCGGACGATTGTTGACGCGCAAGCGCGGCAAATTTTTCAGCAACGAGAGATTGTGCTCGAGCGTCTTTCCGAATCCGATTCCCGGATCGAACGCGAGCGTCATGGGATCGATACCGAACTTTAGGGCGCAGGCATATTGTTGTCGAAAAAAATCGGCCACTTCGACAACGACATCATGATAAAAAGGCGCGCGTTGCATGGTCGGCGAAGTTCCTTGCATGTGCATGATGATGAAAGCGGCGCCGCGTTTGGCCAACAGCGGCCACATCGCGTCGTCCCCGCGACCGCCCGTTACATCGTTCACGATTTTCGCGCCCGCATCCAAAGCCGCGGCCGCAACTTCCGCCTTCGAGGTATCGATCGAAATCATTGCTTCGCCGGCGAGCTCTTCGATTATCGGAATGACGCGGCGTTTTTCTTCCGCAGCATTGACTGGTTCGGCGCCGGGGCGCGTCGATTCGCCGCCGATATCGATAATGTTGGCGCCGTTCGCGATCATTTTTCGGGCCTGGGCAAGCGCCTGCGGTGCCTGAAAAAACCTGCCGCCATCGGAAAATGAATCCGGTGTGATGTTCAGGACACCCATGATCCAGCCGCGGGCAGAGAGGTCGAAAATCTCGCCCGCAATTTTCCATGGCGTCACACGCATATGGGTGAGACTACCACGCGCAGCGAATTATTCGAGGCGCTGATGGTAATCGGAGACGTGGCCGCAGCCCACTGCCTCGACGCCGAAACTACTTGTGTGAATACCGCGCCATCAATTCGCCCTGCGCCAAAATATGACCGCGCATGGCAGCATCGAGTTCCGCGCGGCGCGCACTGGGCTTCAAGTCCAGTTTAGTATCGAGCGCGAAGATTTTGAAAAAATAGCGATGCGTTCCGGAAGGCGGACAGGGCCCACCGTAATTGCGCTTACCAAAATCGCTCGTGCCCTGGACCGCGCCAGCGGGCGCACTGTTCTCGGCCACTTGTGTCGTTTTCGGATCGATGTTCCAGACGATCCAATGCGTGAACAAACCGCGCGGTGCATCGGGATCATCGACAATCAAGACCAGCGATTTCGCTTCGTTCGGGACGCCGCTAATCTGCAATCCAGGACTTACGTTCGTCCCGTTACAGGTGAATTTCGCTGGAATATCGCCGCCGCCTTGAAAGGCCGGGCTGGTGATCGAGATCGAAGTAGCAGCGTTCATATTAAGAGTCACTCCAAGGAAAATCGCGAGAGCGAACCATATCGGTTTCATTCATCAAACTTTGGCCGCGCCCGGATGCCGTCAAGCAAGCAAACACAAGCCTCGCCGCGCCGGCATCATCGGAGGGACTCGCCGCGGCGAGTCCGGGGCAACCCGTTCGACAAGCTGGAAGCATGTCGGCCAAGTTAGGCCGGAAGGCTAACTTCCGTCAAAGATCGCACTGGAAGACTAACGGGGAACAACGCAACGTTGCGTCGCCATGGCAGGCAAAAAGAA
>Ga0066707_10000971_pt1 | contig 10197 bp, 4 predicted proteins | sample GraSoiAngelo_156_FD_66503 | JGI IMG/M metagenome (GOLD analysis project Ga0066707, IMG submission 66503) | Grasslands soil microbial communities from the Angelo Coastal Reserve, California, USA - 14_1009_13_40cm | ecosystem: Environmental > Terrestrial > Soil > Grasslands | place: USA... | reverse complement strand
TCCTCGGTCTGGATGAAGCTCGGATGACGCGGCGGTTCGTCGATTGCCAGCGGTTCATCGTCGATGTCATGTCCCGCATCCGTGGTGCCCGTCTCGAAGTCGGGCTCGAGTTCGAGCGGGGGCACTTCCACGACCGTCTTGTGCTTCCCAGGGACTGACGGTGACTTGGCGCCATGAGCCGGAGTGGGCGCCGAAGGGCGCTTCGGAACCACCGGTTTTACCCGCGGTGGCTCCGGTGCCGATGCAGCCGGCTTCTTGAAGATCGGTGGCTTGAGTGCGGCCTTCGGGGGCGGCCGCTTCGGCGGCGGCCCCTTCGGCGGCGCCTTCGCAGGTTCCGCGACATTCCCCTCGAGCACCAGATCCGCCCCTTCGAGCTCGATCCCCTCGTCCGCAGTCACCTCGGGCGCGGTCGGCTCGGGCGCGGTCGGCTCAAGCTCGGCTATGGGTTCGAGATCCAGGTCGGCCGGATTGAGCTCTTCACGGATCGACGGCGTCTTGGGACTGGAGGCCTGGACCTGGCCAAAATCCGCGACCGTGGTCTCGAGACCCTCCAACATGCCGCCAGTATTCCCCCCCCTCACGCCAGGCGCCTCGTCGACGAGACTGGTCGTCTCGATCTCCAGCGATTCGTCAGGCTCGGGCTCAACCTCCTCAATCAGCCGCTCCGCGGCGGGAGCAGGAGGCGGTGGCGCAACGTGCGGCGGAGGAGCGGGAGGCGCCGCGGCGGCAGGCGGCGCCTTAACGCCCTTCGCGACGCGCGGTTCGTCGAGATCGAGAAAGACGAGACTGGACGTCTTGCGTTTGCCCGACTTCGACACGTCGTCGCCACCGCCCGCCGGAGGCGCGGATCTCGGAGGCGTCGGGCTCGGCCGACCGCCTGCCGAGGAGGCGCGCTTGCCGGGATCGGCACCATACATCTTGAGGTGCTCGGAGAGCATCTCGCGGAGATTCGCGCTCTCGGGGGAAATGTCGGTGAATTCCTTCAGTGCCGCGAAGGCGTGTTCGATCTTTCCCGCCTTCTGCATCCGCTCGGCGTATTCGACGAAGTTCTGCTTCGCTTCTGCGATGAACCCCTTGGCCGCGTAGAGTTTCGCCAACTTCAGATACGTCGTCTGCCGCGCGGGGGCGTTGCGCAGCACTTTGTTACACATCGCGATGGCGTTGTTATGAAATCCGAGCTCGGCGTACTTGTCGACGGCCTGGTCGTAGTAGTCCGCCGCCTGGCCCGGGTCCTTCAGCTTGATGTAGAGATCGCCGATACGGTTGTAGATGGAGAGGTCAGGATTGGTCTCATCCTGGTTGTTCAAGACGTCCAGCCAGATCTCCACGGCCTTTTTCGGATCTTTGGCCTCGAGACCCTTCGCCTTCTCTTTGAGTTGCTCAAGCTTGGACATGGAACGACTAAGATATCGGAGCCGTCTAGGCGGGACAAGCCGAACCTGCTGTCCAGACGGCGCTTACGACGTCCGTGCCCATCCAGTAGGCGACCTCCCTCCAGTCGTCTACGGCCGCAACGACGAGGTCGCCGACACACCCCGGCGCGATTTGCCCCCGGTTCGCGGCTAGGCCGAGCGCGGCGGCGGCGTTGACCGTCACCGCCGTCACAGCTTCCGCGTGACGCAGCCCAAGTTGCGACACCCCGAGTGCCATCACCAGCGGCAGACTCAGGGTCGGTGAGGTGCCGGGATTGAAGTCGGTTGCTAACGCCACCGCCGCACCCGCCTCGATCAACCGTCGCGCCGGCGCTTGCGACCGCCGGCCCAGAAAGATCATCGTCGCGGGGAGCAGGACCGCGACGGTCGAGCTGCCGGCGAGAGCCCGGATCCCCTCATCTGAGATCGCCGCCAGGTGATCGGCGGACAGCGCCCCCAGCTCGGCGGCAAGCTCGGCGCCGCCTGATCCCTCGAGCTCATCCGCGTGCAGCTTGACCGCGAGTCCATGGCGGGCGGCGGCGGTGAGGATCTGACGACTTTCCGTTGCGCTGAAGACTCCAGGCTCGCAGAACACATCGCAACACTGTGCCAGTCCCTCGCGGGCCACCGCCGGGATCATCTCCTCACAGAGCAGCCGCACATACTCGGCGCGTTTGCCGCGATACTCTGGCGGCACCTCGTGCGCGCCCAGAAATGTCGGAATGAGCGTGGCGGGCAACTCGCCGGCGAGTCGACGAATCACGCGGAGCTGCTTCAGCTCGGCCTCCAATTCCAAGCCGTAGCCCGATTTCACTTCGATGGTGGTCGCGCCGCACGCCAGTAATGTCGCGAGACGGGACCGCGTCAGAGCGGCGAGCTCCGTCTCGGACCGCGCTCGCACATCGCGCACCGACTGCAAGATGCCGCCCCCGGCGGCCGCGATGGCCTTGTAATCGACGCCGAGCGCGCGCCGTTCCTGATCGTCGAGGCGGGGCGCGCCGAAGACCGCGTGGGTGTGGCAATCGATGAACCCCGGGAAGAGGACGCCCGTGATTTCCACCACTTGTAGGGGCGCAGCATGCTGCGCCCCTACTTTCGGTGCGTCTCGGCGCGGCCCCACCCACGCGATCGTCTCGCCGTCGATCAGGACCGCTGCGTCCTGCAGCACCTCCACCTCGGCCAGTTCGCGCCCGCGCCGGGCGCGCGCCGGCCCACGACACGTCACGACTTGACGCGCGCCGACCAGCAAGGTCTTCAGTCGAGATCCTCGCTCATGGGCAAGCGGATGTGATGGCGCCGCGCTGCGGCGATCGCTTCGGGATAGCCGGCGTCGGCGTGCCGCGCCACCCCGATGCCGGGATCGTTGGTGAGTACGCGCTCGAGGCGCTTGGCGGCCGCCGGCGTGCCGTCAGCGACGATGACCTGCCCGGCATGCAGCGAATTCCCGATCCCCACACCGCCGCCGTGATGGAACGAGACCCACGATGCGCCGGAGGCCGTATTGAGCAGTGCATTGAGGATCGCCCAATCCGCGATCGCATCGGAGCCGTCGCGCATGTTCTCCGTTTCGCGAAATGGCGATGCGACCGACCCCGTATCGAGATGGTCTCGGCCGATGACGATCGGAGCCGATAGCTCGCCCCGTCGCACCAGCGCGTTCAACGCGCCGCCGAACCGGGCACGCTCCCCCTGCCCCAGCCAGCAAATGCGGGCCGGGAGTCCCTGGAACGCGACGCGCTCCTGCGCCATCGTGATCCAACGTCTGAGGTGTGCGTTGTCTGGGAATAACTCGAGCACCAGAGCGTCGGTGCGGTGCAGATCCTTAGTCTCGCCGGACAGCGCCACCCACCGAAACGGTCCCTTCCCCTCGCAGAACAGCGGCCGGATATACTCCGGGACAAACCCGGGAATGTCGAACGCGTCCGTCACGCCGGCGTCGCGAGCTTCGGTGCGGAGGTTGTTGCCGTAATCGAACGCGATCGACCCGCGCTTTCGCAGCTCGAGCATCGCGCGTACATGGATGACGATGCTCGCGCGCGCGCGCGCGATGTAATCCTCGGGAGACTTGCGCCGCAGCTCAGCGGCTTCGGTGGGACTGAACCCGGCGGGGATGTATCCGTTGAGCGGGTCATGCGCGGATGTCTGATCGGTTACGACGTCCGGGGTAAATCCGCGGCGGACCAGCGCCGGGAGTATCTCCGCGCAGTTGCCGACGAGCCCCACCGAGAGCGGTTCGCCGCGTCGCTGCGCGTCCGCGCACCACCCGAGCGCCTCGTCGAGCGACGTCGTCGATCGGTCGAGATAGCGGGTCTCCAGCCGGCGTTGCACGCGGGCGGGGTCCACCTCGACCGCGAGACAGATTCCCTCGTTCATGGTCGCGGCGAGCGGCTGGGCCCCACCCATGCCGCCGAGTCCACCCGTGAGTACGATTCGGCCGCGCAGCGATCCTTGAAAGTGCCGCGCTGCGACGGCGGCAAAGGTCTCGTATGTCCCCTGGAGAATCCCCTGCGTGCCGATGTAAATCCACGACCCCGCCGTCATCTGCCCATACATGATGAGCCCGCGCCGCTCCAGATCGCGAAACACGTCCCACGTCGCGAACCGACCGACCAGATTCGCGTTCGCGATGAGCACGCGCGGCGCGTCGGCGTGCGTCGTGAACACGGCGACCGGTTTGCCCGACTGGACGAGCAGCGTCTCGTCGTCTTCGAGCACCCGGAGCGTGCGACAGATCGCATCGAAAGACGCCCAATTCCGCGCCGCCTTGCCCGTGCCGCCGTATACGACGAGATCATCGGGCCGCTCGGCGACCTCCGGATCGAGATTGTTCATCAGCATGCGCAGGGCAGCTTCCTGAATCCATCCCTTGCACGATTTCGTGGCGCCGCGCGGGGCCTTCACGAGGCAAACCTGCCTTCGCGGATGCGCAGCGTCACTCGCTCGATATCGGCGGTCAGCGGCCGGTCCGCCGTAAGCGCCGCCGATTCCTGCCGGACGGCGGCGTGCAAGCGCGCGACCGCTTTTGCGGGCCGCAGCGGCTTCAGGTACTCGAGCCCCTGGGCCCCAGCGAGCAGCTCGATCGCGATGATCCGCTCGGCATTCGCAAGGATGCGGCCCGCCTTCCACGCCGCAGTCATCCCCATCGGCACTACGTCTTCCTGATTTCCCTCCGTCGGCACCGACTGCACGCTCGCGGGCGTCGCGAGCACCCGGCACTCGGCCACCAGCGCCGCCGCCGCGATCTGCGCGATCATGAATCCTGACTCGAGGCCCGGCTCACGCGCCAGGAACGCCGGCAGCCCGGATGACAGATCCGGATTGACGACGCGCTCCAGCCGCCGCTCGCCCAGCCCGGCCAGCGTGGTCAGCGCGATGGCGAGGACGTCGAGCGCCAGCGCGATGGGCTGGCCGTGGAAGTTGCCACCGGAGAGCACTTCGTCACCGAACACGAGCGGATTGTCGGTCGCCGCATTGAGCTCGGTAGCCACGAGCCGTTCCGCGAACGCGAGTCCTTCACCCACCGCCCCCAATACCTGCGGCGTACAGCGCAGCGAATACGCGTCCTGCACCCGTGGGTCGTTGTCGCGGTGTGATTCACGAATTTCGCTGTCGGCCAGCAGTTCGCGCAGCAGCGCCGCCGAGCGCTGTTGCCAGGGGTGAGGACGGACGTCGTGGATACGGGCGTCGAACGGATCGGGTGAGCCGCGAACTGCTTCGAGGCTCATGGCGGCCGCCCCATGGGCGGTGCGCCACAACGTCCACGCATCGCTCACGAGCAGTGCGGCGAGGCCGGTCTGCGCCTGGGTGCCGTTCACGAATGCCAATCCCTCTTTGGCTTCGAGCGTGATCGGCTTCGGCACCCGCACATCGCCTTCCCCGATCATCGCGAGCGCGAGATGCGAGAGCGGTGCGAGATCGCCGGACGCACCGACGCTGCCTTGCGAAGGCACGCGGGGATGGAGCCCGCGGTTCAGCATCTCGATCAGCAGCTCAGGAAGTACCGGCCGCACGCCGCTGGTGCCGCGCATCAACACGTTCGCGCGCAGCAGCATCATCGCCCGCACGGCATCCTGGGGGAGCGGCTCGCCGACGCCCGACGCGTGGCTGCGAATGAGATTGAGCTGCAGTTGCCGACCCTGCTCCGCGGGAATCCGTACATGCGCGAGCTTCCCGAACCCCGTGTTGACGCCGTACATGGTTTCCCCGCGCTCGATCGCCGCTTCGACGGCACGACGCGACTGCTGCACTGCTTTGAGCGCCTGAGGGTCGAGGGCAACGGGAACGTTATGGCGCGCGACGGCGACGACATCAGCGATGGAGAGGGACTGTCCGTCAAGCGTGACCGGCGATGGCTTCGTCATGGCCCCAAAAGCTAAAGCGCCGGAGTGGCTGTTGACCACTCCGGCGCCCAGCTCCTGCAACGCTGCCTTATTTGGTGCCCGTTACGACCGTACTCGTGGACAGTGCGGTCGACAGCCCGCCCCGCACCACCAGCTCGGGGTTCCCGACGTCCGTCTGGAAGCTCCAGTCGAAGATCAGGTAGTTCCGCCCGACGTGCGTTACCCGCAGCGCGCCGTACCGTAGCGTCGATCCTTCGACAATCTGGAAGACGTAGGCATAGCCCGGCACCGCCTGAATCATGCTCCGCGAGTATCCAGAGGCGGGAGCGAAGTCGATCGACGTCAAATCCGCAACCGGCGAATTGCTGTACAGGCGGATCTGGGTGCCCGAGAACTCCGGGACGAGCCATAGCGTCGAATCCGTCGGGTCGCGATACACCCAAAAATCGATGCTCGTCAGGTTGCCGTTCTGAACCAGACCCAACTCCGAGGCCTGGGCGACCCCGTCGCTGTTGACGTCCTGCCAGAACCGGAAGCCGGACTGGCTCTGGTTTGCGTCATAGGCGAACACGAGCGTGTTGCGCGCGTCCGGGCGGGGAGTATCCTGGCGCAGCGGCGACCAGAGACTCTCATAGCCTTCCCGGCTCACCGCCGAGACGCCGAAGCAGCGAGGCACGCCATTGCTCAGCGCGCTGGCCAGAAACTCGGGCGCCACCGTCGTGCCCTCGAGCAGCCAGCTCGTGCCGCAGAGGCCGGTATCGAGATTGTAATCGGTGCGGTAGATGCGATACCACTTGAAGCGCGTCGGCGCCGCGAGGTAGGAGGTATCGTCCCATTCGAGATGTATGGCGCCGTTCAGCGAAATCGAATTCAGCCAGGCAGGCGCGGCGAGCTGCAACCGCTCGTCCACCGTGATCACGTTGCTGCTGCCGCTCTCCACGCCACTGGCGTCGACCGCGGTCACCATGTATTGGAGACGCGGGACGCCATTGTCGTGGAACGTGTTCGACGTCGTCTCGCCACGCAGGTCGAACGACCCGCTGGTCGAAGCGCGGGAATAGATCCGATAGTTGGCAAGATTTGCGTCCGTGACGTCGTCCCAGATGAGCAGGATGCCGAGGGGGCGATTGGGATCGCCGCTGGGCTCGAGCTGATACGTCAGGTTGGCCGGCGTGGACGGACCGCTGCCGCCAGGTTCGACGAAGGCCGAATGGCAGGCAACAGCGGTCAGTAACAGCAGGGACAAGAACACGCGCATAAAAGCCTCAGGACGGGGATCGCCCGAGGTGTAAGCACGCCCTATGCCTGAAGCGAAGTTGCTGATTTTGTGGAGGTTACCGAAACATCAGCCGCTGCAATGTCTCCGTGAGGGGACAGGGCCGCTACTGCACGTAGGTGTTCTGATCGTAGTCGAACTTGATGTCCGGTTGGTCGGTGAGCGTGATGTTGAACGTGAAGGAAAAGCTTCCAGTCGCGGTCTTATGGAAGCTGAAAGCGGCCCGCCAGCGCCGGAGATTGCGCTGGAAGGTAAGGGAGTGGTCTGCGAACTGGCGCGTGGCGAAGTCATATGAGGTATACCAGGTCGCGCTCCAGTTCCGAGTCGGACTGAACGAGAGATTCATGGTCGTGGTCTGTCGACCGGGGACATGAAGCTGCTGCGGCGTCGTATCGGTCCGGCTACGCGTGCTCGAGAACGCGACGCTCAGCGTGAAGCCTCTGCCCCCGCCGACTCCACCCACACCGAGGCCCATGCCGGGCCCGCCCGGCCCGTACGGCGAGCGCGTCCCGCCCTGATAGCGCCGAAAGTCGTCGGAGCGCCCCGCCGGCTGAGCGCCAGACGTCGTATCGGGAGCCGGAGGCGGCGCGGGTTTGGGACGAAGCCCGAGCAGGCGGCCCAGACCCTGCAATGTCGCCGGGGTCACCGTAAATGACGCGGAGAGGTTTTGCAGGAACGGGCTGAATTTTGCCGAGTCGGTGCCGACCTGCCCCTTCCACAGATCGTGCGTGATCTGCAGCTGAAAACCGGGAAGTAGATCGGAGAGGAACGTGTTGCTGAGCGTGCCCGTCTGCCATCCGGTGTGATGGGCCTGTTTGGCCTGCTCGAAGTTGTAGCCGATGCCGCTCGTGTTGATGCTGAGCAGACGGATCTTGCGGGGCTCCTGCGTGCTCGACGTGTCGCCAGGCGGCGGCTTCAGCTTGGCCTCGAAATTCTGCGACAACCCGAAGCTGATCGTCTGTTGCGGATCACTGCGCGATCGGTTGGAGAGTCCGCTCGGGTCGATCGCGTGAGCAAAGGCGGGCGATACGCTGTCACCGGGCGCGTACTGGTAGCTGATCTGAGGCGAGATCGCATGCCGGATGCGCGCCAGTGGGCCGAAGCCGGGCAAAAAACCGAAAAAGGTGGGTGACACGCCCACGTTGAAGGACAGCCGCTTGCCCTGCCGCACGAATTGCCCGCCCGTGAACTGATTGCGAATCATGAACGGACCGCCCACCTGATTCTGAATTCCGATGCTCGGCTGCAGCTTCCAGGTGCTGGGGAAAAACGACGGCAGATTGATGCTCGTTTGCCAGTCCACCTGGGTCTCGAATGTCTCGTCGAACAGGACGCGGCGCACGGCGCCGGTGTTGTCCTGGAGCGGGACCTCGGTTCGGCCGTGCGTCCGAACATCGCTCACCGAGATCGAATTCGCCCAGTTCCAGCGGCCGATCCGTAGCGGGGTGTTGAGCGTCATGGTGGTGTTGCGATTGTCGTTGAACAGATGCAGCGTGTCGACGGGAAGCGTGTCGCGCCCGGGAATCAGCAACGTCCCGCTCGCGACGTGGAACTGCTGGAGATTCTGGTACGAGAAGCCCGGGGACCAGGTCATCCAGGGCGTGATGTTGATGGCGGCCGGCGTGAGACTGACCGTGGGAAATGTCTGCGACACGTTGTTGTTCGAGAGGTCCTGGGAACGACTGCCGCCGATATTGAGGGTGCCCCAGGAGAATTGCTTCGCAAAGTTCAAATTCGACGCGACCGTCGACTTGACCTCCCAGGGGTTGAGAGAGTTGCGCTGAATGAGCGACCCGTTCGTCGAGTAGTCGACGTGCGCATTGAACGACGTCCGCGAATTGAATCGCTGCGTGTGGTTCCAGCCGATCCGCGAATTGACCGCGGGGAAGTCGAGCTGCGACATGCGGGAGTACGTGAGCTGCCCATCGATGAAGCGGTCGATCCAGTGGTATTGCGCCTGCCCGTGAAACTGCACATAGCGACCGGCGAACCAGTCCCCTGTGACCAGGACGTCCACGTAGTCATTGAGCGCGAAGTAGTAACCGAGATCCGTGAGGTGGCGGGCATAGTGGCGCGTGGGACGCACCAGGTCGTTCAATCCGAACCGCGGGAAGAGAATGCCGCTGCGCCGGCCCCGCCGAATGTCCTGAAAAATGAATGGCAGCCACACGATCGGCACGTCGCGCAGATACAGAACCACGGGACGGGCGATCATCGTGCTCTTGTTGATCCATTTCACCCGGCCCGCCGCAAAGTGGTAGTCGGGCACGGGCTGGGGGTCAGACGTGAAGTTGGCGGACCTGGCGTAGACGCGAGTCGAGCCGGAATCGATGGCCACGCCGCTGCTGCGCATGTACCACGTGACTCCGCCCTGCTGAAAATCGGTGAGCGCGTCCCGCACCGTGCCACGCCGCACGCAGGTGTCGTACCGCATCCCCTCCCCCACCAGCACGGTCCCCTGATCGAATAGCTGCGGGTCCCCCGAGGCATTGAGCTGGCAGCTCGCCTGGTGATAGCGAATCGAGTCCGCCTGCAGCTGCGTGCTCTCGCGCTCGACGTAGGCTTCCCGCCGCAGAAAAATCGTCTGGCTGTCGCCTTCGACGATGAGCGTATCCGCCACGTATCGCGTCGTGCGAAAGTTGGGGAGCTTGAGCAAGGAATCGATGATGGAATCTGAAGGCGGGAAGGATCGCGATGGGGCAGTCGGCAGGCCCAGCTTGCGCGCGGTCGAGGTATCCACGCTCTGGCCCCGGGTGGTGTCCTGCGCTCCTGGCGGCCGGGCTTTCGCAGCTGTGTCGCGCACCGCACGCTGCGGCGCCGTCGGCGCCGTCGGCGCCGCGGGCGGGGGAGGCGGGGGGGGCGGGGGCGGGGGCGTTGGATTTTGTGCGTGCAGCGATCCCACGCCCAGGAGGAATAAAACGAGCGTCGCCGCCGCCATCCGGCGGGCACGCCGCCGGCTCGCGATCCAGGCGCACCAGATGCTCGCCTCATAGAGCAGGAGCAGCGGTCCCAGCATCAATAGCATCGACACCGCGTCCGGCGGGGTCAGAATGGCGGCGAGGAACGCGGCGATCACGATAGCGTACCGCCGTTGCCGACCCAGGAACTGCGGCGTCACGATGCCCAGGGCCGCCAGAATCGTCACCACGAGCGGGAGCTCCGCAATCAG
>Ga0066707_10000954_pt1 | contig 10235 bp, 7 predicted proteins | sample GraSoiAngelo_156_FD_66503 | JGI IMG/M metagenome (GOLD analysis project Ga0066707, IMG submission 66503) | Grasslands soil microbial communities from the Angelo Coastal Reserve, California, USA - 14_1009_13_40cm | ecosystem: Environmental > Terrestrial > Soil > Grasslands | place: USA... | reverse complement strand
GCGGTGAACAGCACCGTCATGCCGATCACGCCGGGGGCCATGAACTGGAGATACTTGCCCTCGCCGGCGCGCTGAAATACGGGGCCCAGGCCGAACCCGAGCACACCGAGGTACATGAGCGGTGAGCCGAGCGACGCGACGATCTGGACGCGCGACCGAAGGTACTTCTTCACCTCGCGCAGCCAGAGGACATAGATGACACTCATGCGCCTAGCGCCTCCACACGCGCGAGACCTGCCGCATCTGATCGGCGGCGGTGGCGCTCTCGTCGCGAATCGTCGTGCCGGTGAGCTTGAGGAACGCGGCTTCGAGCGAATCGGTGCCGGTTTGTTGCTTGAGCTCCGCCGATGAACCGGTGGCGACGATGCGGCCGTGGTCGATCACCGCGATGCGATCGGCCACGCGGTCGGCTTCGTCCATATAGTGCGTCGTGAGGAACACGGTGATCCCCTCGGCCTTGTTGAGGTTTCGCACCAGGGTCCACATCTGATTGCGGCTCTGCGGATCGAGGCCGAGCGTCGGCTCGTCGAGAAACAGCACCTTCGGCGTGTGCAGTAGCCCGCGGGTGATCTCGAGGCGGCGTTTCATGCCGCCCGAGAACGTCTTTACCAAATCAGCACGCCGCTCCCACAGCTCGAACATCTTGAGCAGGGTCTCGGATCGCTCTCGCCGAATCTGGCGCGGCACATGGTACAGGACGCCGTGGATATCCATGTTCTCCCACGCCGTAAGCTCGCTGTCGAGACTCGGATCCTGGAACACGACGCCGAACCGCTTGCGGACTTCCGTCTGATGTGTGGTGGGGTCGAGCCCGTCCAGCTCGAGCGACCCGCTTGTGGGGCGCAGCAGGGTCGTGAGCATCTTGATCGTGGTGGTTTTCCCGGCGCCGTTCGGACCGAGGAACGCAAAGATCTCGCCGGCGCGCACATCGAACGAGACGTCGTTGACCGCCGTGAGCTTCCCGAACGTCTTGACGACGTGCTGGACGCGGATGATCGGACGATCGCTCACGGGACCGGCAAAATTACGGGCATACATTCCCGCTGCAGAGGAACCGACATGAAATTCGCCGTCCTGATCTACACCGAAGACACCCTGCTCGACGCGCTCCCGGAGGGACAGTTCGACGCGAAGATGCGCGACTGCCTCGCCTCGCGCATGCCGACGAGCTGCGGCGGAAAGCGAGATGCTTTAAAGCAGCCTTAGGTAACGCGTGTGGAACCGTGTTGGAACACCGCTGCGGCGCACAGGCTACATCGCTGCTTGCCGCTCACATGGTTGCTCCCAGAACGCGCCTACGCGGACGTCCACCAGATACATACGTGCCTCCAGCTCGACAGAGCAGGGCATGCAACGCGTGGCATATGCCTTGCGCGTCTTTTTGCTGATTTTAGCAGAACTCCCGCGAACAACACAACCGAGCCTCGGAGTGCGCCCCGTGCAGCGCGACCTTGGTCTCTCCTTCACGTCAGGCCCGACGAGCCATTCGTCGTTCCGGCGCCGGCTGTGTCGGCGATCTCGACGCCGCCAGCCCCCGCGCGCACCCCCGACGCAGGAGCGCCTCCGCTCCACACGCCGAGAAACAGCTCGCTGCGCATTGGCATGCGAGTTGCCGAATTGAGACACACCCGAAACCGTCCTGTGACACGCTCGAGACTCAGGAGCACCATGGCGACAATGACGAGTCGTCTCAGAGGATGTGCCCGGGTCCTCGGTGGTGTCGTGGTGCTCCGGTCTGCCCCTTTGTTGGCGCAGAGCCCCGAGCTGGCCGTCACCAATCCACCGGGCGAGCGCCCAAGCACGCGCGGCGATGCCGCCATCACGATTCTTCGGGTCGAGCGGCCACCGGAGCTTACGGATTTCGTGATCGGCCGCGACAGCCTGTCGGCGCAGCGGCTGGGCGCCTCTGTGACGGACTTCCGCCAGCGCGACCCGGGCGACGGCGTCCCAATAACTGCGCCCACGACCGCGTATCTGAGCTACGACGACGCCAACCTATACGTCGTCTTCGTGTGCGAGGACGACCCGTCCAAGGTGCGAGTGGGTCTCAACAAACGCGAGGAGATCGACGTCGACGACGGCGTCGCGGTGCTGCTGGACACGTTCCACGACAAGAAGCGTGCCTACATCTTCCAGACGAACCCCCTGGGGGTGCAGCTCGACGGCATCCGGACGGAGGGGCAGGGCGACGACTTCAGCTTCGACGCCGTGTGGGAATCGGAGGGGCGGCTGACCGGGGACGGCTACGTGGTCCGGATCGCGATCCCGTTCCGGAGCCTCCGCTTCTCCAACACGCCGACGCAGACCTGGGGCATTGCCCTGGCTCGCTTCATCCGCCGTAACAACGAAGAGTCCTATTGGCCCTACATCACCAAGCGGATGGCGAGCTTGGTGCCGCAGTTCGCGACCCTCGACGGGCTCCGCGACATCTCGCCCGGCCGCAACGTGCAGGCCATCCCGTACGGCGCCTTCACCGGGGCGCGCTTCCTCGACAGGGCCGTGCCCGGCTTCCGGACCGCGAACGACCAACGTGTGGGTGTCGATCTGAAGGCCGTGGTCCGCGATGCCGTCACGCTCGACGGAACGGTCAATCCCGACTTCAGCCAGGTGGAGTCGGACGAGCCGCAGGTGACTATCAACGAGCGGTTCGAGGTGTTCTACCCCGAGAAGCGGCCGTTCTTCATCGAGAACGCCGGGTACTTCCAAACGCCGGTGGATCTGATGTTCTCGCGCCGGATCACCGATCCGGGCGCCGGGCTGCGCCTGACCGGGAAGGCGGGCGGGTGGGCGCTCGGTGCGATCGTGATCAACGACCGCGCTCCCGAAGAATTCGCGGGTGTGTCGGTGGGATTGGAGCGAGGCGCCGGGATCGGCGTGGTGCGCGTGCAGCGCGAGATTGCCGACGAATCGACGGTCGGGGTGCTGGCCGGTGACCGGGGTCTCGCCGGCGGCTGGAACCGCGTGGCCGCCGCCGACACGCGGCTCAAGCTGAGCAAGACCTGGTTCTTCACCGGGCAGGCGATCGCCACGGCCACGCGCGACACGAGCCGCGCCGCCCGGTCCGCCGCGGGGTTTTACGCCCAGCTGAAGCGCAGCGGGCGCAACCTCGACTACCAAGTGAGCTATCTCGACATGAGCTCGGCATTCGAGACGCAGCTCGGCTTCGTGCCGCGCGTGGGGATCCGGCAGGTACAGCAGGATCTCAAACTCGCCTGGCGGCCCGAGAGCTTCGTCGTGAAAGTCGCTCCGACCCTCTCGACGTCCTTCGACTGGGACCGGGCCGGTCAGCTCCTGGACCGCTCGCTCCAGGCCGCGTGGGAGGTGAAGGCCGTCGGGGAGACGAAGCTTACCGTGTCGCGCGAGCAGGCGTTCGAGCGGTTCCGCGACCTGCCATTCGACATGTACACGAACAAAGTGGCCCTCTCGAGCGAGCTGCTCAAGTGGCTCGTCGGTTCCGCGTCGTACACGTGGGGCTCCGCCGTGAACCACAAGCCGCCCAAAGACGTGGCGCCGTTCCTCGCTGACGCAGGGAAGGGCGCGCTGACGCTCACGGTCCGGCCCACCTCATCGCTGCGCCTCGATCACACCTTCCTCTATAGTCGGCTCACGACCCGGTCGGGCGCCCGGGTCTTCACCGACCGGATCCTGCGCGAGAAGGTCAACTACCAGTTCAGCCGCGCCCTGTCGCTGCGGACCATCGCGGACTACTCGACTGTCGACCGGGACTCGACGCTATCGCGCGTGACCCCGGAACGGCGCTGGAGCGTGGACGTGCTGCTGACCTACCTCCTCAACCCGGGGACCGCGTTGTACGTGGGCTACCGCGACGGCTACGAGAACTTGGCGATCCAGGGAAACCCACCCGGGCTGTATCGCACGGATGAGCCGACGTTGTCCACCGGGCGGCAGCTGTTCGTCAAGCTGAGCTACCTGTTCCGCTTCTAGCGACGGGGGGGTAAATCATGGCCGCGCCTCTCACCATTGCACCTCTGCACGGAACGCTCGGCGTGCTTACGCCCGGTATGGGAGCGGTGAGCACGACATTCATGGCCGGCGTGGAGCTGATCCGCACGGGCCGTGCGCGGGCCATCGGGTCACTCACCCAGCTTGGCACGATTCGGCTGGGGAAGCGCACCGACGCATGCTCGCCCCCCATTCGGGAGTTCGTCCCGCTCGAGCAACTGGACCGCCTGGTGTTCGGCGGGTGGGACGTCTTTCCCGACAGCGCGTACGACGCGGCTTGCAAGGCCCGGGTGCTCGAGCCCCATCATCTCGAAGCGGTGAAGGATTTCCTCAGCGGCATCCGGCCGATGCCGGCCGCCTTCGACCAGGCCTACGTTCGCAGGCTCACCGGGGTGCAGGTGAAGCAGGCCAAGACGAAATACGACCTGGCTGAGGCGATCAAGGCGGACATTCAGCAATTCAAGAAAGAGACCGGAGCGGAGCGGCTGGTGATGGTCTGGTGCGGCTCGACCGAGGTGTTTCTGTCTCTTGGCGCGGTGCACCTGGACCCGCAGCGCTTCGAGCGCGCGATGAAGGACAACGACCCCGCGATCGCGCCATCGATGCTCTACGCCTGGGCGGCGATCACCAGCGGCGTGCCATTCGCCAACGGCGCGCCCAACCTCACCGTGGACATCCCCGCTCTCCAGGAGCTGGCGCGCGAGCACCACGTACCGATCTGCGGCAAGGACTTCAAGACCGGCCAGACGCTCTTGAAAACGGTCCTGGCCCCGGCCCTCAAAGCGCGGATGCTGGGGCTGCGGGGGTGGTTTTCGACCAACATCCTCGGCAATCGCGACGGCGAGGTGTTGGACGATCCCGAATCGTTCAAGACCAAGGCGGAGTCCAAGCTCGGCTCGCTGGAGTATCTCCTCCAGCCCCGGCTCTACCCGGAGCTCTACGGCGAGCTGTGTCACCAGGTGCGCATCAACTACTATCCGCCGCGGGGCGACAATAAGGAGGGCTGGGACAACATCGATATCTTCGGCTGGCTCGGCTACCCGATGCAGATCAAAGTGGACTTCCTCTGCCGGGATTCGATCCTGGCCGCGCCGCTGGTCCTCGACCTCGTGCTGTTCCTCGACCTGGCCCACCGCGCCGGCTTGCGCGGCATCCAGGAGTGGCTGGGCTTCTACTTCAAGTCACCGATGTGTGCGCCCGAGCTCTATCCCGAGCACGATCTGTCCATTCAGTTGATGAAACTGAAGAACACATTGCGCTGGATGATGGGCGAAGATCTCATCACCCACCTCGGCGCGGACTATTACGACTGGGATGTGCAGCGGGCCATCGGGGAACCGAGTCCGCACGACGCCTCGGTCGCTGCAGTTGCTGCTCGCGGCGACCGAGCGGACATCCTGGAGCCGAGGACGGCGTGAGACATGGCTTGGGTCTTGGCCAGCGGGGCGGCGTGCGCATCGGATTCTTGATGGGCCGGTCGTTCACGCACCTGAGCAACACCGAGGAGATCGTGCGGCTGCTCGTCGGCTGGGGCGCGACGGCGGAGCTGCTGCATCTCGGCGATGACCTGATCGACGTCGCGCAGGCGCGCCTGGACTACGACCTGTACGTGCTCAAGGGCAGGAGCGATCTGGCGATGAGCGTCGCCGCGGACCTCCACGCCGCCGGGGCCGCGCTGCTCAATCCCTACCCCGTCACGGCGCTGCTGCGCGACCGGATCGTGACGTTCCGCGTGCTCCAGTTGGCGGGGGTGCCGGTCCCCGAGACGTTCGTCGCGTCCCACGCGAGCCAGCTCCTCCCCGCGCTGGACGGCGGTCCGCTGATCGTCAAACCGTACCTCCGCTCCCGGCGTCGGGGCGCGGTGGTTCGGGACGCGACCGAGCTCGCGGCCCTTGGGCCGATCGAGGAGCCGGTGTTCGCCCAGCGCTACCATCCTCCGGACGGGCCGGACCGCAGGATCTACTCGATCGGAAGAGAGCTGTTGGGCGTGCTTCGCGTCCGGACCGCCAGCCCGTCCGACAACCACGGCGGCCCGTACGCGCTCTCGCCCGAGCTTGTGGAGATCGCGCGACGCTGCGGGGCGACGCTCGGGATCGACCTGTATGGCGTCGATGTCGTGGAAAGCGGCGGCAACGCGTATGTCGTCGACATGTCGAGCTTCCCAAGCTTCAAGGAAGTACCGGACGCCCCCCGGCGCGTGGCGCGGTACATCTACGAGGCCGCCGGCCACGCGGCCCGCGGCGAGCCGATCATCCCCCCTGAGTCGCTGGCCCCGCGCCCGTCGGTCGCCCCCGGCGCGCTCAACGGGTCGGCGGTGGAGCTCGTGCTCCGCGCCCTGTCTACCACGCCGGCGACGGCGGAGGAGTTGGACCAGATCCAGAAGCTGCTCGATGCGACACGGCTTCGCACCGAGGCTCCACGGGTTGGGAAGGCTCGGACGACTGCGCGGGGCCGCGTAGCGATCTACTCGCAAGACGGCTTGGGCCTGGGCCATTTGCGGCGGAACACCGTTATCGGCGGCGCCCTGCTGGAGGCGACCGCGAACAGCGCGCTGCTCTTGTTCGCCGATTCGCCGGTCGCGCCGTTTTTCCCGGTTCCCGAACGCATGGATCATGTCAAGCTCCCGTCCATTCGGAAGGTCACCGCGGGTTGTTGGGAGGCGACGCGCCTGCCGATCGGTGAGCGTGAGCTGATCCGGTTGCGCACGAACGTGCTCTGCGACGCGCTCTTGCATTTCGGACCCGACGTGGTGCTGGTCGACCACATGCCGGGAGGGGCCCAGGGCGAACTGATACCGGCGCTGAAGGCCTTCAAGCAGGCCCATCCGCATGCGTTCGTCGTGCTCGGCCTCCGAGACATCCTGGATGCCCCGGAAGTCATCAAACGGGTGTGGGAGCGCGACGGCGCCTACGAAGCGCTGCGCCGCTACTACGATGCGGTCCTGATTTACGGCAGCAGTGAGATTTTCCAGACCCACCAGGTGTATCAGTTGCCGGCGCTCCCGCATGGGACGCACTACTGCGGGTACGTGGTCGAGGAAGGTCCGGTCGAGGGGGTCCACGAGATCCGCCAGGCGATCGCGCTGGGGCGGCCTCGCTCGGTCTTCGTCTCCGCGGGGGGAGGGGGCGACGGGGAAGCGCTCATGCGGGCCTACGTTGACGCCGTCCGCCTTATCGGCGCTCGCGTGGAGTTCGGGACCCTCATGGCCGTCGGGGCGAACGCGCCGCCCGAGCTGCAGAGCGAGCTGGAAGCCCAGGCTCGCGGCCTGCCGCTGCGGATCGTGCCTTACGTGCAGCACAGCCGGAGCCACATGGCGGCCGCCGACCTGGTCGTGTGCATGGCCGGTTACAACACGGTATCGGAGGTCGTGTACCTCAAGAAAAAGTCTCTGATCGTGCCTCGCCCCGGCCCCAGTGCGGAGCAGAGGATGAGAGCCGGGCTCTTCGCCGAGAAGGGGCTCATTGATGTCCTCGATCCCACGGACCTCTCCCCCGAGAGCTTGGCGCAGCGGCTGTTGGAGGACCTGGAGCGGACAGACTACCCCGTGAACGGCGACGTCGTTCCTATGGATGGCGCGAGGCAGGCTGCGGGCTGGCTCTTGGAGCTGCTGCGTGAAGAATCACATGGTGAAGAATCGCGTCGGGAGCAGCATGTCTGAACGCAACGCGTCCGAATCGTGTCTGGTCAGTGACCCAGGAATCTCGACCCTGGAGCAAGCCTTAGACCAGGGTGTGTTGGGGCAGTACCTCCCTGGCGTCTTGCCCTCGACGTGGGGGACAATTCGAGACCTTCGACTGCAAGTGCTCAGGCACAAGCTCGGGAACGGGCGCTGTACGTTTGAAATCACTTTGGGAACTACGACCGGACGCTACTCTCTCATTGGCAAGGTCTATGCAGAGGATCGCTCAGATGTCTATCACGCGATGGAGGAAATCAGCCGAGCGGGATTTGGCCCAGAGGCAGAGTTCGCGATCCCTCGAGCGGTAGCGTTTCTCGCGCCATTGCGCCTGCTCCTTTGCGAAAAAGTTGTGGGCACCAGAGCGACGGACCTCATTCGCAGCCCGAATGAATGCAATCGAGTCCTCGCAGCCGAGCGCTGCGCGCGGTGGCTGGCGCGATTTCACGCTCTGGGCCCCCGTTCGGGGCCGGTCGTTCGCCTGACCGATCAGTTGCGTTTCTTGGAAGGATGCTGGCGCAGCCTGGCCGATCGTGGCCGGCCCTTTGCCGACAAGGCAAGCCGGCTTTTCGAGCGACTGAACGCGACCGCACCAGGGCTCGACGGCGTGCCACTGTGCGCCGTCCATGGCATGTATACGGGCGGTCAGGTCCTCCTGGCTGAAGGCCGCACCGTGACGGTCGATTGGGACACTTATCGCGTGGCAGACCCGAGCTACGACGTGGCACGGATGTTGGTCGGTTATAGGCGGTTGGGGTTGAGATACTTCGGCTCAATGCACGCCTTGGATGGGGCGGCCGAAGCCTTTCTGACGACCTATGTCGATTCAGGCCGCTCGCATGTGAGGACGCACCTGGCGTTTCAGCGGGCAGCGATCTTCCTGGAGCGTGCGAAACGTGATCTCGATAAGCAGACTCCCGGGTGGCGCGAGCGGGCCGAGGCGATGCTGGACGAAGGCCTTCGGGTCGTGGCGTAAGGACAACCGGGCCGTGCCATCACACGTCATCACCGATCCGGGCATCCCGACTCTTCCGGAGATCCTCGACCCGGTGACCCTGGGAACGCACCTGCGGCAGGCTCTTCCCACCACTGGGGCCGCAATTCAGGACATTCAGCTCCAACTCCTCAAGCATCACCCTGGAAGGCGCTGCACGTTCGAAATAGCTGTGCGCACTGTAAAGGGATGGGAGCACCTCATCGGCAAAGTTTACGCCGAGGACCGCTCCGATGTCTATCGAGCGATGGAGGAAATCAGCCGAGGGGGGTTTGGCCCAGAGGCAGAGTTCGCGATTCCTCGGCCCGTCGTGTATCTCGCGCCATTGCGTCTGCTGCTTTACGAAAAAGCGATTGGCACTCGAGCTAAGGTGTTGATTCTCAATCCGAATCGATTCGATCGTGTGCTTCCAGTCGCGCGCTGCGCCCTGTGGCTGGCGCGATTTCACGCTCTGGGCCCCCGTTCGGGGCGGGTCGTTTGCCTGGACGATCAGTTGCGTTTCTTAGAAGACTGCTGGCGCGGCCTTGCCGATCTTGGCTGGCCGTTTGCCGACAAGGCGAGCCGGCTTTTCGAGCGGCTGAACGCCACAGCACCGAGGCTCGGCGGGATCGAAATGTGCGCCGGCCATGGTAGGTACAGCTGCGGTCAGGTCCTTCTCGTTGAGGGTCGCACCGTGGCGTTCGACTGGGACACCTATCGCGTGACAGACCCGAGCTGCGACGTGGCAAGGACGCTCATTGATTTCACGCGCCTAGGGTTGAAACACTTCGCTTCGATCCGCGCCCTGGATGCGGTGGCCGACGTGTTTCTGAAGGCCTATACCGCGGCAGGCCGGATGGTGGTCGCGACCCACCTGGCGTTTCAGAAGGCAGCGATCTGCTTGGAGCGCGCGAAGCGTGATTTTGAGAAGGATGCGCGCGAGTGGGCCGAGGCGATGCTGGACGAAGGCCTTCGTATCCTGAAGCTCGCACTGTTTTACATGGCCACTGATTGCTCGGAGTGGCTGGTCTCACTGCTCACCTGAGGTGGAAGAGAGCCGAGGACCTCGACCGTGAAGCTCGCCGATGCGCTATCGGGGCGCGCCGGGCTGAAAGGTATCCAGTGGATGCTGCGCAGCGGGGCGCCGCGCAGGGCGTTGCGGCGCGCGCTGAGCACGCTCTCGCCCACGCCGACCATGCTCGGGCCCAGTCGGTTGACGTACGCGAGGTTCGGGCCGGGCCGTAAGCTCACGGCCTACTACGACGCGCTGGTCCGCATCGAGGGCACCGAGGGATATCGTGCCCGCCCCGTCGCGGTAACCTGGGGATTGGACGGAGACGCAGAGCGGCATCATGGGACGGCTGGTTGCGCGGAGAGCGAGGCTGAGGCAGTACACCGTGGCGTGGCCGCCCCGTTCCGGCAGCTAGCGGCCGATGTCCCAGCCTGGGGCATGCAGGTCCGAGTCTCGCCGCTGGACGCGCACTTCCCTCGGCTCGTGCGCTTGTCCGATCCGGGCTACGCGCGCCACGTGGTCGCGGACGCCTTTGCGGCGAGTGGCGTAGCGCCAGATCAAGGCCCCGCCCGCCAGTACATCGTAACGTCGATTCGCTACCGTCCAGGCAA
>Ga0066707_10000934_pt1 | contig 10303 bp, 10 predicted proteins | sample GraSoiAngelo_156_FD_66503 | JGI IMG/M metagenome (GOLD analysis project Ga0066707, IMG submission 66503) | Grasslands soil microbial communities from the Angelo Coastal Reserve, California, USA - 14_1009_13_40cm | ecosystem: Environmental > Terrestrial > Soil > Grasslands | place: USA... | reverse complement strand
TGCTGCTTTCGCGCGACATTACGCAGGGCACGCGCCTGGAGACCATGCGCCGGGACTTCGTCGCGAACGTGTCGCACGAGCTGCGTACCCCGCTCACCGTGCTGGTGGGGTTCCTGGAGACGGTGCGGGAACTCAAGCTCGATCCGGAACGCTCGCGCGATTACCTGAACCTGATGGCGGAGCAGAGCCGGCGCATGCAGCGCATCATCGACGACCTGCTGACGCTGTCCACGCTCGAATCGACGCCCGAGCCGCCCCACGACGAGCACGTCGACGTGGTGTTGCTGCTTTCCCGGATCCACGGCGAAGCGCAGGCGCTCTCGGCGGGCCGCCAACGCATCACGCTCGACGCCGAGCCGGGCTTCGACTTGCTCGGGACAGAATCCGAGCTCGCCAGCGCCTTCGGCAACCTCGCGAGCAACGCCGTGCGCTACACGCCGCCCGGGGGCGAGGTCCGCCTGGTCTGGCGCGGCTCGCAGAAAGGTGCCGAGTTTACGGTGGAAGACACGGGTGTGGGCATCGAAGCCGAGCACATCCCCCGGCTCACCGAGCGCTTTTACCGCGTGGACCGCGGCCGCTCGCGCGAAACGGGCGGCACGGGCCTGGGACTCGCCATCGTCAAGCATGCCCTGGCGCGGCACCAGGCGACCCTCGAGATCGACAGCACGCCAGGACAGGGAAGCCGCTTCACCGCGAAGTTTCCCGCGCGCCGCGTGGTGCCGGCGCACGCCCGCACGGAGACGCTTTAGTCTCTTTGATCAGGGCACCCGCACGCAGCGCTCTTCCGGGCGTGCTGTCTTCCCAGCCATAGGCCGACGAGGAGCCACAGGATCGCGCCGGGGATTGCCGCGGCGGCAAGGCCGGCGAGGCCGAGCCCCAGGCTTTTCAGCGCGGCATAAACCCAGCCGCTTGCGGCGTCGCCGCTCCTGAACACGACCGTGTCGATGAAGTTCTTCGACTTGTACTTTGCTTCGCGCGTGAGCACGGTGAAAAGCATCTCGCGCGCCGGCCGCGCGATGGCATAGTCGGCGGCGCGGCGCAGGATCTGGAACGCGATCAGGACGGCGAGCACCGGCGCGAGCCCGATGGCGGCGAAGCCGGCGAGCCCGAGCGCAGGCAGCAGGGCAAGCGCAGCGCCGACGCCGAGTTTTTCGACGAACTTCGCGACGACGAGAAGCTGGCCGAGCAGGGTGATTATGTTGACCGCGAGGTCCATCTGCGCGAAGAGCGCGGTGCGCTGAGCGGAGTCGTCGTAGGTCGCAGACACCAACCGGGCGAGCTCGAGATAGGCGAAGCCGAACAGCACGGTGTAGAGAAGCACGTAGGCCACGATGCCGAGGAGGTAAGGCGAGCGGGGAATCTCGGCGATGCCCGACCAGGTGGTGCCGCCGATGGAGTCGCTCGGCTCGGCGTGGCTTCGCGCCGTGGCGGCGGGCGCGCCGGGACCAGCCCGGCGGATGAGCGCGGTGATGCAGACGAGCGCAAGGCCGAGAAAGCCGCAGGACACCAGCAACAGGTTTGCAGTCCCGAGCGGCGCGGCGAGCAATGCGGTGAGCGTCGGGCCGGCGAGCGCACCGCAGCTGCCGCCAGCCGAAAGGAATCCGAACAGGCGCGTCGCCTGCTCCGGGCGGAACAAGTCCACCATGAGACTCAAGAAGAGCGACACCACGAACAGATTGAAAACACTCACCCAGACGAAGAAGGCGCGCGCCACCGCGGACGGCGCCACGCCGGCTGCGAACAGGGCGTAGAAGACGAGCACGTTGGCGACGAAGAAGAGATAGGTCCTGGGAACGAGGCGGCGACGCGGCAGGCGCGCCGCCGCCCAACCGAAAAGGGGCGCCGCTCCCAGCATGACCGCGAAGGTCGCCGAAAAGAGCCAGGGTAGGTTTTCGACCCCGCCCTGCACGCCCATCTCGTCGCGCAGCGGCCTCAGCACGTAGTAGCCGCACAGCACGAAGAAGAAGCAGGCGAACGACCACAGCGACGCGGCGACCTCGCCGCGGTCGATCCGGACGAAGCGGCTCAGCGCGGCGTGCGCGAAGGCCAGCTGCGGCTCGACGGTGATCATTCGGCCCATCGTATCAAATGGCTTCCCCGGGAAAGGGGCCGAAGGCAGCGGTAAAAAGTCACACTTTTACCTGGCATCGGTCTTGCTGCTAGTGGGATGCACGGAGAACGGATGGCGGATGTTGGGTTGGACCGGCAATCAAGAACGATCTTGTCGCCCCGCCAACATCCCCGAGGAACAACCGACAGGAGAAGGAGGCTGCGATGAGCACACGTAAAGTTCTGACACTAGCTTCGATGGTCGCGATGCTGTTCTCGCCGGCTGTGTTCAGCGCCGACGCGGCGTCCGACGCAATGGACAATCCCTTCCAGGTCCTGGGCGAATCGCTGGACAGCGGCCTGGGCGATCTGTCGCCGAGCTATAAGGCGGCCGAATTCCAAAAGGGCTATCGGGTCGCCGGCGAAAAGCAGGACAGCGGACTGGGCGATCTGCCGCCCAGCTACACCGCCGCCGAATTCCAGATGAAGACGGCGCACTACCGCGTGATCGGCGAATCTCTGGACAGCGGCTTGGGCGCGCTCCCGGCCAGCTACACGGCCGCGGAATTCCAGAAGAAGCAGCTCGTAGCCGCGCGCTGAGCGATCAAAGTCTAGGTTTCTTCCGGGCCGGGCGGCGGCCTCCAAACCGCCGCCTTCCCGCGAACCGGCTGGTAGCCCCTCAGGGCGCCAGCCGTTCGATTTTCCAGGCGCCCCCCGCCCTGCGGTAACACAGGCGGTCGTGGAGGCGGTCCTTGCGGCCCTGCCAGAATTCGAATCGTTCCGGAGCGAGACGGTACCCGCCCCAGTGCGCCGGGCGGGGCGGTGAGTCGCGAAAGCGCTTGGATGCTTCCTCCAGCCGCATTTCGAGCGCCTCCCGGCTCGCCACGGGCTCGCTTTGCGGCGAGATGGTCGCCGAGAGCCGGCTCCCCAGGGGCCGGCTTGCGAAATACGCGTCGGATTCCACCGCCGACACCCGTGCAACGCGGCCCTCGATGCCCACTTGGCGCTCCAGCTCCGTCCAGCAGAAAAGCAGCATCGCCTGCGGGTTTTCCTCGAGCTCACGGCCCTTGCGGCTGCGGTAGTGCGTGTAGAAGACGAAGCCGAGCGCGTCGAAGCCCTTCAGCAGCACGGCACGCGCCGAAGGACGCCCCTTTTTCGTGGCGGTCGCGAGCGTCATCGCGTTGGGCAAAGCTATACCGGACTGCAGGGCCTCGTCGAACCAGCTGCCGAACTGCGCGAGCGGATCCGCGTGGAGATCCTTCTCCTGCAGACCGGCACGCATGTATTGCTGACGCAGGGCAGCGAGATCCATTGCGGGAATTCTACGACCTACTTGCGGCGGCGCGCATACAAGCCGCCGAGGGAGAGCAGGAGCGCCGTCGCCCAGAATACCGGGAGCATGCCCAGTGCCGTGCCGAGTGCGCCGAACAGAAGCGGCATCGCGATCTGGCTCATGTTGACGAGGCTCATGCGCACGCCTATCGCTTCGCCCACCCGGCCTGCGGGCGCCGTGTTATGGAGTAAGGACATGACCATCGGCTGCGACATCCCGAGCCCCAGACCGAGCAGGAAGGCAACCGCCATCAGGAAGCTCGCGCGCTCGAGCAACGGAAACAGGAAAAAGGTGGCTCCTGCCGTTGCCAGGGATACCGTGAGGAGCGGCCACGCGGTCAGCCGCCGCGAGATCGCAGGCAGAAGCCCCCGGATGACGAAGGTCGCCACGGAAAATGAGCCGAGCACCAGGCCGATGCTCGACGCCGACAATCCGATGCGCGAGCCGTAGATCGGAATCGCGAAGGTAAACATGTCCCACGCCGCGGCCAAGAGGCCGCTCGCGACAAAAACATGACGGAGCACGCGGTGGCGCAGGAGATCGACGACGCTGCGGCGCGGGTCGGGTGGCGGCGCATTGGTGTGCGGCTGCGGCAGGTGCAGCTTGTTCAGTCCCAGCACGGCGATCGGCAGCAGCGGAAATGCGGCGAATACCCCGAAGGTCGCGATGTGGCCGAATGCGTCGATCCCGAATCCGGCGAGCATCGGCCCCACGAAACCCGATACCGAAAACCCCAGTGCCGCGAGACTGAAGGTCATTGGGCGATCCTCGGGCTGTCCGATGTAGCCGATGATGTTCTGCGCGGCGACCTGGTACATCATGAAGCCCGAGCCGATCAGGACGCTCGTGATATGGAGCGCCGTCAGCGTCGGCCACAGGTAGGGGACCAGCGCGCCGAGGGCGATCGCGACCGATCCGATGAGCATAGGCACTCGAGCGCCGATGCGGTCGATCAGGCGTCCCATGCTGATCGCCGAGAGCATCGGCAGCAAGGCGTACAACGCCATCAGCACGCCGACCGTGAACGGCGTCGCGTGCAGGTGAATGGCATAAAGCGATACCGATACGCGCATCCCCGCGAACACGGAGTGGTTGAGCAGGGTGATGAAGATGAGGAAATAGAGCGTGCGCACGCCGGGTTTTCCGTTCCCGGCCGGGGACCGGGAAGTTTCGTCAGCAACGGACTTCGTTCAGAGGGATTCGAAGTATACCGACATTCGCCGGCGCATCGCCTCGTCTGGAAGCGGACCCGAGGCGGCGCCCAGGTTGTCCGCCACGTGCTTGGGGTTGCGCGTGCCGGGAATGGCGCAGGTCACCGAGGGATGTCCGAGGATCCATTTGAGGAAGAACTGCGCCCAGCTCGCGCAGCCCAACTCCTGGGCCCACGCGGGCAGCGGCTCGCCGCGCACGCGGCGGAACATCGACCCTTCCGCGAAGGGCCGGTTGACGATCACCGCGGTGCGGCTGTCGGCTGCAGCGGCGAGCAGGCGCCGATCAGCCTCGGGCTCGGCGAGCGAGTAATTGACCTGTACGAAATCGATGTCCCCCGGCCGGATGATTTTTTCCAGGTCGGCGTGCGCCCCGGCGTGATAGTGCGTCACGCCGAGATAGCGGACGCGCCCGGCGCTTTTCCATTCGCGCAGCGTCGCAAGGTGCGTGGGCGCATCCACCAGGTTATGCACCTGCATCAGGTCGAGGCGCTCCACGCGAAGCTTCCTCATCGAGTCCTCCATCTGACGGATTCCCGCCTGCCTGCCGCTCGTCCATACTTTGGTTGCGACGAAGAGCTTGGCCTTGACGCCGAGCGCCGCGGCGAGCTCGCCGGTCACGGATTCGGAGGAGCCGTACATCGGCGAGCTGTCGATCACGCGACCGCCCAGGTCGACGAAGACCTTCAGGGTCTCCTGGGCCTGCGCCTTCTCCTTTGCATCGGAAGCGACGTCGAACGCCTGCCAGGTGCCCAGGCCGACCGCGGGGATGGCTTCGCCGCCTTTCGGGACGCGCCGCGCAAGCGGGCCGCTCGCCGCGGGTGATTCCTGAGTCATGAGCAAAGCTCCCAACGCGCAGGCACCGGTCCGAAGAAAGTTGCGCCGCGCCGAATCCGTTTTCATCAGCACCGAATCCTAGGCAATCGTGGACAGGCTTGCAAATAGAGCGCCCCGCAAGGCGTTCCGGCACCTGGAACGGGTCCGCGGCGCCGTAGCCGGGGTCGCAGACCGGCGTTGCGCGTGCGCCGGAGCCGTCATACCATTCGGCGCACGGCAGAAGACGATGGAAAAGCACAATTACGACGCCGGCCTGCCCGCGACGAATGCGCCCTTCAACCTGTGCGTGCGCCACGGCGACCTGATCTTCGTTTCCGGCCTGCCGCCGTTCGACGAGGCGTTTTCCCGGGCGGTGCGCGAGGCCCGGGAACAAGGGCGCCCGATTCCGCCTTTTCCGAATCCGCCTTTCGCGGAGCAGGTGCGCCTCGTGATGGACAACATGAAAAGGCTGGTCGAAGCGGCCGGCTCGAACATGGATTGCCTGCTGAAGGTCATCGTGTGGCTGCGCGATCAGCGCGACGCCGAGGAGTTCGATAGGATCTACCGCACGTATTTCTCGGGCCGCGAGACCCTGCCCGCGAGGACGCGCATCCAGGCCGGACGCACGCCAATGGACTGCGGGCTCGAAGTCGAGGCGATCGGCTACGTGCCGAGGAAGCTCGCGCATCGGACCGCCCCGGGGCGCAGACGCAAGGCGCGCCTCTCGGCGAGAAGAAAATAGAACAAGTCCGCAAAACCAACCAGAGGAGAGAATCATGGGAAAGCGTTTTATGAGTTCCGTCGCCGGGCTTACGGCGCTCGGTGTCGCCCTCGCCGGTCAGGCTTGGGCTCAGAACAAGGCCGAGAAGCGCAACATGGAGCTCGTCGGCTACAACGATCTCCAGGGGCGCAGCGCCTACCAGCCGACCATCCACAAGCAGGGGAACCGCTGGATCGCCTATGTCGGCCACCACGGCGACAACATCGTCAACCCGCTCACGGGAAAGAAGGAAGACAACGGAACGTCCATCGTCGATGTGACCGATCCGAAAAAACCCGGCTACCTCGCTCACATTCCCGGCGAGCCTGGATTGGCGGAAGCGGGCGGGGCGCAGATGGTGCGCGTATGCGACGGCAGCGAGCTGCCCAAGGGCGACAAGAGCAAGGTGTACCTCCTTCGCACTTTCGGCAATTCCGCGCACGAGATCTGGGACGTGACCGACCCGGCGAAGCCGGCCTTGCTCACCACGATCATCAAGGGCTTGAAGGGGACTCACAAGAACTGGTGGGAGTGCGACAGCGGCATCGCCTACCTGGTCTCCGGGATCGAAGGCTGGCGCGTGCGGCGCATGACCCAGGTGTACGACCTCTCCGATCCCGCGAAGCCGGTGTTCATCCGCAATTTCGGCCTGCCCGGACAACAGCCGGGGGCGACCGGCCCGGCGCCGGCCGATCTGCACGGTCCCATCTCCACCGGGCCCAAGGGCAACCGCATCTATTTCGGCTACAGCACGAACAAGGACGGGGTGCTGCAGATCGTCGACCGGGAGAAATTGCTCAACGGACCCAAGGAGCCGACCGAGCAGAACCTGCTCTACCCGCAGGTGGGCAGGCTCGACCTGCAGCCCACCAACGGCGCGCATACCACGCTGCCCCTGATGCGCATGCCGCTGCCCGAGTTCTTGAAGGACGCACAGGGCGCCGTGGGCGATTTCGTGATGATCGTCAACGAGCAGATCGTGAACGAGTGCCGTGAAACGCGCCAGAGGGTGTGGATCGCGGACGTCACGGCCGAGGCTCTGCCTTTCAACGTGTCGAATTTCAACGTGCCCGAGGCGAGCGGCAATTTCTGCTCCCGCGGCGGCCGCTTCGGCGCGCATTCGCCGAACGAGAACCAGCCGCCGATGTACGCGAAGCGCCTGGTGTTCGTCGCCTGGTTCAACGCAGGGGTGCGCGCGATCGATATCCGCGACCCCTATCAACCGAAGGAAGTCGGCTATTACATTCCTGCGAAGACCGGCAAGACCGACAAGCGCTGCGTGAAAATGCCCGACGGCGCAGAGCGCTGCAAGGTCGCGATCCAGACCAACAACCTCGAAGTCGACGACCGCGGCTACATCTACATCGTCGATCGCGCGAACAGCGGGATGCACATCCTGCAGGTCACCGGCGCCGCCCGCGAGATCGCGAAATTCTGAGCAGACCATGGCCGGGAAAAGCGTGCTCGCGAGGCTGGACCGGGCGGTCGACGACTTCTCGCGGCGCACGCGCTATTTCCGCGAGGAGATGACGAAAGGCCGGGCGCGAATGTTCGCCATGCAGCACCGGCTCAACACGCGCGAGCGCAATTCGGTGCTCAAGCTCAAGGTCGCGACCAACTGCCCCGACTGGGACACGCGCATCGGCATAATCAAGGCATGCAGCGAAGAGGTGATTGCCGACCACGGACACGGCGGCGGAAGGGCTCACTGGGAGATCCTGGAAGATCTGGGAACGCGGATCGGCCTTTCGCGCAGCGAGATCCGCGCGGCGACGCCCATTCCCACGACGCAGCTCGCCTGGTCGGCCTGGGAGGGTCTGATGGGCAACCGCCATTGGCTCGAAGGCATCGTCGCCAACACCTGCGCCGAGCGCACCAACGTCCCCGGCTACGGCACCGGTATCATGAAGAAGCACGGCTGGTTCGGCCTGGAGCGCGAGCGCTGGGGCAAGCTCTTCGGGCTGTCGAACGGCGAGCTCGAATTCTTCGAGCTGCACGAGAAGGCCGACATCGAGCATTCGGACGCGGGCTGGCGCGCGGTCGAGCGCTTTGCGAAGCAGCTGCATATGGAGGACGCGGTGGTCGCGGCGTGCGAAAGGAATCTCCAGGTGTGGGAAATGTATCTGAACGGCATCGGTGAGGCAGGGGATAAAGGAGGTGCGCCATGGCAGGATTCGTGAAGGTAGCTAGGACCGAAGACATCGCCCTTGGGCAGGGAAAGATGGTCGAGGCGGCTGGAAAGAAGATCGCCATCTTCAACGTGGACGGAAGCTATCATGCGATCGACAACACCTGCACGCACCGAGGCGGCCCGCTTGCGGAAGGCGCGCTCGACGGCAAAGAGGTGACTTGCCCTTGGCACGGCGCAGTATTCGATGTGACGACCGGCGGGGTGCTCGGGCCTCCGGCACCCAAACCGGTTTCGAGCTATGAAGTACGGATCTCCGGGACGGACATCGAGGTCAAGGTGTGAAATAGGCGATGCGGCGTTCCTTCTTTCCACTGCTTTTCGCGGCGCTGGCTGCGCTATCCCTCCATGACGCCCTCGCGCAATACCCCTCGCGCCCGATTCGGCTGCTCGCCGGATTCCCGCCCGGGGGCGGCCCGGACATCGTGGCGCGGCTTCTTGCGCCCAAGTTCTCCGAGGCGCTCGGTCAGCCGGTGGTGGTCGAGAACCGCGTCGGCGGCACCGGCACCATCGCCGGGGAAGCCGTGGCGAAGTCGCCCCCTGATGGGCACACGCTGCTCGTTGGCCACGACGGCCTGTTCGTGATCAATCCGCATCTGTACAAGGAGATGCCGATTGATCCGCTGAAGGACCTCGCCCCGGTGACGAGCCTCGTCTCGAACGGTTTTTTCCTCGCGATCAATCCCTCGGTTCCTGCGCAAAACTTCACCGAGTTCATCGAATACGCACGTCGCGCCAATCCGCCGCTGCAGTACGGCTCGGGCGGCAACGGCAGCCAGCACCATCTCACCATGGAGCGCCTCAAGGCCCGCGCCGGAATCAACATGATCCACGTGCCGTACAAGGGCGGCGCGCCGGCGACCACCGCCACCGTCGCAGGGGAGGTCGCGGCGATGATGTCCGGCACCTCGACCGCGGGGCAGATCCGCGCCGGGCGCCTGCGCGCCATTGCTTTCACCGGACCGCAGCGCTCGCGCGTGCTGCCCGATGTGCCCGCCATCGCCGAGTTCTATCCGGACTTCGTCATGGTGCAGTGGTACGGGCTGTTCGCGCCGGCCGGAACGTCCGACGCCGTGATCACGCGGCTACGAGCGGAGACGAACAAGATACTGGCGCTTCCGGACGTGAAGGAGAAGCTTTCGAACGCCGGCGGCGTCGAGTCCTGGATCACCAGCCCCGAGGAGTTCGCCGCGCAGATCCGCAGCGAGTACGCGACCTACGGAAAGCTGGTGAAGCAGGTCGGCGCTAAGATCGATTGATGCCGGTATGAAAGCCCGTTTCTGGTCGGTCGCGGCGCTCGGTGTACTCTGTGCGGTCGCGTCCGCTCAGCAGGCCGAACGGCACAACATGGAGCTCGTCGGCTCCCACGATCTCCAGGGCCGCAGCGCCTACCAGCCGCTCGTTCACAAGCAAGGCGATCGCTGGATCGCGTACATCGGCCATCACGGCGGGCTCTCGCGCAATCCCCTGAGCGGTGCGGAGGAGCCCAACGGCACTTCGATCCTCGATGTGACCGATCCGAAGAGCCCGCGCTATCTCGCCCACATTCCCGGCGAGGCGGGGAAGGACGAGGCCGGCGGCGCGCAGATGGTGCGTGTGTGCGACGGCTCGAAGCTGCCCAAGGGAGACAGAAGCAAGGTTTATCTGCTTCGCAACTACGGCGACACTGCGCACGAGGTCTGGGACGCGACCGACCCGGCGAAGCCGGCGATCCTCTCGACCGTCGTCGACAAGCTCAAGGGCACGCACAAGAGCTGGTGGGAGTGCGACACGGGGATCGCGTTTCTCGTCTCGGGCGTCGAAGGCTGGCGGGCGCGGCGCCATCCGCAGGTCTACGATCTGAGCGATCCGGCGAAACCCCTTTTCATCCGCAACTTCGGGCTGCCCGGGCACGAGCCGGGCGCGAGCGGTCCCGTGCCGAGCACGCTGCACGGACCCATTTCGACCGG
>Ga0066707_10000918_pt1 | contig 10360 bp, 10 predicted proteins | sample GraSoiAngelo_156_FD_66503 | JGI IMG/M metagenome (GOLD analysis project Ga0066707, IMG submission 66503) | Grasslands soil microbial communities from the Angelo Coastal Reserve, California, USA - 14_1009_13_40cm | ecosystem: Environmental > Terrestrial > Soil > Grasslands | place: USA... | reverse complement strand
GGCGCCTGTTCGCCGTAGAGCACTGTCCCCCGGCCTAACATGGCGTTGGACCGGACGCGCATGAGCGCGATGTTTCGCTGTGAATGGTGGTCCGCGCGCCGGTCAACGCCGGGCCGTTAGGCCGTCGTGAGCAATGAACGCTCAAGCAGATGGGCAAACGGACCTGATAGTCTGATGACGTGAAGGTCCGCGATGTCATCCGCCTCATCGAGGCAGACGGGTGGGGGTTGGTCGTGACCGAGGGAAGCCACCGGCAGTTCAAACACCCGAGAAAAGCGGGGCGCGTCACCGTAAGCGGTCAACCCGGGGACGACATGCCGAAAGGGACACTCGCGTCTGTTCTCCGTCAAGCAGGTCTGAAGAGAGGGAGATCATGAGGAAGGTCCAGTACCTGGTGCGTATCAACAAGGATCCGGACAGCGACTGGGGGGCGTCGGTACCCGACCTGCCCGGCTGTGTGGCGACCGGAAAGACTATCGACGCGGCGCTACGCCGGATCGGAGGCGCTATCGAGCTTCATTTGCGGGGAATGCGTGAAGACGGGCTCCGACCGCCGCCACCTCGTCAACGCTCTGTGCGTCCGCGGCGTACGGCGCGACAGGTCGACTTCTACGCCACAGTGGAGGTTGCGGCCTAACACGGCGATTCAGCAGCCCGACTTCGCCGGCTGCTGATCGCCTCGTCGGTCGCCGCCTCGCGGCCCTCGATCCGAATTCCACCGAGGGCCGTGGGCAGGCGCACGGTCCGGCCGCTCGCCAGCCGTACTCGGTCCCGAACGGGGCCGGCTTCGATCCCCACGCGTTTGGCGAGGTCTGCCGAGATCAGGCTGTAGGTGGCGCCGGTATCGACGACGAAGCGCACGCTCGCCGGCCGCCTGCCCCTGATCGTCGCGTCCACGTGGACGTGCCCCACGCGTGACACCTAGGCGCGAGCCCACGGCCAGTCAATCGGCGCGCAGGCGACACGTCAATTTCCCGTCCTCATCGGTCGCCGTTCTGACCTCGTCGGCGCGAACTGCGGCCACCATGCTCCGCATCTTCCTGGCATGCGCTTTGGAACCCCCCACCCGATGCCAGGGCACGTCATCGTAACGGGCGCGACGGGGTTCATCGGCTCCCACCTCTCCACCCGCCTCCTCGGCGAAGGCTGCCGGCTCACGATCGTCACACGGCACCCCGACTCGCCGAGTGCCCGCTGGCTCGCCTCCCGCGGCGCGCGCGTCGTCACCGCCGACCTGACCGACGCCGACGCGCTCCTCCGTGCGGCGGACGACGAGCCCTGTGACGCGCTGATCCACCTTGGGGCCAGCGTCAATCTCGCCGGCGACGACATGCGGGCGACCAACGTCGCCGGCACGGCCAACGTGCTGCGCCTGGCAGAGGCGAGCCGCGCCGGCTACCTCGTCTTCGCCAGCAGCATCGAGGCGCAGGGACTCGCGCGGGCGGACGAGCTCCCCCTCGACGAGACGCGCGCCTGCCGGCCGCCGACTCCGTACGGCGAGTCCAAGTGCGACGGCGAGGCGCAGGTCGCCGCCTTCGCAGAACGGACCGGCATTCCGGCGCTCGTAGCGCGCATCGGCAACACGTACGGGCCGGGAAGCCTCGGCTTCGTCCACTTCTTCCTCCGCACGCTCCTCACCGACGACGCGGCGGGGCCGGCGCTGCCTCTGCTCGGCGCGCGTCTGCTGCAGCCGATCTTCGTCACCGACCTCGTCGAGGCACTCGTCCGCGCGCTCCGCGTAAAGCTCGCCGGCGTCTTCAACTTCACCGGCGACGCGCCGGCCTCGATCGGCGACTGGGTGCTCGCGCTCGCCGAGCTGCTCGGCGTCGAGGAGCTGGCCCGCCTGCGGCTCGCGCCCCGTGACGAGCCTCCACCCGCGGGCGCGACGGCGGTGGCCGAGGCCGTGTACTTCCTTCTCGCCGACGGCGACCGCATCCATCGAGGCTTCACCGATGCCCGGCTCCGCGCCGCCATCGGCGACTACCAGCGCCACTCGCTCCACCGCGGCCTCGCCGCCACGCTCGCGTGGTACGCCGAGGCAGGCGCGCTGCAGCCGTTCCTCCAATGAAAGAAGGCCCCCGATGCGCGTGACCCTCGTCTTCCCCGGCATCGCCCTCCCCGGCTTCGACAGCTTCAACAAACGGCCGAGCGTCGACGCCAACTTCATCGACCACGGGCTCGCGTCGGTCGGCGCCGCCGCGAAGGCCGCGGGCCACGACGTCGGCCTGATCGACCTCCGTGCGCTCACCGGCTGGGACCACTTCCGGTCCCTCGTCCGCGCGAGCGACACGCCGGTGTGGGGCATCACGTCGTGGAGCCTCCACTACCCCGACGCCGTGCGCGCGATGCGGGTCATCAAGGAGGAGCGTCCCGAGGCGATCGTCGTCCTCGGCGGCGTGCACGCCACCATCAACACGCGCCAGGTGCTGAACAACGCGCTCGCCGACCACATCGTCACCAAGGAAGGCGAGGTCACCTTCCCGCAGCTCCTGGCCACGCTCGACGCCGGCGAGCGGCCGCCCCGCCTGATCCAGGGCGAGCCGCCGGACCTGGACGCGATCCCCTGGGTGGACCGGGAGCTGTTCGACGTCTCAGCCGAGCTCCGGACGCCGATGGTCCCCGGCCTGCCGCTGCCGTTCATCACCACGAACGCGGGCCGCGGCTGCCCCTTCAAATGCAACTTCTGCCAGCCGGCCGAGCGGATGGTGTTCGGCAACAAGGCGAAGATCCGGAGCGCGCAGAACGTGGTCGACGAGCTGCTCCACCTCCGTGACCGCTACGGGTTCCGCAGCTGGATGGCGCACGACGACCTCTTCTTCCTGAACCCGAAGTGGATGCTGGAATTCTGCGACCGCTACCAGGCCGCGGGTCTCGACCAGCCGTTCATCTGCCAGATGCGCGCCGACATGATCTGCCGCTTCGAGCCCGCCGTGAAGCGCATGGCGGAGGCCGGGCTCGCGTGGGCCATGATCGGCTTCGAGAGCGGTAGCCAGCGCATCCTCGACTTCTTCGAGAAGGGCACGACGGTGGAGCAGAACCTCCGCGCCGCCGAGATCTGCCGCGCCTACGGCGTCAAGGTGTGGGCGAACATCATGTTCGGCGCGCCGACGGAGACCAAGGCCGAGGCGCTCGCCACCGTGCGCATGGTCTGGAAGATCGCGCCCGACCACTTCAGCCCGAGCTTCTTCACGCCGACGCCGGGCAGCGGCATGTTCGACGTCGTCGAGAGCCAGGACCTGGCCGTCGTCGACGACTTCCGGAGCTCGTGCCGCTCGCCGGACGAGGCGAAGATCCGCGGCGTCGACTACGCGTGGCTGACGCGCGCGATCTCGCTTGCGGCGGCGGGCGGACCGGAAACCGCCCTCGCGACGCTCGAGGCCGCATGAATCGCGTCGCGATCATCAACACGCCGTCGCTCCGGAAGCGCGCCGTCAGCCGCGGCATGGCCGGCGGGCTCGGCTTCGACGGCGCCGAGACGCTCGTCCTGCCGCCGCTCGACCTGGCGCTCATGGCGGCGACGCTCCGCGCGGCCGGCTTCGAGGTGGATCTCATCGACGCCGACCCGCTGCGGCTCGACGACGCCGACGTCTACGCCCGGCTCGATGGCCGTCCCTACGCGGCGATCGTCGCCTCGGTGTCGCTGCCGACGCTCGAGGCCGACGCGGAGTTCCTCGCGGGACTCCGCGCGCGACACCTTGAAGCGCACGTCTATGCGAAGACCCTCGTCCGCGAGCCGCGCGTGCTCGAGGAGCTCCTGCGGAAGAGCGGCGCGGACCTCGTCCTGCACGGCGAGCCGGAGATGAGCATCGCGGCAATCATCGCCGGCGAGACCCGCGACGGCACCGCGTGGCTGGACGACGGCAAGCTCGTTTTCCACCCGGGCGCACCGATTGCCGACCTCGATGCCCTGCCCCTTCCCGCGCGCGACCTCCTGCCGAACGAGCGCTACGTCTATCCGCTCCTCGGCACGCCGGTCGCGACGCTGCAGACGAGCCGCGGCTGCCCCTATCCGTGCGGCTACTACTGTCCCTATCCGCTGGTCGAGGGGAAAGCGTGGCGCGCACAGTCGCCGGAGCGGATCGTCGCCGAGCTGCACGACGTCGTCGAGCATCACGGCATCCGGAAGATCTACTTCCGCGACGCCACCTTCACGCTCGACCAGAAGCGGACCGCGCGTCTCTGCGCGCTCATCCGCGAGGCCGGCTGGCGGCTCGAGTGGATGTGCGAGACCCGCGTCGACTGCCTCGGCGACGCGCTCCTCGAGGAGATGGCGGCCGCGGGCTGCGTCGGCATCCTGATCGGCGTCGAGACGGGCGACGAGGCCGTCATGCACCTGAAGGAGGGGAAGAAGGGCCTCACGGTGCCGAAGCTCGCGCATCTCCGCCGGCGGGCACGCGAGCTCGGGATCCGCCTCCACTTCCTGCTGATCGCCGGCCTGCCGCACGAGACGCGCAGCTCGATCGTCGACACGTACGACCTGGTCATGCGCCACGAGCCCGACACGATCGGGCTGACGGTCATCACGCCCTATCCCGGCACCCCGCTCCACGCGGAGGCGGAACGCTCGGGCTGGATCGAATCGGCCGACTGGCGGGACTGGGGCGGGCATCAGGTGGTCATGCGCACGCCGCACCTCTCGCGCGACGACCTGGCGCGCGCCAAGCAGCTCATCGACGGCGGCTGGGCGCTCGTCGAGCACGAGCGACGCGTGGGCGCATCGCCCGAGGTCGCGCGGCTGCGGAAGCAGCACTACGTCGAGCTGCTCGGCTGGGCCTACGGGCTGGACGCCGTTCGAGCGCAGGCGCAGCGGAAGGCGCGAGCGCTCGCGGCCGCGGTGCCGCTCACCGTCGTGATTCCCACGTACAACCGGCGCGACATCCTGCGGAAGACCCTCCTCGCGTTCTCCGCCCAGACCGTCGCGCCCGCCGAGTTCGAGGTCGTCGTCGTCGACGACGGCTCGACGGACGACACGCTCGCGGCGCTCGCCGGGCTGCGTACGCCGTTCGCGCTCCGCGTGCTCGCCGAGCCGCATCGCGGACCGAACGCGGCGCGGAACCGCGGCATCGCCGCCGCCGGCGGCCGCATCGTCCTCTTCACCGGCGACGACATGATCCCGGGGCCATCGTTCCTCGAGGCGCACCTCAAGTTCCACTCGAGCCACCCGGACGACCGGGACGCGCTCCTCGGCCTCATCGAGTGGTCGCCGGAGATCGCCGTGACGCCGCTCATGGAGCACATCGTCTCGCCGGCGGGCGGCCAGCAGTTCAACTTCGCCGAGGTGCGCGACGGGAAGGCCGAGTTCAACCTCTTCTACACGTCGAACGTGTCCGTGAAGCGGAGCCTGCTGCTTCGCCAGCAGACCTGGTTCGACACCGACTTCACCTACCCCGCGTGCGACGACATCGAGCTCGGCTACCGGCTCCGCCGCCAGGGCATGGTGCTGCACTTCCGCCCGCAGGCGGCGACGTACCACCATCACCCGATCACCACGGCGGGCTTCGTTCGCCGCCAGCGGATGGCGGGACGCATGTCCATCGTGCTGACGCGGAAGCATCCCGAGCTCGCCGCCTTCGTCCACGCCGGCGGGTCGGAGCACGTCGACGAGGCCGCACTCGAGCGGATGCTCGACGCGGTGCTGGAGCTCGAGAAACCGGATCTGTCGAAGCTCGGCGCGCTCCGTACGGGTGACGAGAGCTTCGCCACGGTGTATCGCCGCGCCGTGCTCGACCCGCTCTACGCCGGGCTCCTCGACGCGGCGTATCGGCTGGGTGTGCGCGAGGCAGCCGTCGCGCCCTTCGACGTCTCGATCGCGCTGCCCGTGCACGACGCGGGAGTGGCGCAGCGCACGCTCACGCGGCTGGCCGCGGTGACGGACGGCGCCCACTTCGAGGTGATCGTCGTCGACGACGGCTCGACGGACGAGACCCGCGCGGTGCTCGCCACGCTCGGCGGTGACGTGCAGGTGGTGCGCAATCCCGAAGCGCGCGGTGTGGTCGCCGCGTGGAACCAGGCGGCCGAGCGCGCTCGCGGCCGCCACGTCGTCTTTCTCGGCGCCGGGGCGTCGCCGGAGCGCGGATGGCTCCGGGAGCTGGTGGCATCCGCCGACGCCGACCCGGACGTCGCGGTGGTGGGAAGCGCCGCACCGATCGCCGGGAAGGCACCGCTCCTCGTCCGGCGCGATCGCTTCGCGGCGCTCGGCGGGTTCCGCGAAGGCACACCCGAAGCGCTGGCGGAGGTCGACCTTCGCCTCCGCGCCCGGGCGCGCGGCTGGCGGGTGGTGGCCGATCGCGCCGAAGCGTCGCCTGTGGAGGTCGCCGCGCCATGAGACTGTCGGTCCTGATCCCGGTCTACAACCGTCGCGCCCAGCTCGCGCAGTGCCTCGACGCGCTTGCCCGGCAGACGCTCCCGCGGGAAGAGTTCGAGGTCATCGTCTGCGACGACGGGTCCGACGATCAACCGGAGACCCTCGCCGCCGATTTCGCCTCGGCTCTCGACCTCAAGTTCGTCCGCCGGCCGCACACGAACCGCGCGGCGGCGCTCAATGGGGGCTTCGAAGCCGCGCGCGGCGACGTCATCGTCTTCACGGACAGCGACATGGTGCCGACCCCGTCGCTCCTCGAGAAGCACCGCGACTTCCACCGCCGCGACCCCCGGCCACAGGCGGCGATGCTCGGCTACATGGACTGGTACCCGGGGCTGACGGTGACGCGCTTCATGCGCCACATCGTGAGCGACTCGGCGTGGCAGTTCGGCTACACCACGCTGACCGACGGCGGCGTCGTCACGTGGGGCTACTTCTACGGCGGCAACACGTCGGTGAAGCGCGAGTTCCTCGCCGCTCACGGCGTGCACGACGAGTCCTTCGCGCGTGCCGAGGACGTGGAGCTCGGCTACCGCCTGTCCCAGGCCGGCATGGAGATCGTCTACGACGCGTCGGCCGTGAACTACCACAACCACTTCGTCACCGTGCGCGATTTCGCCCGCCGCAATCAGAACGTCGGCCGCGCGCTCGTCCACTTCGCGCGCCGTCACCCCGAGCTCACGGGCCACCTGCCCGTCTTCGCCGGCGCGGCCCTGGCGCGCGAGACGGAGCGTCGCGGGCTCACGATCGAAGGGCTCGTCGCGAAGATCGAGGCGATCGAGGGGATCGAGCTCAGTCCGGCGGAGGAGGCAGAGATCGCGCGGCTCTACGAGATCGTGCTCGCGTTCTCGCTCGGCCAGGGTATCCGCGAGGCGCTCTGGGCCGACTTCGAGCAGGCGTCGGCGCCGGCGACCGTGATCGTCCCGAGCGGCCGCGTCGACGAGAGTCTGCCCGCGCCGCTCCGCGACCGGCTCCTGGCGCTCGAGCGCGTCGGCTACGAGTTCCTCCTCTTCCGCACGACGGGAAGCGACGGCGTCGCGCTCGACCCCACGGCGTCGCTCGGTGCCGAGGTGCTGCACGCGTGCCAGGCGGCCGCGGTCCGCGCCTCGGGGAAGCACCTCTGCTTCGTCCATCGTACCGATCTGGACGACCGCCGGCTCACCACGCTCGCGGAGGCGATCGCGCGCGAGCCGGAGGCGGGGCTCGTCATCGATCGTCTCGTCGCCGGGCGTGACGCGGTCGTCATCCCACGGCCGGTCTTCTTCGAGTGCGGCGGCTTCGGAAAGGCCGGCGGCGACGCGGCGTTCGGCTGGCGGCTGCTCGAGCAGCTCGGCGTGATGGGCTACCGGCCGCGCGACGTCGCGACCTCGGGCGAGCGATCGCCCGAAGCATAGCGACCGCTATCCCGCCAGCAGGCGTTCGAAGACGCGCGACCGCCGCCAACGGTAGATCGCGAAGTCGTCGTCGAGCGTGAGGATGCGGCCGGTGTTCAGCTCATCGGCCATGTGGACGAGGCAGGCGTCGGCGAAATCCATGGGGACGCTCGCATACCGGCGGAGCAGCGTCCGAATGGCCGCGGTCGACCGGTCGAGACGAAACGGGATCTCGAACGTGCCCTGCTCGACGTTCTCGAGCACTGCATCGGCGGCCCCGCGGACGCCCCGCAACAGGTAACACGCCTCGGCGATCACCGCCTCGCACGTCACCAATGGCGCGTCGACCTCGGCGACGGTCTCGACGCAACGCCGATGATTGCGCTCGCTCCGGTCGAGCAGGGCGACGACGCATCCCGTGTCCAGCAGGACGGACTTCACGAGCGCCCGAATCCACGGAGGTGCTTCTTGTTCGAGGCGAGATCCGGCTTCTTCGACGCGAACTTCCCGACCCCGACGATACGGGAATGCCGAGAGCGTGGTTGCTCATGCGCGAGCTGGCGGAGCCCACGCCGCAGGAGCTCCGAACCGCTCAGACCGGTGCGGCGTCGAAGTCGCGTCAGCAGGTCGAGAGTTTCGGCATCGAGTCGCGCTTGTGCGATGCGTCGCGCCATCCACGTGTCATACGGTATACTGTCGCGTATGACAACGCGGCGATCGCGGTAACAGATCGCCGCACATCGATTACCTTCGTCATGGATGGGTCGAGCACCAAGCGCGGCGCGGAGCCCTTCATCGAGGCGGCTTTTATCGCGTCTGCGGCATGGGACGCGGGCGGGTCGCGCTGAAGCCGTCGACGCCGAGCGACCCGCCGGGGCGCGGCGTCGCTAGGGCGCTTACGCGCGCCGGTCGACGGCCGCGGCACTCGCGCCCGCCGGCCGGTAGCCCGTGAGCAACCGGCGGCCGGCGCGCAACACCGCGCTCCGGCTCGCGATCCGCGTCTGGCGCACGCGTGCGGCGACCACGAGCTCGCGATTCATCACGGCGGCGTCCGCAGCGACGGTGGCGGACGCCTGCCAGAGCGCGACCACCTCGGAGACTGCATCGCCGGCTCGCCTCACCGGCGCGAGCGTGGCCTCGAGGACGGCCAGCGCGCCGACCGCCGCGTCCGCGCGCGCACCGTCGGCGGCGAGGCGCGACAGATCGACCGGGGCGCGCTCGTCCGTGAGCGCTTCGAGCATTCCCCGGTACAGCGCGGCGAGCTCGCCGTAGAGCGCGTGCTCCCGGCGGCTGAGCCGCGTGATCTCGTCGTTCCCCATCTCAGCCCGCAGCGCGGGCCGGCCGCTCGATGATCTCCTTGTAGGCACCCGCGATGGTGCCGAAAACCCCGATCACCTCGTCGACGTGCCGCACGCTCTGCCGGGCGTTCGCCTCGGTCAGGTGCGCGAGCATGAAGTCGTAGAGCCGGGCGAGATCGCGCGCGATCGTGCCGCCGGCCTCGTAGTCGAGCGTGCCGAGCAGCTCGGCGATGATCGCCTGCGCGCGGTTCAGGTTCCGGCCGAACGTAGGTAGGTCGCCGCCGGCGAGCGCCTCGCGCGCGCGCTGGAGAAACGCGAGGCCGCCATCGAAGACCAGCAGCAGCAGGCGCGTCTTGTCCACCGACGTGACCTGCGCCCTGGTGTACTCGCGTGCGTAGTCGACTTGCATCCCTCTCCTCCTCCTACCGACCGAATGCCTGTGTCAGAAAGCTGCCCTGGCTCTTGAGACCACTCACGAAGCTCTCGAGCGCGGTGAACTGTTCGCGGAGATTCGCCTCGAACGCGTCGACCTCGCGCTGGCCGGCGTCGATCTGGTCCTGGAGCGACCGGATCTGGCCGTCCAGTGCGGTGCTGTGCAGCGCGAGCGTCCCGCCCGACGCCGTCATGGCGTCGATGAGCGCGCTCAGATCCTTGGCCACGCCCGACGCCGTCCCGGCGCCCGCGAACGTCGCGGCCACGGCCGTCGAATCGCTGCCGAGCGCCGTGCGGAACTTGCCCTCGTCGAAGGTGATGGTGCCGTCCTGCTGCGTCGCCAGGCCGAGGCTCGACAGGTTCGTGTACGTGCCGCCGACCGATTCCGAGAACACCTCGTGGAGCCGCGCGACCAGGTGCTTCACGGTGGAATCGGTCGCGAGGCTGCCGAGCGTCACGTCGGACTTGTCCTGGGTCTCGGTGACCTGCGACTCGCCGGTGACGAACGTGACGATGTCGTTGAAGGCGGCGACGAGCGTCTTCACCTTGTCGGTGATGGCATCGGCGTCGTCGGCGACGCTGACCGTCGCCGTGCCCTTGTCGCGCAGCGTGACGGTGACGCCGGACAGGACGTCGCCGAAGGTGTTCGACTCGCGCTCGAAGGTCCCGCTGAAGCCGTCCACGGTGAACTGGGCGTTCTGCCCTGCCTGCGCGGTCTGGACGGCGAGCGCCGTATCGTCGTGCGTGACGGTGACGGTGCTGGTCGCGCCGGTCGACTTGCTGACGATCTCGAGCCGGAAGTCCGGGCTCGACGCCGTGCCGAGGTTGACGGCCGACGCGGTCACGCCCGCGTCGAGCGCGTTGATCGAGCTCACGAGGCCCTGGAGCGTGGTGGT
>Ga0066707_10000895_pt1 | contig 10446 bp, 9 predicted proteins | sample GraSoiAngelo_156_FD_66503 | JGI IMG/M metagenome (GOLD analysis project Ga0066707, IMG submission 66503) | Grasslands soil microbial communities from the Angelo Coastal Reserve, California, USA - 14_1009_13_40cm | ecosystem: Environmental > Terrestrial > Soil > Grasslands | place: USA... | reverse complement strand
TCCTCGGGCAGCCGGTCGGTGTCGACGCCGGTGAGCGCGCGCACGAGCGCCGTCTTGCCGTGGTCGATGTGGCCGGCGGTGCCGATTACGAAGCGGCGGATGGGACTGGAGTGGGGGGCGTGGAGGCCCACGCGCGACGCTCCCAGAAATCGAGGGCGGAGAGGGCGCCAGTCTCGCCGAAGTGGTGGCGCACGAAGCGGGCGACGAGGCGGCGATGGGCAGCGGCGTGCTGCGCGTCGAGCCGGGGCAACTCTTCCCGAGCGTCGGTCAGGGCGAGCAGGTCGCGATAGGCCTGCCGTGGCAGCCGCGTGAACGGCTGGGTCGGGGTGCAGCGGGGGCAAGCGACGCCGCCGTCGGCGATGCTGAACGGCACAGGGTCCTGGCCGTCGGAGGCGATGGCAGTGCCGTCCCGTACGCACGCCACGAGGGACGGCTCGAAGCCCAACACGCCCAGGAGCAGCCAGATCCCCCGCACTGCGGCGACGTCGATCGCCTCCGGGGACGCGCTCGCGAGCGCGTCGAGCGCGGTGGTGAATGTGTCGTACGCCGCGGGGAGTGGCGCCGGAGGCGCCATCTTGAGCATCACCTCGGCGAGCGCCGTCGCCCCCGCGAACCGCCCGACCTCGGCCGCCAGGTCGCGCCGCAAGTTGGCGAGATCGAACGCGGCAAGCGTGTGCAGCTCGCGCGTCTCGCGGAAATAGAGCTGCGCCGTCCCCTCGCTCAGCAGCTCGAGCCCTGCGCCGAAGCGGCTCTTCGGCCGCAGCGCTCCCTTGGCGATCGCACTCTGCACGCCCAGCTCCCGGGTCGCGAGCCGGACCACCTTGGAGGTTTCGCTGTAGCGATAGGTCTGGAGGACGACCGCGGGGGTGGTGACGAGCGCCATGGGGTCAAAGCTAACGGCGGCGCCGCGCCTATGGCACGACCGCCAGGGCGGTGGCGGAGGGGCAGACGCCCACCGCGACGGCCCGGAGCTCGTCGTAGTCGGGCGGCGCCGACAGCACATGCACGACGCCGGGGCTGGTACAGGCACCGGCGTCGAGCGCGTATACCCGGCCCCCCTGATCGATTGCCAGCCCGGTGACGCCGTCGCCGCCGGGCTTCAAGCCCTGCCCCGGCCCCCGCGTCACGGACCGCGTCAGGGTATTCACCTCCAGGATCCCGTCACTGATAGAAGAGATCAGCACGCGGCCCGACGGATGAAAGGCTGCGGCGCCCGGGGCCTCGCCCAGCCCGTTGATGACCACGAGCTCGGTGCGAGATGCCGGGTCGACGACAGAGAGCTTGCCGTCGCCGCGCATCGGATAGCCGGAGTTCACGACGTACAGCAGGCTGTCGTCTCCGACGGTGAGAAAGCGAGCGTTCGCCCCGGATACCGGAATCGAGTCGACCGAGGGGCCACCGCAGCAAGGGATCGAGCTGAGCCAGCTCGGACCCGCCGGCGCGCCGTTCACGACATTGCCGTTCGCAACGAAGACGCGACCCCGCACGAAGGCGAGGGCCTGCGGGTACACGCCCACGTGAAAGCTGGCGGTGTCACCCGAGAGGAAATTGAGGCGCGTAACTGTGTTGAGCTTCGGGTTCGCGACCCAGGCGATCGAGTCGTCCTGGATCACCACACCCGTAGCGCCAGATCCCCTCGCAAGCGGCAAGACGACCACCGGGCGCACGCACAAGCCGGTGGTGCAGAGACCGGCGTTGTTGATCACGGCCACCGAGTCCGCGGAACCGAGGGGCACGAGCACCGTGCTGCCGCGACCCGCCGCAGTGATCGCTGCGCCGCCTGCCTGCAGGTCCACCGTCCGAACCGATAGATCCGCCGCCGCGACAAACGAGACGGTGTGGTTCGAGTTCACGACGGCGATCACCTGCCCGGACGAGCTCGTCTGCTCGAGCGCGTCGCTGCACCCGGCGGCGGCAAGGGCCACCGCAACCAACCACGCGTCGCGTCGCCTCACCCTTCCCCTTCTCCCTTCTTCCCGGTCCTCACCGGCCGAGCGTCAAGCGTCCGCCGAATAATAAGGTGCGGCGTCGGGCGGGGAAGTTTTTCACCTCGTCGTGGCGCTGGTCCAACAGGTTCTCGACCCGTCCGGTGAGCGTGAGCCCGGGGCGCGACCCGCGCGCTTTGACCAGGTCGCATTCGCCCGCCGCGTCGACTCGCGTGTACGATGGCAGCGTTACACGGGGGAACGGGAACGTCGAGAAGTCCTGGTCCGCTCGAGCTCCGACGTACGCGACCGTGAGCGTCACGCTGCCACGTCGTGGAAAGCCATGGGCGGCGCTCACGCGCGCGGAGTGCCGGGGCCGCCGCAGCAGCGGCTGGCCGGGTGCGAGCGCCGCGCCGGGCGTCGCGTCGAAGCCGGGATTCGTGACGTCGGTGTGGAGGTACGTGTAGGTCGCAGCGAGCGACAGGAGCCGGAGCGGGAGACCGACGGTCAGCTCTACGCCACTGGCGACGGCGCCTCCGACGTTGGCGTAGTTCGGCGTGCCAGACGGCGCGCTGGGATTGTAGTCGATCATATCGACGAAGTGCTGCTCGAAGAACGTGGCCGCGAGCGTCGCCCGGTCATGGATCGCCTGCTCCACCCCGACCTCCCAGCTCCGCGAATGCTCGGGTCGCAAATTCGGGTTCCCGACCGAGAATCCGGTCGCGAAGTTTTCGAAGAAGGTCGGCTCGCGGAAGCCGGTCCCCGCGCCGGCGCGGATGCGCGTGCCGCGCGCGACCCGGTACACCGCGCCGACGCGGTAGGTGGCGTAGGTGCCGAAGCGCTGGTTGTCCTCGAGCCGCACGCCAGCTGTGAGGGACACTCGCCGGGCGACGTCCGCGACCGCCTGCCCGTACATCGCCCCGTTCCAGCGCGACGTGTCGATGGGTGGAGAGCTGCAGTCGCCGAAGCTCGTCTGGCACACGTTCGAGCTCGCGTCGTATTCCTGCTCCACGGCCGTCCCGGCGGTCAGCACGGTGCCGGCCGGGAGATGGAGGTTGAGGCGCAGGTCGGCGCCCGCTCGCCGCAACCGATCGAGGCTGTGGAACAGCGTGCTGTCCGCGGCGCTGTCGGGCCGGTCGTCGAAGCCGCCCCTGGTCGCGTGGTCGGTGAGCAGTAGCCGCGCTTCGATCCGTGGCGTGAAGTAGTGCCCCAGGTCGAGCCCGATCGTGGGACCGCTTCCGTAGTTGTATTGATTGTGGTCCACAGGGTTGCCCGCGCCGTCGGTCGGGAAATGATAGGTGTGGTCGTCGTACCGCAGCGAGAGAGTGGCGTCCGTGCGATCGTCGGGCGCGACGCGTACCAGCGCGGAGGCCACGGTGTTGCTGTAGTGATTGTTGAACGCGTATGTGCCGCCGCTCGTAAAGCGGGAGGCCGCGAACGAATAGCTGGCCCGTGCGCCGCCACCCGACGCCCGCACGTCCGAGTCGAACGTGCCGTAAGTCCCGGCCCAGACGCTCGCATCGGCGCCCGCCACCCCGATGCCCCGACGGGTGAGAATCTGCACCACCCCAGTGACCGCATCCGACCCGTACAACACGCTCCCCGGGCCGCGCACCACTTCGATGCGCTCGACGTTATCGGTGGTCAGGCTCGCGAAGTCGAAGGCGCCTCCGGGGTCGTTCACCGGGACGCCGTCCACCAGCACCTTCACATAGTTGCTTTGCCCGCCACGCAGGAACAGCGACGTTTGCCCCCCGAACGAGCCGGTCTGAACCACTGCCGCGGTCGGGATGTCCCGGAGCGCCTCGAAGACGGTGTGTAACCCCAGCGCCCGGAGCTCGACGCCGGTGAGCACCGTCACCGCGGCCGTCACCGCGTCGACGCGCGTGGGGAGCCGGGTCGCCGTAACGACCACCGGCGTGACGTCGAGCGTATCGGTGGGCGCTTGGGAGGCGAGCGCTCCGGGGACGAGCGTAAGCCTGCAGGCTACGAGCCAGCGTCGCATCAGACACCGTCCTTTCCGCTTCGCAGCGGGATCATTTGGGGGGCGCCTTCGAATGGCGCGATCGCAACCGGCCAGCCGAAGACCCGCCGCACCGTCTCTGCGGTGAGCACCGCCGCCGGGCTGCCGCGCGCCACGGCCCGGCCTTCGGCCAGCAGCAGCACCTGGTCCGCGAACCGCGCGGCGAGGTTGACGTGGTGCGTGATCAGCACCACCGCGAGCCCGTGGCGGTCCGCCAGCGCGCGCACCAGCTCGAACAGCGCCATCTCGTGGCGTATGTCGAGGCTCGCGGTCGGCTCGTCCAACACCAGTAGCCTCGGCTCCTGGGCCAGGGCGCGGGCGAGCCGGACGCGCTGGTACTCGCCGCCCGAAAGCGTCCAGAGCCAGCGGTCGGCGAGTGGCACCACGTCGCAGCGCTCGAGCGCGCGGCTCACCGCCTCGTGGTCCTCTGGCCGCTCGCCACCCCAGAGTGACAGATGGGCGAACCGTCCGAGCAACACGGTCTCGCGGACGCGCTGCGGGAAGGGGTTCTCCTCGCGCTGCGCCACGACGCCCACGATGCGGGCGAGGTCGCGCCGCGACCACGCGGCAGCGGCCCGGCCCAGGATTGCCGCCGTCCCCGCGCGGGGGGACAGGAGGCCGAGCGCCACCCGCACGAGCGTGGTCTTGCCGCTCCCGTTCGGACCAAGCACCGCGTGGAATGCGCCGGCCCGCAGAGCGAGGCTCACCCCGGCGAGGGCGTCCCGGACTGCTCCCGGGTAGCGATAGGCGACGTCGCGCGCGTCGAGAATCAGCTCGCGGTCCATCGGCGCAGCAGCAGCGCGAAGACGGGGACGCCGACGAGGGCCGTCACGATGCCCACGGGGAGCTCGCGCGGCGCCACGAAGGTGCGTGCGACGGTGTCCGAGAGGGCGAGCAGCGTCCCGCCGCCCAGGAAGGCGGCCGGGAGCAGCGGGCGATGCTGGTGACCCCACAGCCCGCGCATCGCGTGAGGGACCACTAGGCCGACGAAGCCGATGACTCCCGACACCGCCACCGCCGCCGCGGTGAGCAACGACGCTGCGAGGTAGACGCGCCGCTTGAGCGGCTCGACGTCGGCGCCGAGGTGGCGAGCGGGCTCCTCACCCAGGGCCAGAACGTCGAGCGGCCGGGCGGCGGCGAGCAGCACCAGGACCGGAAGTGGGAAGTAGACGCAGGCTACGAGCACGGTGTCCCAGGACGCGCCTGACAGCCCACCCCACAGCCACAAAAATGCGTTGCGCAATTGGGTCGCTTCGGAGAGCGACACGATCGCCGTGGTGACCGCCGACGCGAAGGCGCCGACCGCCACGCCCGCGAGGATGAGTACGCGCGGGTCGAGGGCCGATCCGCCCACCAGGCCGAGTCGGTAGACGAGGCCCATCGCGACGAGCGCCCCAGCGAAGGCCGCGAGCGGCAGCGCCCAGGGCCCCCCGATGCGCAGCGCGATGGCCAGCACGGCGCCGAGGCCCGCCCCCCCCGAAAGGCCGAGCAGGAAGGGGTCGGCGAGTGGGTTGCGCACGAGGGCCTGAAGGCTCGCGCCCGAGAGGGCGAGCGCGCCGCCGACCAGGAACGCGAGGATCGCACGCGGCAGCCGCAGGGAGCGCACGATGTCCGAGGTCATGAGATTGGCGAGCGGCACATGCGCGGGCCCCACAACGACGGCCAGCACGAATGCCGCCGCGGCGGCCACACCCAGCCCGAGCCACCTCATCGGGTCGCCGCCAAGGCGCGGCGCAGCGCGGCCACCGCCTGCGGCGCCCGGGGAGACGGACGGGCGAACAGCGAGCCCCCCAGCACCGCGAAGCGGCGCTCGCGCACAGCCCGGACCACTTGCCATTCCCGGCGCGCAGCCCACGCCGGCACCGCGGGCGCCCCGGAATCGGCGAGCACGGCGATGACGTCGGGATCACGCGCGGCGATGGTCTCGAGTGATACCGTCGCCGAGGCCGCCGGGATGTCGTGGAACACGTTCTCGGTGCCAGCGAGCGTCGCGAGCTCGTCGAGGTAGCTGCCGCCCCCGATCACCATCGGGGGATTGTCCCACACGACGAACGCGACGCGTCGCCGGGCCGCCGCGGGCGCCGGGGGAGCAGGCGCGTGCAGCAAGCTGTCGATCCCGCGGGCGAGGGACGCGCCTGCCGCCCCGCGACCGGTCAACGTCGCAACGAGCCCCGCTGCGCGGGCCAGGTCCTCGAGCCGATCTTGCCGCACCACCGCGGCGGCGATGCCCAGCCGCGCGAGCTGTTGGGCGGCGGTCTCGTTCAGCGCGGATCGGTACAGGATCACGAGATCGGGTCGCCGCGCCGCCACGGCCTCGAGGTTTGGATTGAGCCCGTCGCCCACACTCGGCACGGCGCGCGCTGCCGGGGGATAATCGCACCAGGTGGTGCGGCCTACGACCCAGTCTCCCGCGCCGAGGGCGAAGAGCAACTCGGTCACGGCGGGAGACAGTGAGACGATGCGTCGGGCAGGGGCGGAGAGCGTTACGCGCCGGCCGGCGTCATCCGTGACGGCGACGCCGCCGGGGGACGTGGCGGGCGGGGGGGGCGGGGGGGGCGTCGCGCGGTCCGTCGGCCGGCACGCCAGAGCGGCGGCCGCCAAGAACAGGCCCGCGAGGTGGGTGCGATGTGCCCAGCGGCGCATAGCAAGCAACCCACCCCCGACGGAAGCGGAGATGGGCTAGCGTCTGCGCCCGGTGCGCAGCGCCACCATCCCTCCCGCGAGGGATCTACAGGTGGCGCGAACGGAGAGGTCTCCTGGCTTCGGGCGGTCGGCTCGCCTTCCCGAGTGATGACACCCAGTGGCGTTGAGCCGCGGGCGCAGCGTGCTGCGCTCCCACATGCCCGTTACAGTGGCGGGGCCGCGCCGGATTCGCACCGGCTTCCGTGATTCCCCGTTCGCTTTGTGTGCTACGATCGCTAGTCTATCGAGGTGATCGCAGCAACGCAAGCCACGTTGTTCACACCTTCAGGGTGTGAACGCGGTCGGCTGAGCGGGCCGGCGGCGCAGCGCCACCACGAATCCCACAGCGAGCGCCGCTGCCGCCACGATCACGACGAACGGCACGAAGGACGCCGCCTGGACGTCGCGGCTGGCCGCAAAGGCGATCGTGACCGCTGCGCCGGCGGCCAGGGCACGGGTGCGGTAGCGCGCGAAGCGACGAGTCTCGATCTCCTGCACGCCAAGCGTGTCGAGCTGGGGGGCCGTCACGGTCGCCGTGGTGTCCTCGACGAGCAGATCCACTTCAGCCGTGGGCTGGTCGATGGGGACTGCGAGCCGCGGCGTGGTCGCGGGAAGGACGTAGCCGTAGCTCAGCTGCTTCGCTTCGCCGGGCGGGATGGGCCCGAACACCGCCACGCGGTCGCCGCGCAGCGCGACCGCCTGCGGGGAGAGGTCGCCTTGCGCTACCTGAAATTGGATCGCGTCGGCCGGGATGGCGCCCGCCCAGGTAGGCTGGAGCGTGTCGGCCGCGATGCGCGTCTTCCGGCCGGGGTTCACCAGCTCGACTAGCTCGAGCACGCTCCTTGTCCCGTCGCGCTGCTGCCGCGCGACCGTCAGCAAGCGCCGGGCGACCTGCACGCCCGGCCCCGCCGACGTGGTGTCGTACACGAGCAGCGGCCGCAGGTCGGCGCGCGGCCGCGAGGCGGTCACCGGCTCGGAGAAGTACGCGATGCCGTCGTACCAGCTGGAGACGACGTAGATCGCAGTCGTGTCGGGGCGGCCCATGTTGAGGGTGAACACGCCGCGCCCGTCGGTGCGGGTCGAGTCGATCGGTCCCCCGGCCCCCCCCATCGTCACCCGGTGCAGCACTACCCAGGCGCGCGCCAGCGGCGTGCCGTCCGGCCCACCGTGCACCACCCGGCCCGAAACCACCACCCGCTGTGCGAGGAGATCGCCGCCGGCGCCGCCCACCAGGCAGGCCAGGGTGAACGCCTTACGGAGTGAACTTGCCGAAGTCTTCAGGATCGAGGTTCTGGAGGTACGACTTGAGCTTGTCGGGGTCGAGCGTTTCGGTGCTGGCCTCGCCGCCCGGCTCGCCGGTCTCGACCGACGTGAGCGCGAGCAGGTTCTCGGTCGTGAAGATCGGCGCCTTGAGTCGCAGCGCGACCGCGATGGAGTCCGACGGCCGCGCGTCGACCTGAATTACCGCGTCCCCCCGGTAGATGTGCAGCTCGGCGTAGTACGTGTTGTCCTTCACCTGGGTGATGATGACCTTGCGGAGGTCCGCCCCCAGGCCGAGGATCACCTGCTTCAGGAGATCGTGCGTCAGCGGCCGGGCGAACTTGACGCCGGCGAGCTCCATCGCGATGGCGCTCGCCTCGGCCGGCCCGATCCAGATCGGGAGCACACGCTCCCCTTCCTGCTCCTGAAGGATCACTACCGGGGTGTTGGTGGTGCGATCGAGCCCGAGATGCGCGACTCGCACCTGGATCACGTTGGCCGTCAGGTGCCCATCTCCCAGGAGGCGAGGTAATGCTCCTGCTCGGGCGTCAGGGTGTCGATGGTAGCGCCCATGGCCTGGAGCTTGAGCCGCGCGATTTCGGCGTCCAGCTCGCGGGGGATGCGGTGCACGTCCTTCGCGAGACGCTTCGCCTGCTGCACCACGAACTCGGCGGCGAGCGCCTGGTTCGCGAACGACATGTCCATCACGCTCGCGGGGTGACCCTCCGCGGCCGCGAGATTGATCAGCCGCCCGTCGGCGAGCACGAAGATCCGCTTGCCGTCGAGCCGCCACTCCTCGACGAACTCGCGCACCCGCGTCGGGCCTTGCCCCGCCTGCTTCAGGCCCGCCAGGTCGATCTCCACGTTGAAATGCCCCGAGTTCGCGAGCACCGCGCCGTCCTTCATCGCCCGCATATGCTCCAGCCGGATCACGTTGACGTTCCCGGTGAGCGTCACGAACACGTCGCCCACACGAGCCGCCTCGGCCATCGGCGCCACCCGATAGCCATCCATCTGGGCTTCGAGCGCCTTGAGCGGGTCGATCTCCGTCACCACCACGGTCGCCCCCGCGCCGCGCGCTCGCATCGCGAATCCGCGGCCGCACCATCCATACCCCGCCACCACCACCGTGCTCCCCGCGATCAGCAGGTTCGTCGCGCGTAAGATCCCGTCGAGCGTCGACTGGCCGGTGCCGTAGCGGTTGTCGAACAGGTGCTTGGTGTCCGAGTCGTTCACGGCGATCACCGGAAACTGGAGCACGCCGTCTCGCGCCATCGCCTTCAGACGGATCACGCCGGTCGTAGTCTCCTCCGTGGAGCCGATCACCCCCGAGACGAGCGCCTTGCGCTCTGCCGGTGACAACGTCTCCACCCACTGCCGCACCGGCGGCGCGAGGTCGTCGAGGCGGTTCAGGGCGATCATATGCAGCGCCCCAACCAGGTCGGCCCCGTCGTCCATCGTGACGTCGGGCCGGTGCGCCAGCGCGGCACGGATGTGGCCGTAGTAGGTGGCGTGGTCCTCGCCCTTGATCGCGAACACCTTGATCCCGTGATCCCGGACCAGGTGGGCCGCGACGTCGTCCTGGGTGGAGAGCGGGTTGGAGGCGCACAACGCCACGTCCGCTCCCCCGGCCTGGAGCGTGACGGCGAGGTTCGCAGTCTCGGTCGTCACGTGGAGGCAGGCCGAGAGTCGACGCCCAGCGAGCGGCCGCTCCCGCGCGAACCGCTCCCGCAGTTGCCGCAGAACCGGCATCGAGCGCTCGGCCCACTCGGTGCGGCGACGTCCTTCGGCGGCGAGGTTCAGGTCCTTGATATCGGAGGCAGCGGCCGGCCGCGCCGTCGTCGTCATGCCGTCACTCTCTTCGACGCGTAGTGCTTGGAGCGCTGCACGGCGAGCCGCAGGTCCTCCACGCGGTTCGTCTGCTCCCAGGTGAACAGGTCGACATCCTTGTTCACGTCCTTGTCGACGAAGCGCCGATGCTCCGGCGTGCGGCCGAAGTGACCGTACGACGCCGTGGCCCGGTAAATGGGGTTACGCAGGCTCAGCGCCTTGATGATGCCGAGGGGGGTGAGGTCGAAGACCTCGCGCACCGCGGCTTCGATCGCCTCGTCAGGGACCGCGCCGGTGCGGAAGGTGTCGATCATCACGGAGACCGGCTGGGCCACGCCGATCGCGTAGGCGACCTGAGCCTCACAGCGGGAGGCGAGCTTCGCGGCCACGACGTTCTTGGCCACCCAGCGCATCGCGTAGGAGGCCGAGCGGTCGACTTTGGACGGGTCCTTGCCGCTGAACGCGCCGCCGCCGTGCCGCGCCATCCCGCCGTAGGTGTCGACGATGATCTTGCGGCCGGTGAGCCCTGCGTCTCCTTGGGGGCCGCCCACCACGAAGCGCCCGGTCGGGTTGATCAGGATGTCCACGTCCTCCACGTCGAAGCCGGTGTCGGCAAGCACCGGGCGGACGACCAGGGCGATGACGCCTTCGCGTAGCTCGGAGTTGTCGATCTTGTCGGAGTGCTGTGTGGAGACGACCAGCTTACTCACGCCTACGGGGCGGCTG
>Ga0066707_10000888_pt1 | contig 10468 bp, 8 predicted proteins | sample GraSoiAngelo_156_FD_66503 | JGI IMG/M metagenome (GOLD analysis project Ga0066707, IMG submission 66503) | Grasslands soil microbial communities from the Angelo Coastal Reserve, California, USA - 14_1009_13_40cm | ecosystem: Environmental > Terrestrial > Soil > Grasslands | place: USA... | reverse complement strand
AACGCGCTGGTGAGCCACCAGCGTGTGGCACCAAGCAGCTCGCCCGCCAGCCGGTCACTCACTCTCATCGTTCTCCACGCGAGCAGCGACCACAGGCGCACCTTCTCCGCAACGGCAAGCGGCGCTCGCCCGACCGCTCGCGACAATTCCCAGAGGTGCCTCCACTCACGCATGCGGATCCGCCGCGGATTCGCGGGATCGTAGAATGTGCGAATCTGGGTTTGGTCCATGGCGCTCGAGGCGGCGGCGTGGAACCGCCTATAGAACAGGAATTCCGGAACCTCCCAGAACGTGCCGTACAGACTCAGCTCGGTCATAAACACGACATCGGCCGCCAGGAAGTCGCCGAGCAGCCTGGTGCATTTCAGGACATCGGCGCGCATCAATCCGTAGATCGCGTTGCAGCGCTCCAGGCGTCGCAGGACCTGGTAGAAACGATCGCTGGCCTTCGACGACTGGACGTGGAGACGATCCTCGTAATCCGCAGTCACACGGCTGCGCTCGTCGATGAAGCGCGTCTTGGGATAAGCAAGCACGACGTTCGGCTCGCGCTCCAGGACTTCCAGGCACCGCGCCAGCGACTGCGGCGCGGAGACGTCGTCGGCCGCCGCCCAGCGGAAGTACCGGCCGCGCGACAGCTCGAACGCGCGTCGGTAGTTCGCCGGGGCGCCGAGGTTGCGCGCGTTGCGCTCATACCGCACCCGTCGGTCCTGCGCCGCGTACCTGCGGCCGATCTCTTCGGTGCGATCCGTCGAGGCGTTGTCGCAGACGATCAGCTCGTAGTCCTCGAAGGTCTGAGCCAGGAGTGAGTCCAGTGCCTCCGCGAGGTACTGTTCGCCGTTGTATACGGGAAGGCCGATACTTGCCCGCGGAACGGGGCCCGTGCCCATCATCGACGCTCGCCAGACGCTGCGTGCAACACGAGCTTATGAGCGTAGAAGGCTTCCGCGAGGCCGTCGGGCGCCCCGCACTCCACGCCGCGCAGCCGCATCAGGCCCCTGAAGGTCTCCTCGGTAAACCAGCGTCGTTCCCGCTGCGACCCGAACGCGTCGCATAGGTGGCGCGTCTTCTTCCGACACGTCGGGTCGTCGAGTGGCACGTAGCAGTTGGGGGCGCCGAGATCGCCGTCGTACTTGGGCACCTCGTACTCGAGGATCAACTGGTCCCGAAACGTGTTCCACGTGAGCTCCGAAATCAGCCGATGGTCCTGGTGGCGGTCCCCCCGGTAGTGCGTGAAGATCACGTCGGGCGCCGGCGGGCGCTTGAGCTCTTCAAAGTATTCCTTGATGCTCCCGCCGACGTAGGGGAAGAACCCGTCGCGGAAGTTCTTCACCACCACGCGCGCCGGTCCGGCCGAGCGCAGGAACAGGCTGGCGCCGCAACGGGCTTCGTCGGCACGCGGGCCGTCGCCGCTGAACACGATCCAGTCGAACTCCGGCGGCGGGGTGGCTTCCGCGAGTCGCAGCACGGTGCCGCCGCACCCGATCTCGATGTCGTCGGCATGCGCTCCGAGGCAGAGCACCCGCAGCGGCGCATCGGGGCCACGCGCGAGGGGCAGCCCGAGCATCAGTGGGAATGCAGCTGGCGACGCCCGGCCCGCGGTAGCCGGAGTGGCAGGCGGCCGGCGACGGCGGTCTCAGCGGGCGCCGTTCGCTTCCACACCTCCCACGGCGCGTCGCCTCGGGCGTACATCTCGTCCAGGCGCTGCTTGTCCTTGAAGGTGTCCATGGACTGCCAGAACCCGTCGTAGCGATACGCGAGCAGCCGGTTGAGGGGCAGCAGCCGCTGGAACGCGGCGGTCACGAGGTCGTCGCCCTGACGCAGGTACGAAAAGATCTCCCGCCGGAACACGAAGTAGCCCCCGTTAATGCGCAGGCCGGTCTGCCCGATGTCGGCGAGGTTGGTCACCGTGCCGCCGTTGCGGGCGGTCACGAAGTGGTAGCTGATGTCGGGTTTCACCGAGACAAACCCGGCGATGGCCCCATGCCGGCGGAAATGCTCGAGCTGCGCTGCGAGCGGGAGGTCGGTGAGCCCGTCGCTGTAATTCGCGAGGAACTCTTCCTCTCCCGCGACGTGCCGCTCGACCGCCTTGAGCCGCTCTCCGATACTCGAGTTGATGCCCGTGTCGACGAATGTGATCCGCCAGTCGCTGATGTCGCTCTCCAGCAGCTCGAGCTTCTTGCCGCCTTCCGATAACACGAAGTCGTTCGACACGCACTCGTCGTAGGTGCGGAAGTAGTGCTTGACGACGTCGCCCCGATAGCCCAGGCACAGGATGAAGTCCCGATGGCCCAAATGGGCGTAGTACTTCATCACGTGCCACAGAATCGGACGATACCCGATGGGCATCATCGGCTTCGGCAGGTTCTCTTGGGAGTCCCGCAGCCGCATACCCAGCCCACCGCAGAACAGCACGACTTTCATCGCTCGCCTCCCCCCCAGGGACCGCTTAGCAAGAGCCGTGCACTCCGTAGCCTCATCGCGCCTCATCGCTCAACATGTTGGGAGTCTTGTGGTTGCCGCCCACATCCGCGCCCGACGCGCGGCGCTAGGCAGCGAACTGTTGTTATTTCGGACATCATGGGTTCGGGGGCTAGGCGCGTGTCCGTGCTTCCCGCGCGGTGTGGGCCCCGCCTGGCGTCCGCCACCGCAGCGACGCGTCGAGCCGCCCCTCGCGTTGCAGCCGCTGGAGGTGCTGGATTCGGACGTATGTGCCCGTGAACGCCTCCCGGGTCAGCTCGTGGTGGCGGAAGGCGTCGTACAGCTCTTCCATGCCGCGCCGCACCGTCCATTCGGGACGGAAGTCGGGGAGGGTGCTCGCCAGCTTGCCGCAGTCGACGCGGTAACAGCGCGGATCGGGCCCGCCACCGTCCGCATAACGCACGCGACTGCCGGGGACGATTTCCTCGACCAGATCCGCGAGTCGGCGGACGCGATAGTTCTCTTCGGAGCGCCCCACGTTGAACGCCTGGTTGTGCACCAGCTCGCGCGGCGCCCGCAGCACCGCGAGGAACGCTCGTGCGATGTCCTGCACGTGCACCAGCGGCCGCCACGGGGTACCGTCGCTTTGGACGAGCACCTCACCGGTCGTGAACGCGGCACCCACGAGGTTGTTGACCACCACGTCGGCCCGCAGCCGGGGCGAGACGCCGTAGGCCGTGGCGTTCCGCAGGAAGGTGGGACTGAACCCGGCGTCCGCCAGGCGCGCCACCTCCTGTTCCACCCGCACCTTTGACTCGCCATACGGTGTGATGGGGTGAAACGGCGCCTCCTCGGTCAGCATCGAGTCGCCCGCGACGCCGTACAGACTGCACGACGAGGCGAACAGGAAGCGCGGAACACCGACTTGCTTAGCCATCCGTGCCAGCCGCACGGAGGCGAGGTGGTTGATCCCGTAAGTGAGCTCCGGATGGATGTTCCCGAGAGGATCGTTGGAGAGCGCCGCCAGGTGGATGACCGCGTCGCAGCCCGCCAAATCGGAGGCTTGCGCATCCCGGATGTCCTGCTTGATCGCCGGCACCGCCCGTGGCGCGTCGCCGAACAGGCAGTCGGCGAACAGGGCGCTATCGAGGCCGACCACGTGTATGCCCGCATGCTCCAGTATCGGAACCATGACCGAGCCGAGGTACCCGAGATGCCCCGTCACCAGCACTTTCATGCGACGATCTCCGGTGTGGGAATCGGGAACACGAAACGGCCCCCCCAGTCTCGGATGTAGCCGAGCTGCTCGATGAGCTCGGCCTTCAGGTTCCACGGGAGCACGAAGACATAGTCCGGTCGCGTCTCACGAATCTTGTCCGGCGGAAAGATCGGGATGTGCGTGCCGGGCAGATATTTTCCCTGTTTGTGCGGATTGCGATCGACCGTGTAGTCCAGAAAGTCGACGCGGATCCCACAGTAGTTTAGGAGCGTGTTGCCCTTCCCGGGCGCCCCATACCCGACGACCCGCTTTCCTTCCGCCTTCAGCCGGATGAGCAGCGCGAGGATCCGCCGCTTGGTCTCGCGCACCCGCTCCTCGAACGCTGCATAGTAGGCCAGCCCGTTGACGCCCGCCGCAACCTCGCGGGCCCGCAACGCCATGACACGCGCTTCGATGGGACGGGACCTTTCTTCGGCATGACGCGCGTAAATCCTCAGCGAGCCGCCGTGGGTCGGCAGCTCGTCGACATCGAAGATGGTCAGCCCGTGGGCCGCGAATGCACGCTCCGCGGCCCAGAGCGAGAAGTACGAGAAGTGCTCGTGGTAAATCGTATCGAACTGGTTCTGTTCGATCAGGCGCATCAAGTGCGGAAACTCGAGCGTGATCACGCCCGTGGGGCGGAGCAGCGTCTTGAGCCCGGCTAGGAAGTCGTTCAGCTCGTGGACCTGCGCTAGCACGTTGTTCCCGATCAGCAGGTCGGCGCGACGCCCCTCGTCCACCAGCGCGCGCGCCGTGTCGCGGCCGAAGAATGCCACCAGCGTGCGCACCCCCTTTGCGCGGGCCGCGTCGGCGACATTGGCCGCCGGCTCGATGCCGAGGGCGGGGATCCCCTTCTCCACGAAGTACTGCAACAGGTAGCCGTCGTTGCTCGCCACCTCGACGACCTGGCTCTGCGCGGTCAATCCGAACCGCTCGACCATCTGGTCGGTGTATCGGCGCGCGTGCGCGAGCCAGCTATCGGAATACGACGAGAAGTACGCGTAGTCGCTGAAGATCGCTTCACGGCTCACGTACTGTTGGAGCTGGACGAGGAAGCACGCGTCGCACACGAGCACGTGCAGCGGATAGAAGCGCTCCACGGCATCCAGCTGCCCGTGACGGATGTAGCTCTCGCACAGCGGCGACATGCCGAGGTCGACGACTGTGTGGCGGAGCGGCGCCCCACAGCTGCGGCAGACGCCACGCTCCGGGGAGGTCGGCGGCTCCACTGCCCCGGGGCGCAGCGTGAGTACTGGGTACGTGGTGGGCACGTTCACCTCGTCACCCAACGAGACCTGCGGTATGCTTCTACATGGAGACGCGCTGCGAGATCGCCGTCGTGGGCGGCGGCCTGGTCGGCCTCGCGACCGCCCTCAGCCTGGTCGAGCGCGGGCGCGGGGGCGTCGTGGTGCTCGAAGCCGAGTCGCGCCTCGCGGCCCATCAGAGCGGCCACAACAGCGGTGTCGTCCACTCGGGTCTGTACTACCAGCCCGGTTCCCTCAAGGCACAGACCTGCCGCGACGGGAGAGACGCGCTGTATCGCTTCTGCGAGGCGGAGGGGATCCCCTACCGGCGGTGCGGCAAGCTCGTCGTGGCCACCCGCCCGGAAGAGCTCTCGAGGCTCGACGAGCTGGAACGGCGTGGTCGTGCCAACGGGCTCCACAGTCCGCGCCGGCTCGGCGGGGCCGAGCTCAGCGCCGTGGAGCCGGCAGTCGCGGGATTGGCGGGCTTGTGGATCGCCGAAACAGGCGTCGTGGACTTTGTGCAGGTGGCCGAGGCCTACGCGCGTCGCGTGCGTGCCGGCGGAGGCGAGGTCACCACGGGAGCCCGGGTGACTCGCGTCGACGCGGATCACGCCGGGATGCGAGTCGAAACGAGCGCGGGCCCGCTTCGGACGAACTTCCTGGTCAACTGTGCCGGCCTTCAGGCCGATCGCGTCGCGCGTCTCTGCGGCGTTGAGCCGGACGTGCAGATCATTCCCTTCCGGGGGGAGTACTACGAGCTCGTCCCCGAGCGTCGCGCGCTGGTGCGCAACCTGATTTATCCGGTCCCCGATCCCACGTTTCCCTTCCTCGGCGTCCACTTCACGCGGACGATCCACGATCGTGTCGAAGCCGGTCCCAACGCCGTGTGGGCCCTGAAGCGGGAGGGCTATGGGCGTGCCAGCGTGTCGCTGCGCGACGTGGGCGACGCGCTGCGGTTCCCTGGCTTCTGGCGCCTGGTCGGTCGTCACTGGCGCAGCGGCCTGGCGGAGCTGCACCGTTCGTGGAGCAAGCGGGCGTTCGTAACGAGCCTGCAGCGACTGGTGCCCGCGCTCCGGCCCGAGGACGTCGTGCCGAGCGGCAGTGGCGTGCGGGCGCAGGCGGTGGATCGCGCCGGGCGCCTGGTGGACGACTTCGTCATCCGCATCGCACCACGATCGGTTCACGTTTTGAACGCTCCGTCCCCCGCCGCCACCGCGTCGCTCAGCATCGGCCGGAGGGTCGCAGATTGCGTGCTGGGGATGCCGAGCAGCGCCAGCAGCCGGTCGTACTGACGGTCCAACGCTTGCCGGGCCTCGGCGAGGCGGGGCGCCACGCCCCGCCTGAACGCTTCGCTCCCGCGCTCCAGCGCCAGGAATCGCTCCTGGAGGGTCGCGAGCTCGAGCTGCCCGAAGTCAATCGTGTAACGCTCCTGGCCCATCAGCCGCATGAGGTCTCGCGTCTTGGGCTGGTAAGCGACGCCCAGTACCGGCTTCCCCAGGAGGAGCGGAAACAGCACACCGTGATAGCGCGTCGCGACCACGACGTCCATGCGCCCGATGTCAGCGAACAGCGCCTCGAGCGAATCGATCGGCCGCTCGTCGAGCAGCACCCCTCCCCTCTCACCGCTGCCGCCGACCGTCCGCTGCATCCGCGCGCGCACCTCCCGAATCGTCCGAGGATCCGCACGGATCTGGGTCGGGAAGAACACCACCACGTACTCGCGTTGCACGAGCCAGTCGGCGAAGCTCGCCAGCGTATCGAGATACCGTTCGTACGCGCGTCGGTCTTCTTCCGGCCAGTAGAACCCGTCGAGCACCGGCATCGGGTTGATCCCCACCACCACGCGCCGGCGCTCGCGCGGGGGCTCGCCCCGCTGCCAGTTCAAGCTGAAGACCAGGTCCGGCACGACCGGGTGCTCCCCGGGGACGTGGAGGGATCGAATCAGGTCGCGCGAGCTGTTCTCGCGGTAGGAGCGGTAGTCCGCCCACGTCAGGCAGCGCCGGATGAGCGCCTTGCCGGTCCGCGTCTCGAGCGGACCGGCCCCGATGCTCACGAACGCCACCTTTGTCCCGCGTAGCCGGGCGAGCAGCGTCCACCGGAGCAACGTGAAGGGAAAGGCCCACGGGCCGCCCCAGTAGTCCATCAGCTGGGCCGACCCCGCGACGATCAGCAGGTCCGTCCCCCGGAGCAAGCGGAAGCAGGAGGCGAGGAAGCGCGGCTCACGAACAGCGGCCACCGCGAGCCTCTGGACCCCGCGCACCACGCGCACCAGCGCGACGGCGCCGGGGACTCGCCGAACGGCCCGGCGCAACGCTTGGACCAGCGTGCTCCGGGAACTGCCGTGTGCGGGCTCCCGAGTCTCGTCGTGGGCATGGGCCATCCCGTCCTGGACTCTCCCTGGGCGAACTGGATATGCCGGGATCCCGTGGCGCAGCCGCGTGTCGGCCGGTCGCGCAGTGATTCCATAGAGCTCGGCTGTGGGGCAGAGCCGCTGCAGGTTTTGCCGGACGGCCGCGACGATAGCCTCATCGCCCAAGTTCCCGTTCCCGACGTGCGCCAAGATGGCGATCCGGGGAGCGCGCACGCCGCCGCTCATGCGCGCTTCTGGGCGAGCACGATCACGCTGTATCCCCAGCCGGCCCGCTCCCTCCACGCGTCGAGCCGCTCGGGGGAAATGAGCCAGCGGAACAACCCGCTCAGGCGGTGCGAGTTCACGATCCGGAGAAACCCGCGGTCCCCCAGGGGAATGACCGACGTCCCGCGCAAGACGGTGAACCGTGGCCTCACGAGGCGCTTCAGATCTCCCAAGGTCAGCCAGCGCTTGATGTGCTCGCGGGGGTCGGGGCCGAAGTCCACGCGGTCCATCACGACCTTGTTCGCGGCGGAGATCACGAGGTAGCCACCTGGCTTTAACGTCCCTGCGATGAGGTTCACGAAGCCCGCCTGATCCGGTACGTGAGCCACGACCTCTTGGGCGACCACGACGTCATAATGCGCCGCCGGCAACGCCATCTCGAAGATGTTGCCCGCCTCGAAGCGGACCCCACGATAACGGGTGCGCGCCCGCGCGATCGCCTCCGCAGAGAGATCGATCCCCGTGGCCTCCCCCAGCCGTGCGAGACGCTCGGTGAACCAGCCGGTGGCGCATCCAAGATCGAGAATCCGCGGCTGATGGAGCGAAACGGTGCCGAGCAATTCGATGATCTTGTCCGCTCGCCGCAGCTGCCACGTGTTTGGCTCCGGTCTCAGGTCCCAACGTTCGTCCCAGTAACGTTCCTGCTCGCGCACGGTCGGGACGTACTCCTGGGCATCTGGGCTGTGCCAGCTCATACGGTCCATTCCTGTCGTCGGCTATTCGTGCTACTTCCCGCCGGTGCGGGCACGCGCATCGCGAATTCGGCAGCCTGTTCTGCCCGAAGGCGATCCACCAACCGGCCGTCTGGGAGGTCCACGTCGTCGTAGCCGATCGGCTCGTCCCGGCGCGCCGCGCGCCTGAGGCGGCACCCCCGTGCTACGCCGATGGGCAACAGCCGCTCACCCCGCACCACCTCGGCATTGTCGATCACGCCGTAACACCCGAAGCCCCCGATGCCGTCGAGCACTGTGCCGGCGTCGAGGTCCTGTTTCGCCACCGTCAGCACGTCGCATACCGGCGCGCCCCGCGGCGCCACCGTGGCGTCCTTGTCGAGCACGGCTCGCGCCACGGTGAGAGCCACCTGCAGGTGAGGCAGATGATATGGCGTCTGTAACACGTAGACCGGTCCCTCCCCCAGCTTCAGGTAGCTCAGCCACCGGCGCTTGAGCGGATGCTCCTCGTACGCCAGCACGAACGCTCCGGCGGGCGGCGCGGCGCCGAGGACGTAGTCCACCAACCCGCCGTTGAGCAGCTGATCCAAGGGGAGCCGCTCGACGGCATCGCGTACCTGGGTGCCTTGGGGCCCGTACATGCCGCGCCGGCCGACCTTGAACCCCGTGGCGTTCCCCAGCACTGCGGCTTCGAGCGAAAGTTTGGTGCCGTCGGCCGCGGCGGTCGCGAGCCACGGGCGTACCCCCCACTGCTCGGCGAAGCGCTGCTGCGTCGCCGGCGTGCGGAACCGATCGAGGAACCCCTTCACATTGCCGGCGCCGACGGGACGGAGTCCCAGGGTCTGCACCAGCCGGACGAGGTTCATCGCCACGCCGGGCTCGTCCCCATCAATGCCCGTGATCACGACGCCGGCGCGGTCGGCCCGAGCCTTCAGGAGAGGCCCCACGGTTGCATCGAGCTCCACGTTCACGAGCACCAGGTGCTTCCGCCCCGCGATCGCCTGGGTGGCGACCTGCGCCCCGTACTCCACGTCGCCACTCGCCTCGATGAGGACGTCGATCTCAGGCGCGCCACACAACCGGCCGACATCGTCGGTGACGGCCGCCCTCACGCCTGCCGCCTGCAAGACCTGCTCGGCGCGCGCCGGTGCGCGGCTCGCCACCGCGGCAAGGCGCATTCCACACACGCCGCCGCTCAGCTGGAGGGCGATCACCTGTCCCATCGCCCCCGCACCCACCAGTCCCACCCGCACCGGTGATCCTTCGCGCTCGCGCTGTGCGAGCTCGAGATCGAGCGCCGTCACGGCGACACTCTCCACCGCGACCTCACAGGCGCTCGCCAACCGGCCGCGCAAACAACTTCAGCCGGACGGCGACCGCACGGCGCTCGGGGACCGAGAAGCAGGTAAACCAGGCCGCCACCAGCGCCAGCGGCAACACCATCACGACCTGGGTGAAATAGAGCGGCAGATTGTCGGCAGGCCAGAACCGTTCGATCGTGTAGGTGGCAAGCGCGAACGGCACCATGGCGAGCGTGGGCCGAACCCACACACTCAGCCACAGCCGCTGCATCGGGATCGCGAGGGCGCGGCGGGCGTACCACGGCGCGAACAGCAGCGAGAACGCCAGCCGCGGCACCGTCGTGCCCCAGGCCACTCCCACGATCCCGTACGGGCGCACCCACCAGACACTGAGCGCCACGTTGCAGACGACCTCCGCCAGAAACGCCGGGACGAGGCCCTGGTGCCGGCCGATCCCCATCACGGTCGCGGTGACGACCTGGTACCCAGACACCGCCCACAGCGCTACGGTCAGGATCCGCAGCACGGCGCCCGACAGCTCGCGATAGTCGGTCCCCATCCAGAGCGCGATGAACGCGGGGCCGCGGAGCAGAAACGTGATCGCAACCGGCGTGACGACGAGCATGGCCAGCCGGGCTCCCGACACGAGCGCCTCCTGCACGCGATGCTCCTGCCCCCTTCCGTCGAGCGCACTGGCGAGCGGACTCACCGTCTGCGACACGCCCCCGACCAGGGCCCGCGCGTACTCGGTCAAGCCCGAGGCGATCGCGAAGAAGGTGATCAAACCCAGAGGCAGGAATGCGCCGATGACCAGCGAGTCGCCGTACAGCGCCATGCCGCCGAGAACCTGGAGCAGCGTGGCGGCGACCCCGAACCCGAAGATGAGCTTGAGCGTCGCCCGATCCCATTCACCCAACCGCAGCTTGAGCTCGGGGTAC
>Ga0066707_10000860_pt1 | contig 10550 bp, 9 predicted proteins | sample GraSoiAngelo_156_FD_66503 | JGI IMG/M metagenome (GOLD analysis project Ga0066707, IMG submission 66503) | Grasslands soil microbial communities from the Angelo Coastal Reserve, California, USA - 14_1009_13_40cm | ecosystem: Environmental > Terrestrial > Soil > Grasslands | place: USA... | reverse complement strand
CGGAACCAGGTCGTGGTGGCCGGGACGAGCGAGGAGCGGCCTCAGCCCCAGGAAAAAAAGCGGCGCAAGCGCGAGGCGTAACTGTCGAGCTTCTAGTCGCCAAAGCAGCCGAGGACCGACCACAACAGTTTTGCGCCGGTGTCGTTGCCCAGCGCGAGGCCCGTGATGATCGGCGACCCGGGAGGCTGGGCTTACGGCGCAGCTCGCGCAGCGAGGATGTAGGCCAGGTTCGCCGTGCCATCCATGATCGGCTCGTTCGTCGAATAGTCCCCCACGTCATCATGATACACGATGAAACCGGTATTGAAGGGCGCGTACTCATCCGCCTCGAGCAGCCGGATGCCACGAAGGTTCTGAAAGATTGACCGATACACAGGACCATCCACGAGACCGCCCGAGAGCTGCACGTGGAGCTCCTGCGCGACGACCGAGTGTGGCGTTCGCGGGAAGTTGTCGCCGAGGCCGATGACCATCGACACGCCCCACGGGTTCGTGCCGAACAACCAGTCGAGCGCCGCGGTCTCGTACTCGACGTAGGTCGAGTCGCCGGTCATGCGGCGATAGAACGTGGCCTGCGTCGCGAACGAGGCGAGCAGATTATTGGAGCACCAGATGAACGGAATACCGACCCGAAATCCGTTGTGCGCTCGGCCCACCACAGCCTCGAGTCCACGCCGGTAGTACTCGGCGACCACGCGCCGCGCGCTGTCCGTGCCCGTCCGCCAGATCTCATAGTGACCGTTGTTGTGCCAGGGAAACCACTGATAGTGACGCGCCGTGTCCTGTCCCATCCAGGGCGTCACCGGCTCCTGCGCGGCGTAACGCAGCGCGGCATCGAAATAGGCGGGCTCGTGCGTCAGCGCGTAGAGCTCCACCGCGCCGAGCTCCATGTCGTCGGCCCAGTTGTCTTCTTCGTAGAAGTACGGCGAGCGGGCAGGCGCAGTCTGGCACACGCCGGGATGCGCGGCGCCAAGTGCGTACACGGCGCGGGCGCGCGCGGCGAGCCGGCGGGCGAACGCGCTGTCGTGCTCGCGATAGAGTTCCGCGCCGAGTGCGAACGCGGCCGCGTATTTCCCCGCCGTCGAGGCGAGGCCGGTCGAGCGGTTCTTACTGTCGAATAGCCCCTGCGGCTTGCCGGTACAGGGGTAGACCGGCCGCTTCCCGCCCCGCCCCCACCCGTAATCGGCGGAATCGTTGACCGGCAAATCCCAAAACGTGTGATCGCGATCGTCCGCCAGCTGATTGAGGAGCAGGTCGTCAGCGGGATACATCTTGAGCAGCCAGGCGAGGCCCCAGCGAGCCTCGTCGAGCACGTCGGGGATGCCGTTCGCGCCGGGCAGACCGTTCGCCTCAAACCGGTCGGTAAAAGCCTCCGGGTGATCGCGGTGGGCGAGCAGCAACATCGTCGTGGCGTGCGCCGTCGTCGTGCCGTACTGGAGATAGTCCGATGCGTCGGCCCATCCGCCGGCCACCGGGATGAACTCGCCGCTGCGCGTTGGGTGATCGACGAGTACGCCGTCGCTGCGCTGATGCACCGAGTCCTTGAACACCGGGTTGTAGCCGGAGCGTTGCTCGCGCAGGTAGGCGAGGAGCGAGTCCGCCGCGCCGCGATACACGTCATCCGCGATCCGCACCGGCAGCGAGGTCACGCCCGCGGCGACGATGCGGTAGACGCCCGGCCGCCGCAGCGCCGAAAAGTCCAGCCGAAACGTCGCGGCGCACGGACCGAAAGCCCCGGCAGCGTCGGCCGGCCGAGGTCCGAAAACCGTCCGGTTGCCGACGCCGACGATTCGAAAGCTCGGGATCTCGCGCGGCGCGAGGGCGCAGATGACGGCAACCTTCGGCGCCGCCGGCTGGTAGCCGATCTGGTTGACGCGGATCGCGACGGCCTCACCCTGCGGGGACGTGACGCCGGGCGCCGACGCGCGGCAGGACAGGCTGGCGGCGAGCAGGATCAGTCCGGCGCGAGGCATTGTTGCCAATCTTACCGGGACGTCCCAATCGGCAATAGCTTCCTCGCGCTCATGAAAGACTTCGACGCATGGCATACCTGCTCGCGACGCTAGCGGCCGTATTCTACGGCGCGGCCGACTTCACCGGCGGGATGGTGACGAAGCGTGTCGCCACAGTCCCCGTGGTGCTGCTGTCGCAGGCGACGGGGTTGGTGATGGTCGCCCTGATCCTCCCGTTCCTCGGGACGGCGGCGCCGCGGGCCGCGGACCTCTGGTGGGGCGCCGCCGGGGGATTGGCCGGTGGTGTCGGCGTCGCCCTCCTCTATTACGGGCTCGCGATTGGTACGATGTCGGTCGTTGCGCCCACGACGGCGGTGCTCGCCGTCGCGATTCCTGTCCTTACCTCGATCGCGCTGGGCGAGCGACCCGGCTGGCTCGCGATCGCCGGCATTCTCTTGGGCATTGGTGCGATCGCGCTCGTGAGCCGTCCGACCGCGAATCCCCAGAGCACCGCGCGACGCTCCGGCCTCGGCGTCGCGCTCGTCGCTGGAGTCGCGATCGGATTGTTTTTGCTCGCCCTCGCGCAGACACGCCCAGCGAGCGGTCTGTGGCCACTGCTGACGGCGCGTCTGACATCCGTGGGGTTGTTTGCTGTCATCGCCGCGGTGGGGCGCCGTTCGGTGCGCATGCCGCTGAAGCTTGCAGCGATCGCGGTTGGGGGTGGCGCGCTCGACATGCTGGCCAACACGTTGTATCTGCTCGCGGCGCAGATTGGCCCGCTCAGCCCCGTGGTGACCCTTTCCGCTTTATATCCCGCGAGCACGGTTCTGCTTGCTCGCGCCGTACTGGGCGAGCGGCTCAATGCCTGGCAGACCGCCGGCGTCGCCGCTGCGCTCGTCGCCGTGCTACTGATTGTTCGCGGCGGCTGACGCTGGTTTGTCGACGCGATCGACCGGCGAGTTGGGATGCTCGCCCAGGAACTCGACCCAGGCCGTCTTGGCGCAGGGGTAATTCTTAGCCGCCTCGGCGAGATCCATGAAGCCGGCGATCGATTGGTCGAGGCGGTCGGCCAGCTGCGGATTCGCGAGCTTGTCTTGCGCGTCGAACGCCTGATGCGCCTGCGCGAGCGAAAACATGTCCGGATACACGCGCGAGCCGAGATGCTCGAGCGGTACGCGCAGCGACCAGAGGCCGCGATTGCCACCGACCATCGATGGTGAAGCCGACAGCAAGAACGCATGCCTGCCGTTGAACGGCTGCGGCCGGAACCGCGACACCCAGTCGATCAGGTTTTTCAGAAGTCCGGGGATCGATCCGTTGTACTCGGGCGACGCGATGACGAATGCGTCGTTCCCCTCGACCCGACGCTTCAGCTCTGTGGCGCCGGGCGGAAAGCCGTCCTTCGCTTGCACATCCTGGCTGTAGGACGGACTGTCGAACGCGCTCACGGCGGCAAGGTCAACCGTTCCACCATGCTTCTCGATCGCACTGGCGGCGAGTTTGGCGAGCATTGTATTGAAGGAGCCGGTGCGGAGCGACGCGGAGAACACCAGGTAACGAACCGGCTCGCGCTCCTTGGGCATGGCGGGAACGTAGACTACTTCGCGTGCGTCGTCGAGTGATGTGCGAGTGACTGGATTTGCCGGCGAGCTTCCTGAGCCAACTCGCCAACCCTTTCAAGTCGCAGGACCCGATCGAAGTCCGCTCGCGCCGGCGCCGACCGGCCGGAATCCGCAAGCGCCTCGCCGCGGAGCAGGTATGCGTCGGCCAGATTGTATCGCGCATCGGCGGACGAGTCGAGCCGCGCAACCCGCCCGAATGAGTCGATCGCCCCGTCGAAATCGTGGAGATCGAGGTAGGCCGTGCCTAGCGTCGTCAGAACCGCGACGTCATCCGGCCGCCGTACGCGCGCCCGCGTGAGCACCGCGACGGCGTCCTTGAAACTTCGCACCTGCAGGTACGCGGAACCCAGTGCGCTATACAGCGCAATCGAGTCGGGCCGTTGTGCAAGCAGACCCTCGAGCCGCGTGATCTCAGCGCCAACGTCCGGACGTGCCGCCGCGGGCGGCGAGGGCGGCTCGACCTCCACGACGTTCAGGGCGCGAACGTGCCGGACGGCGTACGCGCCCCCGACCAGGGCAATGAGAAAGCCCGCGGCCAGCGGCACCAGGGACGCCGCCGGCCACAAGGCCACAGCGGCACCGAAGGCCGCGCCAACCACGAGCCCGCCGAGGTGGGCCATGTTGTCGATACCCGTGCTGCGGAATCCGACGACCAGGTTATACAACACGAAGAGCACCAGACTCGGCAGGATCCGTCCTAGCAGTACTTCGTTTCCCGGACCGCGCCGCGTCAGGCCGAGTGCCGCGATGATTCCGCCGGCGACGCCGAAGATCGCACCGGAAGCACCGCCACTCACCGCGAGGGGATGTACCAGGACACTCGCGAGACTGCCGCCGATGCCGCTCAACAGATACAGCGCGAGAAACGCGCGCGACCCGAACAGGGCCTCTGCCACGCGTCCAACATTGAAGAGCGCCCACATGTTGAACGCCAGATGGAAGAATCCGAAGTGGAGGAACATCGATGTGACGAGGCGCCACCACTGGCCGCCTAGCGTGAGCGGACCGTAGTCCGCACCCCAGCGCAGGACCTGCTGGGTATCGTCGTAGGAGATGCCAGAGGCAACCATCGCCCCGAACCACAGCACGTTCAACCCAACGAGCGTGAGCGTCGCCGAGAAGCGCGGTCGAGCTTGGGTCGTCGCCGACACAGTACCATCGTCGGCGACGATCACGCGCGCGTCAAGGCTTCCTCGAGCCCGACTTTTCCCAGTTCACGAACAGGAACCCGCCTGGCGCATCGAACTTCGGTTCGCCCGGTCCAGGCAGAATCTGCAGCTGCAGCTCGTCGATCGTGTTCTTGGAACAGTCCCAGCAGGCGATCGCGAAGTCGCCGTTCCGCCGCGTGCGCGAGAGCAGCATCACGTGCACCATCGCGTTGTCGGTCACGAGCGCGCCGTTCTTGTACAAGTGCCCGAACGCCCACAATGCCACGGCGCTGTTGATCGTCGGCACCAGCGGCGTGTGCACGGCGGTGTTGCCATGGTAGTACAGCCCGAGGATCACACCGCCGAACCGCGGGTGATGCGGCACGTCCTTCGTCTGCACCCGGTCCAGCACCAGCTTCCAGTGTGCGCCATCCTGCGTCGCAAACTCGGCGAGCCCGTCGACTGAATCACGCGTCGCACCTTTGTCCCAGGCGGTGAACGCGAACGTGCCCGCGACCTGCGTCACGTTGTTCGAGTAGGGCCCGTTCTTCACCTGCGACTCGAGCCCTTCGCGCTCGTCACCGAACTGCTGCAGGATCGGAGCAGCGCTGTCCGGAAACGGAAACGGCCCGGGGAGGATCTGGATGACGGGCCCGCCGCCCGTCACCCGGATCGCCTGAATACTCGGCGCGGGCGCGCCCATGCCAGCCATCGCCCCTGCCCCATTGTAGTCTGAGGCGGCGGCACCCGTGGCCGGGGCAACTTTGAGCTCCGCATCCATACCCAGCTTCTTGTGCGAGTCGTTTCCCACGGGGCAGTACACCTCGTAGGTGCCGGGCTTGAGCGTGAGCGTCAGTGTGGCGCTCGCCCCAGGTTGGATGACGCCGGTCTCCTGCTCGATCCCCTGCCCCTCGACTTCCAGGGCGTGCGGGATGCTGCCGGCGTTTGTGACCGTGAACGTCACCGTCCCTGCGACGATCGTGGCTTGCGAGAGCTCGACCTTCCATTCAGTGAGCCTGGCGCTGACGGCCGCCGGGTCCTCGGGACGGTGTGCGAGGATGCTCAACAAGAGCCTCGCGACGTTTCGAACCTGAACTAGCTGCGCGTACGACATATGAGCCTTCCTCCTGCGAGAGTGTGACGGCAGTTTCCTTCGCTGCCAAAGACTCCGCGTGTCGAGCGCGTATTCCCGCGGGAATAAACTCGTCGGCGCCGGAGTCTCCTTCTGCAGGAGGATGAGTTGGAGTCGAGCGCGCTGGCGCGATTCGAAGCGGTCGTGTTGCCGCACCTGGACGCCGCATACACGCTGGCGCGTTACCTGATGCGGAACGCGTCCGACGCCGACGACGTCGTGCAGGACGCCTGCCTGCGCGCGCTCAAGTATTTCGATGGCTTCCGCGGAGAGGCTGGGACAAGCGCGCGCGCGTGGCTCCTGACGATCGTGCGCAACACCGCCCACACCTGGCGCGAGCGCCATCGCCCCGAGGCGCTCGCCGTGGAGTTCGACGAACGCGAGCACAGTGAAGCAATCGCCGAGCGCGATCCCGAGGCCAAAGAAACACTCGGCCGTGCGCTGGAGCGCCTGGCACCGGAGTTCCGCGAGGTGATCGTCCTGCGTGAGCTCCAAGGGTTGTCGTACAAAGAGATCGGCGACGTGACGGGTGTGCCGGTCGGCACCGTGATGTCCCGTTTGTCCCGCGCGCGCGCACGCCTGCAGGAGGCGCTGCGGGAAGAGGAGGTAAGGTGAGCCATCCAAATTTCGAAGCTCAGCTCGACGCCTATCTGGATGGCGAGCTCACCGCGGGCGACGTGCGCACGCTCGAGACGCACCTCGCCCAGTGCGTCGAGTGCACGCGGTTCCGCGACCGGCGGCTCGAGCTCCGGGCGGCGATCGTCGCAGGCATCCCGACATTCCAAGCACCGCCGGCCTTGCGCGACCGGATCCGTGCCGCGGCGCGGACAGGGAGCGCACTGGAGACCAAGCGCGCGCCGCGGCGCTTCACCATGCGCACGCTGTGGCGCCCGCTCGCCCTGGCCGCGTCACTCGCCGTCGTCGCAATAGGCGGTTGGAGCCTCGCGCTGCAACACGTCGCCGGTGAGGCGCTGGCCGACAACGTGCTCGCAAGCCACGTCCGTTCCCTGATGCCGGGCCACCTCACCGACGTGCTTTCGTCTGATCAGCACACCGTGAAGCCTTGGTTCAACGGCCGGCTCGACTACTCGCCGTCGGTCTACGACTTCGCCGGGCGCGGCTATCCGCTGCTGGGAGGCCGGCTGGACTACGTCGGGGGACGACCGGTGGCCGCACTCGTGTATGGGCGGCGTCAACACGTGATCAACGTGTTCGTGTGGCCCACGACCAGCGGACCGACGGGCGGCTCCAACCAGCGAGACCGCCAGGGCTACCACATGCTCCACTGGACGACACCGGATTACACCTACTGGGTGGTCTCCGACCTCGGCCTCGCAGAGCTGCAGGATTTCGCGCAACTGCTGCGACAGGCGGATTCGATTCGTTGACTATCTCATGCCATAACCACGCGCCATGGCCACTGCGCGCGCTGCAGCACGGCCTGCAGACCGATGGCCAGGGCGAGCAGATGCAGTGCGGCGAGGACACCACGCAGCATGAGAGGCTCCCGGGTGATAGGGCCACTCGCTGGCTACTGCGGCGTCTCCAGCGGATGCTTGCTCTGCTCGTAGAACTGATTCTGCAACCGCAGGCTCTCCTGGTCCGCTTTGACCGCCTTGATTGCCTGGACGATGGTGTTGATCCACGTCTTTGCCTCGAAATCGCCCAGCTCGCGCGATGCGACCGCGCCGTCGCCCGCGTAGTGATTCGGAAAACGCGCGTACCACCAAATACCGGTGTAGAGACCCTCGGGCAGCGCCTTGAGCCGCCCCTGATCCGCTCCCGATTCCAGCTTCGCGCGATCGAGATGCACCAGATCGGGCCGCGCGATCATGCTGACCGACGTTTCGCTCTCGCCCGCGTGCATGTCCGTCGATCGGTCGGACTTATGCTGCGGCTCACCCGGGGCGCTGCGTGCGATGCTCTGCACGTAGACCACATAGTCGTGCGGCGACTCCAGCTGTGACTGCGCGAAGTACGGCAGCAGGCTGTTGTTGCCGCCGTGCCCGTTCACGATGATGATCTTTTTGCAGCCGTTCCGCGCCATCTCATCGGTCGTTTCCTGCAACAATTGGAGCTGCAGACCCCGGCTGTACGCCACCGTGCCGGGTTCGTGCTTTGCTTCGAAGATTTGACCGAAGTAGTACTCGGGAAACACGACGGAATATTCCTGCTGCGCCGCATTGAGGGCAACGTAGCGCACGTTGAGCAGATCGTTGCCGAGAGGCAGGTGCGCTCCGTGCTTCTCCATGATGCCGAACGGGAGCAGGCAGGTCCCCTGCGCTCGGCCGATGGCGTCGCGGAAGTCAGCCGCCGTCAACTCCTCCCAATGCACCGAGAGCTTGCTTTGCGGCGGTGACTGCGACCACAGGATCGAGGCGCAGAATAGATTCAAGGCAACCAGGAATGATTTGGACACGGGGCCTCCGAGAGCAAGACGTGGAAATGGAAGCGTCAAATCGAATACGTGGCGGGCATTCCTTCAAGACGAGGCGGTCGAGCTATCGCTCGGCGCGCGCCGGCTCACGAGCATGTGTGCCCACGCAATGGCGTAGAGCACTATCGCGAGCAGGTAGAGGAATCGGAATCCGAAGTACATGGAGTTGTACTCGAGCAGCCCACCCGCCATGGCGCCGAGCAGGTTCGCCGCCATGACGGCGGTGACGGACGCCCGCGCTCCCAGCAGCGTTGAGAACACGATCCCCGAGAAAAACAGTGGTGATGTGAGAAGCGCCGCGCTGGCGATGCGGCCGGCGGGGGTGGGCGGGAAGCCTCCCGCACGCGCGACGAACCAGCCCACGGCGAGGCTCCCGAGCAGCAGCGCGTAGGCCCCGTGCGGTCGTCGCAGGTCGAACCGATGCACGGCGGCATTCGCGAGGAAGGCCATGATCAGCACGCCGGCGATCACGAAGCCGATCACCTGCCAGGTATTGCCGAACGTCAGCCCCAGCTCCGTGATGGCCTTCGTTTCGACCAGCATGAATCCGGCGCCGAGAAAGGCGAAGGGCAGCTCGCCGAAACGTGGCCGCTCCGCAACCAGGGTCCTCGTCAGGAACAAGGAACCAAACAGCACCATCCCCAGCATGAGGAGATACGAGACGGGATACACTCGGCGCGGCATGTAGAAGAACGGCCAGTCGTCGGTGGAGACGTCCACGAGCGCGGTCGACTCCCGGTATCGCGCCGACTGGTCCTGCAGGCCGGTCTCCGCGAGGGTCTCGGGGGGCAGGGCGAACGTTCCTTCGTTGTTCTGCAGAAAGACCACGGCCCCGTCGTACCCGGCGCTCACGACGGCCGGGGCGGCGCCGTCGAAGGCGTGCCGGAGCATCTCGTACATCTTGCGGCCGATCGCGTCGGTGAGGGCCGAGAACGACACGACCAGAAGACCCCCGGGCTTGAGTCGGGCACGCGCCTCCCGGAACCCTTCGACTGTATACACGAACGAGTCGAGGCGAACGCTCGACGCGTGGCTCAGCAACGTGTGGGAGTCGAGCAGTCCGTAGACGATCAGGTTGTACGTGCGATCGGTGGTCCGCAGATACGAGCGGGCGTCGTTGGCGATGGGAAGCACGCGAGCGTTCGTGTAGGGCCGTTCGGGATGATTGGCGCGTCCCGCCCACAGGATGGCCGGGTCAATCTCGATCGCGTCGATGTGGGCGGCGCCGCCGCGGAGCGCCGCGGCCACGTCGTTGCCCGCTCCGGCCCCCACCACCGCGACATCGGCGGGGGCGGGGAGAACGCGATACGGCAGGTCGTAGTAGTCGCGCACCTGCCTGCGGCGCGGGTCGTCGGCCGCCCGTGGAGACGAGAGGTCGTGCACCCGCTGGTAGTAGTGGCCCGCCGCGCGGATTACCATGAGCCCGGCGTCGCTATAGCCCAGCTCGAGCAGTTGGTAGGGCGAGTAGATCCGCTGCCACGACTGTTGCACCGGCCAGGCCAGGATCACCACCGCGGTGATGGCCGCCGCGAACCCGGCGAGCAGCGTCGCGGGCCGGGGCACGACGAACAGAAGCAGCGCCAGGAACGCCACCCCGTACCACACCACGGGCGACGTCCACAGCGCGCCGGCTAGCAGGGTCAGCAGCACACCGGCGAGGCTTCCCAGCAGATTGAGACCGTACGCCCGCAGTCGCGGACGACGCGTCATGAGCCGGCCGCACAGCTGGCCGACGGGGACGAACGCCAGGGCCGTCAGGAGGAAGACGAGGCAGAGGAAGAAGTACACGGCGAACCACTGCGCCAGAGTGCGCGCGGTGCGCGCGCCCATGCTCAGTTGCTCGAGGAAGGGGATCGCCGTGACGCTCTCGAGTTGCCACGGCTCCAAGCCGAACCGGAGTCCGATCAACACGCCGAACTGCCACGCGAGCAGCGGGACGACGAGCGCGAGGCAGATGCGGTCGCGAGTCGCGAGCGCGTACCCCAGGCCGAGGCCGGCGAAGCACGCGAGGAGTCCGAAGTTCTTGTAGAAGGAGAAGAACTCGAACACCGTCCCCTGCCAACGGATCACAGCGAGCTCGAGGAACAGACTCAGGCCCGCCGCGCCCGCGATGGCGAGATCCAGATAGGGAAGCGGCAGCGCGTCGAGGAACGCGGCTTGATCCCGCGCATTGGCATCGAGCGCCGGCGCGAAGCGCCGCAACAGTAGGTGGAACAGCCAGGTGGCCCCCAGTACGACGGCCACCGTGACCGCGGTGGA
>Ga0066707_10000856_pt1 | contig 10561 bp, 10 predicted proteins | sample GraSoiAngelo_156_FD_66503 | JGI IMG/M metagenome (GOLD analysis project Ga0066707, IMG submission 66503) | Grasslands soil microbial communities from the Angelo Coastal Reserve, California, USA - 14_1009_13_40cm | ecosystem: Environmental > Terrestrial > Soil > Grasslands | place: USA... | reverse complement strand
CCGCCGGAGGTCTTCGATGTCCTCGCCGGACTGCTTGTCGCGCCACGGACGGTGCTCGACGCCGGCTGCGGGTCGGGCGCCCTGACGCGAGGGCTCGCCGGCTTCGCCGAGCGGATCGATGCCGTCGATCCGTCCGAAGCGATGATCCGCGAGGGCCGGCGCCTTCCCGGTGGCGACAGCGAGCGCATCCGCTGGATCGTGGGCCGCGCCGAGGACGCCCCGCTCGCCGCGCCGTACGGCCTCGCCACCACGGGCGCGAGCATTCACTGGATGGACCTTTCGGTCGTCCTGCCGCGCTTCGGCGCGGCGCTCGCGCCGACCGGCCGGCTCGCGATCGTCGATACCGAGAGCGTGTACGCGGACGAGGCCTGGCGGCGCGACCTCGTCGCCGTCTTCGAGAGATACTCGCCCGCGCACAGCGACGACTTCTACGGGCTCATCGCGGAGCTCGAAGCCTCCGGGCATTTCACGCGCGAAGGCGAGCGGCGAACGGCGCCCATCCCGTACGAGCAGTCCCTCGACGATTACCTGGCGATGCTCGCGAGCACCAGCTCCCTCTCTCGCGTCACCCTCCGAGACCGCGCGGACGCCTTCGAGCACGACGCGCGCGGCATCTTCGCCGCGCACGGCATGGAGCGCGTGCGGGCCGCGCTCGTCGCGCACATCGTGTGGGGCCGGCCGCGCTGATGAGCGCGAAGCCGCTCGGCGTCGGGCTCCTTGGCCTCGGGACCGTCGGGTCCGCCGTTGGCCGCGCGTTCGCCGACCGTTCGCGTCGCATCGACGCCGCCGCCGGTCGGCCCCTCAAGCTCGTGGCGGCCGCCGCGCGGGATCCGAAGAGAGCACGCGAGGCCGGCGAGGTCCCGGTGACCGCGGACGCGTTCGCGATCCTCGACGACCCCGAGATCGCGATCGTCGTCGAGGTGATCGGCGGGACGCGGCCCGCGCACGACCTTGTGCTCGCGGCGTTCGAGCGCGGGAAGCACGTCGTGACGGCGAACAAGGAGCTCGTCGCCAAGGAGTGGAACGGGCTTCACGAGGCGGCGCGGCTCGCGAGGCGCGAGCTCCGCTTCGAGGCCGCGGTCGCCGCCGCGGTGCCGGTCGTCGCCGGTTTCCGTGGCCTCGGCGCGGTGCGGCCGCGTGTCCTGCGCGGGCTGCTCAACGGGACGACGACGTACATCTGCTCGCGGATGGAGACGGGGAAGAGCTTCGACGAAGCGCTCGCCGAGGCGATGGCCGCGGGCTACGCGGAGGCCGACCCCACGAACGACGTGGACGGCCACGACGCCGCGTACAAGCTCGCGATCCTCGTTTCACTCCTCGAGGGCCGCCACTTCCATCCGGACAACGTGCGCCGCACGAGCCTGCGCTCGGCGACGGCGGCGGAGGTCGACGGCGCGGCCTCGCGCGGCAGGAAGATCCGCTACCTCGCGGTGGCCGACTTCGGCGAAAAGGCGACGAAAGCCCGCGTCGGGCCGGAGGAGGTCGCGGCGGACTCACTCGAGGGCCAGGCCACGGGGCCGACGAACGTCGTGACGCTCGAGAGCGACCTCGCGCCGCACCTGGTATGGAGCGGGCCGGGCGCGGGCGGGGACGCGACCGCCTCCGCGATACTCGGCGACGTGATCCAGATCGCCCGCGCCACACGATGAGAGACAACCGTGGGGGGTCCTCGGGGGGCGGAGCCATCCGGACCGCGGGGGGCGGAGCCCCGCGACGACGGACTGTCCTCAAGTTCGGCGGGACCTCCGTCGCCTCGCCGGCCGCCCTCGAGAAGGTCGGCGAGATCGTCAAGGGAGTCGAAGGCGAGCGCGTCGTCGTCGTCTCCGCGACGGCCGGCACCACTGACGCGCTCGTCGCGGCGGCGCGCGACGCCGAGCGCGGCGACGCCCAGAAGGCTGAGCAGCAGATCGGCGAGCTCGCCGAGGCGCACAAGAACCTCGCCGCCGACACGCTCGGCTTCTCGTCGGGCGAGGTCCTGAAGGAGGTCGGCGACCTCACGGAGCGCACCATCGCACTCCTGCAGAGCGTCGCGATCCTCCGCGAGTGCACCGCCCGCACGCGCGACGCGATCGTCGCCTACGGGGAGCGCGTGTCCGCGCCCATCGTCGCCGCCGTCCTCGAGGCGAAGGGCGTGAAGGCCGAGGCGCTCTCCGCCGAAGGTCTCGTGATCACCGACGACGCCTTCGGGCAGGCGAATCCGAGCCTCGAAGAGACGCGCGCCCGCGCCGCCAAGGAGCTCATCCCGCGCCTCGCCATCGGGGTGACGCCCGTCGTGACGGGCTTCATCGGCTCGACCCCCGAGGGCGTCACGACGACGCTCGGCCGCGGCGCCTCGGACTACTCCGCCGGCGTGCTCGCGGCCGCGATCGACGCGAGCGAGCTTCGCATCTACACCGACGTGAGCGGCGTGATGAGCGCCGACCCGCGCGTCGTCAAGGGCGCCAAGCCGCTGGGGTCGCTCTCGTACGCCGAGGCCGCGGAGCTCAGCTACTTCGGCGCGAAGGTGATCCATCCGCGCGCGGTGCTGCCCGCGGTCGAGCGCGGGATCCCGGTGCGGATCCTCAACACGTTCGTGCCGGAGCACCCGGGCACGACGATCACGACCGACACGCCGCGCGACGGCAGCGTCGTGAAGGCGACGACCTCCATAGGCGACCTCGGCCTCATCACGGTCCAGGGCGCGGGGATGAGCGGCATCCCCGGCTTCGCCGCGCGGGTCTTCGACACGACGGCGGCCGAGCGCGTCTCGGTGATGATGATCAGCCAGGCCTCGAGCGAGAACTCCATCTGCCTCGTCGTCGATGCCGCGTCGACCGATCGCCTCAAGAGCGCACTCGAGCGCATGTTCAGCGCGGAGCTCCGCCGGCACGACGTGGAGCGCGTCTCCATCGAGCGGCCCGTCGCCATCGTCGCCGCGGTGGGGGAGGGGATGCGCGGCACGCCCGGTGTCGCCGCGCGCGTCTTCGGCGCGCTCGGGAAGGCGGGCGTGAACGTCGTCGCGATCGCGCAGGGCTCGAGCGAGCTGAACATCTCGCTCGTCGTCGCCGAGAAGGATCGCGAGGCCGCCGTGCGCCTCATCCACGAGGAGTTCCATCGCTGAGGACGCTGAACCACTACAGCTTCCTCGGCGTCATGGCGCTCGTTCTCGTACCCACGGTCATCGGGCTCGTCGCAACGCTCACCGGCACGCCGATCTACCTGTTCGCCGCGCTGTTCGCCGAGGTCGTGCTCGTGCTCGGCCTGTGGTTCGCGCTCCGGCCGCGCGGCGCGGACGTTCGGACGAGGGCCGACCTCGAGCGCCTCGTCCGCGGCGGCAAGCCGGTCATCGTGGAGCTCTTCTCGAGCTTCTGCCTCGTCTGCATGTCGATCCGGCGGGCCTCGCGGACGGCGGCCGACGCGCTCAAGGGCGACTGGGTCGTGGCGCGCTGCGAGCTCCGGAGCCCGGGCGGCGCGGAGGTCGGCCGGGCGTATGGCGTTCAATACGTCCCGAGCTATCTCGTCTTCGACGAGCACGGCGACCTCGTCCGCCGGATCGTCCCGGATACGGTCACCCCGCTCGCCAACGGGTACCGCGTGCTCGACGAGCAAGGCAGAATCATCCGGAGGCTCATGCGGATCGAGCCAGAGGTCCTCGTGGATACGGCACGCGGCGTATGACGAGAGCCGCGCTGGATGCGGGCGCCCCGCTCGGGCTCTACGAGATCCTCGAGCCGGCAGGCGAACCGGAGCTGATCCACCGCGAGACCCGTGAGGGCGAGGCCATCCTCGATCTCGGCTGCGGGACGGGCCGGATCACCCACGCGCTCGCCGCGCTCGGCCGGCGCGTCGTCGCGGTCGACATGGATCCGGCAATGCTCGAACACGTGCACGGCGCCGAGACGGTCCTTGCGCGAATTGAGGAGCTCGATCTCGGGCGCCTGTTCGGCGGGGTCCTGCTCATGAGCAACCTCGTGAACAACCCCGACGACGAGCGCCGACACGCGCTCCTCCTGGCGTGCCGGCGCCACGTTTCGGCGAGCGGCGTCGTCCTCGTCCAGCGGCTGCATCCCGAGAGCGGGCTCGACCCGACGCCGACCGAGCGCGAGCTCGGCGGTGTGATCATCCGCACATCGGACGTACGCCGTGAAGGCCCTTTCCTCTACGTGACCATCGACTACGACGGCGGGGCGCGCGGCTCGTGGAGCGTGCGCCTCGAGGGCGCGCGCGTCCTCTCGGACGACGACGTCCTCGCCGAGCTCGGGACGGCCAGGCTGCGCTTTCTCAGATGGCTCGACCCTGAGCGGCGCTGGTTCGCCGCTGCGCCGGCCTGAAGATCACCTCGGTCGTCGACACGCTGCTCCGATCGCCGGAGCCGTCGATCCGGTGGAAGACGCGGGTCCACGTCCTCGAAGAGGACCCCGAGTCTCGGGCGATCCGCGCGCTCCGGGGGGAGATACGCGGCTCCGCCCGGGTGCGAGCGCTCCTTTCGCGACGGGACCAGCTCGGTCGACCCGGGACCGCCCGGCGCGTCTACTACAAGTGGCAAGGGCTGCACTGGGTCCTCGCGAGCCTCGCCGACCTCGGCTACCCGAGCGGCGACGAAAGCCTCTATCCGATCCGCGACCGGCTGCTCGAGCTCTGGCTCGGTCCGAGCTACTTCCGCGAGTTCGCGACGCGGACCGAGGCCGAGGCCTACCGCGGCCGAGGCGTTCCCGTCATGGAGGGCCGCTACCGGCGTTGCGCGTCGCAGCAGGGGAACGCCCTGTACTCGATCGTGACGCTCGGGATCGCGGACGAGCGGGCGGCGACGTTGGTCGAGCGCCTGCTTCACTGGCAATGGCCGGACGGAGGCTGGAACTGCGACCGGGATCCCGACGCGGACACCTCGTCGTTCATGGAGACCCTGCTGCCGATGCTCGGCCTGGCGGTGTACGCGCGTGGCCACAGGCACGCCGCCGCGCTGAAGGCCGTCAGGCGAGCCGCCGAGGTGTTCCTGCGCCGACACCTCTTCAAGCGCGTCTCGGATGGGCGCGTCATCCGCCCCGAGTTCGTGACGCTGCACTACCCGCTGTACTGGCATTACGACGTCCTCGGCGGGCTCAAGGGGATGGCCCGGATCGGGACCATCCGGGACCCGCGCTGCGCGGACGCGCTCGATCTCCTGGAGGAACGACGTCTCTCTGACGGCGGCTGGCCCGCCGAGGAGCGGTACTACACGGTCAGCCCGCGGGCGGTGAAGGCCAACGCCGACTACGTGGACTGGGGCGGGACGAGCCGCAAGCGCCTGAACGAGTGGGTGACCGTCGACGCCCTCGCCGTGCTGCGCGCGGCAGGGCGCGTTCGGGCGTAGCCGCTCCTCCCGCCTTGGCTATGTGCTATAAGTAGCACATGCGGTCGATCGGCATCCGGGAGCTCCGACAGCAGGCGAGCCGCTACCTTCGAGTTGTCGAACGCGGCGAGGTCGTCGAGGTGACTGACCGCGGCCGTCCTGTGGCTCGTCTCGTCCCGATCGACCCGGTGGGCCCGTTGGCGCGACTCGCGGCGGCGGGTCGTCTCCAGCCGGCGACCGGCGACGTGCTCAAGCTTGCGCCGCTCCGGCCCGCCCGGAGGCGTCCGCTTCCCAGCGAGGTACTCGCACGGAACCGCGCTGACGAGCGCTGATGGCCATCTATCTCGATTCATCCGCGATCGTGAAGCTCGTCGTCCAGGAGGCTGAGTCGGCCGCGCTTCGGCGATATCTGCGGTCGGACGCTCGACGCGTTTCCTGCGCACTCGCCCGGGTGGAGGTAGCGCGCGCGGTGCGGCCGCAAGGCGCCGTCACGATGACGCGAGCCAGGACGCAGCTCGGCCGCATCGATCTCGTCGTATTGGACGACAAGCTTCTCGACGACGCCGCCGAGATCGGTGAGGGCAGCGCCCTCCGAAGCCTCGACGCGATCCACCTCGCGGCAGCCTCGAGCCTCGCCAGCGAGCTCGACGTGATCGTCACGTACGACGCGCGGATGGCGCAGGGCGCGACGGCGCTTGGGCTGCCGGCGGTAAGCCCGCGATAGCCCCGCGGCGTCATGCGTCAGACTTGACGCCGTGAGCCGTAAGCGGCGCGTCGCGGTCCTCGGCGCCACCGGCACGGTCGGGCAGCGCTTCATCAGCCTGCTCGCCGGTCACCCCTGGTTCGAGATCAGCGCGCTCACGACGAGCGAGCGGAACGTCGGCAAGCGTTACGGCGACGTCGCGCACTGGCTCGTGCCGGGCGGAGTCCCGGAGGCGGTCGCCGACGTAAAGCTCGAGCCGACGCGCTCGGAGCTCGATGCCGACATCTGCTTCAGCGCGCTCCCTCCTGACGCCGCGTCGGAAGCGGAAGCCGCGCTGGCGAAGGCCGGTCATCACGTCTTCTCGAACGTCAAGACGCACCGCATGGACGACGACGTGCCGCTCATCATCGCCGAGGTCAACCCAGAACATGCGAAGGCCCTCGAGGTGCAGCGGCGCCGGCGCGGCTGGACCGGCTCGATCGTCACGAACGGGAACTGCTCCGCCATCGGCTTCGCGCTCGCCGCGGCGCCGCTCCACAAGTCGTTTGGGATCGAACGCGTCGTGGTGACGACCCTGCAGGCCCTCTCCGGCGCGAGCTATCCCGGGGTCGCGTCGCTCGACGCCCTCGACAACGTCGTCCCGTTCATCGCCGAGGAGGAGGAAAAGATGGAGCAGGAGACGAAGAAGTTCCTCGGCGCGTGGAACGGTCAGCGCTTCGTCCCCGCCGAATTCGTGTTCTCGGCGCATTGCAACCGCGTCTCGGTCCGTGACGGACACACCGACACGGTGAGCATGTCGCTTCGAGGCTCACCGAGCGTCGCTGAGGTGAAGGAGCGGATGCGCGAGTTCCGCGGCCGTCCGCAGGAGCTAGCGCTGCCGACCGCGCCGAAGCGGCCCATCATCGTGCGCGAAGAGCGCGATCGCCCCCAGCCGCTCATCGACCGCGACGTCGAGGGGGGCATGGCCGCCGTGGTCGGCCGGGTCCAGGAGGACGCGGTCCTCGGCATCCGCTACGTCGTCCTCACGCACAACACGATCCGCGGCGCCGCCGGAGCATCGGTGCTCAACGCCGAGCTGCTGCAGGCCGAAGGATGTCTCCCGTAGCGGAATCGTTCGTCGCCCGCTTGGACGCGGTGAGCCCGAACCGCTTCCACTGGCGTCTGCTCGTTCTCGCCGGGGTGGGCTGGATGTTCGACGCCATGGACGTCCTCATGCTGGGCTTCCTCATCCCGCCGATCGTGCGCGAGTTCTCGCTCGACGCGTCGCGCGCGGGGCTCATCGCGAGCGCCACCGCGCTCGGCATGTTCGTCGGCGCCGCGGTCTCGGGCCGCCTCGCGGACCGGTACGGCCGGCGGGTGATGTTCACCACGACGCTCGTCATCTTCTCCGGAGGCGCCGCGCTTTCCGCGCTCGCGCCGTCCTTTGAGGCGCTGCTCGTCGCCCGCATCGTCGCGGGGATCGGTCTCGGCGGCGAGCTCCCGGTCGCGGCCACGCTCGTGTCGGAGCTCTCGCCGCGCGCCCAGCGCGGCCGGATGATCGTGCTCCTCGAGTCCTTCTGGGCCTACGGGACGATCCTCGCCGGCGTCGTCGCGATCACGGTCCTCCCGAATTTCGGTTGGCGCTGGGCGTTCGCGATCGGCGCGCTACCCGCGCTCTACGTCGCCTACCTGCGCCGCGCGCTGCCCGAGTCGCCGCGCTATCTCGCGGAGAAGGGGCGCGCCCCCGAGGCGGATGCGATCGTGCGCCGCGTCGAGCGCGCGGGTGGGGGAGCCCTCCTCACGCTCGCGCCCGCGATCGCACCGACGCGGTCCGGGCGCACGAGGATCGCCGAGCTCTGGAGACCCGCATACGCGCGACGCACGGCCATGCTCTGGATCCTCTGGTTCGGCGTCGTGCTCACGTACTACGGGATCTTCCTCTGGATCCCGACGCTCCTCGTCGGCCGGGGGCTGACCCAGGTCCGCAGCAACGAGTTCTTCTTCCTCTCGACGCTCGCGCAGGTCCCGGGCTACTTCAGCGCGGCCTGGCTCGTGGAGCGCTGGGGCCGAAAGCCCACGCTGGTCGCGTACCTCGCAGGCACGGCGCTGAGCGCGGTCATGTTCGGCAACGCCGGCACCGGCACCGACGCGTTCGTGTGGGCAGCGCTGCTGTCGTTCTTCGACCTCGGCGTCTGGGGCGTCGTCTACGCGTACACGCCCGAGCTGTACCCGACCGCCGTCCGCGCGACCGGGGCCGGCGTCGCCGCGGCGGTCGGGCGCATCGGCGGCATCATCGGTCCGTACCTCACGCCGGTCCTCGTGCCCGCGATCGGTCAGGGCGGGGTGTTCGGTCTCTTCACCGGCCTTCTCGTCCTCGTCGCGATCGCCGTGTTCGCGCTCGCCGAGGAGACCAGGGGCAGGAGCCTCGAGGAGATCTCCGCGCCGGCGGCCGCCGCCTAGTGCGTCGCGGCGGTCTCGCGACCGCGCTGAGCATCGCGCTCGGAGTGCTCATCGGGATCGGTGCTGCGGTCGGGCTGAGCCGAGCGACGCCGCCAGCGGCGCTCGTGACGCCGGAGCCTTCGATCATCCCGGCGACGATCCCGCCGCCGGGTGCGAGCGCCGCGGCGACGACCGCGTCGCCCACACGAACGCCGCTGCCGATCATCGTGAGCGCCTACTCATACGGCGGCAGGCGCTACGCCGCGGTCACCACGCCCGTGGGCTTCATGTACGCCGCGCCCTTCGCCGGGACCGTGCAGGTGCGGACCTACCAGCTCATCGGCGGGGAGATCCGCCTTGGGTCAAACGTGCCCTCGCAGCCCTTCTTCCCATACATCACGCTGACGTCCGCGGAGCGGCGGATCGTCTACCGTCCCGGCGCGCTCGATTCAGATACGCAGATCGTCGCCCCTGACGGCGCGAAGCTCGACGCCGGCGCGCCGCTCTACAAGGTCATCGGCGCGGGCGCGTCGTCCTGGCGTACGTTCTACGACCCGTCGGTCACCGCGCAGCTCATCGTGTCGCTCGCCGCGCTCCCCGGCGACGCCGAGCTCGACCCGGTCCCGCTCTTCGCGGGCCCCTAGGAAGGCCGGGGCGGGAGGACCAACCTCCCGCCCCGAGCCATCACTTCGCCGCGTCGACGAATTCATTGGTCCAGGTCTTGGTGAGGTCGATCGTCTTGCCTTTGACGTTGTTGTTGTATGTCTGGAGGACCTTCAAGATGAAGTCCGGCGCGCCGGCAGGCATCTTCCCGTCGGGGCTGAACATCGGCATGCTGCCTTTGAGCGCACTGAGGTAAAGCTCCTTGTCGCCCGCGTAATAGTCCTGCGGAAGCTGGGCGGCGATCTCCTCCGGCGTGTGCGTCTGGATCCACTTCAGCGTCTTCACGTATGCGTTCGCGAGACGCTGCACCACGTTCTTGTGGCTCGCGACCCAGTCTGAACGCATGTACACGGAGATGAATGGGTAGTCGCCGCCAAGCGCGGCCCGCGTGCCGTCCGGCGTCCGCAGGTCGATGAGGACCTTCGCGTCGCCGGTCTTCAGGAGCCGGGAGATGGTCGGCTCGGTGGTCATCCCCGCATCGATCGTGCCCTGCTTGATGGCCGCGATGAACGTGTCGCCGGCGCCGACCGCGATCGGTGTGAAGTCGGTGGGCGCGAGGCCGTTCTTCACGGCGAGGTACTGCGTGAGACCGTGCGTGCCCGAGCCGATCGAGGTGACGCCCAGCTTGCGTCCCTTGAAGTCGGCGGCCGATTTCAGCTCGCCGGCTTTCGACGTCGCCACCATCTCGGCCTCGCCGGGCGCGCGCAGCAGCTGGACGACCTCGCTGAGCTGCTTGCCGAGGCCGGCGACATCGATGGTGTGGTCGTACGAGCCCGAGGCCCCCTCGACCTCACCGGCGATGAGGGCGGTGGTCGAGTCCTTCCCTGACGGCTCGTCGATGAGCGTTACGTCGAGGTTCGGGTCTTTGAAGTAACCCAACTTCTCGCTGAGCATGTTCGGCAGGTAGATCTGCTTGTTCAGCCCGCCGACCATGATCGTGAGGCTGGCCTTCTCGTTGGTGGCGGCGCCAGTGCCGGCCGCCGTTCCGGCGGGAGTTGGCGTGGTCGCCCCGCCGCATGCGGCGATGACGACGCTCGCGATGAGCCCGAGTGTCGCGATGGTGTGACGCATTCGCGTCCCTCCTTGAATTAGATCGTGACGTCGGTGATCGTGTTCGGACGCCAACGGACGAGACGGTCCTCGAGCCGGGTCAAGAGGACCTCGGCCGCTAGCGCGACGACCGCGAGCAGGAACATCGCCGCAAAGACACCGTTCGGGTTGAACGTCGCCTGGGCCGTCGCGATGACGAGCCCGATGCCCTTGATCGCGCCGAGGTACTCGCCGACCACGGCACCGACGAGGGCGAACCCGAAGCTCGTGTGGAGGCTCGCGAGGATCCACGAGAGCGCGGAGGGGAAGATCACGTGCGTCGAGAGCTGTCGCTCGCTCGCGCCGAGGATGCGCGCGTTCGCGAGGAGGACCCGGTCGACCTCCCGCACGCCCTGGAACGCGTTGAAGAAGACGACGAA